>ENA-UONS01000069-UONS01000069.1-human-gut-metagenome-genome-assembly--contig:-CS19-NODE-69-length-129512-cov-18.321250_pt1 | contig 129512 bp, 78 predicted proteins | sample MGYA00242458_ERZ724005 | MGnify/ENA metagenome assembly ERZ724005
TTCTAAACCGTATGCTGTCTGTCGGTTTTTTCGTTGCAGGCAAAATTACGAAAAAACTTGTGAAACGCCAGCATCGCCGCCGATTTTGTGTGCCTTGCTGCGGGCACAGGAAGGCTGGTGGCTGTAGCCGGGCGGTTTTCATGGGGCTATGAGGCGTCTTTACCGTCCTTTCTTGTGCAAACCTGTAGACAACTTGTACATTTTTAATATTCCACACAGCCCGATGTATCAGATAAATGCCTATCTTTGTGCCGTTTTATAAGTAAATAAGGAATTCAAATTAATTTAGATAGAACGAAAAATGGCACAAGAAGACGTTTTTAAGAAAATCGTTTCGCACTGCAAGGAATATGGTTTTGTATTTCCCAGCAGTGAAATTTACGACGGTCTGGGCGCTGTGTACGACTATGGCCAGATGGGTGTAGAACTGAAAAACAACATCAAGCAATACTGGTGGCAGAGCATGGTACTGCTGCACGAAAACATTGTCGGCATTGACTCGGCCATCTTCATGCACCCCACCATCTGGAAGGCCAGCGGACACGTAGATGCATTCAATGACCCCTTGATTGACAACCGCGACTCCAAGAAACGCTATCGTGCCGACGTGCTTATCGAAGACCAGATAGCCAAGTATGACGAAAAGATAAACAAAGAAGTGGCCAAGGCTGCCAAACGTTTTGGCGATGCTTTCGACGAAGCTCAGTTCCGCAGCACCAATGCCCGTGTGCTGGAGCACCAGCAGAAGCGCGATGCCCTGCACGAACGCTACAGCAAAGCCATGAACGCCGGACCTGACCTGAACGAGCTACGTCAGATTATTCTGGACGAAGAAATCGTTTGCCCCATCAGTGGTACGAAGAACTGGACTGAAGTACGTCAGTTCAACCTGATGTTCTCTACTGAAATGGGTTCGACTGCCGATGGTTCTATGAAGGTATATCTGCGTCCTGAGACGGCACAGGGTATCTTTGTGAACTACCTGAACGTGCAGAAGACGGGCCGTATGAAAATCCCCTTCGGTATAGCTCAGATAGGTAAGGCATTCCGTAACGAAATCGTGGCACGCCAGTTCATTTTCCGCATGCGCGAGTTCGAGCAGATGGAAATGCAGTTCTTCGTAAAACCCGGAACCGAACTGGAGTGGTTCAAGACTTGGAAGGCTACCCGCCTGAAATGGCATAAGGCTCTGGGCTTCGGCGACGACCACTACCGCTACCACGACCATGAGAAACTGGCACACTATGCCAACGCTGCTACCGATATCGAATTCCTGATGCCTTTCGGCTTCAAGGAAGTAGAAGGTATCCACAGCCGCACCAACTTCGACCTCTCTCAGCACGAGAAATACTCTGGCAAGAATATCAAATATTTCGACCCCGAGACCAACGAAAGCTACACTCCGTACGTCATCGAGACCAGTATCGGTGTAGACCGTATGTTCCTCAGCGTGATGTGCGCTTCTTACTGCGAAGAGAAGCTGGAGAACGGAGAGACCCGCGTAGTACTGAAGTTGCCCGCAGCCTTGGCTCCGGTGAAACTTGCTGTTATGCCGCTGGTGAAGAAAGACGGACTGCCCGAAAAGGCTCGCGAGATTATCGACGCTCTGAAGTTCCACTTCCACTGCCAATACGACGAGAAAGACTCTATCGGTAAGCGTTACCGTCGTCAGGATGCCATCGGTACTCCGTTCTGCGTAACCGTTGACCACCAGACATTGGAAGACAACTGCGTGACACTGCGTAACCGTGACACCATGGAGCAGGAACGCGTAGCCATTGCCGACCTCGACCGTCTGATTGCCGACCGTGTAAGCATCACGTCGTTGCTGAAGACGCTCTAAGGCGCAGCCATCGACTCCTCTCCTTGTGTAAGGAGAAGAGTCTGTATAGACAGAGATACATTATATATAAAAGGTATATAGAGACTATATGACAAAAGGAACAACCCACAAGAAATACATCGCCTGCTCTCTCTCCTGGAGAGAGGGGCTTGGAGTGAAGCCTGCCTGGTTTCTGCTCCTTGTGTTGGCTCTTTCTTTCCTGGCATCGTGCGAGGAAGTGGAGGAAGCCAGTGAGTATGACAACTGGCAGGTTCGCAACGAAGCCTACATTGATTCGCTGAAGCAGGAGACGGGCGAAATATATGTGGCTACCGAGGAGCAGGCGCAGCTCGTTGAACCGGGACAGCTCTTTGCCATCCGCGACGTGTATGCGTCGACCAACGAGAAGTCGCAGTATATCTACTGTAAGAAGCTGATAGCTGCCGACAAGACGGCCGAGCGTCCACTTTATACGGCTTCGGTGACGGCTTATTATTATGGTACGCTGATTAACGGCGAGAAGTTCGACGGGAACTTTACCGGTTATAGCGCATTGGACCAGAACATATCGTTGCCGCCCGAAAAGACCCCGAACGATTTTGAGTCTCCGTCAGAGTTTACGGTGAGTGGCGTGATTTCGGGTTGGACTACCGTGCTGCAATACATGCGTGAAGGTGAGCGTTGGATTATCTACGTACCTTGGGCTTCGGCTTACGGTTCGGATGGTAGTTCGTCGGGTGGTATTCCCGGTTATTCAACATTGACCTTTGACATACAGTTGACCGATGTAGTGAACTGATGTAGTCGCCGCTGTGGCGGTACTATTGTAATAGATATGGAGGCGCAAGCTTCGTGCACATACATATGTGCCGGGGCTTGCGCCTTTTTGTTTGCCGGCAGGCCTTGTCTGGCCGGTGAAAGCTGGGGAGGAGCGTGAAAGGAGGCTGACGGGACGTAGAGCATGGCTTTTACGGGCGGAAGTAAACTCAGTGAGGGTGATGTTTCACAACATACACTTGTGTATGAGAAGTTTAGCTCCTATGCTGGAGAAGTCGGAAGTAAACTTTGGGATGTCTGGTAAAGAGTGAAAGATACAGCCAGTCTGTTGTGCTGAACAGAAGTTTTTTTAGGTGAAGTTTCACTGTATCTGTTTGATAACAAGTGGTATGCTGTGAAGGCATACGAAAGCGGAAGTACATAGTCGTTGTATCTTCAGTAGAGACGTGGCGTGCCGCGTCTCCCTCTTCCTTTGCATTCTATTTATCGCCTTTGTCTATTCTATTTTGTTGTTTGTCAGATAAATGCTGTGAAAGCTGTGTCTTGAGACGCGGCACGCCACGTCTCTACTACGTTACCGTATCAAGGTGGATGGTAGTCTGTGTGATGGGTAATATTCCTGTGCACGGGTGATGAAAGAATTGGTGAAACCTGCCTGCTGCGTGAAGTTTCACTGTAATTCGTTCTGTATCAGATGTCCTGTAACTGGCGTGAAACGGTGAAACTTCATTCAGGAAAAGGTTTTCTAATGGGGTATGGGTGTACTAAAGAGGGATATGAGCTGTGTAAAGAGGGACTTTAGCCGGCTAAAGAGCTACTTGACAGGCAGAAAGAGGGATGTGTCTTTGCTTCGGTTTCTCTTTGTGATAAATGCTGAGGGTGAGAAAAACAGTGGGTGAATCAAAACGGGCTTACCACATATAAACCTATTTTTTAGACGCAGATTGTGCGGGTTAAGCGGATTTCCTTTATTGCCTAATCCGCACAATCCGCTCTATCCGCGTCTAAAAGATAAGAATAATTCGTTTTGATACCCTTATCTGTCGGCGTATGCAGCCGTATCTGTCAGCAGTAGACATTTTCCCTGTTGGGAGTTAACACTTATCGCGTTAGCGGTTAACTCCTATTCTGTTAGCAGTTAACTGCTATCCTGCTGGGAGTTAAGACTTATGCCGGAGACTGTCAAGACTTGTCACGATAGCGGTCTTGGCGCATTGTCTGTAGGAGTACGGTCTCTGCCGGCCTGATCGTTTTCTGCAGGTTTCTGCCTTATCCGTTTCTTGTATTGTGTAGGCGTTTCGCCGGTATATTGCTTGAAGGCAGTGCTGAAGTAGGATGAAGTGGCGAATCCCACCTTTTCGGCAATCTCGGTGAAGGGCATGTTGGTGTTTACAATCAGCTGGATGGCCTTCTCCAATCGAATTTTGTTGATGTACTCGTTGGCGCTGATGTTGGTCAGTGCCTTCATCTTGTTGTAGAGTGATGCCCGGCTGACGTGCATTTGCTGGCAGAGGACGGCAATATCGAGGTCGCAGTTGTCCAGGTTGTCGAGGATGATTTTGTTCAGTTTCGACAGGAATGCCTCGTCGGCCTGACTGAAGGTGGCTTCTTCGGGAACGGGCACTGGGCCGGCCTGCAGGTAGCGCTCGCGTATCAGTGACCTGTTCTTCAACCGGTTTCGTATCAGCTCCAGCAGGGTATCTTCTTCAAAAGGCTTAGCCAGGTAGGCATCGGCACCGTTCTTGTAGCCTTCCTTTCGGCTTTGCTCGTCGTCGCGGGCTGTCAGCAGGATAACGGGTATGTGGCTGATGCTGATGTCTTGTTTCAGCTGCTGGCATAGCTGGTAGCCGTTCATGCGGGGCATCATGACGTCGCTCACAATAATGTCGGGCAGATGCTTGCGGGCCAACTGCAACACTTCCATGCCATCGGCAGCGGTGATGACCTGCTTGAAATGTTCACCGAGCGCTTTCTTCAGGAAATCCAGCATTTCGGGGTGGTCGTCGGCTACCAGCACGGTGTAGGCCGACGTGTCGAAGCTGTTTTCGCTGCTGATGGTTGGCTCTATGCCCTCGTCGGTGATAAGCTCGTTGAGGTAAGCCTTGGGTTGGCTGACGATTTCGGCCTGTTCGTGCCTGAGGGGAAGTTCGAAGTAGAAGGTGGCGCCTCCTGCCGGATTGTTGTAGGCTCCGATTTTTCCTCCGTGTTGTTCAACAAGAATTTTGGAGTAGGAGAGTCCTATGCCGGTTCCGTTTTGTTCGCCTTCGGCCTGGTAGAAACGTTTGAAGAGCTTGTCCATGTTGACCTGCTTCAGCCCGCAGCCCTGGTCGGCAATGGATATGCGTACCTGTCCGTCGGCAGCCAGTTCGGAAGTGATGCTGATGGTGCTGTTCTTAGGACTGTGTTTCAGAGCGTTGACCAGAAGATTGCTGAGTATAATCTCGCATTTCTCCTTGTCGAAGCTTACGTTGCCGATGCCGGGGGCTAGGTTGTAGGTTATGTGCACCTGTTCAGCTTCGCCTTCGCTGGCAAAATCCTGTGACACCTGTTCAATCCATGCATTGATGTCCAGAGGTTGCAGGTGCAGTTTGCTTTCGCCCACTTCCATCTTGCGCAGGTCGAGCACCATGTTAATCAGTGCTTTCATGCGTTGCGACTGGCGGTAGATGGCTTTCAGCGGCTGATATTGCTCGTTGTCGGGGCCAATGGCTTTCAGTATCCGTTTCAGGGGGGCATATATCAGCGTCAGCGGGGTACGCAGCTCGTGGCTGATGTTGATGAGGAATCTTACCTTTTCCTCATAGACTTGCTGCTCGTGCTCCTTCATGGCCCATTTCAGTTCGCGTTCCTTGCGTTTCAGCATTTTTCTGAAAAGGCCTATTACCAGCAGTACGCTCAGCGTGGCAGACAGCAGTACGAACCACCAGGTCTGGTACCAGGGAGGCAGGATGGTCAGGGTAAGAATCTGCCGGTCGGGAACCCAACTGCCGTCCTTGGCCGTGCACGAAGCCATGATGCGGTAGGTGCCTGGCAGCTGTGTGTGCATGACGAGTTCGGGCTGGTAGGTTTCTGTATAGCTGTTGTCCAGTCCTTCTACGCGGTAGCGGTAGAGTCTGCGTCGGAAGATGTCTTCTTCCTTGGCCATGATTTGTATGACGACATTGCTGTTGCGCCTTACGGCGATGGCGTCCTGATTCTTGGCCAGCTTGTCGTTGATGGATTTTCCGTTGAGAATGATATCCGACAGTTGTATTTCGGGCTGACTGATGACGTCTGTTTTCTGGTCGTTGGCTATGAAGAGCAGGCCTTCCACACCGCCCATGTAGATGCCCTGTCCTTCGATGACCAGCTGTGAGCGCGGAACATATTCGTTAGGCATTACACCGTCCGATTCGCCGTAGACAGTGAAGCGTTCCTTGCTTGGCGAGTAGGAGAAGAGCATGTTTTCAGCGCCTATCCATATCTCGTCGGGATTGTGGTATACTACCAGCGATACGTCTGTAAACAGGTTGCTTTGTATGGAAGTTGACTTTCCGGTGGCGCTTCTGAAGAGTTCCAGTCCTTGGTTGGTACCTATCCAGAAGTTTCCCTGCTTGTCGTAGGCCACGGAGTTGATAATGGTTTCCTTCTGTGGAGTGAAGGCCACTGTCAGTTTCAGGGTGGAGTGGTCCATGGTGTAGATGCGTTTGGAATCGAACAGGTAGGTTCGGTTCTCGTCGCTGGCAATGGCTTGCAGAGAGCCCAGGTGATGGGCTCCTTGTCGTTCTCAATCGCTATTTGGAAGGCCTTGTTGTGCAGGTTGTAGATGTAGACGTGGTCGCTCAATATCAGGATGGTATTGGGAGTGTTGCGATAGAGGTAGACGGAGTATCCGTGCTGGGAAATGTCCTGTGTAATGTCTTTGTCGATGACGTAGAAAGGAGTCTTGGTCCCGCTGGCAATGTCGAAGACGTAAAGTCCTTCGGCAAAGGCGGAGAAGAGCAGTTTGCCAGGTGTGAAGTCACAGATGGACGTTATCTTGTCCTCCCGGGTAGCGGGGTAGTGGGTGAAGGTTTCCGTTGTTGGGTTGAAACTGTTGATTCCTCCACCGTCGGTACCTATCCAGATGCGTTGGGGCGATTCCTGATAGAGGCTGATGACAATGTTGTGGCTCAGGCCGAGGGGATAGCCGAAGGGCACGTCGGTGTATGTCTTCATGGATACCTCGCGCATGTTGATGAGTCCGTTGTAGACACCGCCCATCCAGATGTTGTCGTACAGGTCGCGGTAGATGCAGTTGATGGAGTTGGTAGGCAATGAATAGATTTTGTCGCCCGGCAGGTGCTTGAGGTGGGCAAAACGGTTGTTGTCGGCATCGAGAATGTTGATTCCTCCTCCGTCCGTTCCCATCCATATCTGTCCTTCTTTCTCGGTGATGCAAAGCACGATGTTACTGCTCAGTTCGGAGTTCTGGGTGGTGTATGAGGCTACTTCCTTGCCTCTGGACGTGAAACAGCGCAGGCCTTGGTTGTAAGGAGCTATCCAGATGCGCTGTTTGGAGTCGATGAACATGTCAGATATCTCTTTTCCACAGCGGAAGGGCGAAGCATTGATGCGCCCGTTGTTCAGGTTGAGTGCATAGATACCTTCCCAACGACTGCAACATAGCAATACGTCATGTTGTGTGACGGCCAGGCGCATGATTTCAAACCTGTTGTAGTGCTTTAATTCATAGAATACTTTCAGTTCTTTGGTTTCCAGGTTGTAGGAATACACTTTGTTGGCTCCGCCCAGTAGCAGCAGGTCCTTCCATTGGCAGATGGAGTAGGCAATGCAAGGTTGCCCGTGTTCGTCTTTCAGGGGAATGAAGTTGTTGTTGCGGTAGTTGTAGCGTGCCACACCCATGTCAGTCAGTATCCACAGGTGATGTTTGGAGTCTTCCATTATCTGGTAGATGTTGTTTCCGGGCAGGCTGGTCGAGTCGTCAGGAACGTGCAGGTATCGCTTTTGCTCGTGTCCGTCAAATCGCCCGAGGCCGAACTTGGTGCCTGACCATACGAAACCTTTCGTGTCCGACGAAATGCAAGTCAGCGTGGTGGGTAGTCCGGTGTTTAGCAGTATTTGTTTGTACAGATAATGTTTGGCATTCAGTAGAGCCGGTGTAGCCGACAGCACGAAAATGGCTAATGCCAAGTGGAGGAAAAAGTATTTTCGGGCTTTCATTTTTGTTTCATTGGTTTCTTTAAGGTTGTTCAAAGGCTGTTTGGCAAGACACTGGCAGTTGTTGTCCGGTCAGATAGCTTTCTATAGACAAAGATAATATCTCGTTTCCGATATTTCTTCAAGAAGTGCTATGTTTTTTTATCATTGTATTGGTTTCTTTACTTCTGCTAACATATTGCTTTACTCTGTTTAAGGTGTTGCATAATCTTGGTGTAAAGTGGAGTTTTATTTCCGGTGGAACAGGATACCCTTTTGTATGTAAAAAAGGTGATTAATCATGGACTTATTCTTTAATGTATTGAGATACAGAATGCTTAGGGCTGCTTTAGTGGGGAGCAGATATTGTCGGTAACCAGTGCAGCCTGTTGGATTTCAATTTTTAATTTTGTCTATTAGACTTTAAGAAATGGCTAAATCTGCTGTCTTTAATTGAAATTGAAAAATAAATGGCTATTTTTGAAACGCCTTTTCTTCATGTCCCGCATATTTTTGCGGCAGTTAAGCGATGAGCGAATCACGAATGTTTCGTTCGGGAGGAACTGAGAAAGCTCAACCTCTTTTCTTGATAGAACGCTTGCTTAGTAAATTGTTAAACTTAAATTTTTACTTCATGAAAAAGGAGAAGGAAAAACTGTTTCGGGCACTGCCGCTGGCAGTGGGACTGCTTTTAGTTGGAGGTAATGCGATGGCTGTACCTGTATCGGCACCGGTTGAGTATTCGGTAAATCAACAGACAAGTCAAGTGACCGGCGTTGTTAGCGACGCTAATGGAGACCCACTGATTGGTGTGAATGTAGTGGAAAAAGGTAATACGCATAACGGAGCCATTACTGATATGGATGGCAAGTTTGTATTGAATGTATCTTCCAATGCTACTTTGGTATTTTCTTATATAGGATATAAGCCTGTTGAGGTGTCTGTCAATGGGCAGCGCAACATTACGGTGACTCTGCACGAAGATAGTGAGGCACTGGATGAGGTGGTAGTTATCGGCTATGGTGCGGTACGCAAGGCCGATTTGGCCGGTTCGGTGGCTGTGATGGACAACAAGCAGTTTAAGGACCAGCCCGTGACACGTATAGAAGATGCGTTGCAGGGCCGTGTGTCTGGTATTTCGGTAACTTCGAGTGGTGTGCCGGGTGGTGACCTTAAGATTCGTGTACGTGGTGCCAGCTCCATCAATAAGTCTAACGACCCGCTGTATGTTGTCGACGGTATTGTGCGTGAGAGTGGACTGGAAGGTATCAATCCGGAAGACATACAGAGCATGCAGATTCTGAAAGACGCCTCTTCAACAGCTATCTACGGTTCGCGTGGTGCCAATGGTGTGGTATTGGTGACTACCAAGACAGGTAAGGCCGGCCAGACACAGGTGGTATTCGATGCGTCGGTAGGTATCTCCAACGCTTACCACATTCCCGAAATGATGGGGACGAAGGAATATGCACAGGCTTTGGTTGACTATAAAGGCGCCGACCGTGACGCTTTAACCGGCTATCTGGATGGCAGCAATCCGGGCATTGACTGGATGGATGTGCTGTTGCGTACGGGTGTTACTCAAAATTACAAGGTGGCCATTTCAAAAGGCAACGAGGATACGCAATTCTATGTATCGGGCAACTATCTGAATACCAAAGGTGTCATTACTGATACCGACTTTACCCGCTATTCGGTAAAAGCCAATGTACATTCCAAGCTTTACAAGTGGCTGGAACTTACTGCCGATGTCAATCTGTCGCAGAGCAATGGCTCGGGCGCCGGCTTCAATCAGAGTCAGGAGAATCCTATCTGGGTGGGACTGAACTATTCGCCTACCATGGAGATGTATAATGATAAAGGCAGTTATAATACTGACCCCTACAACAACATCCAGAACAATCCTTATGGCATGTTGCATGAAAACCAGAACGACCGCAAGCGTAATGTGGTGAGCGGACATGTGGACTTGAAGTTCAACATTCTGAAAGGACTGACCTTTACTACCACCAACGGTATTGACTATTCTGACCATAAGGGCTACTCATTCTCTTCTACACGTGTGCAGACCCAAAACGGCATGGGAAATACGAATACTTACAACATGGTGTTGCAGACTACCAATAACCTGACTTATATGGGTAGCTGGAACAAGCACTCGCTGACTGCTACTGCCGTATGGGAAGCAACTTCTTCGGAAACGCGTTACATGGAAATCACCGGTAAGAACCTTTCTGCCGAGCAGGTAGGTTACTGGGATGTGAAGAACGCCAAGACACGCGATGCCAGCAACAGCTATAGCAACTGGAACCTGCTTTCAGGCGTTGCCCGTGTAATGTATAACTACGCTGACAAGTACATGTTGACCGGTACGTTCCGTGCCGATGGCAGTTCGCGCTTTACTAATCAGAAGTGGGGCTATTTCCCCTCTATCGCTGCTGCCTGGACAGTGACCAAGGAAGAATTTATGAAAGATGTCAAGGCACTGAGCGACCTGAAGATTCGTGCCAGCTATGGTATCATCGGTAATCAGGACATTGACCCGTATTCAACACTGGGACTGATGACAAGCACTTCGTTCAACTTCGGTACCGGAACGACTTATACCGGTTATTGGGCCAACGGATTGGCAACGCCCGACCTGACTTGGGAGAAGGTGAAGCAGTTTGATTTGGGTATTGACCTGGGATTCTTCAAGAACCGCTTGACAGTGAGCCTGGACTATTTTGACAAGCGTACTTCTGACGCTCTTCTGAAACGTACGGCTCCCAATTACGTGGGTGGTACTTCTTACTGGGTTAATGCCGGTGAAGTAAGCAACAAGGGTGTAGACCTCACGATTACCGGACGTATCATACAGAATGATAACCTGCAATGGACCAGCAGCCTGAACGGTAGCTACCTGAAGAACAAAGTAACCAAACTGACAGCCGAAGAACCCGTAATCTACGGTGCAAGTCCTTCTCCTGGTACGGTAGACCCCGCTACCATCGTCAAGGAAGGTGAAGCCATCGGTACATTCTATGGTTATAAGTGGGCTGGCCTGACAAAGAATGATAAGGGTGAGTTTGTAGATTCTTATTATACCAAAGACGGTCAGATAACCACCAATCCTTCGGGTGAAGACAAAATGGTACTGGGATGTGCCAACCCCGACTTCACACTGGGATGGAACAATACCATTACTTATAAGAACTGGGATTTCAATGTATTCTTCAATGCTGCTTTTGGAGCACAGCGTCTGAATCTGGTAGACTTTGCCATGAATTCAATGGTGGGTGCCTCTATGTTCGTAACGGCAAAAGACCACTTTGACAATGTGGGCAAAACGATGCCTACTCCGGGTGCTACCAACAGTAATTATGGTAACTCCAGCAAATGGCTTGAAAATGCTGACTACCTGCGTTGTGAAAACATCAGCATCGCTTATACGCTGCCTCGCAAAGTGACGAAGTTTGCCGACATTCGTTTCTCGCTCTCTGCACAGAATCTTTTCACCATCACCGGATACAAAGGTATTGACCCGGCAGGTGCTTCTTTCAGTGCCAACAGCGTAGACGTGGACAACGGTATGGATATGGGTGCTTATCCTAATCCTCGCACTATCACCCTGGGAGTACGTATGAATTTCTAAATGATAACCATCTAAAATACTTGAATCAGATATGAAAACTAAGATATATTTGGGTTGCCTCATGGCAGCTACCTTGCTCAGCACTTCGTGCAGCGACTTCTTGACGGAAGATCCCAAGGGACAACTGACGCCTTCCAACTTCTTCGTGTCGCAGGACGCTTTGGATGCCAGTGTCTACTCGCTCTACAATAAGGTAAACGGTACACAGACCTTTACCAACATGATGTATCCGCAGTGGCAAGGCGACGATATGACCGCCAATCCCGGTTCCAATAAGTAGGCTGTGGCCGAACTTGACGGATTCAGTGCCAATAACAACAACAAAGGTGTACAGGACGCATGGTCGAAGCATTATACAGTAATCAAGGCTGCCAACCTGATTCTGAACAATGCCGGTGAAACACCGGTGAGCGAAACCGAAATCAATATCGCCATGGGACAGGCCCACTTCTGGCGTGCATACGCTTACTACTATATGGTTCGTCTTTTCGGTCCGCTCCCATTGGTAAAAACGGCCGATGAACTGAGCAACGACATTAAGCTTTCTTCAGTAGAAGAAGTCTATAATCTGATAGTAGAAGACCTGATTGCAGCCGAAGGCCTGGTACCTACCAGCTATTCTACCGCTCCGCGCAATCATAATGGTGTAGATGCTTATGTAACCCAGCAAGCCGTACAGTCGACTCTTGCAGCCGTATATATGTCGATGGCCGGATATCCGTTGAACAAGGGAGCCGAATATTACGGCAAGGCTGCTGCCAAGGCAAAGGAAGTAATTGACAAGGAAGCACAGTATGGCTTCTATCTGGACAGTGAATGGAGTCATGTCTATTCTATGGGCCACAACTACAACAAGGAAACTGTTCTGGGTATTGACTACTCGCCGGTAGTTGATTGGGCCACTGACTCACAATTGTCGTCCTGCAACCGTTTCGAAAGTTTGGGTGATGCCGGCTGGGGCGACTCCTGGGGTGAAATCGCTTTCTGGAAACGCTATCCGGAAGGACCGCGCAAGAACGCTGTCTATGCTCCTAAAATCACCTTCCAGGATGCCAACTATAACATAACGAAAGCCGTAGACTGGTGGGCACTGGACAGCGAAGGAAAGCCTGTGGTATCAGAATATCATCCTATGTTTACTATCTTCACAACCAACTGCGATGCCAACGGTGCAGAGTTGGCTCAACCCTATGATTACATGCAGCCCAACTATACCGGAATGTGTAACGGACATCGTCATCGTCTTATCCGTTATTCTGAAGTGCTCTTATGGTATGCCGAGAGTGTGGCACGTTCGGGAGAAACAAACCTTACCAAGGCTAAGGAATGTCTGAAGCGAGTACGCCAGCGTGCTGTGACCGACTACGAGAATGTGACTCTGAGCGATGGTAGCGTTGTAAGCATTGACAATATGAACGCTGACCAATTGGCTGAGGCTTGCTATATAGAACACGGTTGGGAAGTGGCCGGCTACTGGGTGGCTATGGTAACACGCCGTTCTGACGAATTCCGCATGAACGAGTTGAAGAAGAACTTCGACTATCGCGTTGCCAATCCTGAAATTGAAGTCGCTCCGGGCTACAAAGCCAAGGAAAGTGTAGCTGTAGTGAAGACAACATGGGCGGGAGATAACAGCATCTACATTCCTTATCCTGACACGGAGGTAGAGAAGAATCCGAACTTGAATAGAGAACTCGTTAATTAATTCCTGTTTCTTTCAATGACTTATCAATAGGTATATTCATGTGATAGCTACAGGGGGCGAAGCGTGGCAAATGGTTTCGCCCCCTCCTTTCTTAACTGGACATGCTTAATCTATTCTAATATCTTAAAAATTGTTAGTTATGAGACATCTTTTAATCAGTAAAATCATTGGTACACTATGTGTGCTGTTGTGCATTAATCTGGGGCTTGTCGCGCAGAACGCCAAGCCTTTCGTTGTTCCTGAGCTGAAGGAATGGAAAGGCAAGGCGGGAGCTTTTGTGCCGGGCGAACAGTTGCGTATTGTTTATGACAACCAAGCCTTGCGCCAGGTGGCAGAGGCTTTTGCTGCCGACTATCAGACAATGTTCGGGCAGGCACCACAGGTGGTACAGGGTAAAGGAAAGAACGGTGACATCAGCCTGTCACTCAAAAAAGACAAGAAACTGGGTAAGGAAGGATATACGATAGACGTGGCCGACGGCGTCAAAGTATCGGCTGCCGAACCTGTTGGAGCCTATTGGGCTACCAGAACGCTGTTGCAAATTGCTGAACAGACCGAGAACCGTCAATTGCCCAAGGGGGTTATTCGCGACTATCCTGACTACGGCATGCGCGGTTTTATGATAGACTGTGGACGTAAGTTCATACCTATGTCTTATCTGCGTGGACTGACCAAGATACTGGCCTACTATAAGATGAATGTGCTGCATGTTCACCTGAACGATAACGGATTCAAACAGTTCTTCGGACACGACTGGGATAAGACTTATGCTGCTTTCCGTCTGGAGAGCGAGACATTCCCCGGACTGGCCGCCCGCGACGGTTACTATACCAAGCAAGAGTTCATGGACTTTCAGGATGAGGCTGCCGCACAGTTTGTAGAAGTGATTCCTGAAATTGATGCTCCTGCCCATACGCTGGCTTTCAGTCACTATAAACCTGAGTTGGGCAGCAAAGAGTATGGCATGGACCATTTGAACCTGTCCAATCCCGAAACCTATACGTTCATGGATACCCTTTTCAAGGAATATCTGGAAGGTGAGAATCCCGTTTTTCGTGGTCCCAGGGTGCATATTGGTACTGACGAATACTCCAATAAAGACCAGGAGGTGGTAGAGCAGTTCCGTGCGTTTACCGACCACTACATCAAGCTGGTGGAAAGCTATGGCAAGAAAGCTTGTGTATGGGGCGCTTTAACCCACGCACCGGGCAAGACTCCGGTGAAGGCCGAGAATGTGGAGATGTTTACCTGGAACAACAATTATGCACAGCCGCGCGAGATGGCCAAGCTGGGCTACAAGCAAGTGAGCATCCCTGACTGGAGCGTTTATATTGTTCCGTTGGCTCCTTATTATCACGATTATCTGGACATAGCCAAGCTGTACAACGAGTGGACACCAGCCCATGTAGGTAAGGAAGTGTTTGAAGAACGCGACCCTGCCATTCTGGGTGGCCTGTTTGCCGTGTGGAACGATTTGGTGGGCAATGGTATTTCGGTGAAAGATATTCACCACCGTGTCTATCCCAGCTTGCAAACCATGGCTGTGAAGACTTGGAATGCTAATCCCACGCTGTCGTTTGACGATTTCGATGCCAAGCGTATGGAGTTGAGCGAGGCTCCGGGCGTGAATTTGCTGGCCCGCATAGGCGACAAACCGGGCATGGTGTATGAAGCAGCCGAAGTGAAGCCTGGCACGACGTTGCCTCATGCTGAAATCGGTTACAACTATGCTGTAAGCTTCGACCTGGAAGCCCAACCCGAGGCACCGGGTACGGAACTGTTCCGTTCGGCCGACGCTGTGTTCTACCTGTCCGACCCCGTGAGCGGTCGCTTCGGTTTTGCCCGCGACGGTTATCTGAATACCTTTGGTTTCTGTCCCTATCCGGGCGAAAAAGTGAATATACGCATCGAGGGCGACCATCTGGGCACATCGCTCTACATCAATGGCAAGCTGTATGAGAAGCTCGACATTCAGCTCCGTTTCTATAACAGCGGTAAGGACTCCATGAAGTACATTCGTACACTGGTGTTCCCGCTCCAGAAAGCCGGTAGCTTCAAGAGTCGCATTACGAACCTGAAGGTTTACAACCACATGTTGAAACAGTAGCCTCTTTTTCCAAAACTATTCATAAGTTGTCAGCCGTGTGCCTGTCTTGTAAGGACAGTCGCGCGGCTGATTTTTTTGTCTCTTCCCGGTTGGTGGGTTTGCTCTGTGCGCCGGGCAGTGAAGCCGTAAATGATAGCAGTGGACTACTGATTTGTTAGCAGTGTACTGCTATCGCGTTAGCAGTTTACTACTATCGTGTGAGTAGTGTACTGCTATCGGACTGGGAGTTAACTGCTATCATTCCGTTAATGACGTGGAAGGGAATTAGCTGTTGCATTGCCTTATTTGAGGATAGCCAAGTTAAAGTTATATATGTGTATCTTCACTGCCTTATTATAGCCTCGAAACAAGGAGTCGGCCAGGTGGCGTCTGAAAACAGTTAACTCCTTGCTCGTAAAGCTTAAACTCTCAATAATCGGGGAGTTGACGGCAATCGAGTAAGGAGTTAACTATTATCAAAAGCTTTTTCTGCTGTTGTGCAAAAGGCTTTGTTTTAGTGCTTCTTCAGTGCTTTAGCCCAAATCTTATAGCCTTGTTCATTGAGGTGCAGGCCATCGGTAGTCAGCTCGCGGCGCAGCACATTCGTTCCTTGTTCGGTGAAAAGAGGGAAGAGGTCAATGAAATCAATCTGTTTTTCTGCGGCTAGTTCCTTCAGCAAGGTGTTAATCTGGGGAACGAGGTCGGTCTTGCCGGTCAGCAGCTTATAGCGGCCGAAGCTCTCGTTGATGGGGAGCAGGCTTTGCAGGTGCAGCTTGGTTTGGGGCGACTCGCGTTGAATGCGGTCTACCGTAAGGCGGATGAGACCGGCAATGCTGTCGGCTGTCAGGTTGTGCGACACATCGTTGATGCCTATCATCAGGTACATTTCGCGCGGTTGTCCGGGCAGAATCTGGTGCAGGCGGTTATATACACCCATCACTTCGTCGCCAATGATGCCGCGGTTCACTACGTTTTTCTTGCCCAGGCGTTTTCCCCAGTCGCCGCCGTTCTCGGTCAGGCTGTTGCCCAGCATCACGATGTTGTCGGACGTAATGGCCGGCTCGTCCATGAATTGCAGGAAACGTTTGTAGTAATGGTCGTGGTAGGGAGCCATACCTTCGGCGTCGATGATGGAAGCTGCTACTGCATTGGCTACCAGCGAACGCAGGCGCACTACGCTGTGTCCGTCCTCAGGGTGAACGGCGTTGATAAGCAGAATGACGCTGGTGTCCGTATCGGGGTCAATGACGATGCTGGTGCCCGTGTAGCCTGTGTGGCAATACGTGTGTGGGCTGAGTAGGTCACCGCTGTTCGAAGCGTAGGCCGTGAAGCAGTCCCAGCCCAGCGTACGTCCCAAGGTAGAAACAGCACGGGGCACGGTACGCATGGCCTTTACACCCAGCGGGCTGAGGATGCGGCGTCCGTTCCATTCACCACCGTTTTGCAGGGCTGCACAGAGCACGGCAATGTCTTGTGCACAGGAGAATACGCCGGCGTTTCCGCTGATGCCTCCGTTCATGACACGTGCCAGCGGGTCGTGTACCTGGCCGCAGAGCACTTGGCCGTTGGGTTGCTTTTCAGTAGGTGCAATGAGGCTGTTGTTACCGGCCTGTGCCCATTGGGGCAGGTCGCCGGTATTCACCCAATTGCCCTTCTTGTCCTGCTGGCAGGGCAGGTAGTCGGTGTGTTCCATGCCCAGTACGTCGAAGATGTGTTCCTTGGCAAACTGGCGCAATGACTGGCCGCTGACGGTCTCGATGATGTGTTGCAGGGTGATGAAGTTCAGGCAACTGTACTGGAAGTCAGTCTGCGGGCGGAAGTCGCGCTTGCAGGTGGCAATGTATTCCATCAGGCCTTCAGGATTGGGCTGTCCATACTGTTCAGTCAGTTTGGCAACCGGTGCGTAAGGTGGCAGGCCCGAGGTGTGGGTCATCAGGTCCTGGATGCGGATGGTCTGCTTTTCCTTGCCGTCGGCGCTTTCCCAGTCCTTGAAGCCGGGAATGTAGCGGCTCACGGGGTCGAGCATGCGCAGCTTGCCCTGTTCGGCCAGTATCATGACCGAAACGGCCGTAGACATGGACTTGCTGCACGAAGCCATGTCGAACACAGTGTTGGTGGTCATTGGTTCGGTCTTGGGATATACACGGCGGTTGCCGTAGGCTTTGAGATAGGCCATCTTGCCGTGACGTACTACGGCGAGCACGGCACCGGGTATCTCTTTCTGTGAAATGGCTTCAAGAATGGCCTGGTCGGCATTCTGAAGTCGGCGGGAGTCCATCCCCGCCTGCTCGGGCGCAACGCGTGGCAAGGGTTGTGCCATGCTTATCTGTGCACCCAGCAATACGGACAATATCAAACAGAGTGTTCTCATGTAGCGATGATTGTTAAGTGGATTATTTTCCTTCGCGGTAGGCGTCTACAGCTTTCTTTACCGAGCCGTGCATCAGCAGCAGGGCTTTTGCCTTGCCGTAGTCCAAACCTAGCTCTTCGACCAGCATGCGGGTGCCGCGGTCTACCAGCTTTTTGTTGCTCAGCTGCATGTTTACCATCTTGTTGCCTTTGACGCGGCCCAGCTGAATCATGACAGAGGTGGTTATCATGTTCAGAATCATCTTCTGACCCGTGCCCGACTTCATGCGCGAGCTGCCGGTCACGTATTCCGGTCCTACAATCATTTCGATGGGCACATCAGACTCGGCTGCCATGGGTGAATCGGGGTTACTGGTGATGCAGGCTGTCAGGATGCCGTGTTCGCGCGCTTCGTGCAGGGCACCGATAACGTATGGAGTTGTTCCCGAAGCGGCAATACCTATCACGGTGTCCTTGGTGGTGATGTTGCGTTCCACCAGTTCTTCCCAGCCGCGGTGTGTGTCGTCTTCAGCATTTTCTACCGGGTTGCGCAGGGCGGTGTCGCCTCCGGCTATCAGTCCTATAACCAATGTGTTGGGCATACCGAATGTAGGCGGAATCTCCGATGCGTCGAGTACGCCCAGACGTCCGCTGGTACCGGCACCCATGTAGAAGATGCGTCCGCCTTGTTTCATGCGGGGGACTATCTGGGTAACGAGTTTCTCTATCTGAGGAATGGCCTTCTGCACGGCCAGTGCCACTTTCTGGTCTTCTGTATTGATGTCTTCCAAAATCTCGCGGACAGACTTTTTCTCTAAATCATTGTAGAGCGAGGGTTGCTCTGAAATCTTGATGAATGCCATATTGTTAACGGTTAATGGTTAGTACATAAGGGTTAGCTGTGGTAGGCGATGAGGCCTTCCATGGGGCTCTTGAGGATGGTGCCCAGGCAGATGCCGGTTTCGTAGGCGGCCTGTGACAGCACCTCCTGATAATAGAAGGCTACAGAACCGATGAAGTGTACCGGGGTGTTATTGTAGTCGTATTGCATGACGTTTCGTTTGAGGAACGCCTTGAAGCTGCCAAGTACCAGGTTGCGTATGCCGGGGTTGTCAATGTGTTGTGCCAGGAATGGCGACAGACTGGCCAGGAACCGATTGGGGAAAGGCTTGCGGTAGACGCGGTCGATGATGTCGGCCGGTGTCAGGTTATACTGGCTGAGGAATTCCTCTTTAAGTTCGGCACCAAGCTGGTTCTTCAGCAGGTCGCCTACCAGCAGTTTTCCCAGGCAGGCGCCGCTGCCTTCGTCGCCCAAAATGAATCCCAGGGGTGAGACATTCTGCACAATCTTTTCACCGTCGTAGTAGCAAGAGTTGGAACCCGTGCCCATGATGCAGGCAATGCCTGCCTGATGTCCGCACAGTCCGCGGGCAGCAGCCAGCATGTCGGTGCTTACTTCCACTTCACCCTTCACTTCCAAGTGGCGCAGGATGGCGCGGCGTACGGTTTCAATTTTGTCGGGGAAAGCACAACCCGCACCGTAGAAATAGACGGCGTCCAGCACACTGGTTTTCAGTTGGGGCAGCAGGGCGGTGGCTATCTCATTGCTGATTTCCTCTTCTGTCTGGAAGAAGGGGTTGGTACCTTTGGTAAAAATCTGTTGGAGAAGTTCTCCATGCTCCACCAAACACCAGTCGGTCTTGGTCGAGCCGCTGTCTGCTATCAGTATCATATTGATGAGTTTATGAGTTTATAAATTCGTTAGATGGTAAATTGATGAACTGGATACATTACTCTTATATCTTAATGTATATTTTCCGCTTGTACAGTTGGTAGCCGATGCACCAGTTGATGGCTACAAACAGCAGTGCATAGGCCAGTGAACCGGCGGTGTCGCCCAGCAAGGGTTGCAGGGTCTTGGCATAGAGCAGGCCGGTGATGGATACGCTGCCGTCGTCCCAAGGCAGACGAATGGCACCGAACAGAATGGCCAGTACGCCACCCAGTACATACATGAACAGGGGGTTGATGCCAAACGATTCAAAGAAACGGCTCCAGCGTTTATAGCCTTTCACGTCGATAATCCAGATGAGCAAAGCCAGCAGGCTGGAAGCCAGTCCGCAGGTAGTCAGTACAAAGGTGGGCGACCATATCTTTTTGTTCAGAGGACAGCCGTAGCTCAGCAACAGACCGCTGAATGTAAGGATGGTGCCTACAAGGAATAGTTTGACAAGGTGCGACTGGAGTATCTCTTCGCGGCTACGGCCGGCACTGTCTTTGTCGCCCAGCATCAAACGTCCTACGTAGAAGCCTATCAGTACGTGGGCTATGGCAGGGATAGTGCTGAGCAATCCTTCGGGGTCTATGCCGTTGTCCTTGTACATGTGAGCCGGTGTCAGGATGGCGCGGTCTACGATGGACAGGATGTTAGTCTCGTTATAGGCGAAGCCGTTGCCACACATCAGCAGGATGAAGTAACCTACCAGCAATGTGACAATAAGATAGGGAATACGGCTGTGTTTCATGGTGATGGCCACGATGGAAGCGGCACAATAGCACAGAGCCAGACGCTGCATGACGCCCAGGATGCGCATGCGGTCGAACGTCCAGACCGAAGCCCATAGGTTCTCTCCGAAGCTCAGGTCGTCGGGAGCCGATGCCCAGTAGTAACAGAAGCGTGAGAACCAGCCGATGGCCATACCTATGAGGAAGATGACAACGGTACGCCGTAGAATCTTCTTGAGAGTGGCGTGGCTGTAGGCAAAGTTGTACTTCTTCAGCGATATATAGGTGGATATACCCATGATAAACATGAAGAAAGGAAACACCAGGTCTGTTGGCGTCAGACCGTTCCATTCGGCATGGCGCAGGGGGGCATATATGTGTCCCCACGAGCCGGGATTGTTTACCAATATCATACCGGCAATGGTGATGCCTCGCAGTATGTCGAGGGCAAGGATGCGTTTGTTGTTGGTTTGTAGTTTGTTCATGATATAGTGACTTAATTCTGTTTTTTAGGAGTGGTACATTCATCTACCAGATAGGCAATGGAAACGTAGGGAATACCGCTGTTGGTGGTCAGTCCGATTTCACACGTACGGCTGTTGCTGTAGCCTATCTGTATGTTTCGTTCTTCTATCTGTGGACGCAGTTTGCGCAAGGCGTATGCATTCAGTTCGGGGTGTGTAAAGCCTCGGTCGCCGGCAAAACCACAGCAACCAACTTCTTCGGGTACGAAGACTTGTGTAGAGCACAACCGTGCCAAAGCAATGAGCGTATTGGCCAAGCCCATCTTGCGCATGGAGCACGTGATGTGCAGAGCCACCGGCCGGTCGATAGGTGTAAACGTCAGGCGGTCGCGCAGGAAAGTATAGATGAATTCTGCCGGTTCGTAAAGCTTCATGCGATGTATGGTTTCACGCATGCGGTGCAGGCATGGACTTTGGTCGCACAATACAGGGTAGCGGCCTTGTTGGCTGGCTTCCCACAGGGCATCTTCCAATTCGCGTGTCTTGCGGTCGGCAATGTCCATCATGCCTTTGCTTTCCCAAATGGTGCCGCAGCACAGTTTTTCCATATTCTTGGGGAAGATGACTTCGTAGCCGGCTTTGTGGAGCAGAGCTATCATTTTGTTGACCAACACCTGCTCTACGGGTGACTTGCGGGCCAATCCCATTGTCTGGTTGATACAGCTGGGGAAATACACTACTTTGGCTGTGTTCTCCTCATGCTTCATTCTTTGTTCTTCATCCTTTATTTTATAAGCCTTCGGCATGGCTGGTGTCCACTGAGGTATGCCCAGCAGGTTGTGCATGCCCCGCGTCAGACGGCTCATGGCAGCAGTGCCCAGTATGGCATGTGCAGTATCGGCCAAGGTCAGTACAGGGCGAAGGCTACCCTTGATGCCGGCAAAGTGGCGGGCGGCATAGTCTCCAGCCTTATAACCGCTGCTGCCGGGGGGCAACAGGCGTTGGCGGATGAGGTGGGTCAGGTCACCCGTATTGATACCCATGGGGCATGACAGGGAGCAGAGACCATCACCTGCACAAGTCAGGTTACCCAGGTATCTGTATTGCTTCTCCAGCAGTGCCAGACGTTCTGGGTTATCGCCTTCCTGGCGCAGACGTGCCAGTTCGCGCTGAATGACAATGCGCTGGCGCGACGAGAGTGTGAATCCGCATGAGAGACAGTTCACTTCGCAGAAGCCGCACTCGATGCAGCGGTTTATCTTATTTAATGTAGAATGAAGAATGAAGAATGAAGAATCTCCTGATGTACGCTTGTCTTCACTTCCCTTATCCTTCATTTCCAATTCTTCATTCTTCATTCTTACCTCTTCATTTAGCAGCGGCAGCGGCTTGAAGTTCTTCAGGTGGCACTTTGGATCGTCGTTGAAGATGACACCGGGGTTGAGCAGTCCTTTCGGGTCGAACAGTTGCTTGACTGCCTTCATCACTTCGTATGCTTCGTCGCCCCATTCATAGCGTACGTATGGAGCCATATTTCGCCCTGTACCATGTTCGGCCTTCAGCGAGCCGTCGTATTTGTCTACCACGAGGGTCTTGACATCCTCCATCAGCGCTTCGTAACGGTCTACTTCGGCCTGGGTGGCAAAGCTTTGATTGAGTATGAAGTGGTAGTTGCCTTCCAACGCATGTCCGTAGATGCAGGCGTCGTCATAGCCGTGTCGGGCAATGAGCTGTTGCAGGGCAGCTGTGGCTTCGGGGAGGTCTTCGATATGGAAAGCTACGTCCTCAATGAGGCATGTCGTACCGGGACGACGCGTGCCACCCACGCTGGGGAAAATGCCTGAGCGTATGGCCCAGAACTTGCCGTACTCTTCGGGCTTGTCTGTGAAGTGCACGGGAATATAGGTTTGGAAGGCAGCGAGAGCCTGTTCTATGGCGGCTATGTTCTGATGCAGCTCTTCCGGTGTGCGTGCCTTAGTTTCGGTCAGGATGGCAGTCAGTCCCGACGGGTCGGCTACCTCTCCTTTGTATTTTACATATACTGGATCGTCGACAGAGGACAGGCTCTTGTAGTCGAGCAGCTCAGCACCTTTCACTATCCATTCGTCATGGGCATTGCTCAGTTTCTTCATGGCAACTACGGCCCGGCATGCCTCGCGAATGTCGGTGAAGTAGACCATGGCACTTGCCTTGCACGGATAGTCGTACTCGGTGCGCATGGTGACTTGCGACAGGAAGGCCAAGGTGCCTTCACTTCCTACCATGAGGTGGGCAATGATGTCGAACGGGTCGTCGAAGCGGACGAAGGGCAGCAGGTTGAGTCCTGTTACGTTCTTGATGGCATATTTATAGCGGATGCGTTCCAGCAGTTTGGGGTTGGCATGGATGCGGTCGCGCAGATGGCAGATGCCGCGGATGAAGTCGCGGTGTGTCACCTCGAAGGCAGCCCTGCTTACGGGGTCGCCTGTGTCGAGTACGGTGCCGTCGGCCAATACCAGGCGGGCAGAGAGCATCATTTTGTCACTGTTGGCATGCGTGCCGCAGTTCATGCCTGAGGCATTGTTCATGACGATGCCTCCCACCATGGCACTCTTTACCGAAGCAGGGTCGGGTGCGAATTTGCGTCCGTAGGGTGCTAGCAGTTCGTTGACACGCTGGCCAATGATTCCCGGTTGCAGAGTAATTTGTTCCCCGTCGGGGGTAATGGAGTATTTCTCCCAATGCTTGCCGGCCACGATGAGGATGGAGTCGCTGACGGATTGACCCGACAGACTGGTGCCGGCAGCACGGAAAGTGACTGGAAGGCCCAGGCGGTCGGCCAGGCGCAGTAGTTGCGACACTTCCTCTTCATTGTCCGAGCGGATGACTATCTGGGGTATGAGGCGGTAGAAGCCCGCGTCGGTGCCCCATGCCAGGCGGCGCAGTTCGTCGGTATATATCCTGTCCTGCGGGATGAAGCTTGAAGCTTCGTGCAGGAATTTAGTGTAAATTTCTTTCATATCTTTGTCAATAGTATCCATTGTTTCCCATTCGTGGCTCTTTCAAGGGACTGTCCCTCTTCAGGAGGCTTGTGGAGCATGTAAGGGATGGCTATCGATTGTCCAACGGAGAGTAACGTGTTTCTCTTGCCGGCATGCACATGTTTCTTCGGTTGATATGCACATGCGTTTCTGCTTCCATTCCCTTATACATCTCCTACACTTGCTATTTTTGTCGTTCTTTCCTTGCCCTTATCGGTACAGGTAATACTTCTTCGACAGTTTTCGGAAGTTTTCTACGTCCTTTTCCCAGTAGGGGCGTATGTCTTCCCATCTGTTCGTCTTCGTGAAGCGTTCGCGTATCTGGTGTGTACCGCACACTTTGTCGAACATCGAGAAGCGTCCTTTGTCGGCATGGTCGAAGACGGCACGGTCGGGCCACAAGCGGGCTACTTCCTGCATCACGAGGAATTGCAGCGGACTGAGCGGTGCCTTCTCATAGTCGATGATGTGCACCTGTACACCTTGCACCTGTTCGCCCTTGCCCACGCTGTAGAACGGCTTCAGATATATGGGGCGGAAAATGACACCGGGTACCTGAAGTGCGTTCAGTGCATCAGCCAGTTTGTCGGCTTCGGCCCAAGGGGCTGCAAACATCTGGAAGGGGATGGTGTAGCCTACACCGATGGACATGTAGCCCAGCTCGCCCAGGATGCCGCTCACGGGGTAGAAGAATGCCGAGTGGGGGTGCGGTATGTGGGGCGACGAAGGAATCCATTGCAGACCGGTGGCGGTGTAGTCCATGCGCCGTTTCCAGCCTTTCATCTTGATGACGGTCAGTTTGCATTGCACACCGCCGGTCAGCATGCGCTCGCCATTGAGCATCAGAGCCAGTTCACCGCAAGTGAGGCCGTAAAGGTACGGAATTTTAAACTGACTGACAAAAGAAATGCAATCGTCTTCAACCAGATTGCCTTCTACTTTAAGTCCGCCCAGCGGATTGGGACGGTCGAGTACGATAAGTTCCTTTCCGTTTTCGGCTGCGGCTTCCATGGCCAGCCCCAGGGTGCTGATGTAGGTGAACGAACGGCAGCCAATGTCTTGGATGTCATATACCAGTACGTCCACGTCCTTCAGCATCTCGGGTGTAGCCTTTCGCGTTTTTCCATAGAGTGAGTATACGGGCAGACCGGTGGCAGGGTCGCGCTGGTCGGACACGTGGTCTCCGGCGTGCACATCGCCGCGTACGCCGTGTTCAGGTCCGTAGAGGGCTACCAGGTTGACATTGGGTGCTTCGTGCAGGATGTCAATGGTGGAGCGCAGTTGGTTGTCTACGCCCGTGGGATTGGTGATGAGTCCCACACGTTTGCCTTCCAGGCAGCGGAAGTTTTGCGACTTGAGCACTTCGATGCCGGTCTTGATATGTATTTTCTGGGCTTGTGCACCCAGAGAAACAAATAGTAGCAGGAGGAAGAAAAACCTCAATCCCAGCCCCTCGCCCAGGGAGAGAGGGGAGTGGGTTGCCTGATTAGTTCTTGTATCTTTCATTGTTGTCATATCATTATATATGTTGTTATACCTATTAACTTAATTATTCAAATTCCCTTCTTCTCCCCTCTTCCTGGGAGGGGGGGCAGGGATGAGGTTTTACTTCTTTCCGTATTCCGGGTCAATCTTTCTGTCGGCAAATATGGTGACAATGACTGTGGCTATGCAGCATATCATCACTAGCCAGAAGAAGTTAGTATAGCCGATAGCCTCCTGAATGTATCCGGCAAACATGCCCGGAATCATCATGCTCAGTGCCATGAAGGCTGTGCAGATGGCATAGTGTGAGGTCTTGAATTCGCCTTCCGAGAAGTACATCATGTAGAGCATGTAGGCTGTGAATCCGAATCCGTAGCCAAACTGTTCAATGGCAATAGCCGTGGAGATGACGAACAGGCCTTCGGGTTGGGCAATGGCCAGGTAGACAAATGTCAGACAGGGCAGTGTCATGCAGCCTGCCATCCACCAGATGGATTTCTTCAGTCCTAGGCGCGAGGCAAACAGTCCGCCGAGTATGCCTCCCAGGGTAAGGAAGATAACTCCGATGGTACCATACACAATGCCAACCTCGGCAGTCGAGAGCTCCAGACCTCCCGATGCCTTGGGAGCAACGAGGAAGGGCATACACATCTTGATGAGGAATGCTTCCGGCAGGCGGTAGAGCAGCATGAATCCGATGGCCAGCCATACACCTGGCTTGGTGAAGTAGGTGGCAAAGGTTCGGCCGAATTCCTTGAAGATTGCTTTGGCACTGGCGGTGCCGGCAGCCAATGTAGATTTGTCAGAGGCAGGTTTGGGTACTATGAAGAGGTGATAGAACGTTACCAAGCTGAACAGTACGGCGGTGACCATCATGGTGATGGTCCATGACAACGGAATGTCTTTGGTCTTCAGCTCGATAGCTCCGGCAATGGCAACCAATACCCCTTGTCCGAAGATGGAGGCCAGACGGTAGAATGTGCTTCGGATGCCGACGAAGGCAGCCTGGTCACTCTGCTTCAGAGCCAGCATGTAGAAACCGTCGGCGGCAATGTCGTGTGTAGCCGAAGCAAATGCGGTGATGATGAACAATATCAGTGTGAAGGTGAACATACTGATAGGAGTTGTTCCTGCCGCCATGGTAGCCTCGTCGGGGTGTGGAATGGACAGCGTCAGCAGGATGAATGCGGCTGACATCAGTATCTGCATGGCAAGTGTCCACCATCTTTTGGTCTTGATAATGTCTACAAACGGACTCCAAAAAGGTTTGATGGTCCACGGCAGATAGAGCAGACTTGTGAACAATGCCATCTCTCCATTGGGCACGCCCATCTTGGTAAACATCATCACGGATATGTTGTTTACGATGAAGTATGGAATGCCTTGGGCAAAGTAAAGGGTGGGAACCCATAACCAAGGGGAACGTCTCACCCCCTCGCCCATAGAGAGGAAGGATGTGTGTGTCTTCATTTTATTCATGTTCGTTCTATTCCTTTATTTATGGTGAATGTATTATTGGGGTAGTATTATCTTTTTATGTATTTGTGCCTTCCCGTCCTGTTCGAATAGGAAAGGACGGGAAGGCAGAGGAATGTTAGTATATTGCCTTTATCTCCGCACCGATATAATAGTGCAGCAATATTTCATCGTACTTGTAGCCCTGTTCGCCCATGACGGCAGCACCTATCTGGCAAAGGCCTACACCGTGGCCCCAGCCTGCACCGATAAGGGTGAAGCGGCCCGGTATGCCTTCGGGAGAGAGGTCACTCTTGTCTACTACGAATGCCGAGCTGTAGAGGTGTGAGGGCGACAGTGTACGGCGGATTTCCAATTCCTTGCCGATAGTCAGCGTCTTCTTGGTACCAACTATTTTCAGTTTCCACAGACGGCCGCTAGTGCCACGTGCCACGGGGATGAGGTCAATAATCTGTCCGTAGTCTATACCCGAGCGTTTCAGGATGAGGGCCGACAGTTCTTCCTGCGTATATTCTACACGCCAACGGTAGAAGTCAGTAGTTTCCTGGTCGTAGTTGTTGAGCACTTGCGAGAGGATGTGTTTGTCCGTAGTGTTACAGAATGCCTCGGGTGAGGTGCGTATCCAGCGGTCAGCTTCGGCTTCGATGGTCAAGTCGGGCAGGTCGGCAGCCGGTTCAGAGCCGTTTTCCTTGCGAATGCGCCAGTCGCGCTGTTTCAGCAGGTAAGGGTAGGGAGTCTCTTCCCAGCAGTACTGGAACTCTTCGAAAGCACCGCCGCAGCATTTGGAGAAGCGGGCGTCGCATATCTTGCCTTCAGACATCAGTACCTGTCCGCGTGTGGCCTGGATGGCCTGGCGCACGATGTCGGTCGAGGCGCGTGTGATGCCCTGATAGCGTTGGCAGTGGTCATCGGCGCAGACGTCGAAGCGAGTATGGTCTTCGCGGTCGAACCAGCGGATAAGCTCGTCTTCAGTCTGTGTGCAGGCCGTGTAGTCTGTGTGGCTGGCTTCTATTTCCTTGTTCTTGTTTATCTGTGCCAACAGCCAGCTGCGCGAAATCACCGCATGAGCTTTCAGCAGTTCCAGCGAGGCGGTAGCGCTCATTTCGCTGGAGATAACACTGGTCAGGTAGTCTTCTACGCGGATGACGTTGATGCCGGTTAGCTTTTCGTTTTCCACAATGATTTTCAAGGCACCCTGGAAACGCTGGTCTTCCTTGCGTTCCCAGTGGAAATTGATGCCGATGGTGACGCCGTGCAGTTCGAACGAAGCGGTTTGTTCGTCTTCCGGTTCAAACAGCAGTTCATCGTATAGGCGACCTTGCCACAGTATGCGGCCATGGTCGTAAGTGGCGGTTTGGCGGCCGCTTATTTCGTTGCCGTCCATGCGATAAGGAGCATGGAGTGTAAATTCAATTTGCGGCTCAAACATGATGCCGACGTTTACTTGGGGTTCTTTCATGGCAATAGAGGAGGAAGTTTGATTTAACATAAATGATTTTTAATGTCTTGGCGCAACTTGGCAAAGTCGGATGCCGACAGGCAGACCTCAGAGAGAATCTGTTCCATGATGGCAGGCGATATTTTGTGGAAGTCGGCCTCGACCGGTGTGATGAATACGCCGCCTAGGTCTACCGATGCCGGGCTGCTGAGCAGACGTGCATCGCCTTCGGCTGTGTAGCAGGCAGGGCGGTGCTTGGCACGCGGGAAGACAAAGAGAGTCCAGGCACCTTCGTCGTACATGGCCAGCAGATTCAGCATGGGCTCGCCTTCGGGCTGCTCGGGCAGCAGACGGCAGATGAGGCTGAACAGGTGATTGGCCGAAGCCATGTCTGAGGACTGGATGACGAGCGTAGTACGTGGCTGGTCGTTCAGATAGTAGAGGGTAGCCTTGCCATAGTCTGCTATCCGGCCGGCTATCTGGTTCTTCCAGTCAGCCTCGATGGGCATAAAGCCGCGGTTGCCAGCCTGGAAGTGGGCATGGTCGGGGGCAGATGCTCCGCAGCGTGGCCCGTTGTAGAAGATGGTGAAGTCTGTCAGCTGCCGTGCCAGTTCCATCATGTCTTCCAACCGTCCCTCGATGCGCTGTGGCGTATGGTTCAGGTCGGGGATGGTAAGGTGGCGCGGGAAGATGGGAAAAGGATTCACCAATATCTGGTAGTGTCCGCCGAAGGGTATTCCTTTCTGCTGGGCAGGAAGGTTGGCCGGGCAGAGGAAACACTTGCGTTCCTGGATGGACTTGGCATCTACTTTGGCACCCGAGGAGACAATGCGGGCGGGGTTGAACTGTACTTTGTAGCGTACGCCACATACATTCAGTTCTCTGACCTGTACGCCTGCCAGTGCGGCATAGTTGTTTCGTGCCGTTTCCCAGTCAGCAAGTTGTTCGGTTAGAAATTTCTGTATTGTTTCGTTCATAATCTTGTAGAGAAAATGTCTTACATACTGTCTTTATCCTGATTAGGTAGCTACTTTGAAGCTGCCTTAGTAGCTACCGAGGGACCGCCTTGGTAGCTATCTCGGGGATGCCTTGGTAGCTACTGAGGCGGTGCTTTGATAGAAGCTCTGAGTATCAGTTAGTTGTGAATAAGTACTTCGCGGTTAAGTTCTTTTACAACTTTGAAGCCTTGTTCTGTGCGATGCGCGCTTGTAGTTCCCAGGTGCGGATGCGGTCCTTGTAGAGGTTGTGTCCGTTCATCTTCACTACGTCGAGCGATGCATCCGAGTTGTCGTCCCAACGGCGGCAGAGGTATACCACGTCGTAGACGCGTCCTATCTGGAAGCGGCGTGAGAAGTTCAGTCCCAGTGCATAGTCTTCGCCATAGCTGGTGTTGGGCACTTTCACTTCGCGCAATACAGGTGTGTAGAAGGCGCGGGGCGCTCCCAGACCATTGATGCGCAGGGCGTTGTTGCGACCGTTTTCGGGTGTCCATTCGCGGTGGTCAATGATGCCCGGGGCAATCATGTTCATGTTGAAGTCTGTCATCATGTATGTGCCTACTACCATGGCGCAGTTCTGTTCGTAGAAGGCGCGTACCATGGTGGCCAGTGTGTGTTCGTCCTTGTAGACGTCGTCGCTGTCCAGCTGCACGGCAAACTTACCGCACTTGGGGTGGTGTACACCCAGGTTCCAGCAGCCGCCTATACCCAGGTCGTTGCGTTCGGGTATGATATGAATCAGGCGCGGGTCATCGCGGAACTCATCAATGGCTTCGCTGGTACCGTCGGTAGAGTGATTGTCAATGATGATAAGGTTGAACTTGAAGTCGGCTTGCTGTGACAGTACCGAGCGAATGGCGTCACGGATGGTACGGATGCGGTTGCGCACGGGGATGATGACCGATGCCTCGTATTCAAAGTCGCCTTTGTCGAACTCAATGTGCTCAAATTTCGGCTCCAGATAGCCACCTATTTCCTTCAGATGCTCGGTGCAGGCTGCTTCCATTTCTATCTGACGGTTGCGGTTCTTGGGGTCTACGTAGTCGAATATCTTTTCGCCACTCTTGCGGGTGTCGTTTTCCACTTCGGTGTAGAGGTATTCGTTGATGTGTACCAGTGACTCGCTTTGCGACAGCTTGAGGCGCAGGTCGTAGAGTCCGGCAAACTGGTAGTCGGCTTTCATGCGCGATGCGGCTTCCTTCAGCGCGTCAGCACGGAACAGCAGCACCGAACCGAAGTCGAAGTCATCGCGCAGCGAACCTTGCTGGTAGTCAATGACAGGCGCATTCGACTGTTTTCCGTCCTTCACCTGATAGTGGTCGGCATATACCATACCAGCGCTGCAGTCATCGAGGATGTGAATCATGCGCTCCAGGGCAAACATGCCCAGGTTGAGCGTCGTGTGCTTGGTGTAGAGCAGAACATAGTCAGCTGTAGCCTTTTCAGCTATGGCTTTCATGGTTTTGCTCGACTGGAGAGCGTCGGTTTGCAGCAGTTCGCACTGGGGCAGCGATTCTGTTGTATCGGCAGTGGCCAGCAGCACGATTTTGTTTACTAAACCTGTTTCTTGCAGACCCTTAACGGTCGCTTCTGCCTGGGCTGTTCCGGCGAAGGGAACAAAACAATCGATTGTTTTCATACTTAGATGCTATAGTTTAATTTGTTTTCTCTTATTCTGTTTATTTCTGGTTACTTTGGTAAGGGAGTTTAAAGTTTAATAGCGTGCTTTCAGCAGTCCCACCTCTCCGCTGGTGGCTGTAAACAGTACCTCATTGCGGTTCAGGGGGATGACGGTATTTATCAGTGAATTGCCAACTTTATGTTTCCACACTACGGCACCTGTCTTTCCGTCCAATGCAAAGATAAGTCCTTCCTTGGTGCTGCCAAACATGAGGCCGCCTTTTTCTGCCTGCATGGAGGGTGCGTGTTCATAGCCAAAGCCCACGTTGGAGGCCCATACCTGTGTCGGAACATTCTCCAGGGTAGAGTAGCATACGATGCTGTCGTTCATGGTTTTGCTGAAGATGCGTGCCTGGTCTTCTGACAAACCCACGGTTTCGCGCACCTTGGATTGGTATGTTCTCCACACGGTTTCGCCTGTCTTTATGTCGATGGCAGTAAGTGCCCGTTGCGGGTCGGCAATGAAAACCTTGCCGTGGGCTGCCACCGGCCATACGGCTGCGGGCGAGTAGTGCATGCCGGTCAGGCCGCCGGTCCATTTCCACACTTCGTGTCCGGTATCTTTGTGGAGGGCATACAGGGTGTTGTCCCATGCGCCGAAGATGACGAGACTGTCTGCTATCAGAGGCTTGGTCTCTATATAGCCTTTCACTTGGTTGTAGGCCCAAATCACTTTGCCCGTATGTATGTCAATGGCACGGAAAGTATGGTCGCTGGCACCTAAGTAGGCTATACCTTGTGCTATGCTGACAGCTCCCAGTACCGGTTCATCGGCATCTACTGTCCACAACAGTCGTCCGTCTGTTGTATTAAGTCCGTAGATGTGTCGGTCGGCAGAGCCAAACACTACGACTCCTTCGGCAGCAGCCGGAGTACCTACAATGCGCTTGCCGGCAGCAAAGCTCCATAGCTTTTCTCCTTTCTTCAGACTGTAGGCTGTCAGACGTCCCATGTCGTCGCCCACGAATACCCGTCCGTCGGCCACGGCTGGCGAGCAATAGATACCGGCACCCGTTTGCACAGTCCAGCGAGGTTTCACTTTATAAGACTCATTGACGGAAAAGTCCGGGTATTTTTCAGCCTTGCCTTGATGGTCGTAGTAATTGGCAGTCATGGAGAATGCGGCAAAACGTTGTGGGGCTTCTCCTGCCTGGCAGGTAAAGACGCGGATGGAATCGGGAGTTACTTCATAGACACCATATCCCTGGCGTCCTTCCTTGTCTCGCAGGTTGCTGCGCATCAGTATGCCGGGTATGCCGTCGTAGCTCAGGTTGCGGCAGCTGTGGTAATGGCCGCCAACGAAGAGGCGAACATTGTAGGGGCGTACAGCATCGGTCACGTCGTACCAATTATCCACATCACCCTCTTGCATGGGATAGTGTGTGGCCAGTATCACAGGTTTCCCTGCACCGGCTTTCTCCATTTCGTCTCTCATCCAGCTGATGTCTTGTGGTACTACGTGTCCGTAAGCCATGCGCATCAGTGGCCCTGAGTTGAATCCCAGAAACAAGACTCCTTTGTGTTCAAAGGCAAAGCGTTCATAACCGAACACCTCTCCGAAGGCCGTGCAGCCTGAGTCGCTCCATTTGGTTTCATGGTTGCCCAGGGCTACGTAATATTTGGCTTTCAGCAAACCAAGGCACGACTTCACTTTTTCCAATGTTGCCCGGTCGCCTTCTTCCGTTATGTCGCCTGTCACCAGCACAAAGTCTATGCTGTCCGTGGCATTGATGCGTGCAATGGAACGGAGCAGGTCTTCCGTAGGATTAGGGTTGTGCATGCTCAGGTGCAGGTCAGTGAGCTGTGCGAAGCGGAATGTGCCGGTCTGAGCCTGCATCACCGTGGTGGTGAGGCAGGCGACCAATAGGTTGATTATGAACAAATAGCGCTTCATGTATGTATTAATTTTCTTGTTGTTTCTTCTCGTTATTAAAGAAAGTCAGGATGGCTTTCATCAGTTGGCTCCTTTCGGCTGCCGTGCGGATAGTTTCAAAGGGGAATCCCAGCACGCAGGTCTTGTAGTCGCCTTGATAGGCAACACCGGCACTGAGGTTGTTTTCCTGATAGCGCATGAAGGTATATGCCCCCGGAGCAGCCGGTTCTATGGCGTCTGGAGCTTCTACTACATAGCAGTCAGCATTCAGTTCGTTGTGGAACTGATAGTTTCCGTTTAGCATCTCAAAGGGCGATGCTACGCTCTTTGCTTTCCCTTCGATAGAGGCATGGTCTGCGCGCCATTTGTATTTCAGTACCTCGGTGGCAAACTCCTGGTCGGCTTTTTGTGGTGTAGCCTGACTGTTGCTCCACAAATCAGTACCTACGTATGAACCGGATACGAAGATATTGCCACCCTGTTTGCAGTAAGCCTTGATGGCTTGTTGCATGGCCTGGCTGAAGGTCTTGAATTCTACGGGCTTTACACCGCCTCTACCAATCTTCGTTTGACATTCTTTACCCAAAATCAGGTCGGTGTAGTGGTATTCGTTCATGTTTACCTGTCCGTTTTCTATGGCTTCATCACTGCATGAAACAAAAGAATATCCGGCTTGCAGAATCGCTGCCCCATGAACGGCAGGATAATCAAATGTATTGCCGGCAATCACTTGCGTTTCATAGTTAGCATAGCTGTCGCCAAAGCCTGAAGCGTCATCATCCATCCACGGAATACTGCGGCGGAATTCTTTCATCGAGCCGATGTAGCTGATGTCTTTGATGTAGGGCACACCGTGGTCCACGTTATCCAGGAAACCAGCCAATTGTGTACCGTCAGGCATGGTAGCAGTGAAGTCGGCAGGTGCACTGATGCGGTCAAAACCGTTTATCACCAGTACGTTCCCTTTTGACTGGAAAGTTCGTCCGGCAGAGAGAATTTCAGAAGGGAAGCTCTCGCCACCTTTATTTACAGCAGTAACCTTATAACTGCAAACTACACCGGCTGGCAATGTGGTGCGGTAGCTGTTGGTATTTACCAGTACTCCATTGTCGAAGTCACCATCTCCAATTCGGGTGTAAACAATGTATTGCTCGGCGTTGGCTGTAGGTTCCAACGGGTCGGCTACAGGTTGCCAGCTTAGCTCAATTTCGTTTTCACCAACATTGCTGATGGCAAAATGATCAATCGGTAGAGGTTGAACTACATAGTCCATGTGATATTGAGAACAAATGAACTGCAGCATACCTTTATAGATAGCGCGACTTACAGTGAAGCGGAATCGTGGGTCAAGTCCGTAGCGCATATCAGCGAAATTCTGATGCGACAGCATCTCAAGCAACATGGTTGGTACTCGGGGAACACGTGCTTCATAATATGATTTGTTCCATTTACCTCGTCTGCTCCAGATAGGCTCATGCAAAGCCCGTACATCTCGGGTAATATTGGATTGGATGAGGTCTGTCAAGTCGTGTGACAGGTAACGTGAAGCACCATTGGCAAAAACACCATTGTAAGCATCTGTTTGATAAATGCCCAGTGTTCCGATGATGGAATCATTGTCAGTAGTACCTGCGTCAGAGTGGAAAGCAAAAGCCAAGTCTATAGGTATATTCAGACCTTTCTCATCAGGATTTACTGCCGAGCCTCCGGCCAGGTAGTTCACCCAGATACCACGACATTTGTAGTCATCCGTATAGTCGTTTTTACCATTGCTTTCCGAATAGACACTGTCGGGAATACCGGCCCATTGTAGCCAATAGCGGGCAGCTTCACAGAAGCGTGGGTATCCGCTTGTGATGGCCGGAACTTCAAATACCTTGTTGATGATGTTTTGTTTGGCCTGCCCACCATCGGTATTGGCTGCTTTATCTGAACTTTTAAGGTTCTCTGTTGTGCCTTCGGCAGACAGGTTGCGGGCTATATTACCCATACCACCACCGATTTTCACTGCATCGGCAGTTATGACCTTTCCAGCCTTCGACGCTTTGTTGCTCAATACTACTTTGTAGCAATTATGTTTGCCGGCGTCGAAACTGAATGTTCCCAGATATATCCAGGTACCGCCACCCATCTGCTGGTTTACTTTGAATTGCGTGCTGCCGCCTTTGTGATAGACGGTGTAAAGAGCTTCATCCGTACTGTTGGGTAATGTCTGGTATGATACATAGACAGCATATCTGCCTGCTGTCGGTATTTCTGGAATCCATTCAGCGGTGCTTTCTTTGCCTTTCTTGATAGTTTCTGTCATGCGGAAGCTGCCGTCCTTGAACGGATTGGCAAAGCCTGTGTATTGTGCATGCAGGTGTGCAAATCCTTTGCCTTGTCCTCCTGTCCATTGCTTGTCTCCGTTTTGTTCGGTGTACAAGGACTGTCCGAATAAGCAGCCGTCGTTGTCAATAATGACTTCTTCCGTTTGCAAATCGCGCTCACGTGGAATAAGTACATTGGCTCCTGCATTCTCCAGCATGGGTACCAGATAGGGGAGTACGTAACTTTGTGTATACAAGTCTTCCACTGTTTGCAGAAGTCTTCCTCTTTGCCATTCCCAGCGGGTCAGTTTTTGTTCGTAATAGAATCCATGACTTTGCCACAGGGCTATATGACGGTTATGCAGACCATTAGTAGGTGTATAGAGGTTCGACTCTCTTTCTACCAAAGGCCTTTTGCCAGCAGGAGCGAAAGTTTTGATTTTCTTGTCAGGCTTATTCCGTAATGCCAAGGGAATCAGGTCTTCAATTTTCTTATTGTTGGTATGTATTTCCAGCTTGTAAGATGCAAGCTCTGTTGGTAACAATGCTTTTACTCCAGCGTAGATTTCAGATACATTGTCCTCTCTGAAGGGAATGTACGAGCAATTCATGTTGGCAAAGATTTGCAACGTCTTTTGGTTGATTGCTACAGAATCCACTTTAATATGGCCTATTGCCACTTCTTTACGGGCTATGCCATCCATGTATTTCCCGATTTCCTGACGAATGTCTGTTGGGATATCTTGCGCGCCTCCTGCTTGGGGGAACAGGAGGACGGCAAGCAAAGCAGACTGAAACTGACGTCTTGCTTTCATAACGGTTAGGGGTATTAAGTTAATCATTTATTATCTTTTCTAATAAGGAAGCAAAGACCTAGCGCTGTTATCAGGGCGTTGATGATAAGAAGCTCAAAGCTGATTTGATATCCGCCAAACCATGCTTCGCTATTGCTTTGCAGGATGTAGCATATTATGGGTGAGGCTACTGCTACCAATGGTACCCAACGGTCATGGACAGGTTTCTTACATCCCATGCCGAATATGAACATACCCAATATAGGGCCGTATGTATAGGCTGCCAGGCTGTATACTGCGTTGATGGCACTGTCATCATTCAGCTCATAGAAAATGACTATTACAATAACCATAAGCAGTGACATGATGAAGTGCACCAGTTTACGAGTGAGTGTTAAATCTTTGTCTCCCTGTTTTTCGTTGGCTTTCAGGATGTCAATGGTGAAAGAGGTTGTCAAGGCTGTCAAAGCCGAGCCGGCAGCTGAATAAGCGGCGGCTATCAGACCAATGATGAAAATAATGCCGATAAACAGAGGGAAATCCTTGCTCCAGGCTACTTCACCAAAGAGGGCGTCACCTGCAATTTTCCCTTCGCCAACCATCTTGGCATCGGCATACATATAGAGCAGCGTTCCCAGTACGAGAAACAGTCCGATTACAAATATCTGTATGAATGAGCTCAGAATCATGTTTTTTTGTGATTCACGGAAATTCTTGCAGCTTAGAGTACGTTGCATCAGGTCTTGGTCCAGTCCTGTACAAGCTATAATCATGAATATACCGGCAATAAACTGTTTCCAGAAATAGCGTCCGTCATTAGGGTCATCAAAGAAAAATATTTGGCTGGTAGGGTGCCCGGCAACGGCTGCAGGCAGGTCTCCGAATCCTATTCCCAGACTATTGGCAATGACTACTATGCAGCAAATTACAGATAAAACCAGGCAGAATGTCTTTAGTGAGTCAGTCCAGATAAGCGATTTTACACCTCCTTGGAATGAGTACAGCCAGATGAGTGCAACCGTTAGGACGACGTTAAGTGAGAAAGGAATGTGTAGTGGGTTAAATACCAGTGTTTGTAATACTACGCAGACTACAAAGAATCGTACGGATGCTCCCAGCATTTTCGAGACAAAAAAGAACCATGCGCCAGTGCGGTATGAAGCCAGACCAAAGCGATTCTCCAGATATCCATAAATGCTTACCAGATTCATGCGGTAGAACATTGGTATCAATGCAAAGGCTACAATGACTGAACCGACAAAAAATCCAAGTACCATCTGCATATAAGCGTAACCACCGGTCAATACGGCACCGGGCACAGAGATAAATGTAACACCCGAAATGGTGGCACCTATCATGGCCAACATCACCATATACCAGGGTGACTTTCGGTTTCCGGTAAAGAAACCCGCGTTATCGGCTTTACGTCCGGTAATCCATGAAATCAAAAACAGCAATGCAAAATAAGCTGCTATTGTGGCGAGTACGATCCAGGCTGTAGTCATAGATGTTTTTCTTTTTTAGTGGAGATGATGTCAGAATGCAGAACCATCTGTTAGTTAATGTCTGCATTCTGACATGTATATATATGAATTTAATACTAAGGTTAATAGTTTTTTGTTATTCTGCGTAGAGCAGGTATGGCTTGCGTTGTTCCTTGAACTTCTTCACATCATCCTGCCACATGGCTTTAATCTCATCAGCGCTTTTACCTTCTTTTATCATTTTGCGCACATAATCCTGACCAATCAATTTTTCAAAGAATGACCGGAAAAAGTGGTCGTCCATATTCAGATTGCGATAGGCATCTATTACGTAGCTCAAATCCAGTCCACGTTTCCAAATCTCCTCATCACTCATACCGCTAAGGTCTACTCCATGGCACAATTTGTTCAACTGTGGAGGGTTCTTGGCACCAGGTACACTGCGTGGAGTGAAGTTGTAGTCATATCCCGTCATATTGGGGTGTCCATATACTTGGAATGGTTTATCCGTGCCACGACCTAAACTAACAGGAGTAGCCTCAAAATAGCAGGTAGAAGGGTATAGATAAATAGCCTTCATGTTAGGCAAGTTGGGAGATGGCGGAATGGGAAGTTGATACATTGTTTGGTGTGTATAGTTCTTGCACGGAATCACTGTTAAATCGCATACACGCGATGCCGGTAGCCATCGTTCTCCGTTAACCATCAAAGCCAGCTCGCCTAATGTCATGCCATGAACCACGGGAATAGGCAACCAACCCACACCTGATTTGTGTTTCATGTCTAAGATAGGTCCGTCAACATAGTGTCCATTTGGATTAGGACGGTCTAGAATTAAAACCTTACGGTTGTATTCGGCACACGCATCCATCAGGCGGCACATACTTGCGTAATAAGTGTAATATCGTAGACCTACATCTTGTATGTCAACTACCAGTATGTCGAATTTTCTCATGGAGCTGTCACTTGGTTTTCCAGACTTACCATCGTAAAGTGATAAAATGGGTACTCCTGTTTTTTTATCTACTGAGCTTGATACGTGTTCACCTGCATCTGCGTCACCACGAAAACCATGTTCTGGTGAAAATATGGCTACTACATTGAACTTGTTCTCAAGCAGGACATCGAGTAAATGCTTGTTGCCAATCATACCCGTATGATTCGAGAATATGGCAATTCGCTTGTTTTTCAGGATAGGAAAATATTCGTTTGTTTGCTCATCGCCCATGATAACACGCTGTTGTGCACTGCAGAGTAAAGATGTGCATAAAACGAAGACTGCTAATAGTAATTTCTTCATAATATTATATATTATAAGGGTGAATATTATATCAACAAAGATAGTAATATTTTTTATATCAAAAACATTTATTTGGCTATTTTTAGTATTATCAAGCTTAATTTGCAAATGATAATTTGATATTCTTATAAGTGTGATTTGTTGATTATGATTTGAAACCTTAGGGACTTTTTCGCTGGCATTAGTTACTAACTTTCTGCTATGAATGTTTTTCCTTGTTTATAGTAATATTAGTATGATAGTTTGCTAATTATTGTTGGTAATGATGCATATAAAAAAGGAGGTGTATCCATATAATACACCTCCTTTCCGTATAGTCATAAATATATGAGATTATTTTTACTTGCTATTGGTTATTCCCAACCCGGATTTTGTGTTAAAGTATATCCTTTATCTTCATAAATGGTAATCTGGCTGGCTGGAATAGCACGTAGATAGTAGCGTTCAGAATTTAATTCTCCCTTCTTGAACACGCGCAGGTCATCTCCACGCAGGTAATTGATGTAACCTTTATCTGAATCCGTGTTGGTCGGATCTTCAGGATCGAACAAGAAGAGAACTCGTTCGCCATTTTCATTCTTAGAACTCATGCCTTCGTAGTCTGCCACATTAACGTAGGCACCCAAGAATGTCTTGCTGGGGGTTCCGTCTGCATTTTCTGAGTTAAGATATTCAAATTTGGCCCAGCGGCGCAAGTCTTCACCACGGCGTCCTTCCATAATCAACTCAATGCGACGTTCGCGACGGATTTCCCACAATACCGGATCTACTTCAGGGTCACGGGCGGGGTCGTTGATGGTTACGCCATTTACTTGTATGTTACCGCTTGCCAATTGGATAGCAGGCATAGTCTTAGCTTCTGTTTCGCCCCAAGCAGTCAGCTGACGCTTGCGCAGTGCGTTGATCGACTTATCCAAATCGTCTTGTGTGAATGCCTCACCGCCTACACGAGCTATTTCATAGCGAGCTTCTACATAGTTTAATAATACTTCTGCATAGCGGATACAAGGAGCATCAGCGGGGCTAAGAATACCGGTACAGAAGGCTGAGCCGGCAGCCCACCATTCGTCGTTTAAGAATTTCTTGCAGGCATATCCTGTAGGGGATGTTCCAGCTGTATAGTTAGTACCCATGGCACTCATTACACGAAGACTATCTGCTACAGTTTGATAAAGACGTGGATCACGATTCTGGAAAGAGTTCCAAATGCTCGGATCTTCGTTGCCTTGATATAATGGAGACTGACCGATTGGTAAACCATCTGTGCAGAGGTAGCTGTCTATTACATTTTGGGTTACGCCGCCTTGAGTTTGATTTTCGGGACCGTTGTAAGACATCAATGCGTTGCATTGTAACCCTGTAGTATATTCACGATACCAGATTACTTCCGGGTTGTTGTATAAATCATCGGTTGTAAACAGTGCATTGTAGGTGTTGCCAATTCGGTAGAGGTTAGAGTTCATGACCACATTGGCACCGTCGATAGCACCTTGCAGCAGGGCTTTGATTTCACTATCTGCTACAGGTTCTGAAGTCGGGCCTACTGTTGTGCCGTGATATTTCAACCAAGTTGCTTGGTAGAGTAGTTCGCGTGACATGTAGGCTCCTACTACGTAGCGGTTTACTTGGCGTTTTGTGTCATCAGTACGTACATTGGCCAGTGCGAATTGGAAGTCTTCCAATACTTTTTGAGCCACAAATAGGTATGGGTCGCGATCTTTATACAGCGCTTCATCTGCCGGGTCAATCACTTTGTCAATGTAAGGTACACCGCCATAAGCTTTAAGCAGATAACTGTAAGCCATGGCACGGAAGTAACGTGCTACACCTGTCCAATGATTTTTAGCTTCTTCAGAGATACTCATGCCGGGAATTTTTTCCAGCATAACATTAGCCTTGTAAATTATACTATAGTTATCAGACCAGATGGCAGTTTTACTGTTCCAGTCGGTAGTTGCCGATGTCGGGAAATATATATATCCTGCACTATAGGTGTTGGCATTGTTCAGGTTGATAAAATCGTCGGTATAGTCATCTCCTGAGAAATATCCAGCAAATACGGTGTAGTCAGTACCATATCCCTTGAAGTAAGACGAGTAGAAATCTTGTGCGTAGGTTCGCAGTGAAGTTTCTGTCTGCCAGTAGGAGTCATTCGTTTGTTTTTCCAGTGGCTCTTTGTTTAAGAAGTCCTCGCAACTGCATAACGAGGTCAGGGCCAGTAGACAAGCACTATATAATAAATGTTTCTTTTTCATGATTTTAGGATTGTTTGATTATAAACTAAGCTGAATACCGAATGATATGGTTTTCTGGTAGGGATAGCTACGTCCGAAGTTACGTGCATCGCTGCTTGAACCTGATGTGCGGATACCGATTTCCGGGTCGATAGCCGGTTTAACACCATCGATGGTGAAAAGGTTTTCACCAGTGAAGTATACACGCAGGTTTTCTACTTTGAATTTGCTCAACCATGTTTTAGGTAACGTATATCCAAAGGTTAAAGTTTTCAGACGTACGTAAGCCATGTTCAACATATAACGGTCGTTCACGTTGTAGTTACCTGTTTGTGCCTGGTTGTAAATCATAGGACGTGGATAGAAGGCATCTTGGTTTTCAGGGGTCCAATAGTCTTCTGCTCCTTCGTAGAAAGGCTCACCGCTAGTGAAACCTGGCAATACCTGGTTACCGGCAGCCCACAAATTACGTTTACCTACACCCTGGAAGAACATACTGATATCAAATCCTTTCCAAGCTGCATCGAGATTCAAGCCAAATTGTAAACGAGGAAGTGCGTTTCCGATGATAGACATATCACCGGGTTTGGTAGTCTGCGTACCTTTCTCAATTTTACCATTATTATCGATATCTTTGTAGAGTACATCACCCGGAGCAAATTCATAACCAGCGGGGAATACTTGAGTTTGGTCAGGAATACCAGCTTTTAATGAACCGTCAGCATTGAAGTCTGCTTCAGTCAGGAAACGATCGAACTGTAATCCCCAGATGTCACCCAATACCATTCCTTCTTTGTAGGCGCTGGTACTCCACCAGCCAGTTGCACCGTAAGATGGCATTGTTGTATTGTTTGTCCATTTCGTTACTTCTGTGCGGTCATCAGATATTGATGCAGTAACACCAAAGTGTAAGCCGTTCTTGAAAGTGGTACGATAGTCAATGGCAAGTTCCCAACCTTTGGTCTGGATTTCTCCCATGTTCTCATAAGGAGCAGAAGCACCCAATGCAGAGGGCAGGTTGGCTGTAGTCAGAATATCGCTGGTGGTACGGTTGTACCAGTCAAATGTTACGCCCAATGCATCGTTGAAGAAGCGTGCGTCAAAGCCCAAGTCAAGGGTTGATACCTTTTCCCAAGTCAGCGAAGAAGATACCAAGGTCGGTTTAAGTGTAGATTGAACTTTTTTACCATCAATAATCCAGCTGTCTTGAGAGGTGGTCAGTGTAGAAACAAAACGGTCTGTACCCACATCTTGATTACCAATCATACCCCATGAACCACGCAGTTTCAAACTGCTCAGGTAGGGCTTTAAGGGTTGCATGAAGGCTTCCTCTGAAATACGGTAACCAGCAGACAGAGATGGGAAGAAAGCAAAGCGGTCTCCAGCCGGGAAACGAGAAGAACCATCATAGCGACCGTTCAGCTCTAACATATAGCGGTCTTTATAGATATAGTTGATACGTCCGAAGAAACCGGCTACTGACCACCAAGTATGTGAACTACTGGTCGTTTGGTCGCCTGTACACAAGTTTAATTCAGGCTTTTCCGGGTCGAGCAGACCTTTGCGTTGTGCCCAATAGTATTCGTATTCGCTCTTTTCCAAGTTCGAACCTCCCATCACTTTGAAATCGTGGTCGCCCCAGCGTTTGGCATAAGTCGCAACGATATTGGTAGTCAGGTTCTCGGTACGACCTGTCTCTTGGTACACATAGTCATAGCTGCTTGAGATGTAGTTGCCATATGAGTTGCGGAGATCGTCAACAGAAGGACATGCAGAGAAAATGTTATAACCTGCGGTCTTGCTGGGAGTTCCATATTTTTTATAGCGACTTTCTACAGAGCTGTATACAAAGTCTACATCAATAGTTAAGTCCTTGATAGGTTTGATGGTGATACCACCGGTCAATCGTTGGTATTCACGTTCTTTATTGGTCATAGGGGCAGTGCTCTGTTCTGTCAGTGCATTGCGGAATTCTTTTCCTTCAAAAGTTCCGTAGGGCATCATTGGTTGCCAGCGGTACAAATAGTACAGTGGATCATACAAGTCAGAAGCGTAATTGAATGGTTTGTCATAGTCTGAACGAGTAAACATGAATCCAGTACGGATAGAAACGTATTTATTTAACTCAGAATTCAATGATACATTTGCATTGTAACGCTTGTATTCGTCAGAGCCCACCTTCATCATACCTTCTTGGCCCAAGTAACCCAAAGCTACGTTGTAGTTGGTTTTACCGTTACCACCGTTGATGGAGATATTATGTGTCTGTTGGGGAGACCAATCTTTGATATATTCGTCATACCAGTCCCAAGTACGGTAGAAGAACATACCACCATCGCGGAATTCGAAATCACGACCCAGTTCCATTTCACGTCCGAATTGAGTTCCGTAACCGTACTGTTCCCAATAATCTTTCATCTTTTGTACTGCAGTAGCATCTACACGCATGTTGCCCACTACATCATAAAAGGCAGTAGCACCTTTAGACTGGTTTATAACACCCTGTAGGTTAATATCTGCTTGTTGCCAACCTGGCAGTTGCTCGGGTGTCTTCGTTGGGGTACGCCAAGCAAAGTTGTTGGTGTATTTGATAGACAAACGCTCATTCTTTGATTTTGATTTGGTGGTAATCAACAATACACCGAAAGCACCACGTGCACCATAAATTGAAGCTGAAGCGGCGTCTTTCAATACAGAAATACTCTCGATGTCATCAGGATTTACCATCGAAATATCTGTTACTTCCACGTTGTCTACCAGAATCAATGGGTTGGCACTACCATTAGGAGAACCAATGCTACCACGGATTTTGATAGTGGGAGCTCCTCCAATTTCACCTGAGTTGGTAGTTACTGTCAGACCTGGCACTGCTCCTTGTAAGGCTCTACCGATATCAGTAATAGGACGACTGTCGATGGTCTTGTCTACGTCAACTGATGCTACTGCACCGGTTAGGTTTACTTTCTTCTGTGAACCGTAACCTACTACCACAACTTCATCAAGTAATTCAGTATCATCTTTCAATACTACTTTAAGTACAGGGGTAGCTTTTACTTCTTGTGTGCTGTAGCCTACAAATGATACTTGAAGGATAGCTCCGCTCTTCACATTGAGTTGTACTTGACCATCCAAATCGGTGATGCCACCATTGGTGGTACCTTTCTCAATAACGTTGGCTCCGATAATAGGCTCTCCATGAGAATCTACTACAGTTACCTTAACAGTCTGCGTTTGCATCTGTTCTGTTACTTCATACGAATTGGAAGAAACGTTTTGTTTTGCCAGCGCGTTTCCGCTTCCTAAAAATAAGGCTGTGATTATAGCTGCTGTGAGCAGTCTACTGTTAGGAAGTCCTCTCTTTTTCTCTCTTCGGTCTTCTTTCATAGGTAATGAATTTTAGTTATTTTTATGAAAAAACAAAGGGTTTTTTGTCTGTTTGGTTCTGTATTGTTTAAAGGTTCTTTTTTATTTTATAATGAATTTGTATTCTTTAGTTTTCTATGCTTAAAGATTCTCTTTGTATAAAGTTAGAAATGTATATTTAACAATGTATAAGAATAAAGGTTATTCGGTTTCCTTATTTTCTCCTAACAAAGATAAATTAATATTCTAATAATATCGCAAACATATTCTATTGTTTATGTTTTATAGTTATATTTTTGCAAAAGTTAAGTTTTGAATAGTGCGTATTTTGCAAAATAATGTTTTTAAAAATTAAAACAATTGTTTTTTTGCTTCGTAAATTATTGATTATTAATTGTTTGTTCCCTTTTTGGAAATATTTATGGCTTTATCCCTAATCATTGTCCATTTGGAGTAGGAATAAAGCCATAAAAACTGTAATATTGGTATGTGTTTATGATTCCTCCGTGAGATTCAAGGCATGAAATTCAATGAGTCCATTCATGGACGATTCGGCTATTACATCCAAGTTTACTCCAAATTCGTTGGCAATGTTACGTAGTATGTCAGCGTACAGATGGGCTACCGAACCGACAAAACGTATGGGATAGTTCTGATAGTCATACTGACAGACGCAGCGTTTAAAGAACGAACGCAGGTTGTGTACAATCAGCTCATATACATATTCTTCTCCGGTGTGGTCAGCCAAAAAATATGTCACGGTAGATAAGAAGCGGTTGGGGAAAGGACGGTTGTACACCGATTCCATTACTTCGTCGTTGTTGATACGGAATTTTTCATAGAAATCGTTCGCTACACTCTTGGGAGTCAGACCTTTCAGTAAATCGGCCAGAAATACTTTACCCATGGTAGCGCCACTGCCTTCATCTCCCAAAATATATCCGCCGGGCTTTATGTTTTTAGCAATGATTTTCCCATCGTAGAAGCATGAGTTAGAACCTGTACCCAGAATGCAGGCAATGCCAGCTTCGCATTTGAACAGTCCGCGGGCTGCTCCTAACAAGTCGCTCTCTACTTGTATGGGCGTTTTAAACTGTGCCACAAGTGAGGCTCCCAGAATGTTTTTCTTTTCGTACGAACTACACCCTGCACCATAATAATATACTTGTTCCAGCTTCTTTTTAAAAAATATTTCCGGCAAACCCAAACGCACGCTTCTGCTAATCTCTCTCCGGGTCTGGAAAAAGGGATTTAAACCTTCAGTAAAAGCACGTTGTATGGAATGGTCGTCCTCTACTAAAGCCCATTCGGTTCGTGTCGAACCGCTGTCTGCAATAAGTTTCATAAAGGCTTGTTTATTAGATTTTGGTTACAAATATATTGTTTTTTTTAATATAATGGCGTTTATGACCCGAAATTTGATGAGTCATATTTCAAAATCCACTTTTCTCAAGTGGGCGTGCTTTCCGCTTTTTAGGAAATTTGTTTATTCTTTTGGCTTTCCTGTTGGTTGCTTCCTTATGAGGAAGTAGCATAAGACGGACTGTCGGGGTGTAATACAAAGAAGGGCAAGCTTTCGCTTGCCCTTTACCTTAAATTTATATATGTCAAATATTGTTTTCCTTAATCAGATATTCGGCTATCTGTACGGCATTCAGCGCAGCACCTTTTTTTATCTGGTCGCCTACAATCCAGAATGTCAATCCGTTCTCATTAGCCAAGTCCTTGCGTATGCGTCCTACGTAAACAGGATCTTTGCCAGCCAGGAACAGCGGCATAGGATATTCTTTTTCGGCCGGGTTGTCCATCAGTACCAGACCCTCGCCTTTAGCAAAAGCTTCGCGAGCCTCTTCTACCGAAATAGGACGTTCTGTCTCTACCCAGATGCTTTCAGAATGAGAGCGCAGAGCCGGAACACGTACGCAAGTAGCGCTCACCTTCACGTCAGAGTGCATGATTTTACGTGTTTCGTTGTACATCTTCATCTCCTCCTTGGTGTATCCGTTGTCGGTAAATACATCAATTTGCGGGATAAGGTTGAATGCCAACTGATAGGCGAATTTCTCCACTTTCACAGGTTCTCCTGCCAGCACTTGGCGGTATTGCTCGTACAGTTCATCCATGGCAGCTGCTCCGGCACCACTGGCTGCCTGATAAGTAGACACGTGTACGGTCTTTATGTGCGATAGCTGTTCGATGGCTTTCAGGGCCACTACCATCTGGATGGTAGTACAGTTTGGGTTGGCAATGATGCCACGGGGACGGTCTTTGGCGTCTGCTGCATTTACTTCAGGCACTACCAAGGGTACGTCCGCATCCATACGGAAGGCACTGGAGTTGTCAATCATCACCGCACCATATTTGGTTATGGTCTCGGCAAACTCCTTTGAGGTGCCTGCACCAGCGGAAGTGAAAGCTATGTCTACCCCTTTAAAGTCATCGTTGTGTTGCAAGAGTTTGACCTCGATTTGTTTACCACGGAAGGTGTATTTGCTGCCTGCACTGCGTTTAGAACCAAACAGCACTAATTCGTCCACCGGGAAATTTCTCTCATCGAGCACTCGCAGGAATTCTTGTCCTACGGCTCCGCTTGCTCCAACAATTGCTACTTTCATTTTTCTTCTTTTACTTAGTTGTTAATAATTTAATTGTAGTGTTTCAGGCAGCCTAACTATAAAGAATGCAAACCGTTGAATATTTGTAGACACGGCTCTCTGCCTGTGGCTCACTCAAATAACAGCCGTTATGTCTTGTTCGCCCGTCTACCTGTCCACTTGTTGCCTTTATATTAAGCTTGCGAGATATAAATCTTTAAAACGTAAGATTTGGCTGCAAATTTATAACAAATTGCTGTATGACACCCCATAAAGTGAAAACTTTTTCGTTAATTTGCAGGACAAAACCTAATACTGGCTCTTATGGATTGGCTCAATATCAGTTTGAAACTACCTATAACTGACCCTACATGGATATTTCTCCTTGTACTTCTTATTATTTTGTTTGCCCCGATGTTGCTTAACAAGCTTCGCATTCCTCACATCATAGGTATGATATTAGCGGGCTTGGTCATTGGTGAGCATGGTTTCAATATACTGAGCCGCGACAGCAGTTTTGAGCTTTTCGGAAAGGTGGGCCTGTATTACATCATGTTTCTGGCAGGTCTTGAGATGAACATGTCCGATTTCAAAAAAAATCGTTCTAAGGCTCTGGTGCTGGGACTTCTGGCCTTTATTGTACCCATTGTGATAGGTTTTGTGGCCAATGTGGCCTATCTGAAGTATAGTGTCATCACTTCCATCCTGCTGGCCAGTATGTATGCCTCCCATACGCTTGTTGCCTATCCCATTGTCATTCGCTATGGTGTTTCGCGCAATCGCAGTGTCAGCATAGCCGTAGGCGGTACAGCCGTGACCGATACCCTGACGCTGCTTGTGCTGGCAGTGGTGGGTGGACTGTTCAAGGGTGAGTCGGGCGGCTTCTTTTGGCTGTGGCTGGTGATAAAGGTTGTCTTTCTGGGTGCGCTTATCATGTATTCTTTCCCCCGTATCGGACGCTGGTTCTTCCGCCGTTACGACGACAATGTCATGCAGTTCATCTTTGTGCTGGCGTTGGTATTTCTCGGTGCCGGGCTCATGGAATTTGTTGGTATGGAGGGTATTCTGGGGGCATTCTTGGCCGGTCTGGTGCTCAACCGTCTTATTCCCCACGTTTCTCCCCTTATGAATCATCTGGAATTTGTGGGCAATGCTCTTTTCATTCCTTATTTTCTTATAGGAGTAGGAATGCTGATTGACATTCATGTCATTTTTGGGCAAGGCGATGCGCTTAAGGTAGCTGTTGTAATGATAGTCATGGCCCTTACCGGTAAGTGGATTGCCTGTTGGCTTACGCAGAAGATATATAAGATGTCTGTGTTGGAACGCGACCTGATGTACGGTCTCAGCAATGCGCAGGCTGCTGCTACGCTGGCTGCCGTATTGGTCGGTTATAATATCATCTTGCCTACTGGCGAACGTTTGCTCAACGATGACGTTCTCAACGGTACGGTGCTCCTCATTCTGGTGACGTGTGTGGTCAGTTCATTTATTACTGAACGAGCCGCACGCAAGATGGCCATGTGTGAGGCTCATCCCGAGGAAGAGCGCCACCGTGAAGAAGAACGCATTCTGATACCTGTAGCCAACCCCGATACGTTGGAGTATCTGATGAGCCTGGCTCTGGTCATCCGCGATCCCAAGCAGGCCGACAATCTGCTTGCTTTGAGTGTTGTAAACGACGATAACAGTTCGGAAGGGGTAGAGCAGCGCGGCAAGCGTTATCTGGAACGTGCTGCCATGATTACCGCCTCGGCCGACGTCTCACTCAAGCAGATAACCCGCTATGATATGAATATTGCTGCCGGAATCATTCATACAGCCAAAGAATACGATGCCACCGATGTAATTATTGGCCTTCACCGGAAGGTGAACATCGTCGACTCTTTCTTCGGTATGCTGGCCGAGAACCTTTTGAAGGGTCTGCACCGCGAAGTCATGATTGCCAAGTTCCTGATGCCTATCAATACTTTGCGTCGCATTGTGGTGGCAGTGCCTCCTAAGGCCGAATACGAAGCCGGTTTCAGCAAGTGGGTAGAACATGTTTGCCGTATGGGCAGTACGCTCGACTGCCGGGTGCATTTCTTTGCCAATGAAGAAACCACCCGTCCGCTCAAGGCACTTGTTTTGGATAAATACAGCCTTGCTAAAGCCGACTTCTCTTTGCTCGACGACTGGGACGACTTGCTGATATTGACAGGGCAGGTCAACTACGACCATCTGCTTATCATCATCAGTGCTCGCCGTGGCGCTATTTCTTACGACAGCTCTTTCGAGAAGCTGCCTTCGCAGATAAGTCGTTATTTTGCCAACAACAGCCTTATTGTGCTCTATCCCGACCAGTTGGGCGACCCGCAGGATGTCTTGTCCTATTTCAATCCGCATGGCAGCAATGAGGCGCAACACTATGAACGTGTGGGGCGCTGGTTCTATAAATGGTTTAAGAAGAATTGATGGAAGACTGGCAACAAAGAACCCGGCTATTGCTGGGACAGGAAAAGGCTGACCGCTTGCAGCATGCTCATGTGCTGGTAGTTGGCTTGGGTGGTGTAGGAGCCTATGCCGCCGAGATGATATGTCGTGCAGGTGTAGGACGCATGACCATTGTGGATGCCGATACCGTGCAGCCCACCAACCTCAACCGGCAGCTCCCCGCCCTGCACTCCACGTTGGGGCAAGCCAAAGCCGATGTAATGGCTGCCCGGCTCAGGGATATTAATCCGCAGCTGGAGCTGACCGTGGTTCAGGCCTTCCTGAAAGACGGAGACATACCGGCTTTGCTCGATGCTGCTCCTTATGATTTCGTGGTCGACGCCATAGATACCTTGGCCCCCAAATGCCACCTTATAGCTGAAACCTTGCGCAGGCGTATCAAGATAGTATCAAGCATGGGCGCAGGTGCCAAAAGTGACATTACCCAGGTGCGTTTTGCCGACGTGTGGGATACCTACCACTGTGGCCTGAGCAAGGCCGTCAGGAAACGCCTGCAGAAGATGGGCATCAGGCATAAGTTGCCCGTAGTGTTCAGTACCGAGCAGGCTGACCCCAAGGCTGTACTGCTCACCGATGACGAGATGAACAAGAAATCCACCTGTGGTACCGTCAGCTATCTGCCTGCCGTCTTTGGTTGTTATTTGGCCGAATATGTCATCAAGCGGCTATGAGATTGATTTCAGATTTTAGATTTCAGGAATCGGAATTCATACATCAGATATCTAAAATCGGAACTCAGACATTTAAAAATCAGACATCTAAAATCTAAAATTTAAAAATCCTCAACATGATTCAGTTGGAAGGCATTACCAAGAGTTTTGGTCCCCTGCAAGTGCTCAGGGGTATAGATATGCAGATACAGCAAGGCGAGGTGGTCAGTATTGTAGGTCCCAGCGGGGCAGGAAAGACCACCTTGTTGCAGATAATGGGTACGCTCGATGCTCCCGATAGCGGGCGTGTATTGATAAATGGCGAGGAAACCGGTCGCCTGAAAGAGCGTGAATTGTCGGCTTTCCGTAACCGTCACATCGGCTTTGTATTTCAGTTCCACCAACTGTTGCCCGAGTTTACGGCTCTGGAAAATGTCATAATTCCCGCCCTTATTGCCGGTCGTAAACCTTCCGAAGCCACGACAGCTTCGCTCGATATGCTGCGTCTCATGGGGCTGGAAGAGCGTGCTTCTCATAAACCCAACGAGCTGTCAGGAGGTGAAAAACAGCGTGTAGCCGTAGCCCGTGCACTCATCAACCATCCTTCTGTCGTGTTGGCCGACGAGCCCTCCGGCAGTCTTGACTCTCACAACAAGGAAGAACTCCACCAGCTGTTCTTTGACCTTCGCGACCGTCTTGGCCAAACCTTTGTCATCGTAACTCACGACGAAGGCCTGGCTTCTCTGACCGACCGGACCATTCATCTGAAGGATGGTATGGTGGTGGAATGAGATTTGGGTTACTCCGCTGCTTGATATAAATACAGTTTTTCGCGATGTGCTCAGATTATCGGAGGATGGTGAAAAGGCAAAATCCCTCTGTGAAAGGTGAGAAACTGATAATCTTTCTGTATACGGTTGTAGCTGTTCTGTTTAGTGTATGAGAATGATTGGCAGATGCGGCGATATATTTACGCAGATTCATGCGGTATTTTTTATGCAGTAATTGCATTTAAAGCACTGCAACAGCTTTGCGTATATTTTCCAATATGGCAGACAACTTGCTGTCTTTACGGGCTGTCTGGATGTTGTAGTCGCTCTGTAATCCTACCCAGATATTCGCGGAAATACCTGTTGCAGCTTCAATTTTTAATGCTGTATCGGTTGTTATCGGGCGTTTGCCGTTGATTATTTCATTGAAGGCCGTATAAGGCATATTGATTATGCCTGCAAATTTTCTTTGTGACATTCCACGTGCTTCCAATTCGTCCTTAAGCATTTCACCCGGATGTATCGGGGCTGACGGCATTAGCTCATGAGGAGCATAGATTTTTTTTGCTGTATTCATAAAGCTTTATTTATAATGATTGCTGATTTCTAATAATTTGCAAATTGTGATTATTTGTTCATTCATCATTTCTCTTACGGTAAATTCAAGTCGATATTTATGATTTATGCGTACGGAAGAAATACCTTTTTTATCACCTTGCAAAACTTCATAGTTAAGTGAATGTATGTTATAGAGTTGCTCTATATTTTCCGCATGGCTAAGGAACATAACGCATTTACAATACCCTCTTATCACTTCCGGCTGATAACGGTGCTTTTTATCATTTGTGCGGCCGTTTTCAAACAATTCGCGCAAGTACTCTTTATCAAACTCTATAAACATGATTTTTCATTCATTTGCCAATTGCAAAGATAATATTTTGGAGCGTATCCACAAAAAAAGTGAATTATAAAGTGTAGGTGAAATTATGGCTTATCTGTTTGACAAGCATTTTGTTGATGTGCTATTGGTATTTTTTCTCATTCATAACATACATAATGCCCCAACCTCTCCAAATCTTCTTTCGTAAAGTCGGGGTGTTGTTCAAAAGGAGTCAGGTCTTTTAATGGGCCGTGTTCTTTGCGCCACTCCACAATGGCGCGTGCCTGGTAGAAATTGATGTAGGGATGGCGGCGCAGGAAAGCCGTGCCGCCCTTGTTCAGGTTGATACGCCTGATGGCGGTGGTATCTACGCTGAACCACGGTTCCAGCAGGTCGGCACGCAGGCGTATGTCTTTCAATTGCGACACGCTGTAGTAGCCGCCCAGGCGTGTGCGGTATTTCACAATCATACGTGCTATTACGCTGCCTACACCCGGAATCTTTTTCAGTTCCGTCGTATCGGCTTGGTTCAGTTCAATGATGGTACCTGCCGGGTACTTGCGTACGTGTTGGAACAGGGGGATGGCTGGTTTTCTTGTGCTGTCCTTTCTTGTAGTGTCCGGTTGTATCTTGTCTGCTGTTGCCGGTGTTGTGGCTGTATCTTGGCGTGCAATGCGAATGTAGGGACGCAGCATTTCAAAACGCTCGTCCGTCATGCCGTAGATGCGTCTGAAGTCTTCGGGCTTACGGAATACACCGCCCTTCTGCCGATAACGCACAACGTTTCGTGCCATCCAGCCAGGTAGACCTATTCGGCGAAGCTGGGCAGAGTCTGCCTCATTGGGGTCGAATGGACGGAGTTCGGGGCGGTTTGCAGGCTTGTCTTGTGATTTGAATCGCTGTTCCTGAATGCTGTCCTGGTATTTGACGGAGGCCAGGAAATCCTTATAATCGGCCATCAGGCTATCCATATAGGCAGCATCAGTCTGAGGGAAACTTCTTTCTGCCGGGCGTAGCCACCAGTTGACTGTCCATACGGCCACTATGGCCGCCACCAGCAGCAGTATGCCTCTGCGCTGGTTGCGGGTATAGAAAAAGAAATCCCTGAAAAGTTTCATGTCGTTTCGCTTTGAGTTCAGAAGAACAGGCCCAACTCATTGAGGAAGACCAGTCCGATACCAATAGGTGCCACGTACTTCAGCAGGAACAGCAACAACCGGTAGGTGCTGGCTTTGAGCGTACCTCGGTTGCTGATTTCATCGTAAACAATCTTTTTGTCTACATACCATCCCATGAAAAGAGCGATGAAGAAACCACCTGCCGGAAGCATGATTTTGGCTGTCACAAAGTCAAAGAGGTCGAACAGTGTTAGCCCGAAAATCGTATAGTCCTTGCCCACGCCTAATGAGAGCGAACAGAATATGCCCAACACAATGCACCCTGTTGTTACCAACCGTGCCGCCTTACTGCGCGACATGCTGAACTCTTCATGCAGGTAGGCTGTTACTACCTCGTGCAACGAAATGGTGGAGGTGAGAGCTGCCAGCGCCAGCAGCACATAGAACATGACCGAGAGCACAGCCGCAATCATGGGTACATTGCCAAAAGCCTGGAGGAAAACATTGGGCAGGGTGATGAACAGCAGGCTGGGACCCGAGTCGACGGGAATGTTGACCGAGGTAGCCGCCGGGAAGATGATTAACCCGGCCAGTATAGCCACCAGCGTGTCGATGGATGCCACGTTGAGAGCCGTGCGTGGCAGGTTGGTGTCGTTGCGGAAGTAAGAGGCGTAGGTGCAGAGGCAACCCATGCCCAGCGAGAGTGAGAAGAAGGCTTGTCCCATGGCACTCAGCAGCACGTTGCTGTCTACCTTACTGAAATCAGGTTTCAGCAGGAATTTCAGCCCTTCGCCTGCACCCGGAAGCGAAATGGAGCAGATGGCCAATACCACGAGGAGGATAAACAATGCCGGCATCATGATTTTGGCCGACCTTTCGATGCCTTTTTCCACCCCGCGCACAATGATGAAGTGAGTGCTCAGCAGAAAGACGATGAGCCACATTACCGGTCGCCACGGATTACCTACAAAGCCGTTGAACGATGCTATGAAATCCTGTGCATTTTTCCCGGCAAAGCTGTTGGTGGCTGCCTCGCAGATGTACTCCAGCGTCCACCCTGCCACTACGGAGTAATAGCTCAAGATAAGAAATCCGGCCAACACGCCCATTCGGCCGACCCATCGCCAATGTGTACGCGGTGCCAATGCCTGGTATGCTCCAGCCGTGTTGGAGCGTGAATGCCGGCCTATCATGAACTCGGCTATCATAATGGGCAGGCCGAGCAGAAGCACGCAGCCCAGATATATCAGAATGAAGGCTGCACCTCCGTGGTTGCCTGTCTCAAAGGGAAAACGCCAGATATTGCCCAGTCCGACGGCAGAACCCGCCGAAGCCAGGATAACTCCTATTTTGCTGCCAAAGTTAGCTCTGTTCTTTTGTGTCATTTTTCGTCTATATTTCTTTCAGATTGTTATTATTTGGGCCTAAAACTTTGCAAATATAGAAATTATTCACTGTTTTTATACGTATATTGTAGAATTATTAGGCTTTTATGTACCATTGTTTAGTCGGGTATCAGGCTTCGTTATTTTTTTATGTTAACCTGTCTATTGTAAGCCGTAAGTGAGTTGTTCCCCCTTTCTATCATAGAAATGATAAGATAGACTACTCAGTTGGCATTTCTTGTTTAGATTTCTTTCAGATTGTTATAATTTGCTTCAATTGTACATAAATGCGTAAAATCTCCTTATTTTTGTGCGCAAATATCAAAATAATCAGGGCTTTGTATGTGCGCCCGATTTATGAACCGCACTGTTGAATTCCTTAGAAGATAACATTACGTTTATGTTGTACTATATCAAGAAATATCCCTTCTCTTTGCTTATTATTCTGGCAGTGATTTACCTGTCCTTCTTCAAACCGCCCTCGACGCGGCTGAGCCTGATTCCCAATATAGACAAGGTAGTGCATGTGTGTATGTATCTGGGTATGTCGGGCATGCTGTGGCTGGAGTTCATCCGCGCACATAAAAAAGACGGCGTGCCGATGTGGCACGCCTGGATAGGTGCATTTCTGTGTCCTGTTCTGTTCAGTGGAGCGGTGGAGTTGTTGCAGCAGTATTGTACTACCTACCGCGGGGGCGATTGGCTCGATTTTGCGGCCAATTCCACCGGTGCCGTATTGGCTTCGCTGGTAGGGTGGTGGCTCTTTATCCGTGTCAGGCGGAAGTAGTTACAGTTCATCCACCACAGTACTCAGCCTGATGCCGTTGGAACCCTTGATGAGGATGGTCTTGCCGGTTGGCTTCTGGTTGCGCAGCGCTTCTATCAGAGCCGGGGCGTCGGCGTAAGTGGGATAGCTGTGGCGTGTGGAGGCAAACTGGCTGCCCACCAGCACGACGTCGGTAAATCCGCAAGCTACCAGATAGTCTACAATCTGCTGGTGTTCTTGTGCACTGTCGGCACCCAGCTCGCGCATGTCGCCCAGAATGAGCATCTTCTCCTTGGCCTCCATCAGTCGGAAATTGTCGATGGCCGCCCTCATGCTGGTGGGGTTGGCATTGTAGGCGTCTATTATCAGGGTGTTGCTGTCCGTCTGCTTCAGCTGTGAGCGGTTGTTTTGGGGCGTATAGCCGGCAATGGCACGGTCAATGTCGGCTGGAGCCACATCGAAGTAGCGGCCTATGCATACAGCAGCCAGTGCGTTGGCAAAGTTGTAGGCTCCTATCAGCTGCGTTTGCACCTCATGCAGGGTGGCATCCGTCCGACTCTTCCAGCAGAACGACAGGAAGGGGGAGTTGCCCGTCACGTGTCCGCTGACAAACAGCCCGTCTTCTTCGCCATAAGTGGTCAGGTCCATGCCTTGCGCCATCTGTCGCAGGTAAGGATTGTCCAGGTGCAGGAATACGTGTGGTGTGCCCTTGCGACGCAAGAAGTCGTAGAGCTCGCCCTTGGTGCGCATCACGCCCTCGAACGAGCCGAAACCTTCCAGGTGTGCCTTGCCCACGTTGGTGATGATGCCATGGTCGGGCTCGGCAATGTCTACCAGTTCCTTGATGTCGCCCGGGTGGCTGGCACCCATCTCAATGACGGCCAGCTCGTGTTCGGGGCGCAGGCCCAGCAGGGTGAGGGGTACACCGATGTGGTTGTTCAGGTTGCCCTGCGTGTAGAGCACGCGGTAGCGTTGCTTCAGTACGGCAGCTATCAGTTCCTTGGTCGTGGTCTTTCCGTTGGTGCCGGTGATGCCGATGATGGGGGTACCCAGCTGGCGGCGGTGATAGTTGGCCAACAGTTGCAGCGTGCGCAGTCCGTCGTCCACCCGCAGGCAGCGCGGATTGCCTTCCAGTTCGGGCACGTCCTCGTCCACTACGGTGTAGGCGCAGCCGCTTTCCAGTGCTTTGGCGGCAAAGAGGTTGCCGTTGAATTTATCGCCCTTCAGGGCAATGAACAGGGAGCCTTCGGGACAGTTGCGGCTATCGGTCGTCACGCCCTGGCAGCCCAGGAAAATCTTGTAGAGTTCAGCTATATCCATATCTTATAATCATGTGGCCGCTCGGGTGGCCTGCCGGGGTGTGGTTCCGGCAGTGCCTGTTCCTTGTCGGCTTGTCTTCGTTTTGTATGTAGCGGCAAAAGTAGTTATTTTTTCAGGAATATTTGCTGTAAGTAGAAGGTGTTGGCTATTTTCTTGGCAGACTGTTGGCGATACGTTTTCTTGCCGGCTTTGTGCTTTAGCGGTTTTCGGCCTCGTTCCTTTCCAATATCTGTTCTGCAACAGGTCGTCTCGGTTGCATACGTTCCTTGAAATCCGTGCAAACAATTCTATGGATAAAACCATGTCATTTGGTAAAATGTATGGACAGTAAAAGAGAGATGCCTGCCAACCTCTTGTCTACCTGTAGGCAATAATCCGTCAAGGTCTGCTTACCCCCTTTCAACCTACCTGAGACCCTTCTCAGTCCTATTTGCTTCGTTCCTTCTTCGTTCAAAGGTACCCAAAAGCGAAGATGGAACGAAGAAGGAACGAAGGAGGAACGAACAAAGTACCTGTTTTCAGGGACAAAATGAGTGGGTAAGGGCGGTTGTGGACAGATGCCGGGAAGTTACAGAAAATGGTTGTGGACATGAAAGATGTGGACGGGAATTTTTTGTTACGTATGCAGCAGTCGGATTCTGTTTCTTGGGGGATTATCCGGCAATTATTTTTCGATTTACGTATTTTTTCCCATTTCTTTCCCAAATTGCCCTTCATCTTTGCACCAGAGATTGAAACAAAACCTGATTCATAAATTAAAAAATGAACCTATGAATATGAAAAAGTATTTTTTAGTATTGGCCCTTGGACTGATGGGCTTAGGCATGCAAAGCTGTGACAACGACGATGACAACATCAAGGTATCTGCCGAGTTGCAGAATGCTTTCAATACCAAGTATCCCAATATGACCCCTACGGGCTGGGAAAGCAAGCAGGGTTATTACGTGGCCGATTTCCGCGATGGTAAATACGAGGCAGAGGCTTGGTTCTCTGCCGACGGAACGTGGCAGATGACAGAGACGGATGTGCCTTACTCGTCTTTGCCTGCAGCTGTGCGCAACGCTTTTGAAGCCGGCGACTATGCAGCATGGAGAGTGGAAGATGTGGACAAGGTAGAGCGTCGTGATGCGGAAACTGTCTATGTGATTGAAGTGGAGTCGGGAGAGCAGGAAGTGGATTTGTACTATACGGAAGATGGCATTCTGGTGAAGGAAGTGGCAGACACTGACGGAAATGATAATTACTACCTGCCTTCGGACGTTTCGAATGCAGTGACGACTTTCATTAACGAGAATTATCCCGGTGCCCGTATTGTGGAGACTGACCAGGAACGTGGCATGACAGAGGTGGACATCATACACAACGGCGTGGCCAAGGAAGTATTGTTCAATGCTGATGGCTCTTGGGTGTCAACCTCATGGGATGTGCGTCGGGCTGACGTGCCACAGGTGGTGACAGATGCCGCACTGGCTGCTCATGCCGGCTATGTGGTTGACGATGTGGACTTCGTTGAGACACCTGCCGGCAGCTATTACCTGCTGGAGCTGGAAAAGAACGGTGCTCCCGATGTATATGTGAAGGTGCAGGCCGACGGCACAGTGCTGGGCTGATACATACCTTGAAGAAATAGAGGCCACCTTCTTCCTGCCGGCGGAAAACGGTAGGGGGAAGGTGGCTTTGTTGTGTTCATCGTCAGGAAACATTGTATATCCTGTATATTTTGCCTGCTTTTCATTTAATGTGGATTATTATCACTAAATTTGTTAGCACAAACGAACTTGTATAACCTAAAATATAATAGGATGAAAGGAACATTATTATTGGCTTCCGCGCTGTTCTGTCTTTCTGTGCATGCGCAGCTGGAGGAGGGTATCACTTTTAAGAATACCATAAAAGTAGAAGCAACCGACACGGATGAGGCTGTTATGGAAAAGGCTGCACATGTGGTACCGACAGCCAATCAGCTGGCTGCGTTGCGGAATGAGTTTATAGCTTTTGTACATTTTGGCCCAAATACCTTTACTCGTATGGAATGGGGAACGGGAAAGGAAGACCCTAAGGTCTTTGATTTGAAGGAACTGGATACTGACCAGTGGTGTGAGGCTATGAAGGCGGCTGGCATGAAGATGGTGATTCTGACGGCCAAACATCACGATGGCTTTGTTCTGTGGCAGAGCCGCTATACAAAGCATGGTATCATGTCTAGCGGTTACAAAGGTGGTAAAGGCGATGTTCTGAAAGACTTGTCGGCTTCATGCCGCAAATATGGGTTGAAGCTGGGTGTGTACCTGTCGCCGGCCGACCTCTATCAGATAGAAAGTCCCGACGGGTTGTATGGCAATCTGAGCCAGTATACCTTGCGCACTATTCCCCGCGAAGTGCCGGGAAGGCCGTTTGCCAATAAGACTAAGTTTCAGTTTATGGTGGACGATTATAATGAGTATTTCCTGAATCAGCTTTTTGAGTTGTTGACGGAGTATGGGCCTATCAGTGAAGTATGGTTTGACGGTGCACATCCGAAGACCAAGGGCGGACAGAAATACAATTATGCGGCTTGGCGCGAGCTTATCAGAACTTTGGCTCCGGATGCTACTATCTTTGGTCGTGAGGATATACGCTGGTGCGGCAATGAGGCTGGTAATACGCGTGAATCGGAATGGAACGTTATTGCTCCCTATACGGAAAATCCCGATTCGATGGAGGTCTATATGGACTTGTATGGTGACCTGGGAACCAAAAAGGTGTTGCTCGGACGCGATAAACCATACTACCTGCACTATCAGCCGGCAGAGACGAATACTTCTATCCGTGAGGGTTGGTTCTATCGTGACGATACGCGCCAACGTACACGGAGTGCTGACGATGTGTTCGATATCTATGAACGTTCGGTAGGTGGCAACTCTATTTTCCTGCTGAATATTCCACCCAATAGGGAAGGTCGCTTCTCTGCAGTAGATGTTGAAGTGTTGCGTGAGACGGGTAAAAGGATAGAGGAAACATACGGCACAAACTTGCTGGAAGGAGCCAATGGCCCCAAAGAAGTGTTGGATGGAAAGGATGATACGTATGTAGTGCTGGATGAAATGCCGGGTGAAGTGGTCGTTACACTTCCGAAGGCTGTCATGTTGAATCGTGTGGTGCTGAAGGAAGCCATAGCTACGCATAGTGAACGGGTAGAACGGCATGCTGTTGACGTCTGGGTGGATGGCCAGTGGAAAGAGGTGGTACAGTCTACCAATATAGGTCATAAACGTATTTTGCGTTTCCCGGATGTGACGACAGACCGCATCAGGATACGTATTCTGGAGTCGCGTTTGGCCCCTGCCATTTGTCAGGTGACTGCCCATTATTACCAGAAACGGCCGCCTGTGCTGTGTGTCGTACGTGATAGGGAAGGTCTGGTGAGCTTGGCGGCCACGGAGTATAACTTTATCTGGGATTATTCTTGGAATAACCCCAACCGTAAACCTAGGAAAGACGGAATGCAAGCTGTAGGAAATACTGGCTATCAAATACGTTATACTACAGACGGTAGTGAACCCGACCAGACGTCGGCACTCTATACCAGACCTTTCTTTCTGGAGAATGCAGAAGTAAAGGCTGCCGCTTTTCAGGATGGTATGAAGGGGGCTGTCTGCCATGAACAGTTTGGGTTTGTGAAAAAGGATTGGAAGGCGGTGGATGTTGATGGCAAGTCTTCTGAACATCCGGTTGCGGCTGCTTTTGATGAAGATGTCGATACTTATTGGACATCGAGCGAATCGGAATTGCCTATTATCTTCAGCTTAGACTTGGGTAAAAAACAGAAAATAACAGGCTTTTCCTATACACCTCAACGCGAGAACGGACAGGGCATGATGGCAGTCGGCACAGTGGAAGTGAGCAACGATGGCAAGCACTGGAAGAAGGTAGAGGATTTTGCATTCGGTAATCTGGTGAATGACCCTACCAAGCGTTACTGCTACTTCAAGAAGGCGGTGAAGGGACGCTACTTCCGTCTGGTGACAACCGAGATAGCCGGTAATGGCCGTATGGCCAGTATGGCAGAGCTGGATGTGTTTTGAGTGGGCAAATTGTGCTTGTGTGGGCGCGATGTTTGCTTCCCCGCAGGCCGGTCTGAAGTAAAAATGATATTTTGATGTATTATGGATGCTGCACCTTCTGAAAAAGCAATGCAAGTGCTTACAATTTGTTCGTTTTCCTACCGGTTACTATTGCTTTTCAGGTGAAAAAAGGTATATTTGCATCCTGTCGAACGTATAAAGATTTAGTTATGATTACACGTGAATTGCTGCACCCTGAGAGCATTGTCGTTGTGGGTGCGTCCAATAATGTACATAAGCCCGGAGGTGCTATTTTGCGTAATTTGATTAGTGGCGGATATGCCGGTGAATTGCGAGCTGTCAATCCGAAGGAACAGGAGGTGCAGGGTGTCAAGGCTTTTGCTGATGTGAAGGACCTGCCTGATACGGACTTGGCAATCTTGGCTATTCCTGCTCCGATGTGTCCCGATGTTGTAGATACATTGGCGGCCGAGAAGCATGTGAAAGCCTTTATCATCCTGTCGGCAGGTTTTGGCGAGGAAACGCATGAGGGGGCTTTGCTGGAAGACCGTATTCTGGAAACGGTGAACCGTTGCGGGGCTTCGCTTATTGGACCGAACTGTATCGGTTATATGAACTCATGGCATCACAGTGTATTCAGTCAGCCCATTCCGCAGTTGCATCCGCAGGGTGTAGACCTTATTTCAAGTTCGGGTGCCACAGCGGTGTTTATTCTGGAGAGTGCCGTGACCAAGGGGTTGCAGTTCAACTCTGTATGGTCGGTGGGCAATGCCAAGCAGATAGGAGTGGAAGACGTGTTGCAATATATGGACGAGCACTTTGATGCGGAGAAGGATTCGCATATCAAGTTGCTCTATATTGAGAGTATAGGTGACCCGGATAGGTTGCTGTTTCATGCTTCATCGCTTATCAGAAAAGGTTGTCGCATAGCGGCCATAAAGGCCGGTAGCAGCGAGAGCGGCAGTAGGGCGGCCAGCTCGCACACGGGAGCCATTGCCAGCAGTGATTCGGCAGTAGAGGCTTTGTTCCGCAAAGCGGGTATTGTGCGCTGTTTTTCGCGTGAAGAGCTGACAACGGTAGGCTGTATTTTTACTTTGCCCGAATTGAAAGGTAAGAATTTTGCTATCATTACCCATGCGGGTGGTCCTGGTGTGATGTTGACCGATGCCTTGAGCAAAGGTGGGCTGAACGTGCCCAAGCTGGAAGGACCGCTGGCCGACGAGTTGAAGGCTCAGCTCTATCCCGGTGCTTCGGTGGGCAACCCGATTGATATTTTGGCTACGGGTACGCCTGAGCATCTGAAGCTTTGTTTGGACTACTGCGAAAATAAGTTTGAGAACATTGATGCCGTGATGGCTATTTTCGGTACACCGGGTCTGGTGACTATGTTTGATATGTATGATGTGTTGCACGAAGCCATGCTGACATGTCGTAAACCTATTTTCCCGATATTGCCTTCGATTAATACGGCAGGTGCCGAGGTGGCCGACTTCTTGAAAAAGGGACATGTTAATTTTGCCGATGAGGTGACATTGGGTACAGCGTTGACACGTATTATCAATGCTCCCCGTCCGGCGGCCAATGAGATAGAACTGTTTGGTGTGGATGTGCCGCGCATACGCCGGATTATTGATTCGATTACAGAAGACGGATATATTGCTCCTCATCAGGTACAGGCGTTGCTGCGTTCGGCAGGCATTCCGTTGGTCGATGAGTTTGTGTCGCCCAAGAAGGATGAGGTGCTGGCTTTTGCCCGTCGTGCAGGTTTCCCGGTGGTAGCCAAAGTAGTGGGGCCTGTGCATAAGTCGGATATTGGTGGCGTAGTGCTCAACATCAAGAGTGAGCAGCATCTGGCGTTGGAGTTTGACCGCATGATGCAGTTGCCTGGTGTTACGGCTGTTATGGTGCAGCCCATGCTAAAGGGAACAGAGTTGTTCATCGGTGCCAAGTATGAGGAAAAATTCGGTCATGTAGTGCTCTGCGGTCTTGGCGGTATTTTCGTGGAAGTGCTGAAAGATGTTTCGTCGGGTCTGGCTCCTCTGTCGTATGCTGAGGCTTACTCCATGATTCATTCTCTGCGTGCTTACAAGATTATTAAAGGTACACGCGGACAAAAGGGAGTTAATGAAGATAAGTTTGCAGAAATCATAGTACGCCTTTCTACATTGTTGCGCTTCGCTACTGAGATTAAGGAGATGGATATCAACCCGTTGTTGGCAACAGAAAAACATGTGATTGCGGTAGATGCACGCATACGGGTGGAAAAGAAGAAAGCATAGGGAATGGAAGTAATCTGACAGCAGGTTTGCCTGTGCTGTTTGCAAGCAGACTGATTGTAACCCTTTTAGATATGAATGAGGCGGATTGGACGATTATCTGTAGTCCATCCGCCTCACTTCGTATGAGAGGCTGTTTTCGTGGAAAATGCCGATACTTTTCTCAATGTCTCGTCTTGATAAATCTTTTTTTGTATCTTCGTGCCCGTAACCTGTTAAATATTTGTCCTGTGTTGTCTTCCTGTTTTTATCAGCTGTTATGTGCCTCTAAAAGGTTGATAGCCTTTTCTCTGATTTGTCTGTTGGGGACTTTCTCAGTCTGTGCGGCCGAGGCTGAAAATTTCTTCAGCCGTTATAACTTTAAATATATTACCGATGAAACAGGTTTGCCTCATAATTACGTAGATGATATTTACAAGGACTCCGATGGTTATGTCTGGGTGGCTACCCACCAAGGTGCAGGGCGGTATGATGGTTATCAGTGCTTGAACTACAATTCGCACACATCGCCTGTAAGGCTGAAAAATGATTTTGTCCGTCAGTTTTGTGAAGACCGCTTTCATCGACTTTGGATAGCTTCGGAGGGAGGCATTGACGTTCTGGACCTGAATACGTATGAGATAGTAGTGCCGGAAGGAGTGAACGGTGCACCACTTGACTCGCTGATGAATGAGTATATTCATGCTTTGTATAAGGATGATGCAGGCAACATCTGGATAGCTGGTGATAAGGATTTGTGGTGTATAGAGCTGGATGCAAATGGAAGCGTCAGCAACTATTTCCGTTTGAAACGTGGCGATATGTCGACGGGCGTCAGAGCTATGGCCGATGTGCACGGAACGATGTATGTGGGAATAGATAATGAGGTGTGTACGGTGGAACGGCAAGACGGGCACAAGCTCGTAGTTACATCGCTTGCCGATAAACTGCCGTCTTTTAGTGAAGACTGGCGTATCTTGTGCATGCAGGAAGATGGCGATTGGTTATGGTTGGGGTCAAACCGGGGTCTTTTCCGGTTTAATTATCATACGGGTGAATTGAAGCGTTATCGTTACTCTACTCATCGCGAGGGTTACTTGAGCCAGGCTTATATCACGGATTTAGGGGTGACAGAAGACGGGTATCTGATTGCTGCTACTTTGAATGGCTTGAATGTGTATGACCGGCAGACGGATAGTTTCAGTTTTATCAGGCAGTCGGTTGGCAATGAGTCGGCGACGGTGAATTGCAATGCCATAAACTGCTTGCTGACTGAAGGAGAGACCATTTGGGTTGGAACGGAAACAGGAGGCGTCAATTTGCTTTCACTCAAACGACTGAAGACTGAGGTCTGGAAACCTGCAGGCGCCCAGCAGGGAAGGGCTGTGAATGCAGTGATAGAAGATAGTGAGGGATGTTTGTGGATGAGTGTGGTGGAAAAAGGACTGTTGAAGTGGAATGAGGAGCAACAACGGATGGAACATTATATGTTTGTGCCTGGCGATGTTTCCTCCATTACAAATAATACGGTAAACGGTTTGCTGATAGACAGAGACAATCATCTTTGGGCTTATACTTGGGGTGTGGGTATCAATGAATTGGACCTGAGTAAGCCCGGTAATCGTTATTTTAAGCGCTATACACGGGAAGAAATGCCATCGCTACAGGCAGACTTCATCAGCAGTGCCTGCGAGGATGTGTTGAATCATGGCATTTGGTTTGGTTCGACGCGTGGCTTGAATTTTCTGGATAAGCGGACTGGTACTTTCTTGTTGCTGGATTTGAAAGAGTCGGACAAGGATTTTGAGGCCATCCATGCTTTGTTGGTTGATCGTAAAAACCGGTTGTGGGTAGGGACGACACAAGGTGTGTATGTCATAGACTTGGGTTCGTTTGCCAAGTCACGCCGTAATTTTGACTATGTATGTCTGAAATATAAGTTGGATGACCGCTCTTCGACGCAGGTGGAAAAAATTAGTTGTATTATAGAAGACCGTGAAGGCAGGATCTGGCTGGGAGGCATCGGGAGCGGGCTCTATCAACTGATAGATGACCGTAACAACCGTTTCCAGTTTCAGGGTTATTCGGTGGCTGACGGTTTGCCCGACAATACGGTCATAGGTCTGGCTGAAGATGGTAATGGCTTCTTGTGGATTGCAACAGGCAACGGATTGTCGAGGTTGGATGTATCGTCCATGACCTTCAGTAACTATACGCAGGCAGATGGCTTGCCGGCTACACAGTTTTATTGGAACGGTGTTTATTATTCCCGTAAGTGGGACATGATATATCTGGCTACAAGCGATGGCTTGGTGATGGTACATCCGTCGGAGCAGGGAGAAGAGGTCCCCGGTCGGCAGGTGAAGTTGGCCAGTCTGATGGTGAATGGCAACTGGGTCTATCCGTCGGGCAATGGAGATATGCAGGAAGAGGTGGTCAGGAAAGGACGTATCAGCATCCATGAGAAGGACCGCCGTTTTACTGTGGGATTTACGACACAGAACTATGGCAACAACAACAGAGTGCGATTTGCTTATAGGCTGAAAGGCTATGAACCCGAATGGAATGAAACAAGGCCGGGTGAGTATCAGGCTACTTATAATGCAGTACCGGCCGGCAGGTATGTGTTGCAAGTGAAGGCTACGGACGAAATGGGCCGATGGTCGGAGCAGGTAACGGAGATGGAGCTGAATGTAGTGCCTTATTTCTATAAGACTGTATGGTTCTATTTGTTGGTGGCACTTGCGTTTTGTCTGTTGGCTTGGTTCTTTTATCGGCGTAAGACACGAAGCTACCGCGAACAACAACTTAAACTGGAACAGACGGTGGAGAAACGTACGCAGGAACTGGCCGAACGTAATGGACAGTTGGAGGTTATGGCCCGCAACCTGCAAGAGGTGACGGAGGAAAAAATAGCTTTCTTTACCAATATTACCCATGAATTTCGTACACCGGTAACTTTGATTAACGGACCTATAGAACATGCCTTGAAGGAATTGGACGATGGGGATGTGAAGAAGCAGTTGGAGATAGCTAGTCGGAATTCGCGTTACCTGTTGCAACTGGTCAATGAGTTAATGGATTTCAGAAAGTTGGATGCTGATAAGGTGACACTGAATCGGACAGCTCAGAACTTTGAAGATTTCTTGCAAGAATTATTGTTGCCCTTTAAAGTGTTTGCCCGCGAACGTAATATTGAAATCCGTACCTATTATCGTTTGGATGCTCCTTGCCTGATGATGGATGGGGCCTATATGCGTAAAGCTATGATAAACCTGGTGTCCAATGCCATTAAGTTTACTCCCGACGGTGGTCGGATTGACATATTTGTGGCCTCGGTGAAAGGCAATCAGGGTGAGCCTCTGCTCTATATCAATGTTTGTGATACCGGACACGGTATTAGCGAGGGAGATATGGATAAAATCTTTGACCGCTTTTATCAGTCGAAAGATAATAAGGCCAAGTATTCGGTTTATGGTCAGAGTGGAACGGGTATCGGGTTGTTCCTGTGCAAGAAGATTGTAGAACTGCATGGCGGCAAGATTTATGCGCGCAATAATCATCGGAGGGGCGCTTCATTCCGTATTCTGATGCCTTTGTTGCCGGGTGAACCGGTCACAGTTGCCGGTGAAGCAATGGATGGCGGACTGGCTGTTGCAGGAACAGTAGCGGAGTTGCCGGTTGATGGTGAACATGTGCGACGCGAAACCATTCTGGTAGTAGAGGATAATAAAGACATGCGGACTTATATACGTAGTTTGCTTGACAAGGATTATCGCATATATGAAGCCGGTAATGGTGAAGAGGCACTGGCTGTGGTGAAGAAACATGTTGTTGATTTGATAATCAGTGACCTGATGATGCCTGTGATGGATGGGCTGGAACTGTCTCGCCGCATTAAGGAGAATCTGGCTACATCGCATATTCCTTTTTTGATGCTGACCGCGATACGTTCGGATGTGCAGGAGAAGAAGAGCTTTGAAATAGGGGTAGATGAATATCTTTGCAAGCCTTTCGATGAAGAGGTGCTTTGTTTGCGGGTGAAGAACATACTGAAATTGCGCCGGCAATATAAGAAAATGTTCTCTTCCAGTAGTCAGATTGAAGAATTGCACATCAAGGAAGAGTCAAAGGATAGCCAGTTTGTGCGACAGGCTCTTTCCCTGATGGAGAAAAACTATGCCGATTCGCAATATAATCTTGAAAGCTTTGTGCGCGACATGGGATACAGCAAGACACTTGTCAATAAGAAAATGCAGGAACTGACGGGCCAGCCTATCGGACAATTCATGAAAAACTTCAGGCTGAATGTGGCCCGGAGAATGATTCAGGAAAACCAGGATAAGGTCAATGTATCGGAAGTGGCTTATGCTGTTGGTTTTAATGACCCGAAGTACTTTACAAAGTGTTTTAAGGAATTCTTTGGCTATTTACCCAGCTCAGGACTCAATAAAAAGGGTAAATGATTACTATATTCTTCTCAATCTGCATTATTTTCTCCCTGACGTGAAATTAGAATACTTAATTTTGCGTACAAACGAAGAATATATAATGCCATGAAGAATAGACTCTATTTCCTCCTTGTGTTGATTGCTGTTATTCCTGCCTGTTTGTGGGCTGGACCGGTAGAAGGTTTGCTCGAAAGAATAGATAAAGGAGCATCCAAGAAATTTGTTATCGAACTGAAGAAAGGCTCCAACGACTTCTTTGAACTCGACCAGAAAGGCTCCAAAGTTGTGGTGCGGGGTAATACCTATGTAAATATAGCCACGGGCATAAACTGGTATTTGAAGTATTATGCCGGTATTCATTTGTCATGGAATGGCATGACGGCCAAGTTGCCCGATGTGTTGCCGCCTGTTTCGCAGAAAGAACGTCATGAGACCGACTTGTCACTCCGATATGATTTCAACTATTGTACTTACTCCTATACCATGGCCTTCTGGGACTGGCAGCGTTGGGAGAAGGAGATTGACTGGATGGCACTGCACGGCATTAATCTGCCGTTGGCTGCCGTGGGACAGGAATGCGTATGGCGCAATATGCTGTTGAAGTTGGGCTATACCAAGGATGAAATCAACCGTTTTATTGCAGGTCCGGCTTTCCTCGCATGGTGGGCCATGAACAACCTGGAAGGCTGGGGAGGTCCCAATCCCGACAGTTGGTATACTCAACAGGAGGCTTTGCAGAAGAAAATCCTGAAGCGCATGAAAGAGTGGGGCATCAAGCCTGTTCTGCCAGGATACAGCGGTATGGTGCCGCATGATGCTGACACCAAACTGGGACTGAATGTCAATAAGCCCGAGTTGTGGAATGGTTTTGTCAGACCGGCTTTCCTGCAACCTACTGACGAACGCTATGCTGAGATTGCCGCTTTGTACTACAGCGAACAGCAGAAGTTGTTTGGTAAGGCTGACTATTACTCGATGGACCCCTTCCATGAAGCCGAGAATGCAGCCTCTGTTGACTTTGATGCGGCCGGCAAGGCCATTATGCAGGCCATGAAGAAGGTGAACCCGGAAGCGGTGTGGGTAGTGCAGGGCTGGACGGAGAACCCGCGACCTGATATGATAAAGAACCTGGCCAACGGCGATTTGCTGATTTTGGATTTGTTCAGTGAGTGCCGTCCCATGTGGGGTATTCCTTCCATCTGGAAACGCGATAAGGGATATGAACAGCATGACTGGATATTCTGCATGCTCGAAAACTTTGGTGGAAATGTGGGACTGCACGGCCGTATGGACCAGTTGCTCAACAATTTCTACTTGACGAAGAACAATCCGTTGGCTGCCCATCTGAAAGGAATAGGTCTGACGATGGAAGGCTCTGAGAATAATCCGGTTATGTTCGAACTAATGTGTGAGTTGCCTTGGCGTCCTGAGAAGTTTACCAAGGAGGCTTGGTTGAAGGATTATCTTTTTGCCCGTTACGGTGTACGCGACCCCAAGATAGAGCAAGCGTGGATGTTGCTTGCCAACTCTATTTATAACTGTCCTTTTGGCAATAACCAGCAAGGTCCTCACGAGTCTATATTCTGTGGACGTCCTACACTTAATAATTTCCAGGCCAGCAGTTGGTCGAAGATGCAAAACTACTATGACCCCACTGTGACGGCCGAGGCGGCTGCCCTGATGTTGGAAGTGGCTGATAAATATAAGGGAAACAATAACTTTGAATATGATTTGGTAGATATTGTCCGCCAGTCTATTGCCGATGAGGCACGTATCGTCTACAACCGGACGGTGGCTGATTTCAAGAGCTTTGATAAGCGCAGTTTTGCCCGTGATTCACAACGTTTCCTCAATCTGTTGCTGTTGCAGGACCGTTTGTTGGGTACCCGCAGCGAGTTCCGTGTAGGCCGCTGGATTCAGCAGGCTCGTAATTTGGGAACTACACCTAAGGAGAAAGACCTGTACGAATGGAATGCCCGTGTGCAAATCACTACCTGGGGCAATCGTGTTTGTGCTGACGAGGGTGGCCTGCGCGACTATGCTCACAAGGAATGGAATGGCATACTGCGCGACTTCTATTACAAACGTTGGGCAGCCTATTGGAAAACCTTACAGGACCAGTTGGACGGCAAACCGGCGGTGACGCTTGACTATTATGCCATGGAAGAGCCCTGGACACTGGCCAAGAATCCTTATACCGCAGAACCGGAGGGCAATTGTGTAGACACTGCCAAAGAAGTTTATCAAGAGGCGTTTGGAACGAAATAAACGTTATGGATTCCGGTAGAACCATGAAGAGACTGCTTTCACTCGATGTGTTGCGTGGCATTACGGTGGCCGGCATGATTGTTGTCAACAATGCCGGTGGGAAGATGTCGTACGATTACCTGCGCCATTCCGCATGGAACGGACTGACACCGTGCGACCTTGTGTTCCCCTTCTTCCTGTTCATTATGGGCATCTCCACATACCTGGCATTGCGTAAGTTTCAGTTTCGTCCATCGGGTACGGTTATTCGCAAGATATGGAAACGTACTTTCCTGATATTGCTGATTGGTGTTGCCCTGCATTGGTTTGACGGTGCCTGTGACGGTGACTTCTGGTCGTTTGGTCACTTGCGCCTGACAGGAGTCTTGCAACGTATTGCGTTGTGCTACTGCGTAGTGTCTTTTCTGGCATTGTATGTCAGCCATCGGAGGCTGATTCCTGTTGCCGTAGTGCTGTTGGTGGGTTATGCCGTATTCCTCTTGTTGGGCAACGGTTATGCTATGGACGAAAGTAATTGGTTGTGTGTCATTGACCGTGCTTTGCTGGGTGCCGGACATCTGTATCAGAAGAGTCCCATCGACCCCGAAGGCCTGTTCAGTACCCTGCCTGCCATAGCCCATACGCTGATAGGTTTTGCTTGTGGCCGGCTGATAATAGAGACCAAAGAATTGGAACAGAAAGTTATCCGTTTGTTTGTAGTCGGCTTCCTGCTGTTTGCCGGGGGCTATCTGTTTACGGAGGCTTTCCCGTTGAATAAGCGCATCTGGTCGCCTACCTTCGTGTTGGTGACCTGCGGACTGGCTGCCATGTTACAGGCTGTACTGATGTATTTCATTGATATGCTGGGGCGGCAGCGTTGGTGCCGTTGTTTTGAGGTCTTTGGCGTTAATCCGTTGTTCCTGTATGTGTTGAGCGAGATGGCAGCCGTTGTAGTAAGTGCTACAGGTTTCAAACCCTTAGTTTACAATGCACTCCATTCGGTTATCAGCAATCCCTATTTGGCTTCCGCCTTTTATTCGCTACTCTTTGTTTTGGTGATGGGGGCAGCCGGTTATCCGTTGTACAAGAAGAAAATATATATTAAGCTATGATAAGTCGTATCTCTGTCGGTGTCAGAATGTGTCAGGTGCTTGGTTGCCTGTGTCTCATCGCATGGCTGGTGCAGTCGTGTGGCACGGCCGGTAGCGGTGAGCAACTGGTTGCCTGCGTTGATACACGCGTGGGTACTGCGCCAAGTACCACCCGGACGGCTGGTCTGTTTGGCAAGAACACCGAAGAGTACGGACAAACCTTGCCTGCCGTGCTCGAACCGAACGGCATGAACTTCTGGACACCCCAGACGCAGGATGGCGAGCAGAAATGTGTCGCTCCCTATTATTATCGGGACAGCTTGTTTCAGGGATTTCGCAATTCGCATTGGATAGTGGGCGGTTGTACGCAGGATTATGGTTCCATGACGCTGATGCCCCTCTATGGCCGTCTGCGTTGCCAGGCTGAGCAGCGTGCTACCCCTTTCTCGCACGATTCCGAGGTAGCCACTCCTGCCTATTATTCGGTAGAACTGCCTGCTGAAGGCATTCGTGCCGAGCTTACCGCCCGTTCCCGTTCTGCCATATTTCGTTTTACTTACGTCAAAGCAGGGCAGGCTTACCTGGTAGTCACTCCCAATAGTGATGAAGGAGAAGGTTATGTTCGCCTGGATACGGTGAACAACCGAATCAGTGGATACAACCCGGTACATCGCATTTATCAAAGCTGGGGACAGCCGGCAGGTTTCAGTGGCCATTTTGTGGTACAGTTGGAGAAGAAACCGGTATCGTGGGGTACATTTGTTGCCGATTCCGTTTGTGCCGGAACTGTAGAAGCAGGACACTGCCGGCAGGCGGGCATTTACGTAGCCTTTGAAGTGGAGGCCGGTGAAGCCTTATCGGTGAAGGCTGCTTCTTCGTTTGTGGATGAGGCCGGTGCTTTGGCCAATTTGGAAGCCGAAATCCCCCACTGGGATTTTGAGCAGACACGCCACGAACTGACCGACATCTGGAACCGTCGCTTCTCACTGGTCGAGGTGGAGACGCCCGACCGTGATGCGCGCAGTATGTTCTATGGTGCTTTCTACCGGGCTTCTTTCCTCCCTCGTACGTTCAACGATGTGGACGGACGCTATCCTTCCTTTGCCGGTGGGCAGTCTGTGTGTCAGCTTCCCGCAGGGCGCAACTATTACGACGACTTCAGCATGTGGGACACGTACCGTGCCCTGCATCCTTTCATCAACCTGATAACTCCTCAGACGGCGGGTGACATGATGCAGTCGTTGGTCGATAAATATGAACAGGGCGGCTGGTTGCCCATCTTCCCGTGCTGGAACAGCTATACGGCTGCCATGATTGGCGACCATTGCATAGCAGCTTTGGGCGACGCCTATATGAAGGGTATTCGCAACTTTGATATAAACAAGGCCTACGAAGCTATGCGCCGGAACGCTTTCGACAGACCGGCTACCGTGGAGGCCTACCGCGACGGCATGGGACGCCGGGCATTGGATTCTTACTTGAAGTACGGTTACATACCGCTTGAGGACAGTGTGCCCGATGCTTTCCACACCCGCGAACAGGTGTCGCGTACGCTGGAATATGCCTACGATGACTTTGTGCTGGCACAGGTAGCCCGTTCATTGGGCAAGACTGCCGATTATGAGGCCCTGATGAAGCGCTCGCAGAACTATCGGCATGTGATAGCCCCCCGCACCGGCTATGCACAAGGCCGTCATGCCGACGGTACTTTCCTTGACGATGACAACGCTTTCCGTTTTGTCAAGTTCATTACCGAGGGTGCTCCCTGTCATTACACGTGGTATGTGCCCCACGACCCCAAGGGACTGATGGAGTGCATGGGCGGGCGTGACAGGTATGTAGCCAAGCTTGACTCCATGTTCAGCGAAGGACGCTATTGGCACGGCAACGAGCCATGTCATCAGGTAGCCTATATGTTCAACTATGCCGGGGAGAATTGGAAAACGCAGCGCGCTGTGCGTCATATTCTGGAGACTGAGTATCAGAACACACCCGGTGGCCTGGCCGGAAATGATGATGCCGGGCAGATGTCTGCTTGGTATCTGTTCTCTGCCATGGGATTCTATCCCGTTTGTCCGGGTACAACACGCTACGAACTGGGCAGTCCAACCTTCTCCCGCCTGACGTTGCATTTGCCCGAAGGCAAGAGCTTTGTGATAGAGGCACGGAACGCATCGAAAGACAACATTTATGTCCGTTCCATGAAGTTGAACGGGCAACCTTATGCCAAGAGCAACCTGGAACATGCCGATATTGTGAAAGGTGGCCTGTTGGAAGTGGAGATGAGCGACCAGCCGTTGCTGGCTGACTGATAAAGTTTTTTTGTTTATGATAACTTATTCAAGCTTCGGTTTTACCGAAACTTGGAGCAGTAAAGGAGTTAGAAGGAGTTACCGCCCGCCTTTAGTCGGGCTGAGGAGTTAAAAGCCAATAGCAAGTAAATAGTTTACAAGGTATCGGCTTAACTCATTAACTACCGAAGAATATTAAAACCGAAACTTAAGTAATTTATATATTATGCAGATGATAAAGACAGGATTTCTGGCCATTTGTACTTTCCTCTTGTCAATAGCCTGTGCGCAGGCTGCTGTGGGTGGGGTGTACAATATATTGGACTATGGTGCCGTGTCCGATACAACCCGGCTTTCCACCCGTGCCATACAGCAGGCGGTAGATGCTTGCGCGGCCGCTGGTGGCGGGCGTGTGCTGGTGCCTGCCGGAAACTACCTGAGCGGTACGGTGATGCTGCGGAGCGGTGTGGAATTGCACCTAGCTGCCGGAGCTACGTTGTATGCCAGCCGGAATGTGGCCGACTTCATACTGCATCAGCAATCATCGGGCGCCACCGACAAGGCCGAGACCGAGATGCTGATAGGTGCGACCGATGCTACCAACATCGCCGTTACAGGCCTGGGACGCTTGCACTGCCGTGCCGTGCGCGAAGCCTATCAACGCAAGCCGGCTACCGACGTTCCTGCCGATTCAGTGACGGGGCGCGAGGTGGCCAATGCTGTGCGCTACGGTGTGGACTATCGTAGCAAGTACCGCCGTGTTCCGCCTTCGCCCTGTGCCATTCACTTCACCGGCTGCACGCAGGTGCACATCAGCGATATACAGGTGGTGGAGTCGGCCTTCTGGTCCGTTCATCTGCGCAACTGTGAGCGTGTCTTTGTGAATGGTGTCTATATCACCTCCAACCCACACAACGGCGTCAACTCCGATGGCCTGGATATTGACGGTTGCCGCCATGTCATGGTGAGCAACTGCCGCATAGATACCGGCGACGATGCCCTCTGCCTGAAGACAACCCGCATTGACGGCGAGGCCTATCCCTGTCGTTACATCACGATAACCAACTGCATCCTGACATCCTCGTCAGCTGCCTTGAAGATAGGCACCGAGTCGCATGCCGACTTTGAATACATCACCGTGAGCAACTGTGTGATAGACCGTGCCAACCGGGGGCTGAACATGATAGTGCGCGATGGCGGCGTGGTGCGCAACGTGCTTTTCTCCGACCTGCTCATCCGTACTGTGCGCAAGGAAACCTTCTGGTGGGGCAATGGCGACCCCATCTGGTTTACCATCCAGAAGCGGGGCGACGTGCCCTCGGCCGGAGGTATTGAGCACGTGGTACTGCGCAACATCATAGCCCACGGACAGAGCGGCATACGCATGGAGGGATTCAGCGAACGGCTGAAAGACATCCGCTTGGATGGCGTGCAACTGTTCATGGAGCCTGAGGATGCTGTCGACAAACGTTCTTGCCACGGCTTCCTGTTCCACGGCGTCGACGGCCTGCGGCTGGAAGACTGTGAGGTGGAGTGGGACAGGGAGCATCCCGAACCTACCTGGGGCAAGGATTTTGAGTTCAGGCAAGTGGTGTTCAAAACATCCAAGCCTGTTCCCGGATATGATGAAGAGAGTAAACTGTAAACGATATATTTCTGATGAAAACGAAATCATTACTTCTGGCTGTGTACAGCCTCTTGCTGCTGGCAGCCTGCGGCACACCGAAAGGAGAGAGCGGTGTGTTCAACATAATGGACTATGGCGCTGTGGGCGACGGACAGACCGATGATGCGGCAGCCATACAGTCGGCCATCAATGCGTGCAACAAGGCCGGAGGCGGACAGGTGCTTGTCCCTGCCGGACACACATTCCTGTGCAGTCCCTTTAAACTGGCTTCGTATGTTGACTTGCATCTGGAGGCCAATGCACGCTTGCTGGCCAATCCTGACGAAAAGGTCTATAAAGAGAGTGCTTTCCGCGATAATCGCGGCGAAGGCATGATGTGGATTAGCGGCAAGGACCTGGAGCAGGTTTCCATTACCGGTATGGGTACCATCGACGGAAACGGAGTAGCCTTTATGGGTAGCGAACTGGAAGACTCATACGAACTGAAGCCTGTCACCAATTTTGATCCCCGGCCGCATGTGTTGACGCTTATAAATGTAAAACAGTTGCGGATGCGCGATGTCACTATCCGCAACAGTGCCTATTGGACCGTGCACCTCATTGGTTGTCACGATGCGCTCATTGACGGTATTTCCATTCTGAATAACCTGAAGATTCGCAATGGCGACGGTATTGACGTTGACCACTCCCGCCATGTGCGTATAGCCAATTGCTACATTGAGTCGGGTGACGACTGCATCTGCCTGAAGAACCGCCGTGAGTTTGAGGAATACGGTTCGTGTGAAGATATTGTAGTGAACAACTGCACCATGGTATCGCGTTCGTGCGCCATCAAGATTGGCTCCGAGAACATGGACGTCATTAACAACGTGCTGTTCAACAACTGTATCATACGCGACAGCAACCGTGGCATCGGCATCCAGAACCGCGATGAAGGTACGGTGACCAATGTGGTCTTCTCCAACATGATAGTCGACTGCAAGTTGTGGTCTGACGTATGGTGGGGCAAGGCCGAGTCTATTTATGTCACTTCCTATCCGCGGGCTGTAGGCAACCACAAGGATGCCGGCTGGCGTTTCCCCAAGGGAGCTACCGAAGGACGCTGCGGCGAGGTGAGCCGCATCTGGTTCAGCAATGTCAAGTGCACCAGCGAAAACGGCATATTTGTGGGCGGCGATGTGCCGGGTAAGGTAAACCACATTTATTTCAACGACATAGACCTGCTGCTGCATAAGCGGACAGACTATCCGGGCGGCGTCTACGACAAGCGCCCCTGCGATGGCGAAGGCTTTGTCAAGGACAAGACATACGGTTTCTACATCGACACGGCATCGGACATCACCATTGAGAATTCACATATCCTCTGGGGGGATACCCGTCCGGATAATGCAGCCGAAGGCGTGATGCAGAAGAATGCGCAGAATGTGGTGATAAAATGACGGTCTGTTGAGTAAAAAACTGATAATGAAATATTGCTTATGAAGAAGTTGTCATTATTTATTATACTGCTGCTAAGTCTCTGTCCGGCACGTGCTCAACAGCAACGTCCTACCCCTGAGCAGTTAGGCAGCATCTATTACGCCTATCCGTCGCCTACGGAAACGCTTACTCCGGCTCCGGCCGGCTATCAGCCTTTCTACATCAGCCATTATGGGCGCCATGGTTCGCGCTGGATGACGGACGACGCTCGCTACACAGAGGTGCTTTGCCGCTTCGACTCCCTGCATGCGGCCAAGTTGCTGACACCGCTGGGCGAAGATGTGCGTCGTCGCCTGCAATTGGTTTATGAGGATGCCCGCGGATGCAGTGGCAACATTTCTCCTGTGGGCGAACGCCAGCACCACGAGATAGCCCGGCGTATGTTTCGCAACTTCCCCCAAGTCTTTGCCGACAGTGCGGTGATTGATGCCCGTTCTACCACTTCACTACGTTGTGCGTTGAGCATGAGCTACTTCACCGAAGGACTGAAAGAACTGAATCCAGCCTTGCGCGTCAGTCGCCGTTCATATACTCGTTACATGGATTATCTGGCTCATACTTCGGCCGAGGGAGAGGCCTTTTGTTCGGAAACGGCACCTTGGCGCAAGGATTTTCGTGCTTTTGAAGAGCGCAATGTACGTCCCGAGCGGCTCATGAAGTCGCTCTTTACCGACGATGTTCACTTCAATTACGCAGAAGCTTCGGCCCTCATGTGGTCGCTTTACTGGATAGCTGCCGACATGCAGAATGTAGACCTCGACCTCTCCTTCTACGACCTCTTTGAGTACGAGGAACTTTTCAGTCTGTGGCGTGTGGTAAATGCCCGCATGTACGTCTGCAACGCCGCAGCGCCGCTCAACGGCGGATTGATGCCACGTCAGGCCGTGCCCCTTTTGCGAAATATATTGGAGAGTGCTGACAAGGCACTGAATGCGGGTTTGCCTGCGGCCGACCTTCGCTTCGGACACGACACGCACCTCATTCGGTTGCTGACTCTGATGCACGTGGAGGGGTGCGACAAGGCTGAGGCTGACATTGAAAACTTCTACAAGGCATGGCCCGATTATCAGATTTCGCCCATGGCCGGCAATCTGCAAATCATATTCTTCCGCCATCAGTCTACGGGCGATGTACTGGTAAAATTCCTCTTGAACGAGCGTGAAGTGAAACTCAACGGTTTGCAAAGCTGTACGGGACCCTATTATCATTGGGCCGACATACGTGCTTTCTGGGAAAAGGCGTTGGAGAAGTAATTAGGAATATCTTTGGCTCTCCTCTTTCAGGAAGGAGGGGAGCTTGATTTATTTTCATTCTGCTCCCCCTCCTCGTTAACTCGTTATTCTTTCTTCGCCACCAGTTTCCACACCAGTGCCGAGCAGGCTGCTCCTACAAACGGGGCAACGATGAATAACCATAGCTGCGACAATGCTTCACCACCTTCATACAGCGCCGGACCGATGCTGCGTGCCGGGTTGACAGAAGTGCCGGTGATGGGTATGCACACAATGTGCACCAGTATCAGCGAGAGGCCGATGGCCAGCCCGGCAAAGTTTCCGGCGCCCTGTTTGGCATCAGTTGTACCCAATACCACCAATACGAAGACGAACGTAAAGAATACCTCGGCCAGGAATCCGCCTGTCAGGCTTACCCCGGTGGCACAGGCGTTGGCACCAGTCTGTGTGACATAGGCCATGTCGATGTTCGACGTAAGAATCCATAAGAGAGTAGAGCCTATCAGGGCTCCCAGTACCTGGAACAGCATGTACATCAGTCCTTCACTGCTCTTCATGCGTCCCGTAAGCATACAGCCCAGGGTGATGGCCGGATTGATGTGACATCCTGAAATGCCGCCAATCGTGTAGGCCATTGCCACTACTGCCAGTCCGAAGGCAGTGGCAACCATCAGCACTTGCGCCGGACTGCCGCATCCGCCATTGAAAATGGCGCTTCCGCATCCCATTAGTACAAGAATCATTGTACCAAACATTTCTGCTAAATACTTTTTCATAAGGCACGTCTTTTTAGGTAGCTTTCAAATATACTTATTATATTTGTAAAAATCAAGTAGTTACCATGATTTTCTCTTCCTATGTTTGAAAACAGGTTTTTTAGGCTGGTGCCAGCTAAGCCATATCAGCCAGAATCCCGATAATCCGTTGGACGCTAAAATTACTGCCCAAGTGTAACCTTTTCCTTTATTTCATTGGGATGAATGGGGTATTGGGCACTTGAAATCAGAACTCTGCATTCTGAAATCATAGCAGTTAACTCCTTACGCGATAGCAGTGTACTCGCAACGCGTTAGCAGTTAACTCCTATCGTCTGAGTAGTTAACTGCTAACACAACAAGTCTTAACTACTTTCTTCTTTCCGCCTTGTAGCGGCTTTGGGGGTATCGGCTAGCCATGCAGAAATCTTTTCTGCAAGAACTACCTTCTGGTTGATTATTGACTCCGTTTTATCCAAAAACGCCCATTTCATCGAGCTTTCACGCCTGTAAAAGGTATTTGGGAGTTTGAAGTTTCACGCCTTCACGATGGAATAGAACAGGCTGTATATCAATGAGAAATGGTGAAACTTCAGCCCTCTGTACATGTTTCACGGTTCATGCCGAAATTTCACACGTATTTCATTTGCAGAATATCACTCTGCCGGTGTATTCTTTGTAGATATGTGGCGTGTTGCGTTTCCCTCGTCCGTCTTGTTTTTATCTTAATCGCTCTTCTCGCATTTTATTGATTGTTAGTTCGTTACTGTGAAACATATTCCTGAAGATGCGGCACGCCACGTTTCTACTTACTGTGTCTGGCTGTTTGGGTCATGGTTACTATAGTGTGGAGCATAACCTTAGGCCTTTCACAGCTCGTTTCACTGTTCAACGTGAAACGAGCGTGTGTGGAAAACGGCTGCTTGCAGCCGCTCACTTGTCGTAATCTTTGTTATATTGTTACGTTCCGTTTACATTTTATGTCTGTCTCTTGACAGTAGTGTCTTATTTACACTTTTATCCCCCTTCATACGCCTCCAGAACGCGATTTCCTCTTCTTGTTCACTATATTCCCCCTTTTTTGCACCATTTTCTCCCCGTTTATGTGCATGTTCTTTTAGTTTTGCATTCAGTTAAAATCTAAGAAATACTATGGAGGCATCTTTTATTAATATGTTCCTCCCCCGTGCGGCAGTTTGGCCGTGGATAGATAAAGTGAAGGGGGATAGGCGAGAGATGTTCTTTGAGCGTTGTTTCCTTTCTGGAAGAGTCGTTGAAAAGAATGTTCTCTTATTGTCTTATCTCTACTTAATGTATTAATAACCAATAAATTAAATCAAATTTTTAATTCATTGGAAATACCTTTGTAACATGGCCGGCCTAACTTTGCAGCCGGTAAAATGAGAGATAAGTATGAATATTTTATATTGTGTTTTTTAATTTAAATCTAATTTTATGCTGAATGTACAATTAAAAAAGAGGTGGACATTATTGCAAAGCGTAGTCTTTGTAATGTTCCTGCTAAGCAGTACCTTAGCATTTGCACAGAACAGAGTGACCGGTACGGTAACAGACAAGTCCGGTATGCCGCTTCCAGGTGTGAACGTACTTGAAAAGGGTACGACCAACGGAAGCATCACTGATGTAGATGGTAAGTTTATCATCGACCATGTGGAGAAAGGCAAGACTTTGTTGTTCTCTTATATTGGCTTTACTACAAGAGAAGTAGTCGTTGACAAGAACATTATCAACGTAACCTTGCAGGAAGACCTCCAGGCACTGGACGAAGTAGTCGTTATCGGTTATGGTAGCATGACCCGTAAGGACGTGACCAGCTCTATCACTACAGTGAAGGCCGAAGACATGAACATCGGTGTCATCACCACTCCGGCCCAGATGTTGCAGGGTAAAGTTCCCGGTCTGACCATTGCCAACACCAGCGACCCTAACGGTTCGGCTTCTATCTCCTTGCGTGGTGCTTCTTCACTGCGTACCGGCGAAGCAATGGAACCTTACTATGTCATCGACGGTGTGCCGGGTGTAAGTATCTCGCTGGTATCTCCCGAAGACATTGAGAGCATCGACGTATTGCGCGACGCTTCCGCAACTGCTATTTACGGTTCGAAGGCTGCCAACGGTGTTATCATCATCACTACCAAGAAAGGTAACAAGGACGGCCGTACTAACGTAAGCTATAGCGGCTATGTTGCATGGGACAACACGATGAAGACCTTGGACATGATGGATGCCAACGAGCTGCTGGCTTTTGCTGATAAAGCTGGTTATGATCTTTCTCCTTATTATGACGTGAACAATCCCGCCAATACCAACTGGCAGGACGAAGTGCTTCGCACCGGTTTCAGTCACAATCACAATATATCTATCAACGGTGGCAACAAGAAGACTTCTTATAATGCCTCTATCAACTTCCTGGAGCGTGAAGGTGTTGTGAAAGGTACTAATATGGACCGTTTGACAGCCCGTTCATTCGTACAGACCAAGGCGTTGAACGACCGTTTGGATATTTCGTTAAGCTTGAATGCCAGTGTTCGTAACAGTTCTACAGGTCCTACAGGTGGAACTGGTCAGAGTGTATTGGATGCCATGTACTATTACACCCCGTTGGTGCCTGTTAAGAATGCTGACGGCAGCTGGTACAGCAATCTGCAAATCTCTCAGAACTACAATCCGGTTGCCATGGCTAACGAAGATCGCTACGATACGAAAGAAAAACTGTTGCAAGGTGTAGCTAAAGCTACTTTGCACATCATCGATGGTCTGGACTGGAATCTGAACCTGTCATATCAGAACCAACAGTACATCTATAGCAACTACAATTCTACGCAGAGCCAGATACTCAGTGCCAAGCATGGTCAGGCTGACCGCAGTACTTTGGAGAATATCCGTAAGCAGATGGAAACTTACATCAACTGGGACCATACTTTTGCTGATGCACATAAGGTAGGTGTCATGCTGGGTTATTCTTGGGAACAGGCTGACAACAACGACGGCTTCGGACTGAGAGTTTACAACTTCTACAACGATGACTTGGGCTACCACAATATGGGTATGGCCAATAATATCGATATCAATGATGTTATCAGCAACAACCTTTCTACTTTGCGTATGATTTCGTTCTACGGACGTGTTAACTATAGCTTCAATAGCAAATACCTGTTGCAGGCAACCGTTCGTCGCGATGGCTCTTCTGCTTTCGGTGCCAACAATCGTTGGGCTACCTTCCCCTCTGTATCTGCCGCATGGCGTATCACGGAAGAAGAGTTCATGAAAAACCAAAATATTTTTGATGACTTGAAACTGCGTGTCGGCTATGGTGTCAGCGGTAACTCACTGGGATTCGATGCCTTCTATTCTCGTCAGGTGTATGGTTCTACCGGTTGGTTTACTTATGTAGACCCGGCTACCGGTTCATCGTCTGAATATCGCGTATTGGGTGCTACTCGTAACTCTAACCCTGATTTGAAGTGGGAGAGCACAGCTATGTTTAACATCGGTTTGGACTTCGGTTTCCTGAACAACCGTTTGACCGGTACCATCGAGTACTATGACAAGCGTACCAGCGATCTGATTTATGACTATCCGGTTTCTACCAACCGTTACCCTTATGGCACAATGACTGCTAACGTAGGTGATATCAGCAACAAGGGTATCGAACTTACGATTAATGCCATTCCGGTTCAGACGCGCGACTTTACTTGGAGCACCAGCATCAACCTGTCTCACAATAAGAACGTGGTAGAAAAGCTGTCTAATGAAACTTATTCAGTAGATTACATTGACCAGGCTAATCCTGATGTAGGTGGTTATACAAGCACCAATGTACAGCGTATTATGGAAGGCTGCCCTATCGGTCAGTTCTATCTTTGGGAATGGGCAGGATATGATGAAAACGGTAATTCTGTATTCAATGACTATGATGAAAACGGTAATCTGGTTGGAACTACCGATGCTCCGGACGATGGCGACCGCCGTAAAGCCGGTTCTGCTCAGCCGAAGCTGACTTACGGATGGAACAACGACCTGACATACAAGAACTGGACATTGAACCTGTTCTTCCAAGGCGTAGCCGGTAATAAGATATACAATGCTACTCGCAACTACTACAACAACGTAGGTTTGGTAGCCAATGGTAAGAATGTGTTGAGCGAAGTGGCTTCAGAACAGAACGTACGTGACTCTCGTTCTCATGCTCCTTCTGACCGCTACTTGGAAAATGGTTCTTACTTCCGTCTGGCATCGCTGACATTGGGTTATAACTTTGGTAAGCTGGGCAATTGGGTGAATAACCTGCGCCTCTATGCTACTTGTAACAACGTATTCACCATTACTGGTTACAAAGGCGTTGACCCCGAAATCTATTTGGGCGGTCTGACTCCGGGTGTTGATTGGCGTAATTCAACTTATCCACGTACCCGTACGTTCATGGTGGGTGTAAATGTAAACTTCTAACCACTTAACAATGGAGATAAAAATATGAAAACAAGATATTTTCTTTCAAGTGCCCTGCTGGCACTTACAACCGTCGGTTGTACCGATTTGGATGTAGAGATAAAATCTCAATATACCGAATATCCTAATTCGGAGATTGCATTGGAGGCAAAGACAAATAATGCATACTATGCTTTCAGAGGTGCTTTGGGTCGTCGCTATGATGAAGGTGTATCCTGCAACTCGGATGAATATACGGCTGTCAGCTTCGATACAGACTACCTGAATGGTCGTGATATGGCTAACTTCTCGTTGCACATGATTGACCCGGATGCTTCTAAGAATCAATTGAACGTTTACAACGATATTCAGTCTGGTATCACTAACTGTAACTCGATTATAGTTGATTTGGGTGGTGAAGATGTCGACGCTGTTGCTCCGGTAAGAGCTGCGCGTGCTTTCTATACTTTCTTGCTGATGGAACATTGGGGTGATACGCCTATCATTGACCATAAATTGGAAGATGGTGAACGCATTGACCGCTCACCGCGTGCCGATGTTGCCCGTTGGATTGAATCGGAATTGTTGGCTGTTCGCGATAAGTGCTATGAAAATGTAGATGCTTCAACCTATGGCAAACCTACTCGCTGGATGGTGGATGCTCTGCTGGCCAAGTTGTATATCAACTGGAATGTATATACGAAGGATGTGACCAGTGCTGACTGGGATCCCAATGCAACCAATGAAAAGCTGAATGACTGTATTGCAGCTTGCGACCGTGTTATTGAGTCTGGTCACTTTGATTTGTTAGATGATTACAAGACGAAGTTCATGTATACCAATGGCTGGCAAATTAAAGATTTCATTTATGCAATGCCTTTTGATGCTGTTACTGCACAGGGGCTTAATTATGCGCGTTTCCGTACTTGGCGTCGTGGTCAGAACAGCAATGGCTTCTACAGTATTGAAATGACTAACTCAGTAGGTGGTAATATGACTTTGACACCTGAGTTCGTAGAGTTGTTCTGCTTGCCGGGTGACCGTCGTAACGATGTGATTGCTGGTAGCACAGGCGAAAACATTGGTATGGCTACATTTGATGTTTATCAGTATGACAATGCAACCGGTATGCCGACTACAGTTCGTAATACCTATGGTGGTGAAAACGTGACTTTCACAAAGTCTATCACACTGAAGAGCGATCCTACAGCCAATCCTCCTGTTGTACCTGATGCAGACCTGAACTGTGGTGCTAATTTGACAGGCTGGACACAAGGTTATCGTTCTATTAAGTTCTTCCCCGATATTAATGACTATAACGTATATAGCCGTAACCAGGACAACGATGTGCCTATCTTCCGTTTTGCCGACGTTATCCTGATGAAGTGCGAGGCCATCACTCGTGGTGGTACAGCTACCTTGGGCGATACTCCGATGAGCTTGTTCAATCAGATTCGTGCGTATGTCAACGCTCCGTTGCTGGATCATGATCCGAGTCTTCAGGAAATCTTGGATGAACGTGGCCGTGAGTTCCTCGATGAGCACTGGCGTCGTAACGACTTGATTCGCTTCGGTGACTTCGAGCGTGACTGGGGCTTCAAGAACGACTTTAACCCGAATGCAAGCAATCCTCAATATCGTTTGTGGCCGTTGAGTATTGATGTTTTGAACAATAATACCAACTGGGAACAGAACCCTGGATACTAAATCACTCATTATACATTTTTAAGGTAAAAGCAAGCGATTGTTTTATTTAGAGTTTAAAAATGTAGGCCTTGTGTTGCGTCCGCAGTATTGCCATTCTGCGGACGTCAATGCAAGGCTTTTATGTATTGACTGGACAGGCAGGTATGCTGGCTTTTGCATCTTGTGTGCTATCTTTGCATGGCACTGCTTTATCCACTTGTGAAATTTATGATTATGAAGAAGAATATTTTATTATCGTTTATCGTGGGGTGCTGCCTTTGCCTGCATCTGCCGGTGCAGGGTGCGGACGGAAAGGACTATGAGAAGGACTATCCGTTGGGCAGTTATGTTGACCCCCGCATTGGTTCCGAAGGGCTGGGACGTGTGTTCATCGGGCCATCGTGTCCCTTCGGTATGGTGAAGCCATCGCCCGACTGCACACCGTCGCCTAACAGCGGCTGGCTGCCCATGCCCGAGCGGGTAGACGGATTTGCGCAGGTGCACGTCAGCGGCACGGGCGGCGGACCCAAGTATGGTAATGTATTGGTTACACCCTTTCTGGGTGCCTTGAACCAGACGCAGCATTTGGACTACCGCGAATATGAGAATATCCGTCTGGGCTACTACGACACGCGTTTCAAGCAGAGTGGCATCCGTACGGAGATAACTACGGCCGAGCGGGCTTCGTTCTACCGCTTCACCTATTCGCAGGATGCGGCCGGACAGGGACTGGCCATTGACGCCGGTTTCTTCTTGGGCGAAAGTCCTGTGCCCGATGCACGCGAGGCGCAACAGTTTGTAGGTTCGGAAATACAGATACTGTCAGACCACGAGGTCTGTGGCTACACCCGCATACGCGGCGGCTGGAACAATGGCCGTGCCTATACGGTCTATTTCTATGCCGAGACCGACCGTCCTTTCACTGAATATGTCACTTGGAAGGGGGACAGCATCATGACCGACCGCAGTCAGTACGACACCCACCAGAAGACGGGCGCCTTACTGCGCTTCGACGGATCGGGCAATACGCTGCAACTGAAGGTGGGCATTTCCTTCCTGAGCTGCTTGCGTGCCGAGGCCAACGCACACAGCGAGATTCCACACTGGTCGTTCGAAGACGTTCATCGTCAGTTGCTGGGCAAGTGGGAGACTCTCTTCTCGATAATAGAGATTGACCCCAAGGCTCCGAAGGAACACAAACGCATGTTCTATACCGGACTGTACCACACCATGCTGATGCCCGTTGACCGCACGGGCGAGAACCCGTTGTGGAGCGACCCTGTGCCCTACTATGACGACTTCTATGCCATTTGGGATACCTACCGCACGTCGTCACCCCTCATTACCCTCATAGACCCGAAGCGTGGAGTAGACATCGTACGCTCGCTGGTGAACATCTGCAAACGCGACGGCTACATGCCCGACGCGCGCAGCGGCAACTGCAACGGACGTACGCAAGGTGGTTCGAATGCTGAGATTGTCATTGCCGATGCCTTTGTGAAAGGCTTGGAAGGCATTGACTACGAGGAAGCCTTGCAGGCCATGCTGAAGGATGCCACCGTAGACCCGGGCGGCCACCACGAGGCCGAAGGTCGTGGCGGACTGCGCGAGTACCTGGAGCTGGGATATGTGCCCTGGGGCATTGACCGCGCCGGCAACCGGACGGTGGAGTACAGCTACTGCGACTATGCCATTGCACTGGTGGCCAAGGGACTGGGCAAGGAGGAACTCTACCGGCACTATCTGAAACAGAGCGGCAATTGGAAGAACCTGTGGCGTGATGACTATGAACACAGCGGCGCTCGTGGCTTCATCATGCCGCGCGATGCGCAGGGACAGTGGCTGGACAGCCTGCCCTACGGGCATAGCCGACTCATGCAGCCTAAGTATGTCTACACGCCCATGACTTTCGAAGGACCGTGGTACACGCCGTGGTGGAGCATGTTCTTCTACGAGGCGTCGTCGTGGGAGTATTCGCTCAGCATTCCACACGACGTTCCGGGACTGATAGCGAAGTGTGGTGGTCCGCAGGCTTTCGAGCAGCGGTTGGACACGTTCTTCCTGCGCAACTACTACAACGTGAACAACGAGCCTTCGTTCCTCACGCCCTGCCTCTATCACTGGCTGGGTAAGCCTTGGCGGAGCAGTGACCGCATACACACCATCTTGGCGGAGAGCTACAACGACGGTCCTGTAGGGTTGCCGGGCAATGACGACTCGGGTGCCATGTCGTCGTGGCTGGCTTTCCACATGATGGGGCTTTATCCCAATGCCGGGCAGGACTATTACCTTATTAACACCCCGCTGCTGCGCTCTACGACGCTGCACCTGGCCAATGGTCGAGATTTCCAGATAGTGGCCGACGGGCTGTCGGAAAAGAACCGCTACATCCAGAGCGCTACGCTGAACGGAGTGGATTATCCATGGTCGGCACTGCGCCACAAAGACCTGATGGCCGGTGGTACGCTGATGCTGAAGATGGGCAAGCAGCCTGCGGAGTGGGGAAAAGAGATGTTTAAAGCATTTTGAGTTGACGAGTGGACATAATAAGTTAGGAAATAGAGGAGTTAATCCGATACCTTGTAATCCCTACTATTGGCCTTTAACTCCTCAGCCCGACGCAGTCGGACGATAACTTCCTCTAACTTCTTTAACTCCTTCAAGTTTTGGTAAATCCAAAACTTGAGTAACTAATTACATAAACCAATGAAACCAAGATATTTGATAACCTTGCTCCTGCTGCTGGCCATTGCCACCGGCGGAGCGGCACAGAGCGCAGTGCCCGATACGTTGCTCTTTGTATTCAAGCTGCACGGGCAGACGCGTAAATATGACATGTCGTTTGTTCCTAAGAACGACTCTATTGTACTGAATTGGCGCATCCTGCGCAATTTGCGTTGGCAGAAGGGAACATTCACCCTGACACCGCAAGCCGTGAAGCGCGGCACTGTACTCAGCTTCCTGATGCCCGAAGACGGACGGCACGTAGTGCTACCACAGGAGCAGACGGCTTACCTGCTTTCGCAGGAAGCCTATCGAAGCCTGAAGGCTCGTAAGTCATTTGCCTACAATCATACGGAATATGAGCTGCTGGATAGCAATGAGCGTGCTCTGGGCTTTGCTCTGCTGCATGTGCGCGACCGGGCCGAGGGTGGTGAGATGTGGATTTTGGACAATCCGGCACTGCCTCTGGTGTGGAGCATGCAGCACAATCCGCTGGAAATAAATTGGCGGGCAGAGGTGCACAAATAGAAAGTCTGTCTTCCTTATCTGCTCATCGTCAATGAGTTGTATAGAGAAGAATGTGCCTGCCGAAATGCGGCAATGTTTTGACCCAAAAGCGGCAATGTTTTGGTGCAAAAGATATAATGTTTTGCCCTGAAACATTGCCGCTTTTTGTCAGTTGGCTACTTGCCTGCTTTTGTTATCAATCATTGTTTTCCTATGCTTGTTCCATTCCTGTATAGTGGCCAACTTGCTTCCGATACCTAGTTCCTGCGTTTTTCTAAAAGTAGTACGGAGGCTGTTTGATAGCAGTTAACTCCTCTCGTGTTAGCAGTTAACTCTTTTCCCGTTAGCAGTTAACTCCTTGGTCGATAGCAGTTAACTGCTAACAGGCAGGTTGTGTATTGGCGGATGTATGCTGTGGAAGTGTGACAAGGCGGGCGCCAGAACCGTTTCGATGTCAAGTCCCGCCTTGATATGTAGTCTTTTGTCTTTCTATCCGGCCCAGTCTTCCCTGTCCAGATTTCTGTAGCCGATGGCTTCGGCCAGGTGTGCGGTCTGTATGTCTGCTGAGCCTTCGAGGTCGGCAATGGTGCGCGATACCTTGAGAATACGGTCGTAGGCACGTGCCGACAGGTTTAGCCGGTTCATGGCGTTCTTCAGCAGGGCAAGCCCTTTTTCGTCGGGACGGGCGTAGAGTGCCAGCAACCTGCTGTTCATCTGTGCGTTGCAGTAAACGCCGGGCACGTCGGCATAGCGTTGTTCCTGTATCTGGCGGGCACGAATTATCCGTTGGCGTATTACTTCGCTCGGTTCGCCCGGACGTGCGTCCGACATCTTTTCGAAGGGAACTGGGATGACTTCTATCTGCAGGTCAATGCGGTCGAGCAGGGGGCCGGAGATGCGGTTCAGGTACTTTTGCACTTGTCCGGGGCTGCATACGCAGGCCTTGGTGGGATGGTTGTAGTAGCCGCACGGGCAGGGGTTCATGGAGGCTACCAGCATGAAGCTGGCCGGGTACTCCACGTTGCACTTTACGCGCGAGATGGTGATTTTGCGGTCTTCGAGTGGCTGACGCAGCACTTCGAGCACGTTGCGGTTGAACTCGGGTAACTCGTCGAGGAAGAGAACACCATTGTGTGCCAGGCTGATTTCGCCCGGTTGCGGGAAGGAACCGCCGCCGGTCATGGCTACGGTAGATATGGTGTGGTGCGGGTCGCGGAAGGGACGGCGCGAGATGAGTCCGCCGTCCTTGCCCAGCTTGCCGGCTACGGAGTGAATCTTGGTAGTTTCCAAGCTTTCGCCCAGCGACAGGGGTGGCAGGATGGAGGGCAAGCGCTTTGCCAGCATGGACTTTCCGCTGCCGGGTGCGCCTATGAGCAGTATGTTGTGTCCGCCGGCTGCGGCTACCTCAAGAGCGCGCTTTACGTTTTCCTGCCCTTTGACGTCGGCGAAATCCATGTCGAAAGCACTCTGTTGGGCATAGAACTCCTCACGTGTGTTGACAATGGTGGGCTCCAGTTGCTTTTGTCCGTTGAAGAAGTCAATCACTTCCATGATGTTTTCCACACCGTAGACGTCGAGGTTGTTGACTACGGCGGCTTCGCGTGCATTTTCCTTGGGCACAATCATCCCTTTGAAGCCCAGCTCACGTGCTTTGATGGAGATGGGTAGGGCACCTTTGATGGGGTGGACGCTGCCGTCGAGGCTCAGTTCGCCCATGATGAGGTATTCGTGCAGGTGGTCGGTACAAATCAGCTGGTTGGCGCCCAGCATGCCGATGGCCAAGGGGAGGTCGTAGGCTGAGCCTTCCTTGCGGATGTCGGCGGGAGCCATGTTGATGGTGGTGGTGCAGGTGGGCAGGCGATAGTTGTTGACCGACAGGGCCGAGCGTATGCGCTGGTAGCTCTCTTTTACGGCAGAATCGGGTAGTCCTACCAGGTAGTACATACAGCCTTTGCTGGTGTTTACTTCGATGGTGATGAGTGTTGCGTCAATGCCTTGCACGGCGGCGCCATAGATTTTGATTAACACGGGTATGTTTTTTTAGTTGTTAGTAGGCAGGTCTGTTTTCCAAAGGTGAGTGAGGGAGGTGTGCCGTTGGCGACTATTAATCTGCGGCTATTGGGATTGCCGCAGGTGGTTTGTTGCTGGTATCCGGCCTTTCAGACTTGCTTTGTGTGTCCAGTGTCGGATACTGGCGGGATATGCCACGACCTCTGTCTGGTGAAGAAAGGCTGTTATTTCTTTTTCTTGTTTTCCTCTTCTTCAATGGTCTTTAGCCATTTCCTTATGCCGGCTTCGTCCAAGTCTTTGGCCATAATTTTACCTTTGGAGTTGAGCAGCAGATTGGCTGGCAACTTGTAGATGGAGAATTTCTTCACGATGTCGCTGTTCCATCCGGCCAGTTCACTACCCTGTTCCCATTGAAGTGTGTCTTGTTCGATAGCCTCTTCCCACAGTCTTCGGTCAGTATCTAGCGAAATACCCAGCAGGGCAAAGTGCTTGTTCTTCTTTTCTTCCTTATAGATGCGTCGCAGCATGGATAGCTGTTGGCGGCTTGGGGTGTCCCACGAGGCCCAGAAGTGCATCAGTATCCATTGGTCTTTGAAGTCGGTACGTGCCAGATTCTTTTTCTTGGTGTCCTTCAGACGGAAATAGGGGGCGTTCTTGCCTACGGTCGTCTTTTCGCTGTCGCTGAGGAAGTCCGACAGTTCAATGATGTTCTGATTGTCTTTCAACGTTCCACTCATGCCGTTGATGAGTTCCTGTATCTTGTTCAGGTCAGGGTTAGGAATCAATACCAGGTATTTTCTTAGCAGGTAGACACTGGCCAGTGAAGTATTGTGGCTGCGGATGAATGCTTCAGTTTTGGCCTGTTGTTGTTCAGGAGTGGGGGCGGCTTGGCCATTGGTTGTGCCTTCAAGTTCTTTGATGAAGCTGGTCAGCTCATCGTTGGCGGGATTGCCTTGTATGTCAAAAAAGTCGGGGGTACTAAGGTCACCTTTGATGTGGATTTTATCGCCTTTGTCAAAGTAGAGAGGATAGCGTATGCCATTGTTGAGTTGCAGCCACGAAGCTGTCAGAGTGTCGGCGGGAATGGTAGCTTTGAATTTGTCAGCATTGACCGGTATGGTATCAATGCGGTCGTATGAGTGGTCAGTGCCATAGATGTACAGTGTGTCGTTGCCCATGCCTTTGATTTCTCCTTCGATGTAGGCGGTTCTTGCGCCTTCTTTCGAGCAGCTGGCCAAGGTAAGCAGAAATACGACAAACAGAAATGTGGTGTACGTGATGCAGTTGGTAATCTTCATGTTGCAGCTTTATTTTCTGGTACTTGCTGCGAAAGTACGTTTTTTTGTCGTTATTGAAAAGAAAAGGCCCGACATATTTTGTATGCCGGACCTATCAACTTTCAGTTTAACCTTTATTATTTGATGATTTCCATGAAATCAGCGTTAGTAAAGTACTTAGAGAATTCCAAGTCAGAAGCGGCTTTCTTGGCCAGGCTCTGATCTTTGGCAACAGCGCTCTTCAGGCTGCTGATAACCATTGAAGAATTGTTGGTACGTGCACCCAGAACGGCAGTCAGATAGTCAGTATAAGCATCGGGCTTCTCAATGCTGCTCAGAGTAGTCTTGGCCTTGTTGTAGTCTTTAGCCAGGATTTGAGCCAGAGCGGCGCTGTTAGTCTTGGTGTCACCGAATGAGCTTACAGCCTTGTCATATTGACCTTGTTCGATGTAGAGGTTACCCATAGCTTCGTTCAGTTCCTTAGAACCAGATGCTTTGCCCAGATAGTTGGCAGCAGCTTCTTTGTCACCCTTTGACAATGCAATCAGACCCAGGTTCATGTTAGCTTCAGGAGCATCAGCCTTGATAGACAGAGCTTTCTTGAAGTAGCTTTCAGCCTTGTCGTATTGACCAGCCTGGTAAGCCAGCTTACCGAGGTTGTTGAATGCACGATAATCGTTAGGATAGTTCTGAGCGGCCTTGTTGTAGATAGCTTCTTTCTTGGCAGCGTCGTTGGTCAGAGTAGCTGCGTAGAGCAGTTCTTCCAGGTTCAGCTGGCTAGCGTCTGTATCAGCAAGCTTAGCGATTTCTTCGTCAGACTTACCAATGATTTCGTAGTTCAGAGTCAGACGAGAACGACGCAACTGCGGCAGAATCTCATCAGCCAAAGTCTTGTAAACAGAAGAAATGTTCTTGATTTCTTGTTCTCTTTGTTCAGGGTCAGAATACATAGAAAGAACGCGGAGAATCAGTTCCTTGTCTTGGATGTTTGATTTAGAAACCAGTTCTTGGAAACCTTCCCAGTCTTCTGCCTGATATTTAGTATCAACGTTAGCTTCGATTTTCTTCTTCTTCAGGTCTCTGCTGATAACCTTTGCAGTGTTGTCCTGACGTTTTTCTGCCAAGGCAGTATTCAGGTCCAGACCACCATCAGGTGAAGCATAAGCTGAGATTTCGATATCTGTAATCTTCTTGTTGACAGCGTCGCTTACGTTCTTCACTTCTTCGCCGAAAGCCTTAGCTGTTTTCAGCTCGCTGGCGCGAACGTTAGCCTGCTGGATAAGGAACATGATTTGTGCGTCATGTTTCTCCTTGATGATACGCTGGAAAGCATCGTCACCGTTGGCAGGATTAGCGCTGCTCAGAGTCTGGGCAACCATTTCAGAAGTAGAGATAACACCATCGGCAACTTTTACAGCCGGGATGGTAACCACTTTCTTTCCGATAGTGGCCTTGAACTCCAGATACAGTTCAGATTTAGCCATTTCAGGAACATAGTCGAAAGAAGTCTTCATAGTGTAGCTTCCACCCATTTTGTAAGAAATGGCTTGGTCGTTACCCTCTACCTTCTCGCCTTGGAAAGTAGCAGACTGACCTTTGGCTTCGCCGCCTTCCCATCTCAATACAGGAGTTACTTCAACAACAGCTTTCTTGTTGAAGTACTTCTCGGGGAACTTACCATTGATGGTAGCAGGTACTTTACCACCTACTGCTTCAAGAACCTGAGGAGTGACTGTGAAATAGTCAGAAGACAATTCTCCCATCTTTTTACTGCATGATGACAAGACAACAACCAATGTCATCAAAAGAGGTAAATACAGTTTTTTCATTGTTGTAAGATAAAAAATTAATATTGATGTAATTGAATATTTGTCAAACTTGTTTTTCTGTACTTTAGCGGTTATTTTATACTTTTTCTTTCGTAATGATTTAATGCTCTCTTTTTAGTGTACATATACTATGCAAAAGTAGGAAAACTATCGATGAAAACATGTTAGTCTTCCCTGATTTTATTATAAATTAAGTATATTCTTTGGGTTTGCGTGCCTTTATTTGCCTTATTCTGCCACATAGGGACGTGAATTGTCTGCATAAGCGGCCATATTGTCAGTTATACCTCCTCTGTTTCTTGATGTCGGCGGTTCTTTTCATTGCGGTATTTGATGTTTCGCGGGTGGTGCTCGATGATTTCCTGCCGCAACCTGTTTCGGTCAATATGTGTATAGATTTCAGTAGTAGTAATACTCTCATGACCCAGCATGGCTTGTATAGCTCTCAGATTGGCTCCTCCCTCCAGCAAATGGGTCGCAAAGGAATGGCGGAAGGTGTGGGGACTGATTTTTTTTGTGATGCCGGCTTTGTCGGCCAGCTCTTTGATGAGGTGGAAAATCATGATGCGTGAGATGCCTTTTCCCCAGCGTGCCAGGAATACATAGTCTTCATAGCCGGGCTTTACGCGCCATGCTTGCCGGTCTATCAGCCAATACCTGATTTCCTTGATAGCTCTTTGCGAAATAGGAACTATGCGTTGCTTGCTTCCCTTGCCTTCTACTTTGATGAATCCTTCTGTGAAATAAAGGTCCGACAACTTGAGATTGCACAGTTCGGAGACACGCAGGCCACAACTATAAAGTGTCTCAAGAATGGCGCGATTGCGTTGTCCCTCGGCTTTGTCCATGTCTACGGTTTCAATGATGCGGTCTATTTCTTCTACAGTCAGTACCTCTGGCAGGTGCAGACCTATTTTTGGAGTTTCGAGTAGTTCCGACGGGTCGGTTTCAATATAATTGTTGAGCACCAGGAAACGGTAGAAAGAATGAATGCCTGAAATAATGCGTGCCTGCGAGCGAGCATGAATGCCTATATCATGCAGTTCGGCCGAGAATTGTTGCAGGTTCTCGTAGGTGCATTTCCGGAAATCAATGTTTTCTGCTTTCAGAAAGTTCAGCAGCTTTTCCAAGTCCTGCATGTAGGCCTCTTGCGTGTTGCCTGCAAGTGCTTTTTCCAACTTCAGATATTGCACATACCTCCTGATTATCAACGCGTCATTATCCTTATTTTCGCTTTTTCCTTCAGTATTCATTTCTTTTTTCTAACTTTGTGCACGATTTTGGCTCTTTAGTTGAGCCTGATGGATAAGCAGATGTCTCTTCCATTCCCCGTAAGTATTGCTTTCAGCCTGCTTTCCATCTTCGGCACACTGGTAGGGCAAGTCGCAGGTACTCGGACAGGCAGAATTGCAGGTAAGGCTTTGCCGGATGCTGTTCGTCTGCTGTAGTTCGCCTTCCGAACGGATGAAAGAAGAGTGCATTCCTTATCCTTTTCGAGGGGCAAAAATATAAAAAATAGTGTTATGAGAATACTGATTATTAATGGGCCGAACATCAATCTGCTGGGTAAGCGTGAACCTTCCATCTACGGTAGCGTTACTTTTGAAGACTACTTGGCGTCACTGCGTGCCCGTTATGCCGATGTGCAGATTGACTATTTTCAGTCGAACATTGAAGGGGAGTTAATTAATAAAATCCATGAAGCAGGCTTTGAGGTCGACGGCATTGTCTTGAATGCCGGCGCCTATACGCATACTTCCATTGCTCTGCAAGATGCCATACGTGCCGTGTCGGCACCGGTCATCGAAGTGCACATTTCCAATGTCCATGCCCGTGAGTCTTTCCGTCATGTATCCATGATAGCCTGTGCCTGTAAGGGAGTTATCTGTGGGCTGGGGTTGAACTCCTACCGGTTGGCTTTGGAAGACCTTTTGGGCTATTGAGTCGGACAGCGTTGTATTTATAGCGTCTGCTTATGTGTCTTCTTGTTGCCGGCCGATTTATTCTCCCGGCAGGCAAGTAGTTTTTTCTCGTTGGAGGGGCAATTAGGAAACATTGAATAAACTATATCATTATATAAATAGGTATTATGCAACTGAAACAGACTAAGATTGTAGCAACCATATCTGACCAGCGTTGCGAAGTAGATTTTATCAAACAGCTTTTCGAGGCAGGAATGAATGTTGTCAGGATGAACACTGCCCACTTGGGACGTGAGGGAGCGGAGCGGCTTATTAATAATGTGCGCACCGTGTCCAACCGCATTGCCATCCTGATGGATACCAAAGGCCCTGAAGTGCGTACTACGACACTGGCCGAACCGATAGCTTTCCATACTGGCGACCGTGTGAAGGTGGTAGGCAAGCCAGAACAGGAGACCACGCGCGAGTGCATAGCCGTTTCTTATCCGAACTTTGTGCACGACCTGAGCGTAGGAGGACAAATCCTGATTGACGACGGTGACCTGGAGATGATAGTGCTGGAAAAGCACGATGACTATCTGCTGTGCGAAGTGCAGAATGAAGCCACACTGGGCAACCGCAAGAGTGTCAATGTGCCCGGAGTACGCATCAACCTGCCGTCGCTGACCGAGAAAGACCGCACCAATATATTGTTTGCCATTGAGAAGGACATAGACTTCATTGCCCACTCGTTTGTGCGCAACAAGCAGGATGTGCTTGACATTAAAGCCATCTTGGACGAACACGACAGTGACATCAAAATCATTGCCAAGATTGAGAACCAGGAAGGTGTAGACAACATAGATGAGATTCTTGAAGTGGCCGACGGTGTCATGGTGGCCCGTGGCGACCTAGGTATCGAAGTGCCGCAAGAACGCATACCGGGCATACAGCGTCTGCTCATCAGAAAGTGTATTCTGGCCAAGAAGCCCGTCATCGTGGCTACCCAGATGCTGCACACAATGATTAACAACCCGCGTCCTACCCGTGCCGAAGTGACCGACATTGCCAACGCCATCTACTATCGCACTGACGCCCTGATGCTGAGCGGTGAGACTGCCTACGGCAAATATCCGTTGGAAGCCGTGAAGACCATGACCAAAGTGGCAGCACAGGCCGAAAAGGATAAATTGCCCGACAACGACGTGCGCATTCCTCTTGATGAAAACAGCAACGACGTGACTGCCTTCCTGGCCAAGCAGGCGGTGAAGGCCACCACGAAACTGAAAATCCGCGCCATCATTACCGACAGCTACAGTGGCCGCACGGCACGCAACCTGGCCGCTTTCCGTGGCCGCTATCCGGTACTGGCCATCTGCTACAAGGAGAAGACCATGCGTCATCTGGCTCTTTCCTACGGTGTAGAGGCCATTTACATGCCTGAGCTTGCCAATGGCCAGGAATACTACTTTGCCGCTCTGCGTCGACTGCTGAAGGAAGGCCGTCTGCAACCGACCGACATGGTGGGATACCTGAGTAGCGGAAAAGCCGGCACACAGACTTCGTTCCTCGAAATCAACGTGGTGGAAGACGTGCTGAAGCATGCCGAAGACTGCGTGTTGCCCAACTCCAACCGTTACCTCTAAGTAAGGAAGCAAAGCCTTTAATGTCAGTGATACGGCCATGACGATTGACGAATACATCCTGCAACACATTGACCCGGAGGGTGACTATCTGCACGCCCTCTACCGCGACACTCACCTCAAGTTGCTCTATCCGCGCATGGCTTCGGGGCACCTGCAAGGGCGCATGCTCAAGATGTTTGTGCGCATGATAAAGCCCAGCTGCATCCTTGAGATAGGTACCTATAGCGGCTACTCGGCCCTCTGCATGGCCGAGGGACTGCCCGAAGGCGGTATGATTCATACGTTTGAAATCAACGACGAGCAGGAGGAATTCACCCGTCCCTGGTTTGAAGGTTCGCCTTATGCCGACCGCATCAAGCTCTACATTGGCGACGCCCTTCAGCTGGTGCCCCAGCTGGGACTGACTTTCGACTTGGCTTTTGTGGATGGCGACAAGCGGCGTTATGTGGACTATTACGAGATGATACTCCCCCGGCTTGCCGACGGCGGCTATATCATAGCCGACAACACCCTGTGGGACGGGCACGTGCTGGAAGAGCATCCGCATGCCTCCGACTTGCAGACGCTGGGCATTAAGGCGTTCAACGACCTCGTGGCCCGTGATGAGCGGGTGGAGAAAGTCATCCTGCCGCTGCGCGACGGCCTGACCATCATCCGAAAGAAATAATCAGTCAATCCCTGATAGGAAGAAAGCGACCGGAAATCTCTCTTCGGCCGCTTTTTTTATGTCTCTGTCGTAACCTAGTGTACGGGGAGTGGATATTTGGTGGATTTCCTGTCCGCTGCAAAGTATCGGCTTGCCGACTTTAATCTTTGTCGAAGCCTGCTGAGTGTTCTGTCTTTAGCCTCAAGATGTCCGTCTTTAGGTTGCAGATGCGTATCTTCAGCTTGCAGATGTCTATCTTCAGTCTGAAGATACAGAATTGTCTGGTATATTGGCAGTTTTAAGTCGGACTTTGCGGAGAAATATATGGGGATTTGAGGGCTTTCGGGTGGACTGCTCATGGGCGGATGACGGCCGATGGTGGCCGGGAAGTGGCATATAGGGCAGGGGAAAACTGTAAAATTCGGACATGCTATTCGATTATTCCGTCGATTTTCAGTACTTTTGCTCTTTAAATATACAATCGGATGTTTTATCCGTCAGTGAACAACATTAAACAAACAGATTATGGAAACTACCAGACAGAATAAGATTGCCCGCCTTTTGCAGAAAGAGCTGAGCGACATCTTCCAGAAAGAGACAAAAGGTATGCCCGGCGTGCTGATTTCGGTCAGTGCCGTGCGCATCAGTCCCGATATGAGCGTGGCACGTGCCTACCTCAGCATCTTCCCTTCCGAGCGTTCGGCCGAAATCATCAAGAACGTGAACGACAACGTCAAGTCCATTCGTTATGAACTGGGTACGCGCGTTCGCTATCAGCTGCGCATCATTCCCGAGCTGAAGTTCTTTGTCGACGATTCGCTGGACTATCTGGAGCACATCGACGAGTTGCTGAATAAATAAAAAACAGGTGCGCATGCCCCGCACTGCTTGTTGCTTACGGTGAATTTCCCTTTCTACATAGCCCGTCGGTATCTCTTCTCGAAGAAGAAGCACAATGCCATCAACATCATTTCCGGCATTTCGGTGTGCGGTGTGGCACTGGCCACACTGGCGCTCGTCTGCACCCTGTCCGTGTTCAACGGTTTTCAGGAGATGGTGGCTGGTTTCTTCACCGACTTTGACCCCGAACTGAAGATTACGCCTGCGCGCGGCAAGGTGTTCGACCCCCACACGGCCCTCTTTGCCCAGCTCAGAGACATGCCCGAGGTGGACATCTGTACCGAGGTGCTGGAGGAAAACGCCATGGTGCAGTATAAGGACCGCCAGGCCATGGTGGTCATCAAGGGCGTGGAGGACAATTTCCGGCAGCTGACGTCCATCGACAGCCTGCTTTTTGGCGCGGGACACTTCGTCCTCAACGATTCGGTGGTAGACTACGGCCTGCTTGGCATCGAGCTGGTGTCCGAGTTGGGCACGGGCATCCGCTTCGTCGACCCTCTGCAGGTCTATGCCCCCAAACGCAATGTACGTGTCAATCTGGCCAACCCTACGGCTGCCTTTCGCCGCGACTATCTGTATTCGCCCGGCGTGGTGTTTGTGGTCAACCAGCAATCCTACGATTCGCGCTACATCATTACTTCGCTCGGTTTTGCCCGCCGCCTTTTCGGCTACGAACGCGAGGTGTCGGCCTTGGAGCTGAAGCTTCGCCCGGGGGCTGACATCGATGCGGTGGAGCAACGCATGCAGCAGTTACTGGGCGCCGACTTCAACGTGCAGAACCGCTACGAACAGCAGGCCGATGTGTTTCGCATCATGGAGGTGGAAAAACTCATTTCCTACCTCTTCCTGACTTTCATTCTCACGGTGGCCTGTTTCAACATCATTGGCTCGCTGTCCATGCTCATCCTCGACAAGCGAGAAGATGTGGTCACCCTGCGCAATCTGGGTGCCGACGACCGCCTCATAGCCCGCATTTTCCTCTTCGAAGGTCGCCTGATAGCTTTCTTTGGCGCTGCTGCCGGCATAGTGTTGGGCTTGCTGCTTTGTTCCCTCCAGCAGCAGTTCGGACTTATTTCGCTGGGCGGGGGCAACGGCAGTTTTGTGGTCGACGCCTATCCGGTCAGTGTCCATGTGGCCGATGTGCTGCTGGTGTTTGTCACGGTGATAGCCGTAGGCTTCCTGTCCGTCTGGTATCCGGTTCGCTATCTTACCCGGCGGTTGCTGGCTGTTTGAACCGTCTCAGGCTTTGGAATGTTTTATTTTCCTTCTTGGATGTTCATTTGTCCGGTAAATGTACCATCCGATTCGGGGGTAAATTCAAGAAAAAGGGGAATTCGTCGATAAAAAGCTCCGATTCGTCGATTTTATTTTCGTATGTCGATTCTGTCTATTACTTTTGTAAGCGAAAACAAAGGGGAAATACTAAGAAACCCGCTTAGAACTTCTGGTTCGCACGAATTCGTAAGAAATCAGGTGGACTACTGTAAGGAAAGGCAACTGTTTTGAATTCCCGTTTTCCTGTGTTTTTCTTCCCCGGGAGAGGGGAAACCAACCATTTTGGAAACACAAGTCTTTTTTTGAAAGGCTCTCTCTAAATAGCGTTTTTTCATGTATTATTGACTTGGCCGTTCTTGCTCGTGAGAGTAGGAACGGTTTCTCTTTTTTCAGAGGTTTTGTTTCGGGCAACGGTTTGTTCGTGCTGTTTTTGTGGTCGGCAGTGCTGGGGCAATAGACAGGAAAGACGTATATTTGCATCGGGCGAGGATAGAAGCGTTGCTGCCTGCCCATTAATCATTGATAAGCCATGAATGCCAACGATGTTATGATGAACTTTTCCCATGCCTATGAGGAACTGGGTGTATGGGAGTGTTTTGGCGGGCAGCGTCTCGACGCTACCCGCTTGCAGGGTACAGACTGTTATTGCGACGACGAGAGCGTTGCGCACATCAGGGAATTGCTACGCCCGTTTTCGCCGCAGGGAGTGCACTGGATAGACTCGGGCAACTATCATTACCTGACCCTGTTTTGGGCCGAAAAGGTGGAGCGGCCTTTCTCGCTTGTACTTTTCGACCATCATCCCGATATGCAACAACCGCGTTTTGAGGGACTGCTGTCGTGCGGCAGCTGGTTGCGTGCCTTGCTGGAAGGGCAACCGTATTTGCGGAGTGCTTGTATTGTAGGTGCAGCACCGCAGTTGAGGGAACATCTGGCAGGATTTGAGCAACGGGTGACGTGGCTTGATGAGTCGTTGTGCGATGCCGATGGCAACCGGCTGGCCAAGGCTTTGGCCGACTATCTCGATACGTGTGCCGGCGAGGCACTCTATCTGTCGGTGGATAAGGATGTCCTGTTGCCTGACTACGCCCGTACCAACTGGGACCAAGGTTCGCTGACGCTGCCGGTCCTGCTTCGGTTACTGGCTCTTGTCATGTCTACCGGCCGGGTCATTGGTGCGGATGTCTGTGGCGAGTTGACCGAAGCCCAGGGAAGCACAGAAGGCGACCGGCAGGTAAACATCACCTGCAACAGTCGCCTTCAGCAGTTATTCGATTCGTATGGCGCGTCTTGGTCAGGCTTTACCGCCTTGCTCTGATTGCGCCGCTTCCAGTCTCAGTTTTTTCTTGGCTTGCCATACGCCGGCAATGATGCCCAGCAGTAACAGAATAATGGCTGTATAGGCGATTCCTTCGGTCACGTGCAGGCTGGTGGGGTCGAACGTCATCTCTACTGTATGTTTTCCTGCGGGAATGTAGAGCGTACGCAGCACATAGTTGGCGCGTGCCAGCTCGGCAGGCTTGCCGTCTATGGTTACGTGCCAGCCGTCGGGATAGTAGATTTCGGAGAAGACGGCCACACCGTCGTGGCTGTTCTCTGTTTCGTAAGTCAGGCGGTTGGGCGCATAGCTGGTCAGGCGTATGTCGCTCAGGCTGTCAGTCTGCAGGGTGGCGGCACTGTTCAGTGCTTGCTTGAACCGTGCGTCTACCACGGCTGTGTGCAGCGGCTCCACGTTGTTCAGAGCATCAATCTCCTGGTTGGCGTTGTCCACGTACTGCACGTTGTTTACAAACCATGCATTGCCGCAGGCATACGGGTTCTGTATGGGCACCGTTTGTCCCTGCTTGCCTGCGGGGAAGATGAAGTAGCGTGTGTTCAGCATGTTCAGTACGCGGAACTTCGACGCGTCCACGCTGTCCATTTGTCCGCCCGCCTGTGCCACCTCGCCATAGAGTGCCTGCATTTCAGGGGCTATGTGGTGGTCTATCAGTTCCTGATAGCGGCGCAACTTGGCGGCATGATATCCGCCAATGCTCTTGTGCCAGTAGGATGTATTGTTTTCATTAAAGGTGTTCGAAGCCAGATTCAGTACACGGTAGTCAGGCGTCTTGTCCTGCAGGATGGCTTCATCGGCCGCAGTCTTGCTAAAGGTAGTAGTCTGTATGCTGGGAGCAACGAACTGTTCATCGTTCAGGTAACGCTTGTTCACGCTCCACAAGTCCACCAAACACAATACGGCAATACCGCCCACGGTGAACGACTTGCGCAATTTACCTGCCACATATAGCCACAGCAACAACAAGCCGATGGCAATGACGAAGAAACTGCGCATGGCATCGCTGCTGACCAGTGCGGCACGCATGTCGCTCAGGTTCGCCAGTATGCCATTCAGCTCGCTGGCGGGAATCATACCTCCGTCAACGGCCTGTTGCAGCATCTGTGCTTCCTGTACGGGTATGTAGCCCGAGCTGAAACTGCCCGGCGCCATCCACAGCAGCAAAGACACGCCCAGTGTCAGAACCGAGCTGACTCCCAGTGCCACCTTGTCGCGCAGCACCTTGGGCTCTTCCAATATCTTCTTCAGCGCGAAGATGGCCAACAGCGGAATGGTGAATTCGGCAATGACCAGAATGGACGATACAGCACGGAACTTGCTGTACATCGGTATGTAGTCAATGAAAAAGTCAGTCAGCGGCATGAAGTTCTTTCCCCACGACAATACGATGGAGAACAATGTGGCGCCGATGAGTGCCCATTTCAACGGTCCCTTTACAATGAAGCATCCCATCAGGAAGAGGAACAGCACGAATGCACCTACGTAGACCGGCCCTGCCGTCATGGGCTGTTCGCCGAAATACTGCGTCAGGCTGCCGTACAGGCTCCCATACATCGGGTTGGCCTTCTCCATGGCCGTCTTGCTCTGGCTCAGGGGCACGGAAGCGCCTCCTTTGAAGTTGGGAACCAGCAGCGTCCATGTCTCACCCACGCCATAGCTCCACTGAGTAATGTAGTCACGGTTCAATCCGCTGCTGGTCTGTTGGGCGGCATCGCCCGTCTGCACCAGCTCGCTCTTGCCGCGCATGGTTTCCTTGCTGTATGTATATGTATGGTAAAGGTTCGACAGATTGGCTGCCACACCTATCAGGGCTGCTACCACCAGTACTGCCGTGGCACGGAAGAACTGTTTCAATGTCTTGTTGCGCCAGGCCTCTTCAAAGTAGGCACCTACGAAGAACAGGATGACAAAGAGGAAGTAATAGGACATCTGTACGTGGTTGGACTGAATCTGCAAGGCTACAAACAGTGCCGCCACAATGCCTCCCCACAGCAGCTTTCCCCGGTAGGCCAGCACGATACCTGCCAGCGTAGGCGGGATATAGGCCAGTGTGATGAACTTCCAGATGTGGCCTGCCGAGATGAGGATGAAGAAGTAAGACGAGAATGCCCAAAGAATACTGCCTAAGGCTGCCAGCCATGCCGGGATGGAGAATGCCCGCAGCAACAGGTAGAAACCTGCCAGTATGATGAACGTCAGGCACACATAGTTGGGCAGAAACAGTTGGAACAGTTTGCTTGCCCATGTCAGTGGTTGGGTAGAGTCGTACGAAGGCGATATCTGGTAGGTAGGCATACCGCCAAAGAGCGAATTGGTCCAGCGAGTACGTTCGCCCGTTTCGTCGTAGTATTGTGCGGCTTCCTGGCCGGCACCCGCACCGGCCGCCGTGTCGTGCTGGAAGAGGATGCGTCCCTCTATGTCGGCCGGGAAGAAATAGACAAACGAAAGCAGTGCGAACAGCGCAACCGCAATCAAGTCGGGAAGTATTTTCTTTAATGTCATAAGGATTGTATGTCTTGGTTATGCCGGGCAAAGATAGCGTATCCCTTTGTATTTCCCATGCTTAAAGCGGGGGTATTTCGGGGAAATGTCGTACATTTGCACACATTTAAGTATTTGTCAACAATGAAAATAGGCATTATAAGTGCAATGGACAGCGAGCATCGCCAGCTGGCTGACCGCTTGCAACAGAAGAAAGAAAGTGGCGAAGGCCGCTTCCGCTACGTGGAAGGCCGACTGGGACAGAACGATGTAGTGCTTACCCAGTGTGGTATAGGAAAAGTGAACGCTGCCGTAGGAGCAGCCGAGCTCATCCGTCGTCATCGTCCCGACTGCATCATTAGTACCGGTGTGGCAGGAGGCATTGACACCGTATTGCGCGTAGGCGATGTAGTGGCCAGTGACCGTTTGGTCTATCACGACGTTTATTGTGGCAACGACGGTACCCAGTACGGACAGATACAGGGCATGCCTCTCTATTACGAGGCCGACTCGTCTTTGCTGCACCATGCGCTTGACCTCAACAACAGTGCTTCGCTGGAGAGCCGCATCCATGGCGGACTCATCTGTACCGGTGACCGTTTTGTGGAGGCTGCTGACGAACTGGCAACTATCAAAGGCCATTTCCCACAAGGCCTGGCTGTCGATATGGAATCTGCTGCCATAGCCCAGACTTGCTACATCTACGGTGTGCCTTTCCTTAGTTTCCGCATCATCAGCGACACACCCGGAGCGCACGACGACAACTTTGCCCAATACAAGGATTTCTGGGCAACCATGGCCGAACGTTCGTTCCAGACTACGTGGGCATTCCTGGAAGGAGTCAAAGGCTGATGCTACAGCCTTGTTCTGCGTCGAACAGCTGAGGCCTATGGGGACTTTATCCTCTGTTTCCACTGTTCAGAGTATCACTCCTTTTCCTGCATTTTACGTTTATAAACCTAACAATTAACAATTCAAGAAACGATATGAAAAAAATTCCCAGTTTCACCATCGACCACATCCGTCTGCTTCGCGGTATTTATGTGTCGCGCAAGGATGAAGTTAACGGCGAAGTTATTACTACCTTCGACATCCGTATGAAAGAACCCAATCGCGAACCTGCCCTCGGACAGGGAGCCCTTCATACCATTGAGCACTTGGCTGCTACCTACCTGCGCAACAATCAGCAGTGGCAAGACCGTATCATCTACTGGGGACCCATGGGCTGTCTCACCGGTAACTACCTGCTGATGCGCGGCGACCTCCAGCCTCAAGACATCCTGTCACTGATGCAGGAAACCTTCCGCTTCATTGCCGACTACGAGGGTGAAGTTCCCGGTGCTGCTCCCCAAGACTGTGGCAACTATTTGCTCCACGACCTTCCTATGGCTCGTTGGGAGTCTGCCAAGTATCTGCACGAGGTGCTCGAACACATGACCGACGCCAACATGAACTACCCGGCAAAAGCCGAATAAACTCCTGTTTCCAGCATTTACTGTTCTGGCTGCTGTCATCAGTAGACAGTGTGATACGTAGTTTGAATATCAACATCCTGTCTGCTCAAGCTGTTAGAAAACAGTAAAATGTCGTTAGGAAGAAAAACAGTGCGGTGGATATGCTTCTGATAAAATCAAGGCATATCCACCGCAAACTGTTTATTACAAGTTCTCTGAAACCTTCTATGATGAAGTCTGACTTTGTCTGCTTTCTGTTCGCTAAAGCCGAAACTTGAATTATATAATCTCTATTCCCTGCTCCTTGCACAATTGCAATCCCAGGTCTTTCAACTTGAACTTCTGTATCTTGCCACTTCCTGTCATGGGAAACTCCTTGACAAAGAAGATGTATTTCGGTATCTTGTAGCGAGATATTTTGCCGATACAGAAGTCGCGCACATCACTTTCGTGCATGTCCACACCTTCGTGCAGGATGATGAAAGCACCCACAGCCTCGCCGTACTTCTTGGAAGGAATGCCTGCCACTTGCACGTCCTTCACGCCGGGCAACTGATAGAGGAACTCTTCAATCTCTCGCGGATAAATGTTTTCGCCTCCGCGGATAATCATGTCCTTGATACGTCCAGTAATGCGGTAATTTCCATCTTCATCCTTTACGCCCAGGTCGCCCGAGTGCAGGAATCCGTCTTTGTCTATCACTTCTGCCGTAGCCTCGGGATTCTTGTAGTAGCCTTTCATGGTGTTATAGCCACGGTTGCACATTTCGCCTTGTACGCCCACTGGACATTCTTCGCCAGTCTCCGGGTCAATGACACGTACTTCCGTATGCTCAAAATCATGTCCCACGGTGTTGCAACGCACGTCAAATGAATCGTCAATGCGGGTAGCCGTCATGCCGGGCGATGCTTCTGTCAGTCCGTAAACGCTGGTCACCTTCATGTACATCTTTTCTTCCACCTGTTTCATCAGTTCTACCGGACAGAGCGACCCGGCCATGATGCCGGTGCGCAGGCTTGACATGTCGAACATGTCAAACATGGGGTGGTTCAGTTCGGCAATGAACATGGTGGGTACGCCATAAAGAGCCGTACAGCGTTCCTTGTGTATGGAGGCCAATACAACCAGCGGGTCAAATCGCTCTACCATTACCTCTGTACATCCGTGTGTCAGGCAGTTCATGGTAGCCAGCACCACACCGAAGCAGTGGAACAGGGGCACGCACACGCAGAGTTTGTCGTTTTGGGTAAACTTCATGTGTTCGCCGGTCAGATAGCCATTGTTTGTTATGTTGTAGTGAGTCAGCATCACGCCCTTCGGAAAACCAGTAGTACCGCTGGTGTACTGCATGTTCACTACATCGTGGCAGGTCACTTGTGCCTTCAGTTCATTCAGGCGACTGTCGTCCACATTGTTACCTAAAAGGAGAATTTCAGAAGTATTATACATGCCGCGGTGCTTTTCCTGCCCCACGTAGATGACGTTTTTCATGTGGGGGAAGCGTTCGCTTTTCAGGTGTCCACGCTGGCAGGTTTTCAGTTCGGGTAGCATGGTGTAGGTCATCTGCACGAAGTCGCTGTCCTTTTCGCCGTTGACAATACACAGGGTGTGCATGTCCGAGTTCTGGCAAAGGTATTCCAGTTCGGCCTGCTTGTAGTTGGTGTTCACGGTGACATACACGGCACCAATCTTGGCACAGGCATAGAGCAGGGTGAGCCAGTCGGGTACATTGGCAGCCCAGATGCCCACGTGCGTACCGCGCTCCACACCTATGGCTACAAGGCCTTTGGCCATGTCGTCTACGCGTCGGTTAAACTGGCTCCAGCTGAAGCGCAGGTTACGGTCTGAGTAAACTATGTATTCCCTGTCGGGAGTCGTTTCGGCCCAATGTTCCAGCCATTGGCCGAGTGTGCGTTCGTATAACATGTATCCAGTCTTTATTAGTTGTTAGTATATATAAGTATCTGTCAGTATGTATTCTTGTCCGTCTATGCTGATGTGTGCCTGTCGGTCTTGCCGCGAAGGTGAAGTCCACAGAACGTCATGCTTCTCCTGTTGCCGGCTTATCTTATAGATGCCCGGTGTGGAAATTCTTATGTTTGTGCCGTCGGGCAAGGTCAGGTCGGCAGGTTGGCTGGCTGCCAGCCAGCAGTTGTTGTCGGGCAGGATAACGGCCTGCAAGTGTGGTCCGTTGTGCAACACTTGCAATGCCTGCACATCAAAGGCTGCTGTAGCAGTCCGGTCAGCACCAGGCAGTATGAGGTACTGGTAAGAAGCATTTTGTGGTGCTGTCCCATGGTTCAGACAAATCTCTACCACCTCGCCCGACACGTCTTGTTTGGGATACATCTGCATGATGTCGTGCCACTGCCCCGTGCGTTTCTGGCTGATGGCTGAACTTTTCAGTCCTTTGCCCCAGGCTATGTATCCGGTGTGATGGTGATAATATCTCACAATCTGCGGACTGTCAGTATCGGTATGAACCGTAACAGGTTGCCAACATTTGCCGTCGAACCGGTACAGGGTATCTCGCTTATGGCATTGCTCCAGGGTGGTTGCCACCTTCAGCACACTGTCGGCCTGTATGCCTGCTCCCAGGCAGAGCACGAAGTCATCAGTGAATATCCATGCCTTGTGTGCCCGCAGGCCGGCGCGGTTAAGCTCCATGACGGTCATTCCCTGCCTGCCGTCCGATAGTCCACCCACAAAATCAGCATCATTGCGTGGGCGGTTACCTTTTACAACAGGCATCTGTGCATCTGTATCAAAGGCCGTGACACCGGGCAGCTTACGCCAGTTCCACAGAGGAAAAATGTCCAGATATTCATTGCCGTCCTGATAGATATAAGTCGCTCCGTCGGCCGAGTAGAAGCCTTTCATGTTGTCACCGTTCAGCGATTCTGTTCCGATAACCTTACGCGAGGCCATCTTTACACTCGCCATCCAGGCAGGGCGGCGGTGTACCGTATAATTGGAGCAGAAGAAATGCTTATGCCCGGTCAGTTGGTTGTCTGGAGTGCTTTGGAAGTTCTCACGGCACAGGTCTTGTGCGGTCTTGTTACAGGCTTCCGATTCACCGCCTCCCAGTTCAGTAGCTGCAAAAGCCGTTGCCAGTCCCTTGTGCACTTGTGCCTGCTGAAAGAATTGTCTGCCCAGCGCGCTGATGTCCATTTTTCCTTTCCACAAGGTCCATCGATAGCCTTCGTCCGTCAGCCTTCGTACAGTTTCCAGTTGTTCGTCGTTCAAGGCCAGTGAGGTTCCGGCAAATACACCTGAATAAAAACTCATGCTTGCCAGGAAGGCCAGACCGTAGTTGCCGAATTGCTGTTGTGTGCCGTGCTGGTGAAAACTCCAGTCAGGTTGTATGCCTTCGGCCTGTCCGGTCACAATTTCCGAGACTATGCTGTCTCGTGCCTGTTTGGCCAGTGCCTTGTCATCCTGTAGCAGTGCACGTGTCAGCACATTGCCAGCCAGCCATACCTTGTTTTGTCCGGTCATGCCGAAGCGTGCCTGCTCCATGACGGCAATGGCAGCCTTTTTCTCGTCAGGACTTAGCTGCTTTTCCATCAGCAGGAATACATTTCCCAAGGTCTTGGGACAGCCAATCTCGTTATACCACCAATTGGGACAAACCGGCTTGGCTGTGAACCAGTATTGCAGTGCCTTGTGTATGGCTGTCTCTATTGCCTGTGAGTGGTAATAAGGGCTTTGGCTGTTGGTATATTGTTTGGCCAGTTCCAGCGTACGTTCCGTATGAACACGCGGCTCCCAGCCCGAACGTTTCTGGTCCCGGTAGTTGATATCAGGCCATGTTCCGTCATCCTTTTGTTCGGTCAGGTATTTTTGGATAGCGTTTTGTGGAGAAGTCTGGCGTTGAAATAATTCCACCACCATCTGGTCCGAAGCTGTTTCTTCGCGTGGCAGTAGAGCCAACACCTGGTTCAGTTGCTTTTGCCTGTTACCTTCGTTGACGAGTAATTTTATATAGTTTTGTTTGATGCGTGTCAGTTCCTTGTCCTGTGCCTGTAGATTACCGGCTGTGGTGGCCAGAAGCAGCAGAACTCCTGTCACTATTTTGTGTATGGACATCTATTTTAGCGGTTAACGGTTAGTGGCGGTTTTTAGTGGTAAGCGATGAGTGATAAGCGGTTAGTGGCTGATACTAACCACTAACCGCTCACCGCTTACCGCTGTCTTACACTGGTGTATAGATTACGGCCAGTATTTTGGCAGCCTGGCCTTGGTATGCATGCACGTGGTGGGGTACAATGGAATCGTAGTAGATGGTGTCACCTTCCTGCAGCAGGTAGGTGTTTTTGCCATAGCTGATTTCCATGGTTCCTTCCAGCACCATAATGAATTCTTCGCCTTCGTGCGAGGAAAGCACAAAGTCATTGTCGTCCGTAGGAGCTACGTCGATAATGAAGGGTTCCATATGGCGGTCGGCTTTCGATTTTGACAATGAATGATATTCCATGTGCTTGCGGCTCTGGATGGCGTTGTTCGAGAAGCTGATGGTGTTGCTTGCTTCCGATTTGCGGCAGATTGCCGGACCTGTTTCGTCCTGGTCGTCGAGGAAGGTGCCAAGGCGTACGCCCAGCACGCGGGCAATCTTGATGAGCGGTGCCAGCGAAGGCAGGTCGATGTTGTTCTCAATACGTTCAATCTGTTCGATGGCCAGGCCCGAACGTTGTGCCAGTTCTTCCATGCTGATGGATTGGCTTTCACGGAGAGACTTAATCTTTTCTCCTACAATCTTGCTTGTATCCATAATGACTATAATTTATTTCTTTGTAAATATTATGAATGATGGATATAAAGTCACAAAAGTAAGGGAAACATTTACTTAATGCAACTTTATGGCCGAAAAAGTTTCTAATCTCTTGCCTTCTTTCCTTTTCACAAAGATTTATCTTACATTTGCGGCCAAATAATCATGCAAATACAACCTCTTATGCAATTTGTAGTTTCCGCCCCTTCTTCTTTGCAGGCTTCCATTCAGCTGCCTGCCTCGAAAAGCATCAGCAACCGTGCCCTCATCATCCATGCCCTGTCGCGTGGCAACACCCTGCCTACTAACTTGAGCGATTGCGACGATACGCAGGTCATGATACGTGCCCTTGCCGCTGCTCCCGGTGCTGAGATAGACATACTGGCTGCCGGCACAGCCATGCGCTTCCTGACTGCTTACCTCAGCGTGACACCCGGTACGCACGTCATTACCGGCACACAACGCATGCGCCAGCGTCCCATCCGCATCTTGGTCGACGCCTTGCGTCGTCTGGGTGCCGATATAACCTATGTGGGTGAAGAAGGTTTTCCGCCTCTGCGTATAAACGGACGCCCTTTGCAGGGTGCGGAAATAGAACTGGCAGGGAACGTCAGCTCGCAATACATATCTGCCTTGCTTATGATAGGTGCCGTGCTGCCCGGTGGACTGAAATTGAAGTTGGCAGGCGACATCGTGTCACGTCCTTACATTGACCTGACTCTGCGTCTGATGCACGATTTTGGTGCCCATGCCTGCTGGCTGGGCGAAGACTGTATCCTGGTGCAGCCCGACGGCTACCGCGATGTACCTTATACGGTGGAGAGCGACTGGAGTGCAGCTTCCTACTGGTACCAGATGGTAGCGCTCAGCGGTCAGGCTTCTGCAGAGGCTCCCATACCTGCTTGTGTGCAATTGAAAGGTCTTTTTGCGCATAGCTATCAAGGCGACAGCCGTGGTGCCGACCTCTTCGCCCGTCTCGGTGTGCACACCGAGTTCACCGATTCCGGTGTTTGCTTGACGCGTCAGGGTGCTCCAGTCCGTCATCTGAATGCCAATCTGGTTGATATCCCCGACCTGGCACAAACTTTCGTTGTCACCTGCTGTCTTCTGGACATTCCCTTCCGCTTCACCGGCCTGCAAAGCCTCAAGATAAAGGAAACCGACCGCATTGCCGCCCTTCAGACCGAGCTGCGCAAGCTGGGCTATGTGCTGCACGACGAGCAGGACAGCATCCTTAGTTGGGATGGCGAGCGTTGCCCAGCCGAACCCTCTCCGGTCATAGCCACCTACGAGGACCACCGCATGGCCATGGCTTTTGCCCCCGCCAGCCTTGTCCTTCCACACATCCGCATTGCCGACCCCCACGTCGTTTCCAAATCCTATCCCGGCTATTGGGATGATTTGCGCTTGGCGGGATTTAGGGTAGAGGAGTGCGACGGGTAAATCTCACTTCTCCCCATAATACCCCAATATATTCCTTGCCACCTCCTTCATCTGTTCCTTCACCCCCTCCGGCTTCAGCACCTCTATCTGGTCAGCCTGTCCCAGCAAGGCTTGCAGGAACTCAAAGTTGGGTCTGACGTGGTATTGGTAGGTGGTTGATTCCTCGTCGCAGGCTATCTCTTGCTGCGAGTTGTGTATGGGTAGGGTAGACAGGTAGTTGCGTGCCGGTCCGTATGCCCTGATGATTACCTCTTCTATGTCTGTCGACTTATCGGCAATGATGCCCACGCACCCTTCGAAAAACCGATGGATGTCAAAGTCCTTCGGCATGCTGAATGTTTCATCCAGTATTTCCAGCTCCTGCATGCGGTCGAGGGCATAGATGCGCACCTGGTCATACGCCGGTGTGCGGCCAATCAGGTACCATCGGCGGTTGTACACTTTTACGAAGTAAGGCTCCACCTTGAAGCTGCTGGCATGGTCGCGTCCGAATCCCTGATGGGTAATCCACAGCACGCTGTTGCGGCGCATAGCCTCCAGTATGCGGGTCAGGAAACGGTTGCCCGACGGAATCTCTTCGAACTGTATGCGTCCTTCCAGTCTTTTGTCGGCCTGCACCTGGTTCAGGGTGGCATACGAGTCAATCAGCCAGGTGCGTAGCCGGTCGCTTCCCAGTGCCTCGGCATCTTCCAGATAGTATTTATAGCCATCCTTCTTGTCACATTCGATGTTGATATCGAATATCTCCATGATGGCCTTCTTGTGGTGCATGAATGTGCGCCACGGCAACTCTTCGCCGTAGCTCAGTCCGCTTTGTTGCCACAGCTCGTTGATTTCGTTATACGTGATGCGTCCGTGGCTTCGAATAGTGTCTATCAGCCATACATATCGTCCGAATAGATTGGAATTGATTGCCATAATTTTTATACGTTATTCAAGTTTCGGTTTTACCGAATTGAAAATCGGCGAAGCCAAACTTGCAGGAGTTAGAGGAGTTAGAAGAAGTTATCGCCCGCCAGGGCGGGCTTAGAAGTTAAAGGCCAATAGACCTGTTACTGCCAATTTTTTCTTTTGCAAGACTATCGGCTTTAACTTCTAACAGAGCAAAGCGAAGTGATAATTTCTATAACTTCTTAACTTCCAGTGAAATATTAAATCAGAACTTAAGTACGTTATTTCCCTTTGGGCAAAAATAGCGAAAGGCGAGAGCAAAGGCAAATGAAAACTGTGTTTTCGAATTTGTCTTTGCCGAGCTGCCTCCTGTTTTATTTAAAAATAAGAAAAGCCGAATGTAGAAAAACAAGCTTGTTTGTTTTTTATGCTGAGGCGCCTCTTATTTTATCTAAAAATAGTGAAAGGCGAGAGCAAAGGCAAATGAAAACTGTGTTTTCGAATTTGACTTTGCCGAGCTGCATCCTGTTTTATCTAAAAATAAGAAAAACCGAAGAATAGAAAGCTGTCTTGCAGAAACTGAGTGAGTTAGAAGAAGTTAAGTCGTTAAGCCAATTCCTTCGCGAGAAGTATGCCGGCCATGTACCCCTGACTATCGGCCTTTAACTCAGCCCCCTCTGCGGGCGATAACTCCTTCTAACTCCTTTAACTCCTCCATTCTTAATAAAACCCTATTCTCGCCGTCTTCTTCTCTATTTTCTCCTCCCCGCAGATGCGTGTCAGCATATCCATCGACGGCATTTTCCCACCGATGATTTCCTCCATGGTCACCTTCCTCACCACATTGTCTATCTCGCCCCCACTGAAGTCATACTGTGCCGCTAGTGTGGCTGCTTCGACAGGCGTCAGCACCGGCAGCTTGTCGCACCAGATACGTGCCTTGGCTTCCACGGTGGGCTTGTCGAAGCGGATTTTAAACAGGAAACGTCGTTCGAAGGCACTGTCCAGGTTGGTAGCCAGGTTAGTCGTTGCTATCAGTATGCCGTCCAGCGTCTCCATCTCTTCCAGGATGATGTTCTGAATGGCATTCTCCGTCTGTGCCACACTGCTGCTGTTGCTGTCCTTTCGTTTCGAGAATATGGCGTCGGCCTCGTTGAACAGCAGGATGGGTTTCACCTTGCTCTTTTCGCACAGCCGCCTGTATTGGGTAAACACTCCTTTGATGAGTTTTTCGCTTTCGCCAAACCAGCAGGTCTTGGTGGCCGATATGTCGACGTGCATCACGCTGCGTCCCGTTGCGCGGGCTATCTGCATCACGCTCTCGGTTTTTCCTGTTCCCGGCTGCCCGTACAGCAACACGGCTATGCCCGTAGGCAGCTGCTTGCTCTTCAGCCGCTGGCACAGCGACCGGTAGTTGCTGTCGTTCAGGCTGCTGCGCAGGGTCATCAGTTGCCTTTCCAGACCCGGCTCAAAGAACAGCCGCTTCATGCCTATCTGCTCCGGGGTGATGAGGTTCTGTGTCGGTGCGTTCTCCTCAAACAGGTCGGCGTCTTCCTCCAGGAAAAGTTCCTTTCCCTTCTCCGTCAGTACCAGTTCACTTCGGTCAGCCATATTGTTTGCCGTCAGTTCCACCAGTCCCGTCGTTTGCAGCACGTGTGTTTGTTCCTTCAGCTTCCGTTGCACTTGCATGGCTTCTTTCTTGGTGTAGATAATCTGCAACTGGTTGACGTAGTACGTGTCTTGGTCGCTCTTTTCGTAGCATATCAGGTAAAAAAGAAAACGGTCGTCAATGTCGGGCAGCAGGATGCGTAGTTTCCTCAGCATCTCCAGCTGCGCATTCTCCTCCTCCAGTCTCAGCACCTTTTGCCGTGCCCTGCCGGCTTCGTACCTGAAGAACTGGTTCGATATGTCGCACGCAATGTCATGCACCCTGTCCACAAACTCGTAGCGGTCCAACCCGCTGTTCTTTCCCACAAAGGCCGATGCCGCTTCGCCGAAGAGCAGATACAGGGCTTTGGGCAACAGGTGCAGCTCCTCCTGCTCGCGCAGTTCCGCCAGCTTCAGCGTCAGCAGGCAGTGGTTTTCCTCTATAATGGACTTCTTTATCCGCACCCGGTCCATGATGCGGTCGAATATGTCCTGCAGCGTACTGTTCAGGTCCGAGTGCCCTCCATTGCAGTCGTTGGTAAAGTCCTTGCACATCTCGTAGAACAAAACGCGGTCGGCCGTATCCTTCACCAGTTTCCGCAGTTCCTTCACCAGTGGCAGGTCGGTGTGCTCGTTTTCTATCTGTTCGGTCATACTCATTACCTGACTGGTTTCCATTGTCTCGTTGGTACGCTCCTCTATCAGCTCGTGTACGGCTGCGCACAGGTCGAACTGGTCGAAGACCTGCTGTTCCTTTTCCTGGTAAGGCTTTACCGGACTACCCTCTACCAGACTGTTGAACACCTCCGGGCGCAGCATGAATTCCTTGCGGGCAATCAGCTTTTCCCTTTTGTTTTCGGCCATGATGTAGCCTCTTTGTTGCAGGGCACTGATGCTTGGCATCAGCTCCATGGCCTCCAGTGCCGAACACTCCAGGTAATTGGACAGGTCGTCCAGGTCCGTATTGCGCAGCGAGCACTGCCGGTCAAAGATGACCACCAGCACCATGACCTCTTCTTTCGATGCCAGTTGCAGCTCCTGGCGGATGTTGTCCAGTACGGGAGCCAGCAGGTTCTGACGTTTCAACTTACAGCCTTTCAGTTTTGAGGAGGCTGTTCGTATGTTCTGCATGAGCGATGTCTTTTCCATAACATTCAAGTTTATGCCGCAAAGTTAGAAGTATGCCTATGCAATATCGTGGCATAAGTGAATGAAAAAATCGTTTTTTTATCCCTATGTCGTCACTGTCTCCCTGTTCCGGCCTGTTCGCTGGCCATAGCCGAAAGTCTGCCTTTTGCTGTTCGGTTGGCTCATTCCGCTACCCCCTGCATATATCCTGTCTCACTTTTTGTTAAACTGTTTTATTATTCCGACCTTTCCCGCACTTTTTCTCTCAAATACCCCTTCTTACCTACCTCAATCGCTTCTCAGACGTATCTGCTTCGTTACTCCTTCGAATAAAGGTACCCAAAAGCGAAGAAAGAACGAACAAGGAACGAAGGAGGAACGAACAAAACATGGTTTGGGAGGGGGTAAAGGGAGTGGTAGGGGAAAACGTTTTCGTATTGCAACTTTGTAAAACTTTCAGATGACTGTTGCCGGATTGAAACTAAATTATGTATCTTTGTTCGTTTTTCTAATATACCTTAAGAAATGGACCTTAAAGACGAAACTGTGCTTCTTGATGAAATAAAGCGGGGCGACGGGCAAGCGTTTCACTGCCTGTTCAGCCGCTACTACCGTCGTCTGCTGGGCTATGCTTCCCGCTTTGTAGACGACTATATGGTGGCCGAAGACCTTGTGCAGGATTCCTTTGCCCGCCTGTGGGAGAAGCGTGAAATGCTGGAGTCTGTTTCCCTGTCGTCACTGCTGTTCACTATTGTCAGAAACAACTGTATTAATCACCTCAAGCGCCAGGCTCTTGTCGACATTCATTCGGTGGACTGGCTGGAGAACCTCGACGGTGAGGAGCGTCTCTATAACCTGGATTTCTGTCCCGATGTGGAAATGACGTTGCTCTACAAGGAGCTGATGGCACAGATACCGCAGGTGTTGGAGCAACTGCCTCCACGCTCGCGCGAAATCTTCCTGATGAGCCGCAGGCAGGGACTTAAAAACCGGGAGATAGCCGAACGCCTGGCCATATCGACCACTGCTGTGGAGAAGCACATCAAGCGTGCGCTGGAAGCGTTCGAGCATCATTTTAAGGAGAAATATCCGGTGGATATCTATCGGTTTGCCATTTTATTGTATTTCTTAATATATTGATTATTAATAGAAAATATACACCACAAAATAAAAAACACCACTTTTCGCAATTTTTTTGCTCGAAGGGGGTTGGGTAAAATTTTACTGGATTGTTTTATCTAATAAGTAAGAGGAAATGGAAAAGACAGATGATTTTCGTGAATTGGCCTTTTTGTATTTCGACGGCAAGATAAGCAGAGCCGATGAGGCCCGTCTCTATACGTTTATCAATGGAGACCGTGCAAACATGGCATTGTTTCGTCGTTGGGAACAGGAATGGCAAGCCGAAAAACAGGATGACAGCGTGATGGCCGAGGGCTGGAAGAACCTGCAGGCCCGTATGGCGGACAAGCCCCGCATGGAAGTCCGTCAGGGCCGTCGCAAGCCTGCGCATACACGCTTCTGGTATCTGGCAGCCGCCGTGGCGCTAGTTTGCGTAGCGGTGTTCTCGTTCAGGTTGGTCATGGATGCTTTCAGACAGGACACGGAAAAATATTTTGTCTTCGAGACCCCTAAAGGCGAAAGAAGCAAGCTGACGCTGGCCGATGGCACGGTGGTATGGCTCAACTCGGGTTCCGTATTGCGTTGTCCTGCCGACTTTGACAAGAAAGACCGCCGGGTGCAGATAACGGGTGAAGGCTATTTTGAGGTCACCCGGCAAGGCGGAAGCGAGTTTACGGTAAACACCGGTGCGTGCGACATCGTGGTGAAGGGTACCAAGTTCAATGTTGCTGCTTATGCTGACGATGATTTTGTGCAGGCCACGTTGCTCGAAGGAAAGATTGAGTTCCGCCATGCCGGAGGTGCGGTGGAGATGAATCCCGGTGAGCAGGTAAGCATGCTGAAGTCGTCAGGCCGTCTGACCAAAACCCGTGTGAATGCCAGCCAGAGCAATGCCTGGACCGAAGGCCGCATTGAGTACGACCGCATTACGCTGGGTGAACTGCTGCCCAAACTGGCAAGGCACTACAATGTGGACTTCCACTTGCAGACCGATTCGCTGGCAGGCAAGAGCCTGCGCATATCGGTGCGCAATGGTGAGACGGTGGACGACGTAATGACAGCACTTTCCCGGATAATACGGGTAGACATTACCGTTGACGGCCGGGATATTTACATCCGCTAAGCCGGTGCCCTGTCCGCAGCCTGCGGGTCTTCGATACGCCTTTGTTACCTTTTACCCCGATTTAGAGAGTAATGTGTTTTTTTATAAATTGTGGTAATTTAAAATCTAATTGTATGAACTATCGAAAGACAATCCGCAGGCTGGTATTCCTTTCGCTGTTTGCGATGGGCGGAATTACAATCCAGGCCCAGTCGGTGACGAAAGAGTTCAAGGAAACTCCCTTGAGCGGTGTGCTGAAAGAAGTGGAAAAACAGACTGGTTTCTCCATTATGTACAACAACGACGACCTTAGCGGCAGCCGTGCCGTGACCCGTACATTCGAGGATGCCTCCATAGAGGAAGTCCTTAAGGCCGTTCTTCCTAAGAATATGGAATTCAAGTTGCAGGATAAGATGATTGTCATTTTTAAGAAAGGCGGTCAGGGTACGCAGCAGAAGCAGGTGAAGAAGGTGACTGGTGTCATTATTGATGCAGCTGGTGAACCGGTAATCGGAGCCAATGTGCTTGTAAAGGGAACAACGAATGGTGTGATTACGGATATAGATGGTAATTATACTTTGAACGACGTACCCGCTGATGCTATTATTTCCATTTCTTACATAGGCTATCAGCCACTCGAATTCAAGGCTGATAGTAAGGAATTGGCTAAGGTGGTGCTAAAAGAAGATAGTGAATTGCTGGATGAGGTGGTAGTAATCGGTTATGGTGTACAACGAAAAACGAATTTGTCGGGAGCAGTATCTAATGTATCATCAAAGGTTATAGATTCTAAACCTGTTACGAATGTAATTTCTGCATTGCAAGGTGAAATACCAGGAATGATTATTCAGCGTTCTTCAGGACAACCTGGTGTGGAAGATTTTAATTTAAATGTGCGCGGTGCTTCATCTACTAACGGGGGAAATTCACCGTTGGTACTGATTGATGGAATTCAAGGTGACATCAATATGGTAAATCCTAATGATATTGAAAATATATCGGTGTTGAAGGATGCAGCTGCATCTATCTATGGTGCTCGTGCTGCAGGTGGTGTTATACTTATTACAACCAAAAAAGGAAAAAATGGAAAACCTAAAATAACATATAGCGGAAATGTAGCGTTGACTCATGCTACAGGCATGATGAAAGCTCCCAATGCTTATCAGTTAGCTGTTATGGATAATGAAGCTAACATACATAATGGAGCTATTCCACTATATGATGATGCAATGTTGCAAAAGATTCTAGCTAACAATCCTAATCCAATAGATCATCCTACGCAACCGGGTTGGAAGTTATTTTTTACTAATACAAATTGGATGGATGAAATATTGGAAACAGGTATACAGCATAAACATAATGTAGCAGTTTCTGGTGGTGGAGAAAATAATAACTATTATTTGTCTGCAGGATACAGTAAACAATATGGTGTTGTGCGATATGCTGCTGATGATGATACGCGATATAATCTTCGTATGAATTATGATTATCGTTTTAATGATTGGTTGAAATTAGAAACTAAAGTTACTTTAGATAATCAGAAACGAGAAGATGGAAATGCAGGTTGGGTAATAAATGAAGCAATTCTTGATATGCCAAATTTCCCTGTATATAATCCAGAACATCAGTTTTTTACCCAGGGAGGTTGGAGTAACTCTGTCGCATTGGCCAAAGAATCAGAGACTTGTACCTATAATACTCGTGAGATGTATGGAAACTTTAAATTGGTAGCAAATATAACTGATGAGTTGATTTTAAATGCTCAAGCAGGACTTAGTTATAAGAATCGTAATGATGAAGTGATTGCCAATGCAATACCTCTTTATACATGGGATGGAAACATTAACTATTATACAAATGCTGGAAGTCCAGAGGAAACGGCTGTAGATCGTTCAACAGAAGAAACTATTTATCAGAATTATACAGCTTATATGAATTATAGTCATACGTTTAATCAAGAACATCATTTGGATGCTATGATTGGTATGGCTTATGAAACTGAGGAAATTCGTGGTTTCCTTGCACGTCGTGATAATTTTACGACAGATGGTCTGTGGGAATTAGACTTGGGTGGCACCGGAAATATGCGCAGTAGTGGAAATGGTCAGCATTGGGCAACAGCCTCTGCTTTTGCACGTTTTGGTTACAGTTATAAGAATAAATATATTCTGGAAACTAACTTACGTTATGATGGAAGTTCACGTTTTGCACCTGGAAATCGTTGGCGTATGTTTCCTGGTGTTTCGGCAAGTTGGCGTTTATCACAGGAAGAATGGTTGAAAAATTCAAAAGTATTTGATGAGTTAAAATTGAGAGCTTCCTATGGACAAACTGGAAATCAGGAGGGTATTCGTTTATACGATTATATTCAGTTGTTGAAATATGGAGATTGGACTTATCCATTTGGTGATGGTTCGCAAGCACAATCAATAGGTTTGGATGTATTGGCTGGAACAGATCGTACATGGGAAATCCTTGAAAATATCAATGTGGGTATAGACGCTTCTTTCTTAAATTCGCGTTTAGGTGTTTCATTTGATTATTTTGTAAAGTTGAATAATAACATGCTAATACCTGTAACTTATCCCAGTATATTGGGTGCTACACCTCCTAGCGTGAATGCTGGTAAATTGCGCACAAATGGTTTTGAGCTTACTTTGAACTGGAATGATAAAGTTGGAGAGGTAGATTATTCAGTACAACTACAACTTAGTGATGCAAAAAATAAATTGGTAGACTATGGTGGTGCAGACACATATCAGTTGGGATTGAATCATACCAGAGAAGGTTATCCTATAGATTCTTATTTCGCTTACGTTTATGATGGTGTGATTAGAACAGAAGAGGAATTGGCTGAGTATAAAAAATTAGGAGGAGTACCTTCTAATATAGGTATTGGAGATGCTAAGTTTAAAGATTTGAATAATGATGGGAAAATATCAACTTATGGTGACGATGGTAGTGATGGTGATGCAAAATTTGTTGGAACAACTTCTCCCCGTTATACCTTTGGACTTACTTTAGGCGCAAAATGGAGGAATTTTGATATCAGCGTATTCTTCCAAGGTGTAGGTAAACGTACATTATTCCGTGAAGGTGATTTTGCGATGCCTTGGAGTGAATGGTGGAGATACCCGCCTGAGTTCTATTATGGGAAGACTTGGAATGAAGACCGTCCAGATGCTTATTACCCTCGCTTAACACATGGAGAAATAAGAAAATGGAATTATCAGGCTTCTACACTTCAGAAGATTAATGCTGCCTATGTACGTTTGAAGAATTTGCAAATAGGTTATACTTTGCCCGATACATTCTTGCATAAAATAGGCTTGGAACGTGCACGTATTTATGTAAGTGGACAGGATTTATTTGAAATACATGGTGTTGAAGGAGGTTGGGATCCAGAATCTAGTACAGTAGGCAATAATTATCCGTTCCAAAGATACTATTCATTCGGTATTGATTTGACATTCTAAAGTTATTGTAAATAAAGAAAATATTATGAAACATATAAATATAATAGCAATTCTATCCGTGGTTTTTTGTATGGGTAGCTGTGATTTGAATATGGAACCCATGGATCAGATTTCTGATGTTGCATTTTGGAAGTCGTCAAAGGATTTTCAATTAGCGGCTAATAGCTTCTATTTTAGCTTAACAGAAGTTCCTCAGTATATAGACAAAAATTCGGATATCGCTTATGGTATGGGAGCTGATGATGTAAGCGATGGTTCGTACTTGGCACCTGTTAATTCTGATGAATGGGATGTTCCTTGGCAATATGTACAGTCTACATCTTATTTGTTGAAACAAGCAGATAATTCAGGGTTGTCGGATGAAGAAATAGGACGTTGGAAAGCCGAAGCTTATTTTTTTCGTGCCTATAATTATTGGAAGTTGATGAAAACTTATGGTGGCGTTCCTAAAATTGAGATACCTTTGAATACATCATCTGAGGAACTTTATACTCCTCGTTCTTCTCAACAAGATATTGTTGATTTTATTATTAGTGATTTGAATAAGGCAATTCCATTACTTCCTAAACAAAGTGAGTTGACTGCAGAAGAGAAAGGTCGTGTTACACAAGGAGCTGCTCAAGCATTGAAAGCACGTGTGGCTTTATATGAAGGAACATGGGAGAAATATCATGAGGGAACAGATGCTCAGAAATATCTGCAACAAGCCGTAGAAAGTGCGCAGGATTTAGTGGATTCAAAAGAATATTCTTTATTCCGGGATAAAGGAGAAGATAGCTATAAGTATCTTCATATTTTGGAAGGAGATGATTGCTCAGAGGTGATTTTGGCTAGGCGATATTATGCTTTGAGGTTAGTACATAATTGGACACGTGAATTATTATTGGGTGCAGAAGTTCCGACAAAGAATTTGGCAGATATGTATTTATGTGAAGATGGGCTTCCTATTGAAAAAAGTTCCCTGTTTCAAGGGTATGAGAAAGAAGCCTCAGAGTTTGAACATAGAGATTTGCGAATGAAACAAACATTTATAGTTCCAGGAAGTTTAGTCTATTCAGAATCAAATGCTTGGGTGGAGATGTATCCGTCTTTCATTGGAAATAATTCAACTCGTACTGGCTATTTAATACGTAAGTTTTTGGATGAAACTCCAGAAGCTATGCGTCAACAATGTGCTTATGATTTTAAAGAATTTCGTTATGGAGAAGTTCTGTTGATATTAGCAGAGGCTTTGTATGAGCTAAATGGTAATATCTCAGATGCTCAATTAGACTTGACCATTAATGATTTAAGAGGGCGTGTAAACATGCCTCGATTAACTAATGCTTTTGTGGAAGCAAATGGATTAGATATGTTGACTGAAATTAGACGTGAGCGTACTGTAGAATTAGCTTTTGAAGGATATCGGAGAGATGATTTGCGCCGTTGGGGTACTGCGGTAAGTGTGTTGCCTAAAGCACTTCGTGGAGTGAAATTTGAAAATACAGAGTTTCAACAGAATAATCCGGATTTAATTATAGGTCAGGATATTATTGTAGATTCAGAAGGCTTTATCGTTGTACAAGATGCGTCAGAACGTAAATTTGAGACTCCCAAACATTGGTTAACGCCTATACCATTACAGCAGATTCAATTATCTCAGGGAACTTTAGTCCAAAATCCAGGTTGGGAATAATTCTTAATTTAAGATTTAATATATTATTTTTATGAATATGAATAAGTATTTTTCTTTGATAACGGGCTGCTTATTGACTGTTCAAATTACTTTTGCACAAAGTCCAGGAGAAATTCCAGCATCGGCTTTGCCTATTAGAAATCATCACTATGTAGATGAATTGTGTTATGATACCTGTGTTGATATTTCAGCGTGGAAAAATCAGCAAGGCTTACATTCTGCTTTTGGTTCAACAAATCGTCTTTATTTTCGGCGTGAAAAACCGGTTATGGATTTGTCTTCGTCTTATAGCACAGTAGCATGGCGAGGGGAAAGGGTGAATGCTCAGATTTTGGTATGGTCTTCTGATTCGTTAGAACAGGTTCGAGTTTCGACAGTTGGATTGGAAGGTTTGGACGGGACTATAATCCCTAAAGAGTGTGTTTCATTTGAATTGGTTCGTTATGTATTAGGAAACTATCCTTATGCAGAAAAAGAAGCAGTATGTGGAAATTCTCCCTATTCGTCAGGTTTCTTAATGCCTGATCGCTTTGAAACGTTAGAACGCTTTGATTTGCCAGCGAATACAGTACGTCCTGTTTGGATGATGCTGGATGTGCCAAGGGAAACTATGCCCGGGATTTATAAAGGTGAAATAGAAGTAAGATCTAAAGGTGGCATAGTACAGACTTTACCTTTAGAGATACGTGTACAAAATCAGGTGTTACCTTATCCTAAGGATTGGGAGTATAGATTGGATTTGTGGCAGAATCCTTGTGCTGTAGCATGGTATAATAACGTTGATCTATGGTCTCCTGAGCATAAGGAACTGTTGAAGCAGCACTTAAAATTGTATGCTGATGCTGGAGGTACTTATATAACGACGTATGGAATACATTCACCATGGGGAGATAATTCATATATGATAGAGGGAGGCATGATTGAATGGATAAAGAAAACGGATGGTACTTGGAAATTTGATTATAAGATTTTTGATGAATATGTTGAGTTGGCAATGGAATGCGGTATTCGTAAGGCAATTACGTTGTATACTGCTATTCCATGGGGATTCCGTCATCGTTATATGGAAGAGTCAACGGGAGATTATTCTTATGCTTATTGGGCGCCGACATCTCAGGAATTTAAAGATGCGTGGAATGCATTCTTAACTGACTTTAAACATCATCTGGAGTCTAAAGGTTGGTTGGATATTACTTATATTGGAATTAATGAGAATCCTAAAGAGGAGACGTTAGCAGCAATTAAAGTAATAAAAGCCCATGATGAATGTTGGAAGATTACTTATGCTGGTAATTGGCATGAAGACTTGGATACATTATTGGATGATTATTCATTCTTATATGGGAATGAACCTTCTGTTGAACAGCAGAGGAAGCGTGCATCAGAAGGGAGAACATCGACGGTATATGTATGTTGTAATCCTCCGATTCCCAATAATTTTATATTCTCTCCTCCTATAGAAGGGCGTTGGATTAGTTGGTATGCTATGGCTTATGGCTATAATGGATTCTTGCGGTGGGCTTATGATGCTTGGCCGGAAGATGTAAAACGTGATGGTCGTCATATATGCTGGGCTGCAGGAGACTGTTATATGGTATATCCTGGAGGTAAGAGTAGCATTCGTTTTGAGAAGATGCGAGAAGGAATTGTGGATTACGAGAAAATGTTGTTATTAAAAAAGAAAGCAGCTTCTTGTAGTAATAAGGAGGCTCAGCATCTAATAGAGGAACTTGATAAGCATTTAAAGACATTTGTGAAAGAACAGGAGTTTAATGAAATTAAGTTGGCTGAGGATGTTCGTAAAGGAAATGAACTGATTCAAAAATTATCTGATATTTTGAATGAATAAGTGAATTTGTAAATACATTGTATATGAGATATAACCATATTATTTTGTGGATGTGTGCTTTTTTGTCGAATGTATTAGGTGGAAAAGCTTTGGCTGCTGTTGGTGTGGATTATGAAGTTTATGAACAAGTATTATTAACACATCAGTTGGTTCCATGTGGTCCGATTCCTACAGTTTTTGATCCTAATGGTGTATATCCTTATATGAGTTATTGTGAAACTTCAAATCGTCCGGTACCTAAAATGTACCGGATGATTCGGTTGGAAAACAGTAAATTAAAGGTGACCATTTGTCCGGATTTAGGTGGAAAAGTTTTTTCCTTAATTCATAAAAGGAGTGGAAAGGAAGTCTTGTATGTTCCAGGGGTTGTAAAATATACACGGATTTTACCGCGTTTTTATTTTGTAGCTGGTGGTATTGAGGTAAGTTTTCCTATTTCGCATTCTCCTTCGCAAAATGAATTAGTAGCATATAAAATTGAGGAGAAAGAGGGACGAATTTATGTATCTTGTGGTGAACGTGAGGTACATTATGGTATGCAATGGACAGTAGAATATTCTTTAGGGGCAGATGATGATTTTTTAGTACAACGGGTGATTTATTATAATCCTGGTACAGAAGCTTATCCTTGGATGTCGTGGTCAAATGCAGCATTACCATGTGCGGCTGATACTGAGTATGATTTTCCAAATGGGAAAGTGCTATCCCATGCATCATCTTTAAAGGAGATTGATTGGAAGACAGAAGGCGCAAAATGTGAACGTGATATTAAAGAGATGACTGGATATTTCTGGCAAACTAAGGATGTCAATGCATTTGGTGCTTTTACTCCTTCTCTGGGTTCTGGACTTTATCATATAGCTTTGGATGAAAGTGCTCCGGGTGTGAAATTGTGGAGTTATGGTGTAGAACAGGATCGTGAATGGTCAATGTTAAGTACTCCTAAAAAAGAACCGTACGTAGAAATACAAGGTGGCCCTATAAGAGATCAATCTATTAAATTGGAATTACAACCACAGGAAAAGAGAAATCATGTTGAATATTGGATACCAACAGATAAGAAATTGGATATATACTCATTGACAGTACCGAACTGCCAGCTTAGACCGATAGATGAGATTCCTTTGTTTGGTTGGGCTCGGTCCTCGGAGTATAAATTTTGGGAAGATTTGCAGACTGCTTTCATGAAGAGGGATAAAATGCCAAAAGTTCAGAATCCATTGGAAGGGCATTGGGCTCCTTCGGGGATGGAAGATTTGGATGATATGTTTTTATGGGCGATTCATTCTTCTGATGGGAATCCTAAAATGTATTTAAGATATTATTATGCAGCATGGCTGGCAGGAAGAGAGCGTATTGATGAAGCTATTGAACAACTAAAAGATTTGGATTATGATCTGGGTAAAGTCTTACTAGCTAGATTATATTGTGTAAAAGAGGAATATGTTGAAGCTCGTAATGCTTATGAATGCATAGGAATAGATTCTTGGTTGTCTTTGCATCCGCAAATAGTTGTAGAACGTGATAAGGTTTTAAGAAAATGTGGCGTTGAAACGTTGAAAGAACGAGAATCATGGTTGTCAATGGTAGATGCTAGTACTGATGAATGGATAATAGAAAGGAGAGTTCAATTATTGATTGATAAAAAGGAATACAAGGAGGCTAAAAATTTATTATTATCAACGCCATTCCAGAAAGTTCACCAGACTTATGTACGTACTGGACTCTGGGAACAGATATGTGAGGGACTACGTATAAAAAAATCTATTGTGCCACAAATATTAGGGGAGGATAGATTGGCACGTTTTGGTGCTTATAGAGAGTATGAATAAATATTTAGTCCTATAATTTTGTTATTTGAAATATGTTGGCAAGAAGAAATTTTGTTGTATTTATCTTGTTGTTGGAGTATTTGGTGGCGCAAGCGGTAAATCATGTAGATGAACTTTGGCAAATGAGTACTACAGACTATCATAAACCATATATAGGTGCTCCGATGGCAAATGGTGGTATTGGTATTTTACCTTGGAAAGAACCGTTTTCAGTTAAACATGTAATATTGAATCATGTGTTTGATAATAGTCGAGATGTGACAGGAGTAACTCGAGTATTGAAAGGGGTTAATCCTTTTCTTTTGGAATTGCAACTTGATGGTGCTAAGGTTGATTCGACCAATATAAGTAATTGGTCGCAATCTATTGATATGAAACAAGCTATTCATATTACACGTTTTGTTGTAAATCGGAAGGCTGAAGTTACCTATCGTATCTGTGCATTACGTAATATGCCATATTGCGGTCTGATAGATATTCAGATTAAAGCTTTAAAACAGCTTGATGTGAAGGCTTCTAATTATATGGAGATACCTTCTGATGATTATGCTTCTTTTTTAACTCGTTATCGTACCCAATTTGATGGAGATATTCGTTTAGATGTATTGCAGACTAATGCTTTATCAATGAATGGTAAACAGCAGGTATCTGCGTCTTCTGTATTTATTACACCAGATGCTTTGATTCCGGTGTATGACCAACACAAACAACAAGCTTATATAGAACGGAAATTAAATAAAAATGAGGTATATTCCTTTGCTTTGGTTGGGGCGATTTGTTCTACAAGAGATTTTATTGACCCAATAAATGAATCGGAACGTGAGGTTATACATGCTTTACAATTGGGTACAGAACATTTATTGGCAAAACATTATGCTTTATGGAATGAATTATGGAAAGGTAATATTTATATAGAAGGAGATGATGAAGCACAAAGGGTTGTGAGGTTCGCTTTATTCAATTTATATTCTTTTGGGCGTGAAGGAAGTGGACTGAGCATTTCTCCTATGGGGCTTTCTTCACAAGGATATAATGGTCATGTCTTTTGGGATTCAGAGGTATGGATGTATCCTCCCTTGTTATTATTGAATAAAGGAATCGCAAAATCTATGTTGGATTATCGATTAACACGTTTAGAAGCAGCAAAGAAAAAGGCTTTTTCTTATGGATATCAAGGAGCAATGTTTCCATGGGAAAGTGATGATGCTGGTGAGGAAGCTACGCCAACTTTTGCATTATGTGGTTCTTTTGAGCATCATATTACAGCAGATATAGCAATAGCTTGTTGGAATTATTATTGTGTAACACAAGATGTTAACTGGTTGAGAAAGGATGCTTATCCTTTGTTAGAATCTGTTGCTGATTTTTGGGTAAGTCGTTGTTCGCAAAATGAAGATGGTAGTTTTTCTATTCTTAATGTAGTTGGTCCTGATGAATATGCAATTGGTGTTGATGATAATGCGTTTACTAACGCTGCTGCTTCTTGTGTGTTTGATATAGCTTGTCGAGCAGCAGATTTATGTGGAAAAGCTCCAAATGTTAATTGGAAACACATGAAAGATAAATTGCGTATTCCTACTTTTTCAAATGGAGTTATTAGAGAACATGCAGATTATAACGGCGAAATGATAAAACAGGCAGATGTAAATCTGTTGGGATATCCGTTGGGATATATTACAGATATTACTGCTTTAAAGCAGAATTTGGATTATTATGCTCAGAAGATTGATCGTAAAAATGGTCCTGCTATGTCTTTTTCTATTTTTTGTGTTCAGTATGCAAGATTGGGTGAGGCAGACAAGGCTTATGAAGCTTTTCTGAGAAGTTATCAACCTAACTGGCGTGTACCATTTGGGGTTCTGGCAGAGACTGCTGTTAGTAATAATCCATATTTTGCCACTGGAGCTGGTGGCTTATTACAAGCAGTTATTAATGGTTTTTGTGGATTACAAATCACCTCAAAGGGGGTTATACAAGTACCTTCTGTTATGCCTAAACATTGGAAGAAGTTGATAGTTACGGGAGTTGGTGTTGATCGACAAACATTTGTTCGTGAGCAATAATAATTTTTGCAGGATTTTAGCTGGTAATAGGTTGTACTTTATTGCAATCTATTATCAGCTTTTTATGTTTCTTAATGTTATTAAGATAGTTCAAATTGATGTGCGTTTCCGCTTGTCAGTCGGTTGGTGATGAAATATTCGTCATAGAAAAATGCATTTTCTAATTTTATAATTTATTTCTTTGTATATAGTTTTATATATTTTCTAAATAAAGAATTAAATTATGATAGACAGGAAAAGTGAAAGAAGGCTTTGGGCGGTAATATTGATTGGCTGTATTTGTTCTTGCTGTGTATATGGTCAGGAGTTAGTGAAGCTGCCGAATGGTCGTGATTTCTATTCGGAACTGGCAGAGAGTCCTTATTTCGGGGAAAAGGTGGCGACCTTTGTGTATGAACCGGGGATAAGGGTACACATCAATGCACCGGCAGAACGTGATTTTGACAGGGAAAAGCCGACAAAAATAGTATTTTATGCATTGCCCAACGGGAACAGTACGGACTGGACTATAGGTAAACTGCCAGCTGCCGGGGATGACTGGCATTACCAGATACAGCACATTGGGGCGCAGACGAGGTATGTGAGGCGCATGATCGGTGAATATAATCTGGTGACGGTCTATATGGAGGCTGAAACCCGCAGCTGGGGAAGCTGGAGAAAGGCCGGACCGGGAAGGAACAAGGTGATAAGGGAAGCGGTGGAATATATTGTGTCGCTTTTCGGTAAATATGACCCGCATGTGGAACTGAATAGTCATAGCGGAGGTGGCAATTTTATTTTCGGCTTTATGGATGCCCATGAGGAGATGCCGGATTATGTGAAGAAGGTTACTTTTCTGGACAGTGATTATAACTGGGATAATGAACGCTATGGCGGCAAGCTGGTGAAGTGGCTGGAGGCCGGGGAAGATCATTGCCTGTTTGTGGCCTGCTATGACGATGCGAATGCCTTGTATGAAGGCCGTCATTTTGTGTCGAGGAAAGGGGGAACGTGGTACAGGAGTGATGTGATGAGGAAATATGTGAAGAGGAAGATGCGGCAGCTGAAGTGGGAGAAGGTGGAAGATGACAGTATCAGGTATTACACGGCTGGCAACAGGAGAATTCAGTTCTTTTTCAGAAAGAATCCGGAACAGCAGATATATCATACGATTCTGGTGGAAAGGAATGGTTTTATTCAGTCGGTGCTGGTAGGTACTGAGTGGGAACAGCAGGGCTATGGTTTTATGGGTGAACGGGTGTATGATGCTTACAGGCAGGATTCGGTGGTGATGCCTCACATTTTTGCTTTTCCTCCACGACGGGCGACAGCTATGACGGGGAGTGAGTTGGCGGCGAGGGTGGCCGGATTGAATGCAGCGAAGCGTGATTCGGTGGTGTATGGTGAGATAATGGCGGGGAATATGCCGTCGGCATTGAGACAGCCGGTTTATCTGACGGATACGTTGCGCGACGGTAGGGGAGACCTGCACCGGGTGACGCTGCTGGTGACACCCGATTATTTGTCTGTGGGTTCGGATTCGGACTTTATACGTATGCCCATGTTGCCTGCCACGGCACAGCGGCTGGCTGATAGATGGGGAGTCGTGTTGCCTACCTCGAAGATTTCGGACCTTATCTACAGGCATGCGGAGGTAAAGTTGGTGCCGCACCCGATGATGCCGGATGCCACGATGACCACTATGCCGGTGTTTGCCCGGCATAACAGCCTGGTGGAACAGGAGCGCAGGGCGACGGGAAAACCGCTGGGTGTACTTGTGGCCGGGCATAAGAAAGATATTGTGATTACACCGCGTATGGACCGTGAGCCGGGCCGGCTGTTTATTTACGGTTGGCATACTGCGATAGACAAACCGATTCAGCCGTTGAGTGCGGCTCATAATATGGGATATGTGGACTATAGCCACGGGGTGAGGCTGGTGAGTGATGAAGTGCTGGTAGACGGAAAACTGTATTCATTGCGAAAGCTGTTGCAGGACCCAGTGTGGTTCAGGCTACTGAGTGATGAGGCTGAACCGATGAAGGGTGATGGTTATGTATGGACTGAATGATGGCTGAAAATAATGTGGAGAATGCTATTACAGGCGGTGGTATGATGGTATAAAAAGGGGAATTGTTCCAGATTGATTACAGAATCAGTCAGTAATTTTGCTCATGAATAAAAAAGGATGATGGTAATGAAGAATAAAAATATGAAACGCTGGGCGATGGCCTGTTTGATGGGTTGGCTGGCTGTAGCTGGCTGGGCACAGGAGGCTGACTATACGACTTGGGCAAAGATGGGTGTGGAGTATGGAGTAATGGAGCGGCTGGATGTGTCGGCCGGGCTGGAATGGCGAACGAAGGATAACCTGGGCATGACGGACCGCTGGGGGCTGGATGTGGCGGCCAAGTATAAGTTGCTGCCTTACCTGAAGGTGGGGGCAGGATATGAGGTGCACTACCGCAACCGGGGTGAGGAAGGATGGAGGTTCAGGCACCGCTATCATGTGGACGGCACCCTGTCGGGGCGATGGGCACGCTGGAAACTTTCGTTGCGTGAGCGTTATCAGCATACGTTCAATGCGGAGGAAAAGGAATTCAGGTTGCGTTCGAGGGTGAAGGTGGCTTACGACATAGCCCGCTGTAAGCTGGAACCTTACGTCTCGGTGGAGATGTATAATGGGCTGGGCCGGGGCGAACATTTTGATGTGGCACGCATGCGCTACCGGGGTGGACTGAGTTTTCCGCTGGCAGAACGTTGGGAGGCGGAGGCCTTCTATTGCCGGCAATGGGAAGAGGATGGCCGGAAGAATATCTTCGGCGTGGAGTGTGTGTATAAATTCTGAATGAGCTGCGGACGGCATCCTGGTGGTGCCGGGATAGGGATACAAAAAAAGTCCATCATATGATGGACTTTTGCTCTTCCTCTTGGACTTGAACCAAGGACCCTCTGATTAACAGTCAGATGC
>ENA-UONS01000073-UONS01000073.1-human-gut-metagenome-genome-assembly--contig:-CS19-NODE-73-length-127193-cov-15.359680_pt1 | contig 127193 bp, 101 predicted proteins | sample MGYA00242458_ERZ724005 | MGnify/ENA metagenome assembly ERZ724005
TCAAATATTAAAATTTTCTTGGGACAGTCGTGCGGCACGCCACGTCTCTACTAAGAATACACAGCTACAACTGATTCTTCACCCCCATCTTTCACCGCAACCCGCTCATTCCCAACGTTTAGTTGTGAAACTTCACCCGCACAACTTTTTCTCCCCTTGTAGCTGATATTTTTCTTCTTTCACCCCCTAGAAAACCGCCCGAAACACTTGACAAAGGCCGCCGGATTTTGTATATTTGTGACAGAGTAGTTGACGAGTTGACAAGTCAACAAGGAACAGGAATACTAACCACTGACCGTTAACCGCTAACCGCTGATAAACGCCACTTATCACTAACCACTGTAAATCATGAATCTCTTCCATCACTTCCTCCACCTCCTTTCCGGCTCTTCCAAGAAGAGCGTTGTACCTGTTGAGAATGAATCCGCACCCAACAACTGCGAGTACCTGCTTGCTAACCTGCAACGCATCTGCGCCATGCTGCCCGACGGCGAGGCCAGTGTTGTTATGGGCAGGAACAAACTGGATATATGCCTGACCTGGGACACGGCCGTACAGGCTAATGCCAACAATATAAAGAAGAACAAGGAATTCCAGTTTTGGCTGAACGGCAAGAGCGAGGTCGTGGAATGGGCAGAAACACAAGATAAAGAAGAAAAGACAAAAACGGAAGCTGTTGTGCACGAAGAAGTTACTGTGAAAGGAACAGCCAAACCTACCCGCCAGCAGCTGGCCATGCGCCGACTGCTCAACTTCCTGCAACTGCACTATGCCTTCCGCTACAACCGGCTGACCGACCGGGCAGAATGTGCTGTGCTCAATACGGAACAACCCAACGAAGATACCCACCACCTGACCTATCGCCCCGTGGACGACCGCCTGCTGCATACCATCTCGCTGGCCGCCATGGAAGAAGGAGTGGACTGCTGGGACGTGGACATCAAACGATATATCGACTCGGAGCATGCGCCTGCCTACCATCCGTTTACCGATTACTTTGAGCACCTACCCCGTTGGGACGGCAAGGACCGTGTAAGGGAACTGGCAAGACGCGTATCTGACAATGACCTGTGGGTACGTTCTTTCCACCGCTGGCTGCTGGCTGTTACGGCACAATGGATGAACAACAACGAACAGGGACAACGTGCCAACAGTGTCGCTCCCTTGTTGGTCAGCACCGTGCAGGGTATGGGCAAGTCTACCTTCTGCCGCATGTTGCTGCCCAAGGAACTGCGACAATACTTTACTGAAAGCTTCGACCTGACCAACATCACTTCAGCCGAAAACAAGCTGGCATTGTACGGCCTCATCAACCTGGATGAATTTGACCGTCTGCCTGCCACGCGTATGCCCCTGCTGAAGAACCTGATGCAGATGGAGAGCCTGCATATACGACGTGCCTATAAGCGCAGCACGGAGCCGTTGCCACGCATTGCCTCGTTCATTGGTACGGCAAATAGGAAAGACCTGTTGGTGGACGCCTCGGGCAGCCGACGTTTTATCTGTATTGAAGTGGAGAAACAGATTGACTGCACCACACCCGTTGACCATGCGCAGCTGTATGCCCAGTTGAAGGAAGAATTGGCCGGTGGAGATCGTTGCTGGTTCAACAAGCAGGAAGAGGCAGAAATACAGCAGCACAACCGTGCTTTCTACCGTGCCATTCCTGCCGAGGAAGTGTTAGAATCCTGCTTCCGCTTTGCCGAGCCTAACGAACAGGGTGCCCGCCTGATGTCGGCTGCGGACATCTACGCCGTATTAAAGCAGAAGAATCGGGCCGCCATGACAGGCTATTCGTGCATGGCGTTCAGCCGGTTGCTGGCGCAGACGGGCAGAAGGGTGCATACGAGGTATGGAAACGGGTATTGGGTAATGGTAAATGATTAATGGTGAATGTTGGGTGGTGAGTAGGTCATTTTGTCAACGGAATAAGGGTCATTACACCAGCTTTATTACAACAAAAGGAGCTAAAAAAACTTATAGCCTGTGGAGAGGGGCAATAGTTCTTTTAACTCCTTTTGTATCTGTAAGTCCGGTTGCGTTGGTTTTCAACGCATGATTATTAGGACTTTAATTTTTTAGAACTGGAAATAGTTCTTGGCATTGTTGTAGCTGATGTCTTCTATCATTTGGTTGACGCGTTCCATTTCGGATACGGGAATTTCACCGTTTTCTACGTCGCGGCCAACGAGGTTGCACAGCGTGCGGCGGAAGTATTCGTGGCGCGGGTAGGAGAGGAATGAACGTGAGTCGGTAAGCATGCCTACGAAACGGCTCAACAAGCCCAGTACAGACAAGGCGTTCATTTGTTTTTCCATGCCGTCTTTCTGGTCGAGGAACCACCAGCCCGACCCGAACTGTATCTTTCCGGGGTAGCTGCCATCCTGGAAGTTGCCCAGCATGGTGGCAATCACTTCATTGGCACAGGGGTTGAGGTTGTAGAGGATAGTCTTGGTGAGCTTACCTTTTGAATTCAGTTTGTCGAGGAACTTGGCCATGGTCTTGGCGGTGTTGAATTCTCCGATAGAGTCGAATCCGGTGTCGGGTCCCAGCAACTTGAACATCTTGGAGTTGTTGTTGCGGATGGCTCCGTAGTGGAATTGCTGTGCCCAGCCGGTTTCCCAGTCCATTTCGGCAAATATGATAAGCATGGCTGACTTGAATTTTCTGATTTCTTCGTCAGTCAGTTCGGTGCCTCCGTATACCTTATTAAATATAGCCTTGATTTCTTCGTCTGTATAGTCTTCGGCATAGAACTCTTCGATGCCATGGTCGGAAAGTTTGCAGCCTTGTTCGGCAAAGAAGGCGTGGCGCTTGCGCAGTGCGTCTATCATGTCGTCGAATCCGGAAATGCTGACGCCGCTTACTTCTGACAGCTTTTCCATGTAGGCACGGAAGTCGGCAGGAACTTCTACAGCCATGGCCTTGTCGGGACGCCAGGTGGGAAGCATCTTTACTTCAAATCCGCTTTCGCGTGTCTTGATGTGGTATTCCAGAGAGTCTATGGGGTCGTCGGTGGTACATACGACTTCAACGTGGTAGCGGCGCATCATGCCTCGTGCCGAGTATTCAGGCTGTTTCAGTTTCTCGTTGCATTCGTCGTAGATTTCGCGTGCGGTCTTCGGATTCAATATCTTGTCAATGCCGAATGCGGTCTTCAGTTCCAGGTGTGTCCAGTGGTAGAGAGGGTTGCGGAAAGTGTAGGGAACGGTTTCTGCCCATTTCTCAAACTTCTCCCAGTCGGTGGTGTCTTTGCCGGTGCAGTAGCGTTCGTCCACACCGTTGGTGCGCATGGCTCTCCATTTGTAGTGGTCGCCTCCCAACCATATTTCGGTGAGTGACTTGAACTGGTAATCTTCGGCTACCATCTGGGGAATAAGGTGGCAGTGGTAGTCAATGATGGGCATCTTGGCCGCATGTTCGTGATACAACTTCTGTGCGGTTTCTGTCTGCAACAGGAAGTTTTCGTCCATGAATTTTTTCATTTCTCTTGTGTTTTGATTATATAGAAATATTACTTATAAGTATATCCGTCTATACAGTATTGATTATAAGGAGGATAAGCTTATATATTGTTTTTGCTTTTATTAACCGTTATCGAACACAAAAGTAGATATTTTACTTGGTAATACAAAATAATTCGTATCTTTGCAGCGGTTATTTATAATATTTTCAGCTTTCGCGGACTGAGAGGTGGAAGAATGACCTTTATAGCCTTGAGGAAGGAGGAACTAATGGAAAACAAGAATTATACGATAAAGGATATTGCGCGCATGGCAGGCGTTTCGGCCGGTACGGTGGACAGGGTGTTGCACAATCGGGGAGACGTTTCCCGGGCAAGCCGTGAGAAAGTTCAGAAAGTGCTTGACGAGATAAATTATCAACCCAATGTGTACGCCATCGGTCTGGCAGCCAAGAAGCCTTATCGTTTTATTTGCATTATTCCGGGCTCGTTGGAGTTTGACTATTGGCACAGTGTGTTTCAGGGTATAGAACGTGCGGCTTCCGAAGTACGTGCATTCAATGTCGATGTAGACTGTTTCTATTATACGCATGCCGACAGACTGTCTTATGAAACTGTCTGCAACAGGGCTTGTGCGGAACAGACGGTGGACGCGGTGTTGATAGCTCCCAACTTTGAGGAGGAAACCTTGAAGCTGACGGAAACCCTTGACGAACGACAGATTCCTTATGTATTTATAGACTTCAACATGGAGCGTGCACGGGCTTTGTGCTATATAGGGCAGGACTCGCGGACCAGTGGATACATGGCTGCCAAACTGCTGATGGACAATTGCAAGGATGGACGCGAAGTGGCCTTGTTTCTGAACAATCAGAAGGACAATCCGGCCGAAGTGCAGATGCGCAGGCGCATGGAGGGCTTCAAATGCTATTTGAATGAGATTCAAAAAGATGTGAAGATATACGATGTAGTGCTTCAGAAGCAGAACGATGAGCAGAACAGGCGTTTGCTGGATGACTTCTTCAGGGAGCATCCGCAGGTGGAGCTCGGTATTGTGCTCAATTCGCGTGCCTATCAGGTGGCTACCTACCTGTGTGCTTCGGGCAGGAAGCTCAGAAGGTTGGTAGGATATGACCTGCTGAAGGAAAATGTGAAGTATCTGGAGTCGGGCGACATCAGTTACCTGATAGGTCAGCGGCCCGGCCTGCAAGGCTATTGCGGCATCAAGATGCTGTGTGACCATGTCGTGTTCAAGAAACCTGTAGCTGCAATGAAATACATGCCCATAGATGTGCTGATGAAAGAAAACATCAGATTCTATTTTGAGTTTGAATAATTGCGGAGAAGAAAAGGCAACAGGCTTGTGTCCGATAAGCCTACAGAATAAGAAAGTAATTGAAAATCAATCTGTTTTATAAATATATTATATCAATTATGAAAGCATTAAACAAAGAAACAGCTCAGAAGGTACAACGCCCTGAGCGCATCATTCAGTTTGGTGAAGGCAACTTCCTTCGTGCATTTGTTGACTGGATTATCTACAACATGAATCAAAAGGCTGACTTCAACAGCAGTGTGGTCGTTGTACAGCCTATTGAAAAAGGTATGGTAGACATGCTGAACGCACAAGACGACCTTTATCACGTCAATCTTCAAGGTCTTGACAAAGGCGAAACAGTGAATAGCCTGACGCTGATTGATGTCATCAGCCGTGCTCTGAACCCTTATACTCAGAACGATGAATTCATGAAGCTGGCCGAGCAGCCTGAAATGCGTTTTGTCATTTCCAACACTACGGAAGCGGGCATTGCCTTCGACCCCTCTTGTAAGCTGACCGACGCTCCTGCCTCTTCATATCCCGGCAAGCTGACCCAGTTGCTCTACCATCGCTTCAAGACTTTCAACGGTGACAAGAGCAAGGGCTTGATTATCTTCCCTTGTGAACTTATTTTCCTGAACGGTCATAAGTTGAAAGAAACCATTTACCAATATATTGAGCTTTGGAACCTGGGCGAAGAGTTCAAAACATGGTTTGAGGAAGCCTGTGGCGTATATGCTACGCTGGTTGACCGCATTGTGCCGGGATTCCCCCGCAAGGACATTGCTGCCATCAAGGAGAAACTGCAATATGACGACAATCTGGTGGTGCAGGCTGAAATCTTCCATCTTTGGGTTATCGAGGCTCCGCAGGAAGTGGCCAAAGAATTCCCTGCCGACAAGGCCGGCCTGAACGTATTGTTCGTTCCTTCCGAAGAACCCTACCATGAAAGAAAAGTGACCTTGCTCAACGGTCCTCACACGGTACTTTCTCCTGTGGCTTACCTTTCAGGTGTAAACATTGTGCGCGATGCCTGCCAGCATGAAGTGATTGGCAAGTACATTCACAAAGTGATGTTCGACGAACTGATGGAAACCCTGAATCTGCCTAAGGATGAACTGAAGAAGTTTGCTGAAGACGTGCTGGAGCGTTTCAACAATCCGTTCGTTGACCATGCCGTTACAAGCATCATGCTTAACTCCTTCCCCAAATATCAGACACGCGACCTGCCCGGCTTGAAGACTTATTTGCAGCGCAAAGGCGAGCTGCCTAAAGGTCTGGTGTTGGGACTTGCTGCCATCATCACCTACTACAAGGGTGGCGTGCGTGCCGATGGCGCAGAGATTGTGCCCAACGATGCTCCCGAAATTATGCAGTTGCTGAAAGATCTGTGGGCTACAGGCGATACGCAGAAAGTGACAGAAGGTGTGCTGGGTGCCACTTCCATTTGGGGTGAAGACCTGAACGCTATTCCTGGTCTGGCTGCTGCTGTCAAGGCAGACTTGGATGCTATCCAAACCAAGGGAATGCTGGAGACTGTGAAAGGCATTCTCTAAGAGGTCGGAGTAGATAGAAAAGAAGAATTTCCTTCTTCCTTATAGTGAGTGGGGAAGGGGCTATGAATAAAACAAGCAGGCCGCAGACAGCCATTCAGGAGCGTTTGCGGCCTTTGCTGTGTATATGGTTGGCCTGATTGTATAGATGTCTGGGATGTATGGTTGGCAATAGCGGTCAGTGCAGCAGTTTTTGCCGTCTGGAGAGATAATACCAAACGCCTGTAATGTCGGCCAATGCCCAACCTATGGGTACTGACCACCAAATGCCTGTATAGCCAATGGAAGGAATGGCAGCCAGCAGATAGGCCAGCAGTACGCGTGTGCCCAGCGATACTACGGTCAGCACCACCGACATGGAAGGCAGCGCTACGGCCCGATAGAAGCCATAAAGCAGGAACAGGTAGCCAATGCCTACATAGAAACTGCCTTCGATGCGCAGGTACTCCACACCGATGGCTATGATATCTGTCTCGGTAGGAGGAACAAATAGTGACATCAACCAAGGCGACAGCCAGAAAACCAATGCCGAAACCAATAGGGCAAATAGGGTAGTCAGTACGATGGCGCTGCGTATGCCCTGCTTGATACGGTCGCTGCGTCCGGCACCGAAGTTTTGTGCAATGAAGGTGGAGAAAGCGTTGCCAAAGTCTTGGACAGGCATGTAGGCAAAGGAGTCAATCTTGACGGCTGCCGCAAAGGCGGCCATTACTGCCGTGCCAAAGCTGTTGACTAGTCCTTGTACCATCAGGATGCCAAAGTTCATGACAGACTGCTGCACGCACGTCAAGAATGAATAAGAAGCTACTCGACGGATGGAATGTACATTGACTACCCTGTCGGCACGGGTCATACAGAGTTCGGGAAAGCGGAGACGGGTGTAGATGTATAGTCCAACTGCTGCTACTGTTTGTGCTGCCACTGTGGCCAGGGCAGCTCCTTCCACTCCCATTTGCAGGCCAAGCATTAGTAGCAGGTCGAGTCCTATGTTGAGCACCACTGCTACTACCAGAAACCAGAGAGGCACCACCGAGTTGCCTACCGCGCGCAGCAGAAATGCGTAGAAGTTGTACACGCAGGTAGGTATCATGCCCAGGAAAACAATAAACAGGTAGTTGTACACCATCTGTTCTACCTCGGGCGGTGTTTGCAGCAGGCGGATGATGGGAGAGAGAAACAGCAACGCAAGGACGTTGAGCAGCAAAGTGGTGCAGCCAATAATCAGCATGGACGAGAATATACTCTGTCTCATACCTTTCATGTCTCGGGCACCATATTGTATGGAGAATACCGCGCTGCACCCCATGCAGAGACCTATGAAAATGGAAGTGATGAATACGATGAGTGCATACGACGAGCCTACGGCTGCCAACGCTCCGGCTCCCAGTACACGCCCCACTATCAGCGTGTCGGCTATGTTGTAGCATTGCTGTAACAGATTGCCCAGCATCAGCGGAAAGGCAAAGCGGAGCATTGTGCCCGTTATATTGCCTTGCACCAGGTCACCTTTATATAAGTCTGCCATATTTTTCTGAAGATTGTCTTTGAAAGTAGCATTCAAAAATACACTATGCCCCCTAAATGGGCAAGTGTGGGCAGAGGAATTGTCGTTTTCGGGCATGTATGGATAGAAATATTGCATATTTATTTTGATTTTATGCAATAATGCACTACCTTCGCGGCCGCAAAACAGAAGAAACCATGAACCAGTTATTATCCATATCCTATCTGACAAGCCAGAATGTCTGCCTGCACAAGGGTACAGACAGTCAGCAGACTGTGCATGTCCACTGGTTCAGCGGATTTATCTAAGGCTTTCCTCATTCATTATCTTATTCTTTCGGATACGGTCTCTCTGATGAGGCTGTAGGGTGATTTTTGTGCGTAGGCCTGCCCATGTGTGCAAGGTGTGCTGTGGGTGTACTGCGCATGTGTCCAATCCTAGTTTTGTTATTCAGCTTTTTATGTTCAGCATTATATCTACCATGCTGGCCGGCGTTGTTATCGGCCATTTCCTTCATAGCGGAAAGCTATTGGGACGTATTGAGAAGAGTACGTCGCTCACGATTTTTGTCTTGCTCTTTGTGCTTGGACTGTCCATCGGGTCCAATCGTGTCATTGTCGAGAACCTGGGACGTTTTGGCTGGCAAGCAGCCATATTGGCCACATTGAGTCTGTCGGGCAGCATACTGGCTGCGCGCATTGTATTTCAATTGTTTTTTAAGAAAGGAGAAGAAAAATGAAGAATAGCCTGATTGTCATTGCTGTATTTTGTGCCGGCTGCCTGGCGGGCGCATTCTATCAGATTGATGCCGATACACACAACTGGTCGCTCTGCATCCTTTATGCGTTGATGCTTCAGGTGGGTATTGGCATTGGTAGCAATAAAGACCTGCGTCGCGAGCTTCGGAAACTTAGCCCGAAGATGTTGCTGGTGCCTTTGGCTACCATTACCGGTACATTATTGTTTTCTGCCGTAGCCAGTCTGCTGCTCAGTCAGTGGAGTGTGTTCGACTGCATGGCTGTGGGCAGTGGCTTTGCCTATTATTCTCTGTCGTCCATCCTGATTACCCAATTCAAGGAGCCATCCATCGGCCTGCAGCTGGCCACTGAGTTGGGCACCATAGCCCTGCTGAGCAACATCATACGCGAGATGATGTCGCTGGTGGGAGCTCCCCTCATTCGCAAATACTTTGGTCAGTTGGCTCCCATCTCAGCCGCAGGGGTCAATTCCATGGATGTGTTGTTGCCTTCCATCACCCGTTGTTCGGGCAAGGAGGTGATACCGATAGCCATCTTCCATGGTATACTTATCGACCTTAGTGTTCCTTTCTTTGTTAATTTATTTTGTAGTTTGTAAACTCTTAGGATAGTTTTTCTTTCCCCTTGTCAATAGCTGCCGGCTTATAGCTCTAGATAGCTTTCCAGACCAGTTTGCTCCGTATCTCCTTCGTTCCTTCTCCGTATCTTCTTCGCTTGCGGGTACCTTTGAACGAAGAAGATACGGAGCAAGTACGTTTCGGAAGTGGCCGAGGTAAGATCAGGTGTGGTATATTCTATGTAGAAGAAGTCTGTAATGAAATAATATATGATATTCAGTAAAATGAGATGAATTTTTGCCGATGATGTGATGCGGTTCAGGATAATTTTTCTTATAATAGATCATTGTTTTTTCTTTTGAGTATATTGTTGATCGGGTTAAATAGTGCAAGAAAAGAATGTTTTTTATATTTTATTTAGTAGTTTTGCATAAAACAGAATTTATTTTGTAATTAATAGATGTAACTAGATGTTGTTGCGGCTATATTCTTTTGTTTTGTACTTGTAGTTTGAGTGGTCTTAAAAGAACTAATGTTATGAGAAAGTTTATATTTTTATTTTCGGTGCTTTGTTTGTTATATGCTTGTTCATCAGACGATGAAACAATTGGTAATAAAGAAACCCAAATAGAATTGGTAGCTTCTGAAAACGGATTTTCTATAAATTCGGAAGGGGGAGTACTGGATTTTGAATTAAAATCCAATGTGTCGTGGAAAGCATCTACCGATCAGAAATGGTGTCAAGTGTCACCATCTGAGGGCGAAGCTGGTACTACTACGTTGAGAGTTTCTTTTAGTGAAAACGAAAGTTATGATGAAAGGAATGCGACCTTGATGGTGGAGGGAGGAGAAATCAGTCAGATGTTGACAGTGACTCAAAAGCAGAAAGATGCTTTGACGGTTACTTCGAGCAAAGTAGAATTGGGGGACGGTGAAGAATCGTTTGATGTAGAAGTAAGGTCTAATGTTTCTTTTGAATATGAAATAGATGAAAAGTGTCGTTCGTGGTTGAAGGAGGTGAAGAATGATACACGCTCGTTGTCTGCAACTATGCTGCATTTTAAAGCCGAAGCTAATGAAGAAATAGAGCGTCGTGAAGGTAAAATTATGATTCGTAGTGGTGAACTTTCTGAAGTTATTTCTGTATATCAGGAAGGGAAAGAACCAACCTTGGTGTTAACACAAAGCGAGTATGTCGTTTCTTCGGATGGTGAAACTATCTGTGTAGAATTGTCGAGCAATGTGCCTTACGAAATTCAGATGCCTGAAGAAGGCTGGATTACAGAGAATAAAACTCGTGCATTGTCTACTTATACTCATTATTTTACGATATCCTCTAATGATGGTTATGATAGTCGAGAAACAGAGATATCTTTTATAAATAAGACTAATAATTTGGTTGAAAAAGTATATATAACTCAGATGCAGAAGGATGCTATAATTGTAGCTAAGAATGAATATGAAATTACGTCAGCAGGTGAGATATTGGAGTTTGTGGTGAGTACCAATGTAAATTTGCAAATCAGTTCATCTGTAGATTGGATTAAAGAGGTTGTTAAGACACGTGGATTGGAAGATAAATTGTTGCGTTTTGAGGTCGCTGCTAATCCTGATAATAAGGTGCGTGAAGGATTCATTAAAATTAGTAATGGGGAATTAGAGCAAGTTGTGAAGGTCATCCAAGATCCATATTATTTTATTCACTTGGATAAAACAAAATGTGCAGTGGAGTGTTTGGGTAATACGATTGTTTTGGAAGTAGATGCTAATGTTGATTATGAAATTAATACGTCGGCCAATTGGATTCGGATAGATAGGCAAAAAGGTACGCCAGATATTGTGACTTTACAAATCGCTCCATTGTCGTATGTGGTAGGTAATGATTTAGGTAGAAATGCAGAAGTGTTTTTTGCCGATTCGGAGCAGAAGGTAGTAGAAATATTGACAATTAATCAGTATCCACATGATATGGTGATTCCTGCAAGTTCTTTAGGATATGGTGGGAAAATATGTTATGATACCTTGTTCATAGGATACAAGAAAGGGTATGAACAAAGAAGAGAATGCTATCTTGGAGAGGCACCTGTAATTAAGGAAGTTACCGTGGATTGGTTGGATGTGTCATATGAGCCTTCAACTCGGAATTTTGTTGTAAAAGTAATTAAAGAAAATCCTTTAGAACAGAGCCGTAGTGGATTTATCAATGTTGAGCAAGGTGAGTATAAACAGCGGATTGAAGTTTTGCAAGCTTCGCGTCCTACTAAGGTTGGTGAATATTATGCCATGGACTTAGGATTGAGCGTAAAGTGGGCAATTCATAATGTGGGTGCTACTTCAGAAACAGGAAAAGGAGGACTTTATGGTTGGGCCGATCCTACGGGATTGGAAACCACGGATAAAGTTTATACACGGAAAGAAGATGGACACTTGTATTGGACCTCTCCTTTGTATGGTGGTCCTAATCCTCCAGAATCCATTTGTGGTACTCAATTGGATATAGCTACAGTAAAGTGGGGTAACGGCTGGCGTTTGCCATCTTATGATGAGATTTTAGAATTGAATTCTTATTGCAGTGAAAATGGTTGGGATTCTCGTGGAACAAATTGGATAACTAAGGATGGAGTAGAAGGTGTGGAGTTAGAATCTTATAATGGAAATCGAATCTTTTTGCCTGCTGGAGGGATACGTTACGGTGAAAATATAGACGAGAAGAATATAAATGGCTATTTGGCTGCTTATTATTGGACTGGAACATTATTTGGTGGAGATGATGCTTGTCGTTTTAATTATGATGCTAGTATGAATGTAGATGGAGACCATCTTGTAGATAATGCATTCTTTGCTTGTAGGTATATAGGTTATTCCGTTCGGCCTGTTGCTGAGTAATATTTAAAAACGGATACTATGTTAAGGTGATGAATCATAGTATCCGTTCTTTTTTTGTTTATAAGATGTGAGGGCTTTCTTTAGTGGCAGCATCCATCGCCACACTCATGGTCGCCGCATCCGCTTCCGCAACCTCCGCCACAGCTGTCGCATCCACATCCGCATCCGCCGCTCATCATACGTGCCATTTCGGCCAGTTCTTCGTTGGTGGCAGGACGGTTTTCTACTACCTCACCTACGAAGTTCAGGTCGCAGCCTGCCAAGGGGTGGTTCATGTCCATGGTTACGACATCTTCCTTCACTTCTACCACGCTACCGTTGATGTGCTGGCCTTCGGACGTGATAAGTGGAATGATGGCACCTTCTACCATGCGTTCGCTGTCAAACTTGCCATTTATCTCGAAGATATGTTTGGGCAGGTCTATCACGTGCTCGTCGTCATAGTCACCATAAGCGTCGGCACAGGCAATGGTGAAGTCGAACTTGTCGCCCTTCTTCAGGTCTTTCACCTGGTTTTCGAATTCGGGCAGGGTAGTGCCCAGACCTGAAATGAATTGGAAGGGATGTGCTACGGGAGCTTCTTCCACAAAGTCGCGTTCGCCGTCTTCTATAGAATACAGCTTGTAGGCAACGGTGATGTACTTGTTTTCTACGTTTTCCATTTTATTCTTTTTGAGTTTTTATGTTATACGATTGTCTTTTTGTATCTGGCAGCCACACGGCGTGTTTGCAGCTGCCCCCTCGGGTGTAGGGGTGGCGCAAAGATACGAATATTTTCTTGCCCAAGGTAGTCCGTCTTGCTAAAAGCCTTGTCGAAAAGGTGTCTGCAAGATGTGTGTAAGTGATAAAATAGGATATAAAAGCCTTCTTTTCTTACGATTCTATGCTAATAACGCAATTTTTTCATCATTTTGTTTGCTTATTATAAAAAAGCACTTACCTTTGCAGCCATAAAACAAAAGCAACATAAGTTATGATTTTACATACATCTATTAACCTGGCAGTCCTGCATATTATTCGCGTCGTGGTCGTGGCATCAAGAGCGTGAGAAAGGTTGCGTGTATGTATTCGTACTTTGAATAATGAAATAAGGATAAACCTTTCTCACAGACGTTGAGAAAGGTTTTTTTGTTAAAAGGAGATAGGAAAATGAAACATCAGTTACGCAGTTCGTTCAGTACGCAAGGGCGCCGCATGGCGGGAGCGCGTGCGCTGTGGGTGGCCAATGGCATGAAAAAGGAACAGATGGGTAAGCCCATTATTGCCATTGTCAACTCGTTCACGCAATTTGTGCCCGGCCATGTACACTTGCACGAGATAGGGCAGTTTGTCAAAGAGGAAATAGAGAAACTCGGATGCTTTGCAGCTGAGTTCAACACGATTGCCATTGACGATGGTATTGCCATGGGGCATGATGGCATGCTCTATTCCTTGCCTTCGCGCGACATTATTGCCGATAGCGTGGAGTATATGGTCAACGCCCACAAGGCTGATGCGATGGTGTGCATCAGCAACTGCGACAAGATAACGCCGGGCATGCTGATGGCTGCCATGAGGCTGAACATTCCTGCTGTATTCGTATCGGGCGGACCGATGGAAGCTGGCGAGTGGAAAGGACAGCATTTGGACCTGATAGACGCCATGATAAAGTCGGCCGACACGACTGTGAGCGACGAGGACGTGGCCAAGATAGAGCAACACGCCTGCCCTACGTGCGGATGCTGCTCGGGCATGTTTACTGCCAACTCCATGAACTGCCTGAACGAGGCCATCGGTTTGGCTCTGCCGGGAAATGGTACAATTGTAGCCACGCACGAGAATCGCAAGAAGCTCTTCAAGGATGCGGCCAAGCTGATTGTAGAAAATGCCTATAAATACTATGAGGAAGGCGACGAGAGCGTATTGCCACGCAGTATTGCCACTCGAGAGGCTTTCCTCAATGCCATGACGCTGGACATTGCCATGGGGGGCTCGACCAACACGGTGCTTCACCTGCTGGCAGTAGCCCACGAGGCGGGAGCCGACTTCAAGATGGAAGATATCGACATGCTCTCGCGCAAGACGCCTTGCCTCTGCAAGGTGGCACCCAATACGCAGAAGTATCATGTGCAGGATGTGAATCGAGCAGGAGGCATCGTTGCCATCATGGCCGAGCTGGCCAAGGGCGGACTGGTGGACACCAGTGTGAAGCGGGTAGATGGCATGACATTGGCCGAGGAGATTGACCAGTATTGCATCACCAGCCCCAACGTCTGCAAGAAGGCTCTGAAGAAGTATGCCAGTGCTGCAGGAGGCAAGTTCAACCTGAAGCTGGGTTCGCAAGACTCTTATTATAAGGATTACGACACCGACCGCACCAATGGTTGCATACGCGACTTGGAGCATGCCTATAGCAAGGATGGCGGATTGGCTGTACTGAAGGGCAACATTGCACAAGACGGCTGCGTAGTGAAGACTGCGGGTGTAGACGAAAGCATCTGGAAGTTTACGGGGCCTGCCAAGGTATTCGATTCGCAAGAGGCTGCCTGCGAGGGCATTTTAGGTGGTAAAGTGCAGAGTGGCGATGTGGTAGTCATCACACACGAAGGTCCCAAGGGAGGTCCGGGTATGCAAGAGATGCTCTATCCTACGTCCTACATCAAGTCGCGCCACTTGGGCAAGGAGTGTGCCTTGATTACCGATGGGCGCTTCAGTGGTGGTACTTCGGGCTTGAGCATTGGACATATATCGCCCGAAGCGGCTGCCGGCGGCAACATTGGCAAGCTGGTGGATGGCGATATCATCGAGATAGATATTCCTAACCGCACCATCAACGTCAGACTGACGGATGCCGAACTGGCTGCACGTCCCATGACGCCCGTGACCCGCAATCGTGAAGTGTCGAAGGCGCTGAAGGCATACGCCAGCCTGGTGAGCTCGGCAGATAAGGGAGCGGTGAGATTGATATAAGAAGTTAGGGAAGTTAAAGGAGTTAGAGAAGTTAAAGCCGATAGTTGAGTGAGCGTTTTTTCTATTGGCTATAACTTCTAACGAAGCGTAGCGGAGTGATAACTTCTATAATTTCTGAAACCTCTAAAAATAAAGTATAGCTGATATGAAAGATACAATTACAGGTGCAGAAGCTCTGATGCGCTCGCTGGAGCACGAAGGGGTAAAGACAATATTCGGCTACCCGGGTGGAAGCATCATGCCTGTGTTCGATGCCTTATATGACCATAGGAAGACGCTGAACCACATCTTGGTTCGCCATGAGCAGGGAGCCACACACGCCGCACAGGGCTTTGCCCGTGTGTCGGGTCAGGTGGGCGTATGTCTGGTGACAAGCGGACCTGGTGCCACCAATACCATAACAGGCATTGCTGATGCCATGATAGACAGTACGCCACTGGTGGTAATAGCCGGTCAGGTGGGTACTGGTTTCTTGGGTACAGACGCATTTCAAGAGGTTGACCTGGTGGGTATTACGCAACCCATTACCAAGTGGAGCTATCAGATTCGTAGAGCTGAAGATGTACCTTGGGCGGTGGCACGCGCCTTCTACATAGCACGTAGCGGACGACCAGGCCCTGTAGTACTTGACTTTGCCAAGAACGCGCAAGTGGACAAGATGGACTATGTGCCAGCTGTGGTCGACTATATCCGCAGTTATCAACCCGTCCCCGACATGGACATGGAAGCTATTCAGCAGGCCGCTGAACTTATCAATGCTGCCCAGCGACCGCTGGTATTGGTAGGGCAGGGGGTAGAGCTTGGCAATGCGCAGGCAGAGTTGCGCGCCTTCATTGAGAAGGCTGGCTTGCCTGCAGGGCGTACCCTGTTGGGGCTCTCGGCCTTGCCTTCTGACCATCCGCTGAACAAAGGCATGCTGGGCATGCACGGCAATTTGGGTCCTAATATCAACACTAACAAGTGTGACGTGCTGATAGCTGTAGGTATGCGCTTCGATGACCGTGTGACGGGTAATGTAGCCACCTACGCTCGTCAGGCCAAGATTATACATTTTGACATTGACCCTGCTGAGATAGACAAGAACATCAAGACTGACGTGGCTGTGCTGGGCGATTGCAAGCAGACGCTTCCTGCCGTTACCGCCTTGTTGAAACCTGCCACACACAAGGAGTGGCTAGACAGTTTCCGCACTTACGAGCAGGTAGAGGAAGAGAAAGTCATCCGTCCCGAACTGCATCGTACTGGCCGCGAGTTGAGCATGGGTGAGGTTGTACGAGCCGTGAGTGAGGCCACCCATAACGAGGCCATACTGGTGACCGACGTAGGTCAGAATCAGATGATGTCGGCCCGCTACTTCAAGTATACCCGTGAGCGCAGCATCGTTACCTCTGGCGGCTTGGGTACCATGGGCTTTGGCCTGCCTGCCGCTATTGGTGCTACTTTCGGACGCCCTGATCGCACCGTCTGCGTCTTCATGGGCGATGGCGGTTTACAAATGAACTTGCAAGAACTGGGTACAGTGATGGAGCAGAAAGCACCTGTCAAGATGATATTGTTGAACAACAACTACCTGGGCAATGTGCGTCAGTGGCAAGCCATGTTCTTCAATCGCCGCTACTCATTTACGCCCATGCTCAACCCTGACTATATGCAGATAGCTGCTGCCTATGGCATACCTTCGCGAAGGGTCATGCAACGCGAGGACTTGGCCGAAGCTATCCGAGAAATGCTGGTCACTGACGGCCCCTTCCTGTTGGAAGCTTGTGTGGAAGAAGAGGGCAACGTTATGCCGATGACACCTCCGGGCGGGTCGGTCAACCAGATGCTGTTGGAATGCTGAGATAAATTTTAGTAGACAAGTAGACGAGGCTACAGACAACAAGGCTTGGGCTTATCTTTCTCGTTGTCTTGTTAACTTGTTCTCTCGTCAACTAATAAAAACAAAGAATTATGACTGATAAAACCTTATATACCATCATCGTCCATTCGGAGAACATTGCCGGTTTGCTTAATCAGGTGACGGCTGTGTTCACCCGTAGGCAAATCAACATTGAGAGTCTCAATGTGTCGGCCTCGTCCATCAAAGGTGTGCACAAGTACACCATTACGGCGTGGACAGACAAGAATACCATTGAAAAGGTAGTGAAGCAGATAACCAAGAAGATAGACGTGTTGCAGGCTCATTATTTTACTGACGATGAAATCTATCAGCACGAGATAGCTCTCTACAAAGTAGCCACGCCTGCCCTTGAGCAGACACCCGATGTGTCGAAGCTTATTCGCAAGAATCATGCCCGTATTGTTGAGGTCAACCCCGTATTCTCCATTGTCGAGATGAATGGTGTGAGCGATGACATTACACGCCTTTATCAGGAACTGCAGGCCTTTGATTGCGTGCTTCAGTTCGTTCGTTCAGGTCGGGTAGCTATTACTACCAGTTGCTTTGAGCGAGTCAATGAGTACTTGGCTGAACGGGAGGCAAAATATCTGAAGAGTAAACAAGGGGACAAGTAAATAGTAGATAAGGGAATAAGTGGACGAGATGACAAGTCCTCTTTTCGTACTCTCTTAACTTGTCAAATAAAACCAAAAATGAATAAACTAATAACCTATGGACAACAAGATAGGAACCTATAATTTCGTAGCCGAGCCTTTCCATGTGGACTTTACGGGGCGGCTCACCTTGGGCGTCTTGGGTAACCATCTGCTCAACTGTGCTGGCTTCCACGCTACCGAGCGAGGTTTTGGCATTGCCGAGTTGAACGAGGACAACTATACCTGGGTGCTCTCGCGACTGGCCATTGACATGGACGAAATGCCTCGCCAGTACGAGCCTTTTGCAGTGCAGACATGGGTCGAGAATGTCTACCGCCTATTCACCGACCGTAATTTTGCCATCATTGACAAGGATGGTCGTAAGATTGGTTATGCCCGCTCCGTATGGGCCATGATAAGCTTGAACACACGCAAGCCTGCTGACCTGCTGACCCTGCATGGAGGCAGTATCGTGGACTATGTGTGCGATGAGCCTTGCCCCATCGAGAAGCCCACGCGCATCAAGGTGCAGGCTACCGAACCAATATGCTTGCTCATGGCCAAGTATAGCGACATTGACATCAACGGACACGTCAACAGTATCCGCTACATTGAGCATATCCTCGACCTTTTCCCCATTCAGCTCTATCGTACCAAGCGTATTCGTCGCTTTGAGATGGCTTACGTTGCCGAGAGCTACTATGGTGACACACTTTCCTTCTATCTGGACGATGACGGAAATGATGTCTATGGTGTAGAGGTGAAGAAGAACGGTAGCGAGACAGTTTGCAGGGCGAAGGTAGAGTTTGATGAATTGAAAAGCTGATGAGTTGGCAAGTGGACAATTTAATCAGGTGGTAAGTCGTTCTTCTTCTTGTGGTCTTGTTAAATTGTTCCTAATAACAGAATCTAAAAAAACTGAAATACTAACCAGGCGAAAGCCACAAATAAAAAACTGAAACAAAATGGCACAAATGAATTTTGGCGGTGTCATCGAAAATGTAATGACCCGCGAAGAGTTTCCTCTTGAGAAAGCACGCGAAATCTTGAAAGACGAAGTAATAGCTGTGCTGGGCTATGGCGTACAAGGCCCAGGCCAGGCATGTAACCTGCGCGACAACGGATTCAACGTTATCGTTGGACAACGTCCCGGCAAGACCTATGACAAGGCTGTGGCCGATGGTTGGAAGCCAGGTGAAACACTCTTCTCACTCGAAGAAGCTGCACAGAAAGGCACCATCGTTTGCATGCTGCTGTCTGACGCCGCACAGATTGCCGTATGGCCTCAGATTAAGCAATACCTCACGCCTGGCAAGGCTCTTTATTTCTCGCACGGCTTTGGTATCACTTATAAGGAGCGCACCAACATCATTCCGCCTGCAGATATCGACGTCATCATGGTAGCTCCAAAAGGTTCGGGTACATCGCTTCGCACCATGTTCCTTGAAGGTCGTGGACTGAACAGTTCTTACGCCATCTATCAAGATGCTACTGGTCGTGCCACCGACCGTACTTTGGCGTTCGGTATTGGTATCGGCTCGGGCTATCTGTTTGAAACTACTTTCAAGCGCGAAGTATATTCAGACCTCACTGGCGAGCGCGGTTCACTGATGGGTGCTATCCAAGGTCTGTTGCTGGCACAATATGAAGTGCTGCGTGAGAACGGGCATACTCCTTCTGAAGCGTTCAATGAGACTGTTGAAGAGCTGACACAGTCGCTTATGCCTCTTTTTGCCAAGAATGGTATGGACTGGATGTACGCTAATTGTTCTACTACTGCTCAGCGCGGTGCCCTTGACTGGATGGGACCTTTCCACGATGCCATCAAGCCTGTGATGCAGAAACTCTATGAGAGCGTGAAGAGTGGTAACGAAGCACAGATCTCCATCGATAGCAATTCGCAGCCTGACTATCGTGAGAAGCTGAATGTCGAACTGAAAGCTTTGCGTGAGAGCGAAATGTGGCAGACTGCTGTTACTGTTCGCAAACTTCGTCCCGAAAATAACTAAGAAATCAGGGAGGGATGCTTCTGCAAGAGGCATCTCTCTTTTTTATAGGGTATAATGAAAGGCCATAAATGTGCCGTTCCTTGTTTCGAACGGCATGTTTACGGCCTTTATTTTATATCTTTCTTAAAATGTTTAGCTGTCTTGATAGTGGCGCAGAGCGTCGAGTAGCTTGTCATTTTCCACACGAGTCCCTACTGTGACACGTAGGCAATTGCCACACAGGCTGACCGTGTGTCTGTTTCGTACGATGATGCCTTCGCCCACCAAGTAGTTGTATATCTTTATGGCGTCCGTTACGCGGACGAGGAAGAAATTAGCGTCAGAGGGGAAGATGTGTACCGTGCAGGGTAGGCGGGCAAACTCAGATTCGAGATAGCCTCGCTCTTCCTTCAATATCTTTACCCAGCGGTCTATCTCGTAGTGGCGGTGTAGCATCTCCAAGGCCTGTTTTTGGGTCAGCTGATTGACATTGTAGGGGTATTTTATCTTGCTGAAGATGCTAATAATGTCGGTTGAGGCAAAGGCCATGCCCAGCCTGATGGCGGCACATCCCCAAGCCTTGGAGAAGGTTTGCAGCACGATGAGGTTGGGGTATCGGTCAAGGTCGGCCAGCAGCGAAGGTGCTTCAGAGAAGTCGTTGTAGGCTTCGTCCACTACTACCAGCCCGTCAAAGCTGTTGAGCACTTTCTCTATCTCTTGGCGCGAGAGATCGTTGCCCGTGGGGTTGTTTGGTGTGCAGAGGAATATTAACTTAGTGTGTATGTCGGTGGCAGCCAGTAGCTTGTCGGCCGTGAATTGGAAGTTTTCGTTGAGTCGCACCTTGCGATATTCTACATCGTTGATGTCGGCACATACCTGATACATACCGTAGGTGGGATCTATGGCAACTACATTGTCTTGCCCTGGCTGGCAGAAGGCTCTGAACACGAGGTCTATGGCCTCGTCGCTGCCATTGCCGAGGAATATTTGTCGGGGATCTACCTTCTTAATCCGTGCCAGAGTGTTCTTCACTTCCCATTGCATGGGGTCGGGGTATCGGTTGTGGGGACCGTTGTAGGGGTTTTCGTTGGCGTCGAGGAAGACGGAGGCTTCCACTCCCTTGTATTCGTCGCGTGCCGAGGAGTAGGGCTTCAACTTCCAGATATTAGGGCGTGTAAGTTCTTGCAATGTTTTCATGTCGTTGGGTGTTTTTAGTGGTGTTAATCAGTGATTAGTGGCCAATGCCGGTGGACAATAGGTAGCCATCAGTCCGGTTACAGACCACTTTTAACTTTTCAGTTATTACTTATTACAGACCACTTATTGTTGTTTTATTCTGACGGTTACAGCTTGTTTGTGCGCATCGAGATGCTCGTTGGCAGCCATGATTTCGATGGCGGGACCAATACGCTGTATGCCTTCGCGAGTGAGCTGCTGGAAGGTGATTTTGCGTATGAAGCTGTCGAGGCTTACTCCGCTATAGGCCTTGGCATAGCCGTTGGTGGGCAGGGTATGGTTGGTGCCCGAGGCATAGTCGCCGGCACTTTCGGGCGAGTACGAGCCGAGGAAGACAGAGCCTGCGTTCACCACGCGTGCTGCTTCTTCTTCAGGGTTGGTCGTCTCAATGATAAGGTGCTCAGGAGCATATTGGTTAGTCATTTCGAGGGCCTCGTCCATGCTGGATACGACAATGAGCTTGCTGTTGGCCAGTGACTTTTCGGCAATCTCCTTGCGTGGCAACAAGGCTAGTTGTCGTTCTACTTCGGCCTTTACAGCCTGTTGCAGGGTAGCCGAGGTGGTGATGAGTAGGGCTTGGCTGTCTACGCCATGTTCAGCCTGGCTCAGCAGGTCAGCAGCTACAAAGGTGGGGTTGGCGCTTTCATCGGCCAATACTTCTACTTCAGAGGGACCGGCGGGCATGTCGATGGCCACATCGCGCAAGCTGACGAGCTGCTTGGCTGCCGTGACATATTGATTTCCAGGACCAAAGATTTTGTAGACCTTGGGCACACTTTCTGTGCCATAGGCCATGGCGGCTATGGCCTGCACGCCTCCAGCCTTGAATATGCAACTCACACCTGCCACGCGGGCTGCATAGAGCACAGCGGGGTGTACTTTGCCATCACGGGCAGGAGGGGTGCAGAGCACTATCTCACGGCAGCCGGCAATGCGTGCGGGCAGGGCCAGCATAAGGACGGTGGAGAACAAGGGAGCTGTGCCACCCGGTATGTAGAGTCCAACCTTTTCAATGGCTACCGCCTTTTGCCAGCAGGTCACGCCTGGCTGGGTCTCTACCTTGGCGCCATTGAAGCGCTGGGCTGCATGGAAGGTTTCTATGTTTTGTGCCGAGAGGCGGATAGCAGCCTTCAGTTCGTCGCTTACAAGGGTTTCGGCCTCATCCATTTCTTGGGCAGAGACGCTCAAACTGCTTAGTGAAACTTTGTCAAATTGGGTTTCATAGTCCAGCACGGCACGGTCGCCTTCTGTTTTTACGCGTTCGATGATGGCCTTTACCGTATCGAATAGGCTCTCTGTATCAAGTGTGGGGCGTTTCAACAGGTTGGCCCATTGGTCTTTATCGGGATTGGTTATGAGTATCATGGGGAGTGTTTAATGATTAATGGTTAGTGGTTAATCAGATAATCATTTTCTCGATGGGGAGCACGAGGATGCCTTCGGCGCCGAGCGTTTTCAGCTTGCCTATGATTTCCCAAAAACATTTCTCGTCGAGTACGGTGTGTACAGAGCACCATCCTTCTTGTGCCAGGGGCATTACCGTGGGACTCTTCATGCCAGGCAGTACGGCTATGATGTCGTTCAGCTTATCCTTAGGGGCATTCATCAGCACGTATTTCTTGTCTTCGGCCGTCTTTACCGCATCCATGCGGAAGAGCAGTTCTTTCAAGATTTCCTTCTTTTCATTGCAGAGGTTCTTGTTGCCTATGAGCAGAGCTTCTGACTTCATGACCACTTCTACTTCCTTGAGGCGGTTGCTGACCAGGGTGGAGCCTGAACTTACGATGTCGAAGATGGCGTCGGCCAGACCAATGCCGGGCGATACTTCTACCGAGCCTGTGATGACATGTATCTCTGCGCTGACTTGTTGTTGCTTGAGGTAGTTGGAGAGTATGGCGGGGTAGGAGGTGGCAATTTTTTTGCCATTGAACCACTCCACGCCTGGGTAGTCAATGTCCTTGGGCATGGCCAGCGAAAGTCGGCACTTGCTGAAGCCCAAGCGTTTCACTATTTCTGCGTTTTCGTTCTTTTCTACAAATTCATTTTCGCCCACGATGCCTATGTCAGCCACGCCAGTCGCTACCGTTTGGGGTATGTCGTCGTCTCTCAGAAAGAGAACTTCGATGGGAAAGTTGGACGATTGCACCAGGAGGGTACGTTTGGTGGCACTTAATTTGATGTCGGCTTCTTCCAGAAAGGACATGGTTTCGTCGTAGAGACGTCCTTTGGCTTGTACTGCGATTCTTAGTAACATAGTTTTTATTTGTATTGTTAGTTTATATTGCTTTTTAATGGCTTTTGGCTTATGGTACGATAAAAAAAGACGAGGCTTGCAACTGTTCGGCAAGCCTCGTCAATATATATACCTTCCAACGTCATACACATACCGTCATACTGCCTACCGAATTATTCGTCAGGGTGATGATGATGGTGATGTGTAGTTCTTGTTTTCATATCTTATTCTTGATTTGATTGCGACAAATGTAAACCATATATCTGAAACATCCAAGGATTTATCACAAAATGTTTGATTTTTATTTCATTTTTCTTTGTTGAATACTTGATGGGTAACAATTTTGTCTTATTTGTCAGTCTGCGCCAGCGGGTCGGCCTCTTCTGCCTCAACCTCGCAGCTACGGAAGTACATTTCTTCCTCGGCTTTTTGGCGTGGGAAGGTGAAGTAGGTGCACAAGGCTTCTGTGCAAAGTTCGCCTGCGCTGTTGTAGAGACGTGCTTCTACCAGGATGATGTTGCGCTTTTGCTCTCGGATGGAGGCACGCAATACAAGGTGTGAGTCGTTAGTGGAGATGGATTTGCGATAGCGAGTCTCCATTTTCGAGGTCACACCTGTGGTTTGCAGCTTGCGCAAGATGACCCACGCGCATATTTCATCGAGCAGGACAGACTGTATGCCGCCATGAAGGGTGTCAATCCATCCTTGGTATTCAGGGCGAGGCTTCCATACGCTGACAATTTCGTCGCCGTCTTCATAAAATTCCATCTTCACGCCTGCTTGATTGTTGGGAGCACAACCGAAACAGTTGTAGCCCTCCATGTCTTTCCATGGGTTGATTATTTTTTTCATGATATCTTATATTTTGATGGGATAATTCATAATCTTGAAAATGCTATATATCTGCTTTCGTTGTTTATGAAGCGATGTTTTTCTAAGCCAACTGAAAAACATCGCTTCTTGTGCGTCAAAGCCTTACCGTTTGCTTGTCAAAGTATCGCTTTCGGCCGACCAAAGTATCGCCTTTCATCAGTCAACGCATCACTTTCTGTTTGCTGCGTACTCCTTTTGGGGAGCCGATGTTTAATGTTGGGCAGTTGTCCAGCCGGTTATTTTTTGGATGAACGGGGTCAGTTCAGATGCCATTTTCATGTGTTGACGCAAAGAGGGGTGCCAGCTGGCGCCGATGGCCAACGAGCCTGTCTGTGGAGAGAAGTCGAAACGATAGACCTTCGTATCGCCTTGGCGGTGATGTTCGTCGGCTATCTTGTAGAGTGCCTTTTTGACAATTTCCAATGGTTTGCCGTTCATTAGAGGGCCTGTCAGCAGGACGATTTGTGCTTTTGGATAGGTGGTGCGCAGATGTTTTACGAATTTGCGATAGCCTTCTTCAAGCAGGTTGGCGTCGTAGTTGTCTAAGCTCATGTCGTTGGTACCCAAGTTGAGGCAGACTACATCGGGGGTGTAGAGAGCGTGGTTCCATGTTTCAGTAGAGTCCATGAAGAGGGTTTGCTCGTACATGGCAGGCATGCAGTCGCGGCTTCCTGACTTGGGGGCGCCGTAGTTGCGATAAATGCCTATGCCCGAGCGTGCCACTACCAGGTGTTGGGCGTTGAGCAGGCGGGCTGTTTGTGCTGCGTAGGTGTAGTAGTGGTTTTCTGTTTCATAGCTGAAGGGGTCACTTGGGTCTTCTGACTCTACGCCATAGCCGCAGGTGATGGAGTTGCCGATGAATTCAATGCGCCGTTGGGGCAGTACGGGAGCTTGTGCCAGCTGGCATCCTTTGTCCAGATAGAAGCCACGGAAGGCAGGTTTCAGTTCATAGCCTTCGATGACGTACATGATGCGGGCTGAGTGTATGCCTTGTGGCAATCCTTCGGCCAAGGTCTTGATGGAGTCGTTCTCGCCAAAATCAATACGATAGGCGGGGAAGTTGTCTATTTCTACCATGAATCCACCGCTGTTTTTCTTCACAGCCATTTGCAGGGAGGTGCCTTCAAAGTTGGCCATGATGCTTACACCTGGATAGGTGAAGCGTACACTGCCTGGCTGGGTGGTACTGATGCGCCCCATGTAGACGATGTTGGCATCGTTGGGTGCAATGAATGTTTTGTCTTCTTGTGCATTGGCCGAAATGTACAGGCCGAAGCATAGGATGGCTGCACTTAGCAGCTTTCTGAGTGTTTGTTGATAGTTCATTGAAATGTTTTTTGGTTTTTAGAAATTATTATTCGTTGGCATTGTTCTTTTTTGCCAGGTATTCGTAGAACTCATATTGTGCCCTGATTTTCTCTCGTTGGTGATTGGGCGATTTCCAGTTGTTGTGCAGATGTTCGTCAATGAAACATGCTTTGCGGCGGTCGGCCAGTTGGATGTTAAGCATGTCGATGAGCTCCTGTTTGAGGTCGGGGTCGAGCACAGGTGTGACTGCCTCGATGCGGCGATAGAGATTGCGCCTCATCCAGTCGGGTGAGCCCAAGAAGAGCTTGGGCTGGTTGTTGTTGCCAAAATACCATACGCGGGCATGCTCGAGGAAGGTGTCGACAATGCGTGTCACTTTGATATTGCGGCTGAAGGATTGATTGGGTATGAGACAACAAATGCCTCTGACGATGAGGTCAATCTCTACGCCTGCTTCTGATGCCTGATAGAGTCTCTCTATCATGGCTGGATCTTGAAGGGCATTCATCTTGAGTATGATTCTGCCGCCTTTGCCATTCTTAGCCAGTTCTATTTCTTTGTCTATAAGTTTGTTGAGCGTGTCAATGAGGTTGAAGCGCGCCACCAGCAGGTGGTGGAAAGTAGGATTGGGCTTGCCTTGTAAAGTGCGGAAGAGACGCTTCAGGTCTTTCACAATGCCGCTGTGGCTGGTGAACAGACCGCAATCGGCATAGAGTTTGGCCGTCTTTTCGTTAAAGTTACCTGTGCTGATGTAGGCATAGCCAGGTATGTCAGCTCTTTGACCTGGCTTAAAGAGGATAAGCGCCACCTTGGCGTGTACCTTCAGGCCGGGTATGCTGTAGATGATGTTGATGCCTGCCGCTTTCATCATTTCGGCCGTAGCTAAGTTGTTTTCTTCATCAAAGCGTGCTTTTAGCTCAACGAAGACAGTCACTTTTTTGCCGTTTTGGGCGGCTGCTATCAGGGTGTTGATGACGGCGGAGTTTTCTGCCACTCTATATTGTGTAACCATGATTTCGCCCACGGCAGGCTGATGGACAGCTTCGTAGAGAAAGTGGATGAAGTGCTCGAACGAGTGGTAGGGATAGTGAAGTAACAGGTCCTTGCGCTCAATATAGCGGAAGATGGATTCGTCCTTATCCAGATAGTTGAGCTTCATGGGTTGAGGCTTCTGGATGGGTGGCAGATGGTGGTTTGGGTTAGGCAGATGGCTCAAGTCTTCCATGTTGAGGTGCTTGTCGCCAGGTACCAGCTCGCTCTGTTTTATGTCGAAAGCGTCCATGAGGAAGTGCAGGAAGTCGTCGGGTATGGCCCGGTCGTAGACAAAGCGGCATACTGCACCAATCTTGCGTTTCTTCACCTTGGTTTTAACTTGTTCTATGATTTCTGACGTCTTGGCGTTGTCGTCAATCAATATATCCGCGTCGCGCGAAATCTTGATGCAATAGCTGCTTTCCACCTCATAGCCAGGGAAAATGCTGCTCAGATTGGCTTTGATGATGTCTTCAATGTACATCAGGTAGTAGTCTTTCCCTTCTTTGGGCAGTTCGATGAAACGAGGCACCTTGCTGTAGGGCAACTTCATGACGAAGTATTGGGTATAGTCGGCATCTGTTGGTGTCTTGCCCTTGGCATGTAGTCGTACGGCTAGATAGAGTCGGTTGTCGCGGAGGAAAGAGCGCACGCGTGTTTTGTCTACAGGTACAGGAGTGAGGTAGGGGAATATCTCTTCACGGAAGAATCGCTTCACGAACTCTTGGTGGAAAGGTTCCACGTTGCGGCTCTGATAAAAGATAATGTGATTCTTTTTCAGTGCAGGCAACAATTGCTTTTCGTAGATACGCACTCTGTCCTCAAGTTGCCTGTTTACTTCTTGGTTGATTTCTTCTACCAAGGCCGTAGCAGAGTTTATTGTCTCTTCATCGTCGCGTGTAGCACCTCCTGCCACAGCTTTGTGGTCGGCCACACGTATTTTATAGAATTCCTCCAGGTTGGAAGAGTAGATAGACATGAAATTGATTCGCTCGTACAAGGGCAGTGTATCATCGGCCGCTTCCATCAGTACGCGGTAGTTGAAAGATAGCCAGCTAATGTCCCGTTTGAAATATCTGTCTTCCATAAGATTCAATAAGTTGATATGGCGGCAAGTGTTAAGTCTATGCGCTAAATAAATAAAAAGGTGTATTAACTTCCCTCCAAAGTTAGTTACCTTTGCACATATAAACAAAGATTGTATGGTAAAAATTGGTTTGTTGTCCGATACGCATGGTTATTGGGATGAGAAATATCTGCAATATTTTGAACCTTGTGATGAAATATGGCATGCTGGTGACATTGGGTCGATGGAAGTGGCACAGAAGCTTGCGGCCTATAGGCCTTTCAGGGCTGTTTATGGAAATATTGACGGACAAGACATGAGGAGGCTTTATCCGCAGGTCTTGCGATTTGTAGTGGAGGGTGCCGAGGTGTTGATGAAGCATATTGGTGGGTATCCTGGTAAGTATGACCCTTCGATTGCCGGCAGCTTGCTGACAAGGCCGCCGAAGTTGTTCATTAGCGGTCATTCGCATATTCTGAAGGTGAAGTATGACAAGACTTTGGGTATGCTTCATATTAATCCAGGTGCAGCTGGTAAATATGGTTTTCACAAAGTTCGAACGCTGGTTCGTTTTGTCATCGAAGACGGGGTGTTCAAAGACTTGGAGGTCATAGAACTGGCCGGCTGATTTTTTGCATGAATATTTTGTCATGTCAATTTTCTTTCCGACCTTTGTCGACGATGTGACATGTTGCAGAAACTATCGAAGGACGCTTGTATTGAAAGCTTCTTTGAAGCACACAACTAGTTGATATAGGCAATAATAATTATTTCCATTTAGAAGAAAAATGAAAGGAATCATTCTTGCCGGTGGAAGTGCCACCCGTCTTTATCCCTTGTCGAAGGCTATATCCAAGCAGATAATGCCGGTTTATGACAAGCCGATGATTTATTATCCTCTCTCTACACTGATGCTGGCTGGCATACGCGAAGTGTTGATTATCTCTACACCACGTGATTTACCCATGTTTCGCGACTTGTTAGGGAGTGGAGCCGAGATAGGCATGTCTTTTTCTTACAAAGTGCAAGATAAACCCAATGGGTTAGCACAAGCATTCGTGCTGGGCGCTGACTTTTTAAAGGGAGAGCCAGGTTGTTTGATTTTGGGCGACAATCTGTTTTATGGCCAGCGCTTTTCGTCCATGTTGCAGCGGGCTGCCTCTTTGACGAAGGGCGCTTGCATCTTTGGCTATTATGTGAAAGATCCGCGAGCCTATGGTGTGGTAGAATTTGACGAGGATGGTAAGGTCCTCTCATTGGAAGAAAAGCCAGCCAATCCTAAGAGTCATTATGCTGTACCAGGTTTGTATTTCTATGATAGTACAGTGACGGCCAAGGCCGCTTCGCTCAAACCTTCGGCCAGAGGAGAGTATGAAATTACCGACCTCAATCGTTTGTATTTGGAAGAAGGAACCTTGAAGGTGGAGCTCTTTGGGCGTGGCTTCGCGTGGCTCGATACAGGTAATTGTGATAGTTTACTTGAGGCTTCCAATTTTGTGGCAACCATACAGAACCGGCAGGGCTTTCGTATCAGTTGTATTGAAGAAATAGCTTGGCGCAAAGGTTGGATTGATTCAAAGCAACTTTCCGTATTGGGACAGCGTTTGGACAAGACTGACTATGGAAAGTATCTGTTGGAGCTGGCTTCCAATGGGAAAGAGTGAGTTTTGCGCTCGCATCAGTCTTTTATAATATTAGGAATAAGTTTATTTAATAGATAAGGAATGAAAACATATCTTGTGACCGGTGCTGCCGGGTTTATAGGTGCTAACTATATTAAGTACATTTTGGCCAAGCACGATGACATTAAAGTAGTGATTCTTGATGCCCTGACGTATGCCGGCAATTTAGGCACAATAGCTAAGGATATAGATAACGAACGTTGTTTCTTTGTGAGAGGTAATATTTGCGACCGTCTGCTGGCCGATGAGCTTTTTGCACAGTATAAGTTTGATTATGTGGTAAACTTTGCTGCAGAAAGCCATGTAGACCGTAGTATTGAGAATCCGCAACTTTTCTTGGAAACCAACATTTTAGGAACGCAGAACCTGCTTGACGCTGCACGTCGTGCATGGGTGACAGGTAAGGATGAGTTTGGCTATCCTACATGGAGAAAGGGCGTGCGCTATCACCAAGTCTCTACTGATGAGGTATATGGTTCGCTTGGTGCTGAAGGATATTTTACTGAGAAAACTCCGCTTTGCCCTCATAGCCCATATAGCGCCTCGAAGACGAGCGCGGACATGGTAGTGATGGCTTACCACGATACTTACAAGATGCCTGTAACTATCACCCGTTGCTCTAACAATTATGGACCTTATCACTTTCCTGAGAAGTTGATACCGCTTATCATCAAGAATATTTTGGAAGGAAAGAAACTGCCTGTTTATGGTGATGGCAGCAATGTGCGCGACTGGTTGTATGTGGAGGATCATTGCAAAGCCATTGACTTGGTTGTTCGTAATGGTGTAGAAGGCGAAGTTTACAACGTAGGCGGACACAATGAAAAGACTAACTTGGAAATTGTGAAGCTGACTATTGCCACCATACATCGCCTGATGACTGAAGAACCTCGCTATCGTGAAGTGTTGAAGAAGAAAGTGAAGGATGGTGACGGACAGATAGACATCAGTTGGATAAACGATGACCTGATAACCTTTGTCAAGGACCGTCTCGGACATGACCAACGCTATGCCATTGATCCCACAAAGATAACCAATGCTTTAGGATGGTATCCTGAGACGAAGTTTGAGGACGGCATAGTGAAAACTATCGAATGGTATCTCAACAATCAGGCTTGGGTAGAAGATGTGACCAGCGGTGACTATCAGCACTATTATGAAAATATGTATGGCAAGCGTTGATTGGCTTGATAAGGCTTAGGCGAAAGCTGTGCTAATAATATCGAGGCGGAATTTCTTATTGGAGTTCCGCCTCGCATTTTTTATGGTATAATTCGTCTGTGGCAGAGTTTTGTCAATAAAGAACTATGGCAAGTAGTAAAGCAAAAATCAGCATGTTGCGCGATGTCTCACCTAAAACGGCATTCAGCTCTTTTCCTTGGCGAATGTTTGCTAATTCTTTCCATGTCAACATGTGTAGGGCTAGATAGATACCCATTGTCCAAAGATATTCATTGAAGTGCAGTTTACCTTCTACAACAAACCATAAGGGAAGTAATCCAGCCAATAGTCCCATTAGAAGGTAGAGGTAACGGCCGAATGGTTCACCATATCGCACTATCAATGTTCGCTTGCCACTTATGGTATCTTGTTCACGGTCGCGGTAGTTGTTGACAACCAGCAAGGTATCTACAGCCAGGCCGGCGGCCAAACCTAATACCAGACTGTTGGCAGCCAGAGCGTGAGCCTGTACATAGTAGGTCGCTCCTACCGGTACAAGGCCGAAGAATAATATTACCAACAGATCACCCCATCCCATATAGGCCAACCGTAAGGTATAAAGAAAAGCTCCAGCAACGCATGCTATGCCTATGATTATGAGTTCCCAGCCTCCTAATGGCAATGCAGGTGCGGTGTATATCAGCAATGCCATCCCTGTGCATACTCCCAATATGACCGTCAGTAGAATACCTCGCTTCATAGCTATGGGTGAAATCCATCCTTCGGCACATGCCCGTTTGGGGCCTAAGCGGTCAGCACGATCACTACCTTTCAGGAAGTCGAACAGGTCATTGATGAAGTTGGCAGCAATCTGCATGACGCAGGCAAAAACGGCGCATAGACAGGCTGCTGTAATGTCTAGTTGTCCGTCGGAGGAGGCTAAGGCTGTGCCTAAGATAACAGGTACTAATGCCCCTGTCAGTGTCTTGGGGCGCATGGCTAACAGCCAGGCACGTAGAGAATTCTTTTTTACTTCTTTCATGTTGTTATGGTGGGATAGAGTAAAAGATAGAGAGATTTAATTCTTACTCACTTGTTTCTTCTTTAATGCTCTTTATTATCAGTACTCGTTTGGTTTCAGGCCCAATTCGGAAGCGATTGTCCGGTCGCTCATCAATAAGCCACACTATCTCATTGCCGGCGCAAAGTACCCATTGGCGTCCTTTGGCTGCCAAAGAGAACTTGTGGTCGGTCAGATAGTCGCTCACTTTTTTACGTCCTTTCATTCCAAAAGGTACAAAACTGTCGCCTTGTTGCCACAGGCGGATTGTGAATGGCTGTGATAATTTGTCGGCATCGAAGCAGGCTGTTGACTTATCGCGCGGAATGATGAAGTCAGGTGTCAGTTCGCATTCTTCCATTTGTAGTTGGGGAGGGCATGTGTTTTTTTGTCGTGGCTCTACCAATAAGTGAGTGCGGTCTTTCACTATTTGCCACTTGGGGGTATCGAATATCTTTCCCGATTGTCCATTCAGCGACTTGTAGATATCGTGCAGTTGCGTGGCATTTACACCTGTGGGCGACAGCAATTCGAACAATAAGGCTTCTGGTGAGGGTTCACGCATGAGTGCCGTTATGTCTATTGTTTTGCCATTGTCAGTTGATACACGTTGTCGTGCTTCTTCTATGGCATGGTGATAGAAACAGGCGGCTTCGTCCAAATGGTGGGCAGTATCCATAATGCTGTCTTTTACCGATGGGTTGATTCCCTCCATAAATGGCAAGAGACGGAGGCGTATTTTGTTGCGCGTGTATTCGTCTTGCAGATTGGTGCTGTCAGTCACGTAGTTTTGGCCTCGGGTTGTCAGATAATGTAAAATATCATTGCGTTTCAGGCAAAGTAGGGGTCTGATGATGTGTCCATTGCGCGGCCTGATACCTCGTAAGCCATTGATACCTGTGCCTCGAAGCAGGTTGAGCAGGAAAGTTTCTACACTGTCGTCAGCATGATGGGCCACAGCTATAGCAGTGGCCTGTAGCTGCTTGCGAAGTGTTTCAAACCATTCATAACGTAGCTCTCGTGCAGCCATCTCAATGGAGATATGTTTTTGGCTTGCATAATGTTTGGTATCAAAATGGGTAATATGCAATTTCACTTGCCGTTCTTGGCACAATTGCCGCACAAAAGTTTCGTCACGGTCGGACTCCGAACCGCGCAAATGAAAGTTGCAATGAGCAGCTTCGCACGCATAGCCTAACTCTTGCAGCATGAGCAGTAAGGCCACAGAATCTGCGCCTCCGCTCAATGCTACTATTACTTTCTCATTTATGGCCAGCAGGTGATTGTCGGCTATATATCTTGCTACTTTTTTTGTTTCCATGTTTGCAAATATACGTTATTCCTTTGGGAATATCTGCTAGGGCAGGGTTAATTTGCTGACATGTCTTCTGTATTGGAGAATAACTTTATTCTTGTTGGAAAAGCTTTTTCCCATTGGGATATTTTTTCGCTGGGCATATTGGATAAAAGTGATTAGTAAACGTACAAAAAATATAAATCAATGTCTTTTATTGCTCTATAATCTGTTCTTACAATACTTTAATAGTATTCAAAAAGCAAAGTTTTGTGCCTAAATCATGATCTGTCCGCTACTGGGCAAAGATGGTAACGTTAATAATCCGTCAATATCTCCACTTGTAAGATAAGGTAAACTTTGCTTGATTTTTTCAAAAGACCAATTCCACCATTGCAATGTTTCCAATTTTTGAATTGCATCGTCTGTAAAACGCTTCCTTATAGGTTTGGCAGGAATTCCTCCGACAATCGTATAAGGTGGCACGTCTTTCGTAACAACGGCACGGGTGGCTATGATTGCTCCATTTCCGATGCGAACACCAGCCATAATCATCGCTTCATAACCTATCCATACATCGTTGCCTATCACGATGTCGCCTTTGTTGTCCCAAGCCGTTGCCACATCCGATTTCTCCAAATCCCAATCCTCATAAAAAAGCGGAAAGGTATAGGTGGATAAGGATTTTAAGGTATGGTTGGCACAGTTGAACAGAAATTTCACACCGCAGGCAATAGAACAAAACTTGCCGATTATTAGCCGTTCGTGGTTGATAGGATAATGGTAAAGTACATTATTTCGCTCGAAAAGCAACGGGTCGGATACAAAATCATTATAGACGGTATAGTCGCCTACTTCGATAGATGGGTCTTTCACAACAGCATTCAAGTACACGGTCTGCTTGTCGCCTATGCGTGGATATATCTTTTTCATCATGACATTTAGTTTTTAATGGTGTTTATATTTAAGATAAATGACAGACTGTATCCCAAGTCCTATCACGAACAGGTATTCCACTGTCCAATAAACAGCAAGAGGTACATCCCAATGGCTCAATTTCCACAGGTAGAACAGATAGGCGGCAATAGTTGTCGCCTGAAAGATGAAAGCCGTTCGTGTTGCTCCTGTTCCCGTTACAGCATTCATATAGACATAATCGGGTAAGGCAAAGACGTAGTTCAGTAGCATGACCACATACGGTAACCATGCAGTTTGCACGATAGCTGGATTGTTTGTATAGATACTAATAACAGCCTGATGGTATATTAATGCAAGCGCAATCAGTGGTAGGCCGATAAAATAACCTAATCGGATTATCCTGCTGCATAGCGGATGCACTTGTTCTCTTTCGTTCGCTCCAATCAGATTGCTTACCAACGAGCCTGTTGTGGCGGCAAACGAACTGACAATGACAAAGAACAGGGTGGATATGCTTCGGAGAATGTTTGCTACTGCCAGTTGTAATTCTCCCAAATGTTCTATTGCTACGAAGAACAGGAGCCAAGGGGCTACGCTGATAAACGAATGGAACATGCTCCAAACGGATACATGACAAACGTGGAGCAATACACCTTTGTCGAATCTCCAAGACAAGCCATAAAGCCTTTTATCCATTTTATGTGAAACACAGATTGCCAGCACTACCAACGAACACGCTTCGGCAAAAGACGACGCGATGGCTGCACCTGCTATACCCATGTCCCAATGGAATATGAGCAGCCAATTACTTGGAATGTTCACTAATACGGATGTCAGAGCAGCCATGTTCAAGGCTTTTGTATAGGTAATACCGACCAAGAAGGAGCGTAAGGCAAGGAACGGAAAGGAGAACAACAATCCCCAAATTCTCCCATCCAAATAATCAATCACGGCATGATAGACTTCCGCAGAAGCAATCAGCCTGCTTAAAATAATCGGGGACAACAGCTTGGAGAACAGACATAAAAAGACGGAAAGTCCTGACAGGAAAAACAATCCTTGAAAGAATGTCTTTCCTGTTTCAATGTAATTTTGCTCTCCATTACGTCGTGCTATTACAACTTGTAAACCCAAACTGAAGCCGAAACCGAGCATATAGATTGCCGAGTACCATATTCCGGCAAGGGCAGATGCTCCTAATTCTATTTCACCTAAGTGCCCTAAGAATATTGTATCGGTAATATTGATAAGTTGCTCGATAAGTATGCTCATCATTACAGGGAAGTTGATGAGCCAGATATTCTTATATGTATAGTTCATTGTTCAATTTGATGTGATGTGACAAGTCCTGCTGCACAAGGCGGCATGATATATCACATAATTATGAATTTGGAATAATGGCAAAACAAGAAAGGGCAAACCTGTTATAAGTCTGTCCGTTGCTGAATAGCTGTGATTAAAATGCTATCCATTGAGTGTAGCTATATGCACACTTGCCATTTCATACTGTTGAACAATTTACTTTCTAAGATAACTATATAACAAAAGTAGTAAAAATTGGAGGACGGATATTATGATTTAAAGTTTTTTGATATTTAATAGTCACAGCTATTTTATTTAGAATATGGTATCCAGTCATTAGCCATCAGGTTGCAATAACAAACAGACAGGAATGTTTCATCAAACAACTCCGTTAGGGCAATATAGTTTCATGCCTTGAAACTAATGGTTTCATCCGCTGAAACTAATCTGAAACTTTACTCTTAAATTGAAGACTGTGATTTAATAGGTCGTAAAATGATAATGCCTTCGATAAGAATGATGGATAGTAAACCTGCCATGCAATTCTTTGTAACTTGTGTTGTATTGCTATTCTCTGTCAATCATTGGTCGGATTACTTCAAGGAATAATTTTGCTTTACTTTATTTAAGTAGCAGATTTTAGGATTGTTTAGAGCTTATAGTAGCTTGTCTTACTATTTAAATTCAGTCTAAATTACTTGTATGATTTCTATATATCTCGTATCTTTGCCAGCGAATTAATGAAGAAAGGACAAAAATATGCGTTTATCCGAATTGAAGACCGGCGAAAAGGGAGTTATTGTCAAGGTGTTGGGACATGGCGGATTCCGTAAGCGAATTGTGGAAATGGGTTTCATCAAAGGGAAAACGGTAGAGGTGTTGCTGAATGCCCCACTTAGAGACCCTGTCAAATATAAGGTAATGGGCTACGAAATTTCCTTGCGTCGGCAGGAAGCTGATATGATTGAGGTTATCAGTGAACAAGAGGCACGTGAACAATGTCCACAACCAGGTTTTCACAAGGGTTTTGAGGAAAACATCAGTTTGGTTGAGGATGAGATGAAGAGCTTGGCGCGCGATAAGCGTAGGATTATCAATGTAGCGCTGGTGGGCAATCCCAATTGCGGTAAGACGTCTTTGTTCAATATAGCTTCGGGTGCGCATGAACATGTGGGTAACTACAGTGGTGTGACGGTGGATGCCAAGGAAGGTTTTTTTGACTTTCAAGGGTATCGTTTCCGTATTGTAGATTTGCCTGGAACTTATTCCTTGTCGGCTTATTCGCCAGAGGAGATTTATGTCCGCCGACACATTATTGATGAGACTCCAGATATTATCATCAACGTGGTTGATGCATCAAATCTTGAACGTAATCTTTATCTGACCACCCAATTGATAGACATGAATGTGCGAATGGTGGTGGCACTCAATATGTACGATGAATTGGAAGCCAGCGGCAATTCGCTGGATTATGTAACGTTGGGACAGTTGTTTGGTGTGCCAATGTTGCCTACAGTGTGTCGTACAGGTAAGGGGGTGGACAATCTTTTTCACATCATCATTGAACTTTATGAAGGAAGTGACTTCTTGGATGAAAAAGGGAAGGTGAGAGCGGAAATCTTGGATGATATGCGCAATTGGCATAAGGAATATGTGCCAGGTCATGATTTTGGCAGTCACAAGGAAGAAGAAGAACATCCGCGTGGATTCTTCCGTCATATTCACATTAATCATGGGCCTGAGTTGGAACGTAGTATTGAGGCTGTGAAGTCAGTTATCAGTCAGAATGAACATATACGCCATAAATATTCTACTCGCTTTTTGGCCATCAAGCTGCTGGAGAATGATAAGGATTTGGAGGCAATGGTGGCGACACTGCCTAATGGAGAGAACATTATCAACGTACGTAATCGTGAACGTGAGCGTATCCGTCGTTCTGTCAACGAAGACAGCGAGCAAGCCATCACTGATGCCAAGTATGGTTTTATCTCGGGTGCACTGAAGGAGACTTTTGTGGATAATCACCAAGACAATGAGCAGACAACTCGAGTGATTGACTCCATCGTTACGCATCGTATCTGGGGTTATCCAATATTTTTCCTTTTCTTGTATCTGATGTTTGAAAGTACCTTTGTATTGGGCGATTATCCCATGCAAGGCATCGAATGGTTGGTAGGAAAGATTGGTGAAGTCGTGCATAATAATATGACCGAAGGGCCTTTGAAGGACATGCTGATAGATGGTATAATAGGTGGTGTGGGTGGTGTCATTGTGTTCTTGCCTAACATCCTGATACTTTATTTATGTATTTCCATTATGGAAGACTCTGGCTATATGGCGCGTGCAGCGTTTATTATGGACAAGATTATGCACAAGATGGGCCTGCATGGCAAGTCTTTTATTCCTTTGATAATGGGCTTTGGTTGCAATGTGCCTGCGGTAATGGCATCGCGTACTATTGAGAACCGCAAGAGCAGGCTTATTACCATGCTCATTACGCCATTGATGTCGTGTAGCGCACGTTTGCCTATTTATCTGTTGCTCACAGCCGCTTTCTTTCCTCACAATGCCGGATTGGTAATGTTGGTACTTTATGCAATTGGTATTCTTTTGGCAGTGTTGATGGCGCGTCTGTTCAGTCGCTTCCTCGTGAAAGGTGATGATACGCCGTTTGTTATGGAGTTGCCGCCCTATCGTATGCCAACAGCTAAATCTATTCTTCGTCATACATGGGAAAAGGGAGCGCAATATTTGCGTAAGATGGGAGGTATTATCATGATTGCATCCATGATTATCTGGGCATTAGGCTATTATCCTAATCATAATGATTATGCAACCGTAGCCGAACAGCAGGAGAATTCTTATATAGGCAAGATAGGTAAGGCTATAGAACCGGCTATCGAACCATTAGGCTTTGATTGGAAGCTTGGTATTGGTTTGCTCTCTGGAGCCGGGGCGAAGGAGTTGGTGGTAAGTACTATGGGGGTGCTTTATGCAGATGATGCCGAGGTTTCGGCAGAAGGCCTGGCAGAGCGGATACCTATTACGCCGTTGGTTGCTTTTGCTTATATGGTGTTTGTGCTGCTTTATTTCCCATGTATTGCTACGCTGGTGGCTATTAAACAGGAATCTGGTGGCTGGCATTGGGCGTTGTTTACCGCGTTGTACACGACTGTTTTGGCTTGGGTGGTTTCCTTTATTATTTATCAGGTAGGGAGTTTGCTTGTATGATGAGTGATTGGCAGGAATGGGTTGTTGTATTGTTGCTTTTGTTGTGTGCAGTGCGTGTAGGACAAGGAGTCTTCACTTTTTTCAAACGTTCTTCGCAAAGTAAGAATCCGTGTGATAGTTGCGTAAGTGGTTGTGAATTAAGAGATTTGTTGGAAAGGAAACGCCAAACGTGTCTGCATGCTCAAAAAGATAAGCAGAAAAAGTGCTGCCAATAGTTGTAGTATTAAAAAAAAGTATTACCTTTGCAACCGCAATCGAGAGAGATTCCTACTGAAACAGTAGAATAACAATGATTGTTACCTAAAATGGTACCTTGGATGAGTGGCTTAGTCAGCGGTCTGCAAAACCGCGTACGGCGGTTCGAATCCGCCAGGTACCTCAAAATCACTCAAAAGCCTTGCCAATAAAATGGCAGGGCTTTTTCGTTGTTATTGTAAGCTATGGATATAAAGGAAATAAAAGAAGAGTTTGTGGAACTGTTGCGTTCTACAGGACGTGATGGTGTGGAAGATTTGTTGGAGGGGCTGGAAGAAATGGGTTTCTTTACAGCTCCTGCATCGGCCAATCATCATTTGAATACTGAAGGAGGGCTGGTCCAGCACTCATTAAATACTTGTAAGGCTGCTCTGATGGTGTGGGAAGGGATGAAAACGCTTGAGCCGGGTCTTGAGAGAGAAGTAGGTCGGGATAGTGTTATTATTGCCAGCCTACTCCATGATGTATGCAAAAGTGATATTTATTTTCGTTCAGTAAAGAAACGCAAGAATGTGTTAGGCCAATGGGAAGATAGCGAGGGCTATAAAGTTTCTTATAAGAACTTTCCGATGGGACATGGTGAGAAGTCGGTGATATTGTTGCTATGTAACGGGCTTGAAATGAGCGATGATGAAATGTTGGCTATTCGTTGGCACATGGGGGCATGGGGAATTAATATGAATAGTTTTGAAGATCAGCGCAGTTTTGATACCTCACAGAAACTTTATCCATTGGTTTCTATCATCCAGGTTGCTGATAAGTTAGCAGCAAATATCATGGAGCGGAGTGGGGAAGAGTTGGATGAACTTTGATAAAGAATGAAATACATGTTTGCTTTTTAAAAGCGACCGTGATGTGTGGATATATGATAAAAGCCAACCTTTATGCCTTATGTATGGCAATATGAAGGTTGGCTCTTATTGTATATGTTAATGATGCACTCGTACGATTCGCTAATCTTCCATTAGTTTACGATAGCGTACGCGTGTAGGTTCTTCTTTGCCTAACCGTTTTAATTTGTTTTCCTCATATTCTGAATACGAGCCTTCGAAGAAGAACACATTGGAGTCGCCTTCAAAAGCCAGTATATGTGTACAGATGCGGTCTAAGAACCAACGGTCGTGACTGATTATCACTGCACATCCGGCAAAATCTTCTAAGCCTTCTTCCAGTGCACGCAGGGTATTTACGTCAATATCGTTGGTCGGTTCGTCGAGTAACAGGACGTTGCCTTCTTCTTTCAAAGCCATAGCCAAGTGTAGACGGTTGCGTTCACCACCTGACAATACGCCACAAAGTTTTTCTTGGTCAGCTCCCGAGAAGTTGAAACGGCTGAGATAAGCACGGGCGTTGATGTCTCTGCCTCCCATACGTATCAGTTCCGAACCTCCGGATACAACCTGATAGACTGTTTTATTGGGATCAATATCTTTGTGTTGTTGGTCTACATATGCAAGCTTCACTGTTTCGCCCACTTCAAATTCACCTTTGTCAACCTTTTCCAGTCCCATAATCAGTCTGAACAAAGTCGTTTTTCCGGCTCCGTTAGGACCAATAATACCAACGATTCCGTTGGGGGGTAACATGAAATTGAGGTCGTCAAACAAAAGTTTATCGCCGTAGGCCTTAGCTACATGCTTGGCTTCAATAACTTTGTTGCCAAGTCGTGGCCCATTGGGGATGAAAATCTCTAATTTGGCTTCTTTCTCTTTTACATCTTCATTCAGTAATTTATCGTATGAGTTAAGACGAGCTTTACCTTTTGCTTGTCGTGCTTTAGGAGCCATACGTACCCATTCCAACTCTCGTTCCAATGTTTTACGGCGTTTGCTGGCTGTTTTTTCTTCCTGTTCCATGCGTTTGGTCTTTTGCTCCAACCAGCTTGAATAATTACCTTTCCAAGGAATACCCTCTCCGCGATCCAATTCAAGAATCCATCCGGCTACATGGTCCAGGAAATAGCGGTCGTGGGTAACTGCAATGACTGTACCTTCATATTGTTGCAAATGTTGTTCCAGCCAGTCAATGGATTCTGCATCCAGGTGGTTGGTAGGCTCGTCCAGCAACAGAATGTCGGGTTTTTGAAGCAATAGGCGGCACAAGGCTACACGGCGACGTTCACCTCCTGACAGATGTTCAACCGATTGGTCTTCGGGTGGGCAACGCAAGGCGTCCATAGCCCGTTCTAGTTTGCTGTCTAAATTCCAGGCATCGGTTGCGTCGATGATATCTTGTAACTCTGCTTGTCTAGTGAAGAGTTTATCCATCTTGTCTGGGTCTTCATAATATTCAGGTAAACCGAATTTTTGGTTAATCTCTTCATATTCGTTTAGTGCATCCACAATGGGTTGCACGCCCTCCATAACTATTTCCTTAACCGTCTTTGTCGGATCTAAATAAGGTTCCTGCGCCAAATACCCTACAGAATATCCTGGTGAAAATACGACCTCACCTTGATATGATTTGTCTAATCCTGCTATTATTTTCAGCAAAGTAGATTTACCAGAACCGTTCAGACCGATAATGCCTATTTTAGCGCCGTAAAAGAATGACAGATAGATGTCCTTTAAAACTTGTTTGTTATTTTGCTGGATGGTCTTGCTAAGTCCAACCATTGAAAAAATAATTTTTTTGTCGTCAACTGTTGCCATATATGCTTTAAAATTCTATAATGGTACAAAATGAAATATGGGCAAAGATAAGAAACTGTTTTTGATTTTCCTTATTCGAAAGGATACAAAACAATTAGTAGTAACCGTTTTAGGCATATAATTGCTTTTCTGAAGAAGATAAAATCAGTAAAAAGTGAGGATTATTTTGCTTATTTCAATAAAACTGCTTACCTTTGCAATCGCTTAACAGCAATAAAGGATTGATTCGCTAGCTCAGCAGGTAGAGCACAACACTTTTAATGTTGGGGTCTTGGGTTCGAGCCCCAAGCGGATCACCAAGGAAATCAGAGAGTTACAAAAAAGTAACTCTCTTTTTTATTACCTATTTTGTGCTGGTTTATCGGATCAATGTAAAAACGTTGATCCCTTGAATAGCTTTTGTTATTTAAAAATAAAAAAGGATCAACGTAAAAAGCAGAGGTGTGAATCTGGCAAAATTGTATATTTGTTGGAAACAAAATCAGCAATAGTTATGGAAAACAGCGGTTATCGTCTCCTTCTTCCCGAAGGAACATTGGATTATTGCACCATTTCAGATGTAAAGGAAAGTAGCAGTGAAATAGTAATTTATCTGGAAGAGAAAAATGAAGCTCCAAAGGAATATTCGAATATACAAGTGGAGAGTAAGGGATTTTATAATCAGGTAGTTGTCCAGGATTTCCCGGTTCGCGGCAAGAAGCTTTTCCTGAACATCCGTCGCCGTCGGTGGATAATAAAGGTTGATGGCCGTTATGTAAGCCGTAATTGGAAATTGGTAGCCGAAGGCAGCCGTATGACGCATGAATTTGCGTCTTTTTTAAAAGAACTATATTGATACTCTTCCGGTAAGCTGCAAGCTTCTAGGATTTCTTTTCGGCTTGGACGGTGAGCTTCTTGAACGTCAGTACCGCAACCATTTGAGCGGTTACATAGGTTGGTCCCAGTTCTCGCATGCGGAAGAATGGATTCTTTTCGAAAAGAATATCGGTTCGTATGTGGGTATTGACGAAGTCAACCTTTCATAAGGTGAACTTTATACAATCCTGATAAACAAGGAGAAAAGGGACGTTCGGGAAGTATCATTGCAATCATAAAAGGTACGGATGTCAGAACTGTCACATCCGTACTGTTAAAGCTTTCCAGACGCAGGCGCTTCCAGGTCAGGGAGATAACCCTTGACATGGCTCCGAACATGAAACAGATAGCACGTATCTGTTTCCCAGCCGCACGCCGCGTGACGGACCGTTTCCATGTACAGATCCTGGCTTATGAGCGGTTCAGGAAATGAGAGTGAAAGCGCGCTGGGAAGCCTTAGATGAGGAATCCATACAAATGGCATATGCCAAGGCATGCGGAAAGCCTTATCATGCTCCAATCTTCGAGAATGGGGATTCAAGAAAGCAGCAGCAGCTGGCAAGAAGCATCTATCTTCTCTATAAGAAAAAAATCCCTATGGACTGAATCACAACGTGTGCGTGCCGCCATCCTGTTCAGGGAATATCCTGATATAAAGAAAGCATATTATCTTTCAATGAGGCTCGGGCTGATATATTACCAATGCAGGCATAAGGATACTGCAATAACAAAACTTGCAAGATGGTATGACGAAGTAGACAAAGCGGGCTTCCTTGCCTTTGCAAGAGTGGCAAGATCCATACAGACGCATTATCTGGAGATCATAAACTTCTTTGAGAAACGTTCCACGAATGCTGCATCCGAATCCTTCAACGCCAAAATAAAAAACTTCCGTTTACAGTTCAGAGGAGTAAAGGATAAGGCGTTCTTCTTGTTCAGGCTAGCTAAAATTTATGCTTAATCAATAAATCCCTCAGGTTTTTACGTTGATCCCCGTTTTTAGGCTCAGTAGAAATTTAGTGGGGATAAGCATACAAGTTGGCAATTCTGAAGAGAAAAAAATTTCTTATCAGCCACCCCTCTAAGGTTAGCTCTGAAAAGTTTGATTTTAGCGTTGAACGATTCGGCCATTGCATTTGAAGCTCTATTGTTGTAGAAGTTCAGAATATCATCATAATGCTCGTAAAACGTTGCTGCAATGACATTGAAAGAATGGAATTTTGCTTCTTCAACCTTGTTGTACCATTTAGCCATAGATAGTCTTGCGGCATCCTTAATCGTATTTTTGGAAAATATCATCCGCAGCGAATGGCATAGTCCATATGCTTTCTTTATGTCGGGATATTCCTCAAACAATATCTTCGCCCGCTGTTTCTGTCTGTCAGTCTACTTGTCTGCTGACTTGAAAAGGAGATAACGCGAGCGTATGAGCAGTTCCTTGCGGGTGTCTCCATTAGGATACCGGTATGGTTCATAAGTCTCACCTTTCAACCTGGCTTCCTCCATTTCGTCGTTGGAGTGCTGTATGGCGTCCCACCGATGCTGTATACGCAGTTCCTGCACCGCGTCACATGCCAGTTTCTGGACATGGAAACGGTCAATGACGCGCTTGGCTCTTTTGTATTATTTCTCAAATATGTGCCCGTCGATATGATAGAAATCCTCAAGCGTACGGCAGGTCACTGGGGATGTCTCCATACGTTTCTTTTAAAAAAGCTCCGAATTCCTTGGAGTAGCGTGTGCCTTTGGCTGCCACGTCAAGGTCTATCGGAATGCTGAAACTCTTGCCTGTACGGGTGTCAAACCAACGTCTGCGGCGTATCTTGAGAATGACCTTATGGTCTCTTATTGGGAAGTCTGTAACATTTACGGCTTCCATAAAGCCTTTGGATTCGAAATGCACCTCTGATGAAAGCGTTTCATTCATCCTTTCGTCAAGGCTGATACGGATCTCTTTAGGGCTCTGCTCTACACCAACAACTGCAAAGTATTCAAGTATCTGGGATGGCAAAACTACTTGGGCCAACATTTTTAAACTATCCTTTTCCATACAACAAAAATCGGAATTGGTGCTGATGCAAGCAAATTTATCCCCACTAAATTTCTACTGAGACTTGAATAGCTCTTGTTCTTGAAAAAATAAAAAAAAGTCAGATAACATTCAATGTTTATCTGACTTTCTAGAGAGCGGAAGACGGGACTCAAACCCGCGACCCTCAGCTTGGAAGGCTAATGCTCTATCAACTGAGCTACTTCCGCAAGTTAATTGCGTGGGCAAAGATGGATTCGAACCACCGAAGGCATAAGCCAGCAGATTTACAGTCTGCCCCATTTGGCCACTCTGGTATTTGCCCTTGTCGCATTTGAGCTAAGTTTATAGGCTAATGCCCTTATTTCTCATTTGCGGTGCAAAGATACGACTATTTTTGGAAACTCCAAGCGAAATCTATCATTTTTATGGCAGTAATTGCGCATTCATCACCTTTATTGCCAAGTCTGCCTCCGGCACGTTCTTCGGCTTGTTCCATGGTATTGGTAGTGATGAGGCCGAAGATGACAGGTTTATCACTATTGGCATTAAGCTCGGTGACACCCTGGGTTACTCCCATACAAACATAGTCGAAATGAGGGGTATCGCCACGTACTACACAACCCAGTACGATGACAGCATCTACTTCGGTGTATTCTAACAGTTGGTTGGCCCCAAATGTGAGTTCGAAGCTGCCTGGTACGGTTTTAACCAGAATATTTTCATCTTTGGCTCCATGTTTTTTCAGTGTTTCTATCGCCCCTTTCAATAAGGCTCCTGTAATATTGTGGTTCCATTCAGAAACAACTATGCCGAATTTCATGTTGCTTGCATCGGGGACAGACTTGAAATCATAGTCTGATAGGTTGTGATAAGCTGTTGCCATGGTATGTCTAATTTATTAAGTCGTTTTGCTTGATATGTTGATTATAAACGATTAGTTTTATCGGGTTTAGATGGTAAGAGCAGAAACAAAACACGGATTAAACGGGAGAATGTACATTCGCTTTTTAGTTCTTATGTACTTTTTTACCGCATAATCCGTGTTTGGCTTTATTTCAATTTCAAATCTCTTGTTCAGAGATTGAAATACCGATTACTTATTCTTCAGCTTAGCCTGCTCAATGTACTTTTCGATGTTCATAGCCTGATATGAACGGAAGTACTTGTCTTTGATGGTAGTAAAGGCTTTGAGAGCATCGTCATATTTGCCTTGCTTCATCAGAATCTCACCGGCTTGTTGCAGGTAAATAGGGCTTAAGCTATTATTGTCGGCCTCGTTGGCTGCGCTTTGCAGAAGTGAAACAGCTTTGTCAAGTTGTCCTACAGTAGCATAGCAGTTACCCATAGCACCCTTAATGGCTGGAGCAACCATTGCATCGTCTCCGCTGAATCCGTCGAGCATCTTAATAGCTTCTTCGTATTTGCCCATGTGAGCATAGCAAATACCGGCATATGCCTTGGCCAAATTTGCCGCATCAGTTCCGCTATATTCGTTGGCTATTTTTAAGAAACCAGTATAACCGATGCTGTCACCGTTCAAAGCCTGTTCGTACATGTCTGCTTCAAAATACTGTTCTCCTTTAAATAATGCAGTCTGTGCCTTTTCTTCACGTGGCTCGGCATAGAGGTGCTTGTACATTACGACACCTGCTACGATAACAACAAGTGCTACGACAACGCCGATAATTGACTTTTTGTTTTTAATCAGGAATGCTTCAGATTGCGTAAGCGCTTCTTCTACATTCAGCGCTTCGTTGGTCTTTTTTTGTTCTGCCATTTTTATATTCTTTTTTTATTATTATTTACGTTTGCGTCAGCTTGCCATTGGCCAAGGCTGAAATCAGTTTTCCAAAAAACGTGGCAAAGATAATGATTTCTTCCGTGTTACGACAATAAATAAAAGAAAACTTTGATACTGTAAATGCTTTAATTACTATTTTTCCACTGGCTTTTACTGCTTTGTTATCTTTTCTATATCCAATGACTTCTTGCTTATGAATTGTTGGCCTGTTTTTTCTTTATGCTATCCAGTCGATTATTCTTTTGTGTACAGTGAACTTATGGGTGAGGAAAGCTAATTTTGTTTATGATAGCTGGTTATTGTTTGGGGGGGGTGAGTGGTCAGTGTGAAACTGTATACAGATTGGCTGAATGAAGGTTGTTATTAATGCGAAAGGTATATAAAAAAAGAAGGGTATCTATCCCAGACACCCAATCTTTATTAACCTTAAATCTAATACCATGAAAAACACAGTGCAAATGTAGAGGTTTTATGTTATACAACATAGTATTTCTTCTTTTTTCTGCTCGTTTTTAACTTTTATTGGCTGTTTTGCGCTTCGCTGGGGCTATTATTGTGGAAAAACAGGCTCAAAATGCAAGAAAATAGCTGCAATGATGGTATTCAAAAACTATAGCTGATGCTGGCCAATATTTCGCGCGGACGGATGCGGAGCCAGTCCGTACGGCTTTGGGTGGCTGTATAGGTGGTGTAGGCATAGTTCTTCTTGTTGAAGAGGTTGCTGAGGCAGGCTTCTATCCGCCAGCGGTCGTGTCGCCAAGTAGCACTGACGTCGACCAGCAGGGTGTTTGTTCGATTGCCGTTGCCTAAATCGTTTTTATAATGTTCGCCACTCACTGCCAAATCTACCTTTCCTATGCTGAAATTGAGACGCAGACGTTGCACGACGTTGACTAAGGGTGTCAGCTCCGTATCGTTGTCAATGCGGGTGGAGCTGTAACCAATGGTAGCGTGATAAGTGGCTTCCAACCAGTTGAGCGGCGACCATACGATTTTGGGTTCCGCCTGTAGATAGTCGTAGCGGAAGTCTTGCAATAAAGCCGGGGAGGTAGAAGAAGTGCGGGTCAGCTGTTGTCCGTAGTGCCGGGTCAGTTGCAGGTCGAGGGAGGCTTTCAGTCGCCAGTCGAAGATGCCTTTGGACAGCGACGTCGTCAGTGTCCAAGTGTCGGAGGTATTCCTGAAGGAGCGGCGGAGGGTAGCCACTGTGTCGGCAGAGATATATTGTTCGTAGATTGTGGAGTGTCGGCCGTGGCTGTAGTTCAGGGTGGCGGTGGCGAAAAATTCCTGTACCGTATTCTTGTATTCGGCATAAAGTTGTCCGGTCAGCGTGTTGCTGAGCGGCATCAGTCCGTTTGTGGATATCAGCGTGCGGTAGTCGGTGCGGCGGAGATAAGGGCAAATGTCGAGCGCATTGCCAGCCGAGCGGCTGAAGCTGCCATAGGCGGAGAACTTCCAGTGATAGTCGTGCTGATAGCGCAGGTAGACACCGGGTGAATAGAGGAAATACGACTGCCGTGCTCCGAAGTAGTGATTCCAGCTGACGGGTACTTTTATGAAGGCAAACACGGAACCGCGGTCCCACTGTAGCTGCGGAGAGAGCTGGGCAGACAGTTGCGAAGCATTGTAGGATGCGGTGCCGCCTGGCTGCTCCAATCGGTAGCGGGACCATTCGGCCGTAACATCCGCTTTCAGATGACTGGTCAGTCCATTGCGCTTATGCAGATAGCTGGCTGCATGATGTGTGTAGAGGATGTGTTGGGCATACTCGTCTTGTTCGGAAGGCAAACTCAGAGTGGAAGGTTGGTAGGCTAGTTGCGCATCAGAGGTAAGCTCCCATGTATGCTCGTCGCGATTCTTCAGGTAGTCCAGGTGATTGTGGGCTTTGAGACGGGTGGTTTCGATGGTCTGCTCCAGTTCGCCGGCATGTCCGCGGTCGCGCTCTGCCTCCAGGGTGAGCCGGTTGGTCAAGTAGTGCGTCGTGGCATTGTCTTCGTAGGCCAGGTTGGCATGCAGGGCATCGGTGACCAGGCGATAGTTGGCTGCCTCTTCCAGCTGCACGGTGTCGCCCGCCTGGTAGAAGGTCTGGACGTTGCCACGCTGTTGCTGGACGCGGTTGTGCGTGTAGTCGGCTTGCAGGCGCAGGGAGCGTTCGTCGCTACGGCGATACATGCGGTTGGCATTGGCCGTATAGGTCTCGTTGAACAGCAAGCGCCGTGTGTCGAGCGGAGTGCTGATGGAAGATTGCGTGAGCAAGCTGGGCAGGGTGATGTTGCTTTGGCGGCTTGTGGCCAGCTGAGTTTGTTCGTTGCTCAGGTCATGACCGGTGTTGTTGGTCTTCAGACTGAAGATACTTTGCCGTCCTCGTCCTAATTGGAGAGCACTTAACGAGCCTTGCCAAAGTGCCGCCGTGCGACCACTGGCTTCTTCGGTCAGTCCGCCACCGCCTTCGAGGGTAGGAAACCACTGGTCGCGTGCCTGCTCGTCCAACTTCAGGTTGAGAGCCACCTCTTCAGAGTCCAGCTTGCCACTCAACGCCCGCACCGACTGGTAGTTTTCCATCAGCTCGGCCGACTTCACGGCGCGTGCGTCCAAATTATTGTTCACCTGATTGTAGCGGCCACCCGTCACGTCCATGCCTTCCACCAGAAAGTGGTCGATAGGCTTGCCTTTGTAGGTCACGGTGCCGTTTTCCTTCACGTCGATGCCTGGCAGACGCTTCAACACATCTTTTATATGCGTGTCTTTGGCCGTGGCAAAGTCGGCCAGGTTGTAGCGGATGGTGTCGCGCCGGCTGGAGATGCGTCCGGGACGAATCTCCACCTCCTTCAGCACGATGCTCTCGGTCTGTAAGGCGAAGTCGAGCTGTCTGCCGGCCGACACGTCGCATGTCTGTCGTCCGTAGCCCAGTAGCGAGGCGCTGACTTGCAGGGTGCCTTCGTGGTGCCAGGGCAGTGAGTAGCGGCCATTGGCGTCGGTCAGGGTATAGTCGATGGTCACGCCGTTGCGCATGACGCTTATCATGACCGCTTCAAGCGGGCGGGAGGTTTCGGCATCGGTCACCCTGCCGTGCAGCTTGTCTTGTGCCAGCAGCGGCAGGGAGAATCCGAATACCCATGTTAGAGTGAGAGAAATCAGGAGTTTCATGAAGAGTGGGTCGTTAATCGTTTTCCTTTCTTGGTACTTTTATCCAGCCTTGTTACTGCCTTGGCCATCCTTTTGTGCTACCCTGACCTCTACTTAGTGCTATCTTGAGGTAATTTATAAGGCTTTTAGTGAAATATTATAAGGCTTATAGACACACACTATAAGGCTTATAGAGATGCTCTATAAGGCTTTTAACAATTCGTTATAAGGCTTATATATTATCTTTTTTTACTACTTTGGCAGGCCGAAGGTAGCAGGTCGGGGGCGGCAAGATAGCTTCCTGGCAGGGATTTCGGAGATGGTGGTCAGCGTTCTATGGGGTTGTAAGGCATGTCCTTGGGGTTCTTGGCAGGCTGGCCGTGCTCGTCCTTGATGGTTATTTTCACGTTGGGCATGCTGCCTGTGATGAAGCCTATGGGGTCGGCGAAGAAGCGCTCGTGTACTTTGTTATATTGCTTGCGGTTGACGGATTCGTAGTCTTTTCCACCAAAGATAATGGGGGCTGTGTTGCGGCATTGCTCGATGCCGTTGGCCGCGAAGCGGTAGTGTCCTTCGGCGTCTTCGGCTTTCAGTATCATGCCCGGCAGTCCGCAGAGCTTCCACGGTCCTTCGCTGACCGGGATGTCGGGTGTGAACCAGGCTGTCCATTGTCGCCCTTTGAACTGGGTTGTAGCGCGGGTGCAGCGATAGCCCAGAAGCGTCAGTGTGTCAGCAGTCAACTTCCATTCCGGCTTTTCCTCCTTTTCCTCGCAACGCAGGCGGCTGATGTCGCCCGCTATTTCGTCCAGCGTGGTCATGTGTCCTTCGGGATAACCTTTGAATGTCTGCTCGCTCCATACACTTTTGTATTGCTCGGCGTGCTGACTGATGGTTTCTGTCGATGCCCCGTTGTCCATGTCGGCTTTCAGCACGGAGTCCCGCACGGCGGCGGTATAGCTGTAGAAGCGCGATGATTTCCGTCCGATGTCCAGCCGCATGGTCTCTTTGATGGGTTGGTCGGGCTTGGACAGGTCGGTCAAGGCCTCCATGTCGTATTGCACGGTCAGTACTTTCTGGTCTATGCTGTCCTGGCGGAAGGTGCGGCCGGTAGAGATTGTGAAGCTCACTTGTGCTTGTGCGGCCATGCTGACGAGGCACAGGCAGAGGGTGGATAAGTGTTTCGTTTTCATGATTTGTCTATTGTTTAGGGTGATACATTAGGTTTGTTTGTCTGGTGCGAAGATAGGGCGGTGGAGGGCAAAGGGCGTCAGAAAGATATTACTGAGATATTACGGTCGTAGAAATATCTGCCTGGCACGGGGGCTGCGTGCGGGTGAAAGGCTTATCTTTGCCGGCAGATAGGGTAGGTGGCCAGCCATTCTACACCTTATTATATATGTATAGCGGATTGGATTATGGAACGACGGATTAAAATCATTTGGCTGCTGTCAATAGCTTCCATGCTGCTTATTGGGGCGGGACAGGGCTATTGGTTGTGGAACCAGTATCAGTTTACCAATGAAGAATATGGGCGGGAAGTGCTGCGGCAGGTGACGGCTACCGCGGTTATTTATGATTCTCTGCGCGTGAAGGAACCTCAGCGGCTGGACGGGAAGCAGTTGGTAAAGTGGTATACCACCAATACGAACTGGAACGAGAAGACCGACTCACTGACGGGAGAGAAGATAACCCGCATCATTCTTGCCTTGCAGCTTGGAATGCAGCCTAGTGACACATTGCCTGGTATGATTCAGTTGACTGCGGTGCCGGCCCTGCCGGAGGACAGTGTGGTGTCGGTGTCCGATTCGGTTGTGCTGCGAGGTAATAAAGGACAGTATGAGCGCCTTAACCTGATGTATTATGCTAATCTGATGAGGCTGGAACTGACCAATCCCTTTTGCTTGCAACGGTTTGACTCACTGCTGGCAGTCCGCATGCCGGAGGTATCGTTCCATTGTCGTTTGGGGACAACAGCTGCCGATAGCATCTATCAGTGGGAAGCCATGCTGGATAAAGGCGGAAGCCGGCTGCATCCGGTCGCACGAGTCTCTTATCCCTACAATCCTCTGAAGCGGCAGCTGGTGTATGTGGAGGTGGCTATCCCCGGCCATGTGTTGTTGCTTCGCATGGGCTGGCAGCTGGTGGGCAGCTTGCTGATGATTGCTTTGCTGGCGGTCTGCCTGCTCTTTCAGATACAGACCATCCTGAAGCAGCGGCGGCTGGATGAACTGCGGCGCAGTTTTGTCAATACCATGATTCATGAGTTGAAGCGGCCGGTGCAGACGCTGAAGATGTGTCTGGCCTTCTTGGGCGACAGAAGCTTGCGTGAGGATGCACCGGCTACCGACCGGGTAGTGGAAGACTCGGTAGACGAGGTGGATAATCTTTCAGCCTATCTTCAGAAGCTGCGCGACATGACGCGGGCCAGCGATGAGCAGACGCCGCTGTCCTTCCGCACCTTTGATTTCCGGCCCGTGGCCGAGAAAATCATTCGGCAGCAGCATATTCCTGACCATAAGCAAGTGACGTATGAGACGCACCTGGGCACGGCATTGAAGGTAACGGCAGACCCTGTTCACCTGTCCAATATGTTGAGCAATCTGCTGGAGAATGCCATCAAGTATTCGGGCTCTTCCGTTCACATTGTTGTGACGTGCTCTGTGGATGAGCGCAACTTCCTCCTGTCTGTGGCAGACAATGGCATTGGCATTCCGGCTCATGAGCAGTCTCGCGTGTTCGACAAGTTCTATCGCAGTGCCAGCTTGCCCGACCGCAGTGTGCCCGGCATAGGCTTGGGATTGAGCTATGTGAAACTGCTGGCAGAGGCTCATCATGGCTCTGTCAAACTCAGTAGCAAGCCGGGACAAGGCACAACCGTTACAATCATTATTCCCCAATAATTCATTGAACCTGTGACGTCATGAAAACACTGAAAATACTTTTTGCTGACGATGACTTGAAGTATTCCATGCTGCTGAAACGCTTTCTTGAGAAGGAAGGCTACGATGTGACCTATGTGGGCAATGGCATTATGGCCTTGGAACAATTTCCACAGGTAAAGCCCGACTTGGTGTTGCTGGACATCAATATGCCGGGGCTGAATGGTTTTGAGGTGGCTGCGCAAATTCGGCAGACGGACAAGCATGTGCTTATCTTTTTTCTTTCTGACCGTAGCGACAAGGCCGACCGCCTTCAGGGCTTTCAGTTGCGTGCCAATGATTATTTGGCCAAACCCTTCTACCCGGAGGAACTTATAGCCCGCATTCGCGAGCGTTTTGCTTTCCAGTTGGACGAAACGGTGGAGGAGGAGACCTATCGGTTCGGCTCAACAGTGTTCAATTATAACACCAATGAACTGCGTACGGCCAGTAGCAAGGTGCTCATCACTTCCCGTCAAGCGGATATATTGCGGCTGTTGGCCTTGAATATTAATAGTGCTGTCTCTCGCGACTTGTTGCTTGAATCGGTGTGGGGTAGTGCTTCATACGCCAATTCGTTGGCCTTGAATGTGCAGATAACCTATTTACGCAAAGCTTTGAAGAATGATCCGACGGTCAAGGTTGAATCGTTGATGAAGAAAGGTTACGTCCTGCGCACAGAATGATATCGGCTTCGTCTGTTTACTAAAAATAGAGGGGAGATGCTTGAAGAACGAAATATTTGTTAACTTTGTCCAAAACAGATATGAGCCCGTTTGTTTCACCAATACTGGCCGTTGCTCTGGCAAGAGGTTTGCAGTTTACGGTGATTCTTGTGTCAGAGGCTTATGTCGGCAATTCTTATTAATGTAATACTTATAATGGTATCATGAAAAAGTTAATGGTATTTTGTTGTCTTGCTCTGTTGGCAGGCGGAGTTTGGGCGCAGCGTAGTGAAATTAAGTTAGAGGAACATTGGAAGTTCTCGAAAGGAGATTTTTCTGAGGCGGTCAAGCCTGATTTTGATGATAAAAACTGGCAAACGGTAACAGTTCCTCACGATTGGGCCATATATGGGCCATTCAGTCGAGATAATGATTTGCAGGAAGTAGCCGTGACACAGAATTTGGAGACCAAGGCGTCTGTAAAGACAGGTCGAACGGGTGGTCTGCCTTATGTCGGGATAGGATGGTATCGTACTACTTTTGATGTTCCGGCCGATAAAATGGCTACGTTGGTTTTCGATGGTGCCATGAGCGAGGCCAGGGTATATGTCAATGGGCAGGAGGCTTGTTTCTGGCCATTCGGATATAATTCGTTCCATTGCGATGTTACACCTTATATATATAAGGATGGTCGGGAAAATACGCTGGCTGTGAGATTGGAGAATAAACCCCAATCTTCGCGATGGTATCCTGGAGCAGGACTCTATAGAAATGTCCGTCTTGTACTGACTGATAAAGTGCACGTACCGGTGTGGGGTACACAGATAACAACGCCTCATGTGGCTGCCGATTATGCTTCGGTGCGTCTTCTTACCGAAGTGGCTCATGCTGGTGACAAGGTGATACGTATTTGTACGGAGATTGTTGCGCCCAATGGAGAGGTGGTGGCTCGTAAAGATAATACCCGGAAGATAAATCACGGAATGCCTTTCGAACAGAACTTCATTGTAGATCGTCCGGCTCTGTGGTCGCCTGAATCGCCCAGCTTGTATAAGGCTGTTTCGCGTATTTACGTTGATGGCAATCAAGTCGATGAGTATGTAACTCGTTTCGGCATTCGTAGCATAGAACTGGTAGCCGATAAGGGATTTTTCTTGAATGGCCAACATCGCAAGTTTCAAGGCGTCTGCAATCATCATGACCTTGGGCCATTAGGTGCGGCAATCAATGTGGCGGCTTTGCGTCGTCAGCTTACATTATTGAAAGATATGGGCTGTGATGCCATCCGTACTTCACACAATATGCCGGCGCCCGAGTTGGTGGAGCTTTGTGACGAAATGGGTTTCATGATGATGATTGAACCATTTGATGAATGGGATATAGCCAAGTGCGAGAATGGTTATCATCGATATTTTGCCGATTGGGCAGAGAAAGATATGGTGAATATGCTGCGTCATTATCGAAACAATCCGTGTGTGGTAATGTGGAGCGTTGGCAACGAAGTACCTACACAGTGTAGTCTTGAGGGATATAAGGTGGCTTCCTTCCTGCAGGATATTTGCCATCGCGAAGATCCGACACGTCCGGTAACCTGTGGCATGGATCAGGTGTCTTGTGTCTTAAATAATGGTTTTGCTGCCATGCTCGATGTTCCTGGATTCAATTATCGGGCTCATCGCTACGTAGAGGCTTACAATAAGTTGCCTCAGAATATTGTGCTTGGCTCGGAGACTTCTTCCACGGTAAGTTCGCGTGGAGTTTATAAATTTCCGGTAAGTAAGCGAGGAAATGCGATGTATGACGATCACCAGTGCTCAAGCTATGATTTGGAGCATTGCGCCTGGTCTAATGTTCCTGATGAAGATTTCGCATTAGCCGAAGATTATGATTGGACAATAGGTCAATTTGTTTGGACGGGTTTTGATTATTTGGGCGAACCTTCTCCTTATGATACGGATGCCTGGCCTAATCATAGCTCTATGTTTGGTATCATAGATTTGGCCAGCTTGCCCAAAGACCGTTATTATTTGTATCGTAGTTTGTGGAATAAGCGTGAGGCTACTCTTCATGTATTACCTCATTGGACATGGCCGGGGCGTGAAGGGCAGAATACTCCTGTTTTTGTCTACACCAGTTATCCCGAAGCGGAACTGTTTGTCAATGGCAAGAGTTATGGAAAGCAACGAAAGTTGACTGCTGATGAGAGCAAAGCGTTGAAAGGTCAGGACTCATTGTGGCTCCAGCGTCGATATCGTTTGATGTGGACCGATGTTCCTTATGAACCGGGCGAATTGAAAGTTGTTGCCTATGATGCTGAAGGACGTAAGGCTTCAGAGGAAGTCATTCGTACGGCAGGCAAGCCACATCATCTGGAAGTGGTGGCCGACCGTCTGCAATTGATGGCCGATGGCAAGGATCTTGCTTATCTTACGGTACGTGTGGTAGACAAGGATGGAAACCTATGTCCGGCTGACGACCGTCTTGTTTCTTTTTCTGTAAAAGGTGTGGGAAGTTATCGTGCATCGGCTAATGGTGATGCCACATGTCTTGATTTGTTTCATTTGCCCCGCATGCATGCTTTTGGTGGACAGCTGACTGCTATAGTGCAAAGCGGTAAGGAAACGGGTGAAATGATATTTGAAGCAAAAGCCAAAGGATTGAAATCATGTAAGCTTGTTATTCAGGTAGTTAGATAAATGTTGGTTAAGCGCAAACGGTTGTTGGAATATTACGGTATCTATGCAATCGTTTGCGCTTTTCCTATACAGCATTTTACAAACGTGTTACTTTTCGTTTATTTTATATCATCTATATTTGCGCAGTCATGCTGTGGATACTTGAAAGACGTTGTTGTTAAGAGAGATGTTCTTGTGTTATTAAATTAGGATATATTAGTGTAATTAATATTGTTAACTTTAATTTTTTTAGATGCATGAAGCAAGTTAATCTTAGAATCTTTCAAATGATTCTTTCCCTATTATTAGGGTTCTTCTTCTCAGTAGGCGCTTATGCACAAACCATCACAGTGAAAGGGCATGTGAAAGATGCTTTGGGTGGCGTGATTGGCGCGAATGTCGTAGAGAAAGGTAATGCGACAAATGGTACAATTACTGACCTTGACGGTAACTTCACATTGACAGTTCCCCAAGGTGCTACAATTCAAGTCTCATTTATTGGTTATCAGACTACAGAAGTAGCTGCTGCTCCATCGGTAATTATAGAACTGAAGGATGATGCAGAACTTTTGAGTGAAGTTGTGGTTATCGGTTATGGTTCAGTGAAGAAAAATGACTTGACAGGTTCGGTAACAGCTATTAAGGCTGATGAAATCAATCGTGGAGCTATTACTTCACCTGATCAAATGTTGCAAGGTAAAGTTCCAGGACTGTTGGTAACTCCGGCATCTGGTGACCCGACTGGCGGCGCTACTATTCGTATTCGTGGTGCTGCTTCTTTGTATGCCTCTAACGACCCGTTGATTGTGATTGATGGTGTGCCTGTTACGGCAGAAGGTGGTGCAGGTATGGCAAACCCGCTTGCATCAGTAAATCCTAATGATATTGAATCTTATACTGTGTTGAAAGATGCATCTGCAACTGCAATCTATGGTTCACGCGCATCTAACGGTGTGATTATTATCCAGACTAAAAAAGGTACGGGTGACAAGATGCAAGTAAGTTATAGTTCTAGCTATAGCTTGAAGCAGAATACATCTACACTTGATGTCATGACCGGTGATCAATATCGTGATTATGTGAATACGACTTATGCAGGGACCAATCGTCTGGAACAGATTCAGAAGTTGATGGGTAATGCAAATACTGACTGGCAAGACATGATTTACCGTACGGCTTTCTCTACAGACCAGAACGTCAGTCTCTATGGTAATGTCAAAGGTGTATTCCCTTATCGTGTAAGCTTAGGTTATACTTATGATGAGGCTACTCTGAAGGTTGGTGACAACAAACGTACGAACCTTGCTATTAGCTTGACACCTAAGTTCTTTGACAATCACTTGAGCGTTAATGTAAATGTAAAAGGTATCTATAACAAAGCCAACTATCCTAACAGTGGTGCTATCGGCAGTGCAATATCATTCTCTCCGACTGTAGATCCTTATTTCAGAAATGATGATGGAAGTATCAACAATCAGTTGTGTGGTGGTTATTTCAACTGGTTGGCATCTGATGGTTCGGCCAATACAATGGCAAGCATAAATCCTTTGTCTCAGTTGTATGATAATAACAACCGCAACAAGACATGGCGTTCTATGGGAAATCTTCAGTTGGATTATAAAATCCATGGATTTGAAGATTTGAGACTGAACTTGAATTTGGGTTATGACTTGGCCCGTACAGAAGGATATACTTATGCAGAATTGGGTTCTATTACTTCTATGCGTAATGCTTCTTCTGACTTTTATAAGGACTATTCTAACAATAACTCAAATACGTTGTTAGAGTTCTATGGTAACTATAATAAAGATTTTGGAATTCATCATTTGGATGTGATGGCAGGTTATTCTTGGCAGCACAACTATGTTAAGTATGATAATATTCAGTATTATAATAACGACCGTAGCCAAGTATATCTTGAAAGCCCGACAGATAGAAGAGAGTATTATTTGCTTTCATTCTTTGGTCGTGTAAACTATTCGCTGAATTCTAAATATTTGTTCACTTTCTCATTGCGTGATGATGCTTCTTCACGTTTCTCAAAGGATAATCGCTGGGGCTTGTTCCCATCTGCAGCTTTTGCATGGAACATTGCAGAAGAAAACTTTATCAAAGAAGCCGATACTTCTCTTTCTAGTTTGAAATTGCGTTTAGGTTGGGGTAAAACAGGTCAGCAAGATATAGGTATGGACCGTTGCTATGCTTATATGGCTAAATATACGCAATCGTCTGCATTGACAACTCAAATTCCATGGGGTAACGGATATATTTATACGCTTGCACCGAGTGCTTATAATGAGAATATTAAATGGGAAACTACGGAAACGTTTAACGTTGGACTTGATTTCGGCTTCCTGAATGGTCGAATTAACGGTAACGTTGATGCTTATCTCCGTAAGACATACGATTTGCTGAATGATGTTCCTACTCCTATGGGTACTAACTTCTCTAATACAGTTATTTCAAACGTGGGAGATATGAAGAATATGGGTCTTGAGTTTAATTTGAACTTTATTCCTATTGATACGAAAGATATGCATTGGAGTATCAATGTAAACGGTACTTGGCAGAAAACTGAAATCACAAAACTTACCAGCTATAGCGATGCTGACTATCTCGGAGTTCAAGTTGGTAGTGGTATGAGTAGTATTGGTGGTTATACTTCTTTGTATCGTGTAGGTTATACTCCTTATACATATTATCTGTTCCAACAGGCTTATGATGAAAATGGAAAAGCTTTGGAAAATGTATTGGTAGACCGTAATGGTGATGGACAAATTTCTGAAGCTGACCGTTATGTAACGGGAAAGAGCATTCTTCCTAAATTCTACTTTGGTATCAGTTCTCAATTCACTTATAAGAAATGGGACTTTGGTTTCAATGCTCACGGCTCTTTAGGTGGTTATGCTTTGAATAAGGTTAACAAAGATAATGCTACTTCTTATAGTGATGACTATTCCAAGGGTTATGTCAACAACCTGGCTACTTACTGTTTGAAGACTGGATGGACCGAAGCTCTTAGCGAATATCAGCAATATTCTGACATGTTTTTGGAGAATGCCTCTTTCTTCCGTATGGATGATATTAATGTGGGATATACCTTTGATGAGTTCAAGAACTGGAAAGGTAAAATCCGTGTAGGTGCTTCTGTACAGAATGTGTTTACTATTACCAAGTATAGCGGACTTGATCCTGAGTTGACATCTGCTGATGGTGTTGATAACAATCTGATTCCTCGTCCTCGCCTGTATACAGTGCGTCTGAACATTAACTTTTAATTGAATAAAGGGAAACAAGTATGAAAAAATTTATATATAGTTTGGCAATTGCAACAACTGCATTGACTATGAATTCATGCATAGGAGACTTGGATACATTGCCGCTTAATGAAACAGATAAGACTGCCGAGCAAGCTTATCAAACTTTGGAAGATTTTGAAATGGGATTGGCTTACATATATGGTTCGTTTTCATTGGTAAGCCAAAACGACCCGGGAACATCAGACATTTCTGTAAGCGATGCCGGACAGAGCGAGCTGATACGTCAAATCGTCATCTTGAATGAAATGTCGGCTGATGTATTGAAATGTACATGGGGTGATAGCTATGTTACAGAAACACAAAATGCTTCGTGGACTTCTACCGGTAATGCTGCGACAATTGTAGTCTATACGCGTTGCATGGTGACTATTACACGTGCTAATGAATTTTTGAAGCAAAGTGCTTCTTCTGGCATAGAAGGCGTTGCTGCTTTGCGTGCTGAAGCTCGTTTCTTGAGAGCTTATGCATATTATCTTTTGATGGATTTGTATGGTAATCCTCCTTTTGCTACGGAAGAAAATATTGGTGGCACATCTATGCCGACGCAGATTGGTCGTACAGCTTTGTTTGAATGGATTGAATCAGAGCTGAAAGAACTGGCTAGTGCAGAAAGTGATATGCCAGCCGTTGGTGCTGTTGCTTATCCTCGTGTTACTAAGGGTGCAGCTGAAGCTTTGCTGGCTCGTATGTATCTGAATGCTGAGGTATATACAGGTACAGCACGTTGGGAAGATGCACGTTCTGCTGCTGAAGCAGTGATTGGTATGGGCTATAGCTTATGCAGCAAGTATGAAGACCTGTTCTTACAAGACAATGGTGAGAATCCTGAAACACAGAAAGAATTGATTTTTGCTATTGCTTACGACCGTGACAGAACCCAGAGCTGGGGTGGTACTACCCATCTTGTTTCTGGTAGTTTGGATGATAACACAAGTTCTGTAGTTGCTATGGAATTGGGATATCCTGAAGGTTCACATATCGCTCGTGAAAGATGGAACGGATATCATATTCCTGATGAATATGTATCCTCTAACTTTGAACTCAATGATATTGTTTGGGGCGGTAGCGGAATTGGATACAATCGTGCAACAAGCGATAAGCGTGCTTTCTTTTCTAACAATGGTTGTGTAGAAGGTTTCGAATTGAATAATGCTAATTCAGGTTGGAGATGCTGGAAATTCTCAAGTCGTGATTCACAAGGTAACCTCTATACAGATGGCTCTTCTTCTAAGTTCTCGTCTTCAGACTTCCCTGTTATCCGTTTGGCTGAGATGTATCTTATCTATGCTGAGGCTCAAGCTCGTATTGATGGTGGTATCACTACAGACAGCAAGGCATTAGGTTATATCAAAGCTTTGCGTGACCGTGCAGGCCTGTCTACTCCTTCTTCTATTGACTTGGATTTCATCTTGAAGGAACGTGCTTGCGAATTGATGCTGGAAGGACATCGTCGTACAGATTTGATTCGCTACGGATACTTCACTTCAATGAGTTTCTCATGGCCTTATAAGAACGGTATCCCTGCCGGTGGGGTGGCTATTGATGACTTCCGTACTATTTATCCGATTTTGCAGACCGATTTGACTCAGAATCCTAATCTGAAACAAAATCCTGGATATTAATATAAGGCGTATCATTACTTAAAAGAATTATTATGAAACTACTCAAAAATATAATGTTTTTCGCTGCCGCAGCTTTGTTTGCGGCCTGCGAGACGGATGTAGAGACTCCGCAAATCTACAACCCTGAAAATTTCGTTGCACCTGTTATCGGTGAATGTGGCGATATTATCGTGAATGCGGACAACTCAGACAATGAGAATGTAGTATTCTCATGGACGCCAGCTGACTTCGGTCAACCTGTGCAGGTACTATACTCTGTATATGTAACCTTGGATGGTAAAGAGGGTCTGGTAGGTACTTCTAACTCTACCTCTTTGGCTATCTCAAAAGGTGATATCAATGGTGTTGTTATCAACAACCTGGGTGTCACTGCCAATGAAAAGGCTGAAGGCATTACGGCTTATGTATCTGCCCAAATAGCCAATACCAGCAATTATGAAGCTATTAAGTCTGCTGCATCTAATGCTTTCTCTGTACAGACTTATGCTGCTCCGCTGAAGTGGATGTATTTGTGTGGTGAGTTCAATGGTTGGAAAGAAACCGCTGCGCCTATCTTCTGGGAAACCAATGGTGGAACCAATACATATACTTGTATGGTAGACTTCTCTGCTTCTGCCGATAATACTAATTCATTCTTTAAAGTATTGCCTGAACAGAGTTGGTCAACCTCTTACGGTAAGGATGCCCTCACAGCTTCTTGGACCATTGCCGACAATGCAGACGGAAACTTGTCTATGCCTATTACCGAAGCTACCATTCATGAAGTAACTGTGAATATGGCTGTAATGACTATCGATCAGACTGCAGTAGGTAATTCACTGGGATTGTGTGGCGACTTCAACGGTTGGGGTACCGACGATGCAGCTTTCACTTATGACCCTTTGACCAGCACTTGGAAAACTGCTGTTGTAGCTTTGGAAGCCGGACAAGGCGTGAAAGTTCGTGCTAATGCTGATTGGGCTGTTAACTGGGGTGCTACTGGCAAGAACAGTACAGCTGTGGCAGGTGGCCTTGAATTGGCAGCAGGTGGTGACAATATTTCTGTACCAGAAAGCGGTAACTTCATCGTTGAACTTCACGCCAACCGCACGCCGTATGTGCTGGTATTCAATAAACAATAAATGTATTACCTTAAATACCTGAAAGATGATAAAGTATTTAAAACACATATTTGTGGCAGCTATCGCAATGATGGCTGCCACCGGATGTCAGGAAGATGTTGAAGACACTTTCTCTAAAGCACCGGTAGCTCCGACTTTGGTTAATAACAATGCCATCCTGCTGACTCAAAACACGATGGATGAGCCGGTGAAGTGGGCATGGACCGCCGCACGGAATACTCAGGGTGAAGTTAGCTATTCATTGTTCGCTCAGTATGAAGAGGAAACGCCGGTACAGCTTGGAAACTCTACGAAGGAACTTTCACTGTCTTTGCCGAAGACTGACTTAAAAGCTGCATTGGACAACATTGCTTCACTTCCTGAGAACGATAGTTTTACTATGGCATTCTACGTTGAAGCAACTGACGACTTGGGAAGCTATAAATCTGAAGAAGTAGTTGTGACCGTATTCTCATACGGTGACTATGTAGCAGCAGTAGCTACACCGAGTGTAGCAGAAGTTACGCTGGACAAAGAAACTCCTGACGACGAACTGGAACTGCTGACATGGACATCGGCACGCTTGGGCTATGGTGAGGCCATTACCTACAATGTGACTGCTACTTATGGTGACAGTGAGCCGGTAGAGGTTGCTACAGAACTTACCGACCTGCGTTGCGCAAAGACTGTATCAGAATGGAATGAGTTCTTTGTACGTACGATGGGTATTGCTGAAGAAGCAACTAAAGATGTTAACTTTACCGTAACAGCCTATAGTGAAACTTGCACAAGTGGTGTTCCTTCAGCTGCTGTGACAGTTAAAGTAACTACTTACAAGCGCGACTTCCCCTCTGAGGAATACATCTATGTACCTGGAAATCATCAGGGATGGGATCCTGCAACAGCTCCTGCTCTTTGGTCGGCCGAGCTGAACGGCGTTTACAGCGGATTCAGTACACTGGACGGTGGCTTCAAGTTCACTCTGCAACGCGCTTGGGGAGAAGGTGGTGCAGGTGAGTATAACTATAGCCACTTCACCAATTATATTGGAGGTCTGACTGACGGTGGTGGCGGTAACATCAACATGAGCACTCCTGGCTTCTACTACATTGTAGCCGATGTTATGACCGGTACACTTACAGCTACGCTTATCTCATCTTGGGGTGTGATTGGTACAGCTACACCGAATGGTTGGGATGCAGAAACTCCATTAACTTACGATGCAGAGAAAGGATGCTGGAGTGCTACTATTGCACTGACTGCAGGTGACCTGAAGTTCCGTGCCAACAATTCCTGGGAATCAGGCATTGATTTGGGTGGAGCATTAGACGAACTTGTATTCAAAGGTGGAAATATAGCAATAACCGAAGCTGGCAACTATCTCATGGAGGTTTACATGCAGCGTACTGACAGCAACAACATGTATTGCAAGCTTACACCGCAGTAATGAATGCTTAATTCCTTGCATGTCCAGAGCCTTCGGCTGAAAGCATGCAAGCAAAACATAGAAAAAGAGATTGATGTAGTCTGCTGACAATGTCAATCTCTTTTTTTTATGTCTTTAATATTCCTACCTTTGACTGTCACTTTAAAACTTCTATTACCATGTCAAACTCCGATATACCCATCGAACTCAAGCTGAAGGCTTATCCTTACGACCTCGCCGCCGACGAGACGCAGGAATACTATGTGAAGGTGCACACGCAGAGTACACCGCTGACGCAGGACGACCTGGCACGAGCCGTGGCCAGACGGCTGGGGGCAGAACCAGCGTTGGCGCAGAGCTTCATCGAGGTGTTTATGGAAGAGATAAACTGGGCTGTAGGGCGTGGCTATTGTGTTAGTACAGATTCTTTCTATGTCAAACCTGTAGCTCGTGGTACGTTGACGCACGAGCAACTGACGTTGCCCATTGATCATTCGCGGGTGAAAGTCTATGCTTGCTATAGCCAAGGACCTTGCATGGCTCAGGTTATGACCGATACGCACCTTTCTCTCTTCTGTCAGCCTGCTCCTACAGGTCCATATCCTACGGGTATGTTCAATCCATTGTCTACTGATGATAATCCGTTGCCGCTTGTAGCCGGTGGTATGGCTGTACTGATAGGAGAGCGGCTGAAGATAGTAGGGACGCATCCCTCAGTGGGTATCCGTCTTGTATTGGTGGAACATCCTGACCTGGCGTTCACTATATCACCGCTGCAAATTTTGCCCAACAGGCCCAAAAGGTTACAATTCGTTTTGCCATCTGACATACCCCAAGGACATTGGACGGTGGAAATAACCACTCAATATACTCACAGTAAGTCGCATACGATTGAACCACGCACGGCCAGACTTGCCTCACCTGTTTATGTAGAGGCTGCTGGTGCTGATGGCGGAGCAGGGGAAATGTAACTTCAGTTGCGGGTGATGGATGGTTACATTATAGGCGGATAATATATCGGTGCCCGTACGGGCACCGATATGGTGCGTGGTCGGACACTGATATAGTGCGCGCTCGGGCACCGATATAGTGCATGACTGGGCTCCGGTATGAAGTAGCCGTATGAGAAACTAGTTCTGCCGCCTATGCGGTGAGTGAACGTCTGGTGAGGAAGGGGCTGTGCCATGCGTCTGTTAGGTATTATCCGGTGCCTTCACTACAAATAAATCAGCCTTTTGCTCTGTTAAGTAACAAAAAAACGTTACTTTTGTCACGCTAATAAACCACTTTCATTTATGCATACGTCAGACAGCATTGTTATCATCCCCACCTACAATGAGCGGGAGAATATAGAAAACATTATCCGCGCGGTCTTTGCTTTGGAGCACGGATTCCATATACTGGTCATTGAGGACAATTCGCCCGACGGTACGGCCGACATCGTGCGTCGCTTGCAGGTCGAGGAGTTTGCCGACCGCCTGTTCATGCTGGAACGCAAGGGTAAACTGGGGCTGGGAACGGCTTACATTGCCGGTTTCAAGTGGGCGCTGGAGCATGGATATGAGTACGTGTTCGAGATGGATGCCGACTTCAGCCATAATCCGCAGGACTTGCCCCGACTTTACCGGGCTTGTGCCGAGGAAGGTGCCGATGTGGCTATCGGGTCGCGCTATGTCAGCGGTGTCAATGTGGTCAACTGGCCTATGGGGCGTGTGTTGATGTCTTATTTCGCATCGAAGTATGTGCGGCTCATCACCCGCCTGCCCATACACGACACGACGGCGGGCTTCGTCTGCTATCGTCGGCGCGTGCTTCAAACCATCAGGCTGGATGCCATCCGCTTCAAGGGCTATGCCTTTCAGATTGAGATGAAGTTCACGGCCTATAAGTGCGGGTTCCGCATCAAGGAAGTGCCGGTCATCTTTATCAATCGCGAGCTGGGCACATCGAAGATGAACAGCAGCATCTTTGGTGAGGCTGTTTTTGGGGTGATAAGGCTGAAGTGGAGCAGCTGGTTTACGAAATACCCGAAGGGAGTGGAGAGTTGAGAATTGAGAGTGGAGAGTTGAGTACTATTATATGTTATAGACAAAATATTGCAGAAAAGAAAGGACTGAGAATGAAGCGCACATTGATACATAATGCCCTGATAGTGAATGAGGGCAAGACCGTGCAAGGCTCGGTGGTAGTGGAAAACGGGCGGATAGCCGAAGTGCTGACTGACGGAAAACCATTGTCGGCACCGTGCGACGAAATGGTGGATGCCACCGGCTGCTATTTGTTGCCGGGGGTGATTGACGACCATGTTCATTTCCGCGACCCGGGACTGACGGCTAAGGCCGACATCGGGACCGAGAGCCGGGCTGCTGCTGCCGGTGGTGTGACTTCCATCATGGATATGCCTAACACCAAGCCGCAGACCACTACATTGACGGCATTGGAAAACAAACTGGCTGCTCTGAATGAGCGTTGTGTGGTCAATCATTCGTGCTATTATGGAGCAACCAACAATAACTACCGTGACTTTGCCAAGCTCGACCGCAGCCGCGTATGCGGCATTAAGCTGTTTATGGGGTCGAGCACGGGCAATATGCTGGTGGACCGTATAGACAGCCTGCGCCGCATCTTCGGCGGTACGGATATGCTGATTGCTGCTCATTGCGAGGACACGGCAGTGATTCAGCGTAACATGAGGCGCTATCAGGAGAAATATGGCGATTCTGAGGTGCCCATTGGCCGGCATCCTTACATCCGTTCGGGTGAGGCGTGCTATAAGTCGTCGGAGTTGGCGGTGAGCCTGGCTCGTGAGACCGGGGCGCGTCTGCATGTGCTTCATGTATCTACGGAGAAAGAATTGAAACTGTTCGAGTCGCTTCCGTTGGTCGACAAGAAGATTACGGCCGAGGCTTGCGTGTCTCACCTGTATTTTACGGCAGACGACTATGCCACGCTGGGTGCCCGCATCAAGTGCAACCCTTCTATCAAGAGAGTGACTAACCGCGAAGCTTTGCGCGAGGCAGTGCGTCAGGGACGTATCGACGTCATTGCTACCGACCATGCTCCCCATTTGCTGACCGATAAGGAAGGTGGTGCGCTGAAAGCGGCATCGGGTATGCCTATGATACAGTTCTCGCTGGTCACTATGCTTGAGTTGGCTACCGAAGGTGTGTTCAGCCTGGAGCAGGTGGTGGAGAAGATGTGTCATGCGCCGGCACAGCTGTTCCGCATCAATGGTCGTGGTTACATACGCGAGGGATACTGGGCCGACCTGGTATTGGTGCGTCCTCATTCACCTTGGACAGTTACGGCCGACTGCATTGAGAGCAAGTGCGGCTGGAGTCCGCTGGAAGGCCATACATTTGACTGGAAGGTGGAGAAGACCTTTGTTAACGGTCGTCTGGCCTATGACAACGGGCAGGTCGATGGTGAATGCCGCGGCGAGGAATTGCGGTTCGATTATTAGTTTATGAGTTTATAAGTTCTTAAGTTTATGAGTTACAGCAAGGCGTAATAACTAATAAACTCACAAACTCATAAACTTACGAACTCACTTCTGCGCAAACGATGTCACTGCTTACTTATCAGATACATGAAGTGGCCCCATACATCAACTGGGTTTACTTCTTTCATGCCTGGGGATTCCAGCCCAGGTTTGCCACCATTGCCAACATACAGGGGTGTGATTCTTGCCGTGCCTTGTGGCTGGCCAATATGCCGGTCGGCGACCGTGCGAAGGCGGCTGAGGCCATGCAGCTTCATAAAGAGGCGGGACGCATGCTGGCCGGGTTGGAGGGCAAGGTAGAGGTCAGGGTTGTCTTTCGCCTGTGTCGGGCTAATGCTGATGGCGATGATTTGCTGATAGAGGGCATGCGCTTTCCCCTGTTGCGTCAGCAGACGGTGCATGCGGCTGGTGAACCTTTCCTGTGTCTGAGCGACTTTATCCGTCCGGCAGCTCAGGGTATCCCAGACCAGATAGGTCTGTTTGCCGCTTCGGTGTCGGGGTGTGATGAAGCAGGATATGCCGACGACCCTTATCGGCACCTGCTGGTGCAGACGCTGGCCGACCGTTTGGCCGAGGCCGGTACGGAGAAAATGCACGAGTATGTGAGGCGTGAAGCCTGGGGATATGCTCCGGATGAACACTTATCCATGGCCGACCAGCTGGCTGAACGTTTTCAGGGCATCCGTCCGGCTGTAGGTTATCCGTCGTTGCCCGACCAGTCGGTCAATTTCTTGCTCAATGAACTGCTCGATATGAGCCAAGTGGGCATAACCCTGACTGAGCATGGCGCCATGTACCCCCATGCATCGGTCTGCGGCCTGATGATGGCACATCCTCAGGCTCGCTATTTCAGTGTGGGCAAGATTGGTGAAGACCAGTTGGCCGACTATGCCCGCCGTCGTGGATTGCCGGTGGAGGTGATGTGCAAGTTCCTGGCAGCTAACCTGTCGTAGGTAGAGCCCGTTCAACGTTTCTTGCGTGCCGCAGTTTCTTGTGTCTTCTTGTAGGGGTGTCCGCCGCCATAGAGCTTGTTCACCAGGTCGGCACGCCCAATACGTTTCAGTTCCCTGACGATGTTTTGCCTTTCTTCTGGTTTGTACCAGAAGAAGAACTGTCGTTGTGCCAGCTTCTCGCGTTGGGTGCGTGCGCTGAACACTGGTTCCAGCGTATAGGGGTGGAAGCCCGTGTACCAGGCCTCGGTGCTGATGGTCATAGGGGTAGGAGTGAAGTCCTGCACCTGTTCCAGGTGGAAGTCCAGTCGGCGGGTGATGACGGCCAGTTCGGCCATGTCCTCTTCGTGACAGCCAGGGTGGCTGGATATGAAGTAGGGGATGAGCTGCTGGCGCAGGCCTGCTTCGTGGTTGATGCGGTCGAAGATGCGCTTGAATGCTTCGAATTGTTCGAAGGGAGGCTTGCGCATGAGGTGCAGCACGCGTGCCGAGGTATGCTCGGGAGCTACTTTGAGGCGGCCGCTGACGTGGCGCAGGATAAGTTCGCGGGTATATTGGTCGGCTGCCTGGTCTGTGGCCGCATCGCCGCTGCGGTGTAGCAGCAGGTCGTAGCGTACACCACTGCCTATGAAAGTCCGCTTGATGCCAGGTATGGCTTCTACGGCATGGTAGATGTCCAATAGCGGGCGGTGGTCGGTGCATAGGTTGGGACATACCTTGGGATGTATGCACGAGGGACGTTTGCACTTGCGGCACAGTTCCTGATTCTTGCCATGCATCTGGTACATGTTGGCCGAGGGGCCTCCCAAGTCGGTCAGGTTGCCTTTGAAGTCCGGCAGTTCCATGACTGCCTTAACCTCGCGTACGATGCTTTCCTTACTACGGCTTACGATAAACTTTCCCTGATGGGCAGAGATGGTACAGAAGGCACAACCGCCAAAGCATCCGCGGTGGATGTTGACAGAGTGTTTTATCATGTCGTAGGCCGGTATGCGCTTGCCCTTGTATTTGGGATGGGGTAGGCGGGTGTAGGGCAGGTCGAAGGAATGGTCCAGCTCGGCGGTGGTCATGGGCGGGTAGGGCGGATTGACGACCACAGTCTGCCGTCCTGTGTCTTGCAGGATGCGGGCAGCTTCCATCTTGTTGCTTTCTTCCTCAATGTGCCTGAAGTTGGCGGCCTGTTTGCGCTTGTCTTTCAGGCATTCCTCGTGGCTGTAGAGGCGGATGTCTGTGTCGGCGGGCACTATGCTGTCGGATGTTTGCAGGTAGGCTGTCTGGGGAATGTCGTCGAGTGCTAATCCTATGTCCAATCGGCGGGCTACTTCCTTGACCGGTTTTTCGCCCATGCCGTAGATGAGCAAATCGGCGCCGCTGTCGCACAAGATGCTGGGCCGCAGGCGGTCTTGCCAGTAATCGTAGTGGGTCAGTCGTCTCATGCTGGCTTCAATACCTCCCAAGATGACGGGCACATCGGGGAACAGTTGCTTGAGAATTTGTGTATAGACAATGGAAGGATATTCGGGGCGCATATCGGGACGGGCGTCTGGCGTGTAGGCGTCGTCGCTGCGCAAACGCTTGTTGGCAGTATATTTGTTTACCATGGAGTCCATGGCTCCGGCACTCACGCCGAAGAAGAGCCGTGGACGCCCCAGCTTTCGGAAGTCGCGCAGGTCGTCGCGCCAGTTGGGCTGGGGTACGATGGCTACCTTTAACCCTTCCGCTTCAAGTATGCGTCCGATGACGGCCGCACCAAACGAAGGATGGTCCACGTATGCGTCGCCGCTGAACAGTATCACGTCCAACTGGTTCCATCCGCGAAGTTCTACTTCTTTTTTGGTGGTAGGCAGCCAGTCGGTCAGTCGGTATTCTTTCATTGTCTTGTTGTCTTCTGTTTTTTGTACGTCGGTAGTTTACAAGGTGAATTGCAGGCTCATCCTGTTGCCGTCGTATATCTCGCGAAAGCCAATACGTTGTTCGGCCAGGTATTCTTTCAGGTCGTTGAAGGCAGCTTCATCGTCCATGATGATTTCCAGCTTCTCGCCCTTTTCGGCCTCGCAGATGGCTTTCATGGCCGGAATGAGCGGACTGTACAGCTTCTGCTGGCAGGTATTGATTATTTTCATGCTTCTTCTTTGTTGTCTTCTTCTGGTTGTTTGCTCAGCCACTCCAGATAGAGGCGAATGAGCTGTTGCAGGCCGAAAGCTTTCATGTTATTGTGGTAGATGACGTCAATGCAAAGGTCAAGCAGGTCTTTGCAGTTGTCTTCTTGTGCCGCAATGAGTGAGCGGATATTTAGTTTCAGCTTGTCGAGTACAGTTTCGTCAACAATACCGTTACTGTCTATCAGGTGGCGGAAAAGTCCGTATTTCTCAATCGTTTGGAGGTTTTCTTCCGATACTTCTATACTGCGTGTTCCGCTGGGATTGGCTTGTATGGTGTACATGACTATAGTTTTTTAAGGGTGAATACTATGTTTACCTGTCGGGCAAAGATAGTTGATTTGGTGGAAATCCGGTTATCTTTCCAATATTTTCTTTGCTATTCTTTTGTGGTTGGAATGCAAACAGGGCAGATAGTTTCTGGTTGCCGCGTAGGCTTCCTTTTTCTATCTGCCCTGTTTTATCGGGTCATTGTCTCTGTACAGGCATTGTTCAAGAGACAATGACGAGGCTATGGCTTATACTATTAGAGCGGTATGTATTCCACGAAAGCTTCCATGGCTTCGTAGCTGGCCAGTCCGAGCTTGTCGTAAAGCGAGGCGGTACCGCGGTTGCGATCTTCGCTGCGTTGCCAGAAGAGGCGTTCGTCGTTGCCCAGGAACGGTGCACTTTCCATCTGAGACTGGTGTTTCAAGATAGAGTTGCGCTTTGCACGAAGCTCTTCGGGGCTGATGGGGACTGCCATTTCAATGTTTTCGATTTCCCATTCGGCCCATGCACCGCGATACATCCAAATGCGGCACTCTTTCAACCACTCTGCACCTTCTTCCTTTTCCAAGTCGATGGCGGCAAATACGGCATCTGTGCAGACGCGGTGTGTACCGTGCGGGTCGGCCAAGTCACCGGCAACGAATATCTGGTGAGGCTTAACCTCACGCAGCAGATTGCGTACAATTTCTACATCGGCTTCGCTGATGGGGTTCTTCTGAATCTTGCCGGTTTCATAGAAAGGCAAGTCGAGGAAGTGGCAGTGATCCAACGGAATATTGTTGTAGGTACATGCTGTACGTGCTTCTCCTCTTCTGATGAGTCCCTTGATGGTCAGGATGTCGCGCGTATCCATGTCACCGTCTTTCTTTTCGCGGAGATACTTGCGTATTTCGGCATATTTCTCGTTGATGACAGCGTCTTCGCTGTTGTTGAAGAGTTGGTTGAAGCCGTTGATGAAGTGGAGGAAGCGGATTACTTCTTCGTCGCCTACGGCAATGTTTCCACTGGTTTCGTAAGCAACGTGTACGTCGTGCTTTTGCTCTACCAATCGACGGATAGTACCACCCATGGAGATAACATCATCATCGGGGTGAGGAGAGAAGACAATGACACGTTTGGGGTAGGGTGTCGCACGTTCGGGGCGATATGTATCGTCTGCGTTCGGTTTGCCACCCGGCCAGCCGGTAATGGTATGTTGCAGGTCGTTGAATATCTTAATGTTTACATTGTAGGCAGAACCGTAGAGAGCCAGCAATTCACTCAAGCCGTTTTCATTATAGTCTTTATTGGTCAGCTTCAGGATGGGTTTGCCGGTCAGTTGGCACAACCATACGATGGCGCTGCGGATAAGTTTGTCATTCCACTCGCATGATGTGACGAGCCAAGGACGTTTGATGCGTGTCAGGTTGGCGGCAGCATTCAGGTCTACTACGATATGTGCGTTGTTGTGTGTTTGCAGGTACGAAGCCGGGATGGTGTCTGTGATGGCACCCTCTACGCATTCATGTACCATCGGTGCTTTTTCTTCACCCCAAGCCATCAGATATACTTTCTTAGCTGCAAGGATGGTAGCTACACCCATGGTGATGGAGCTGATGGGAGTACTGTCAATGCTGCCGAATATCTTGGATGCTTCGTTGCGTGAAGCGTTGTCAAGCAAGATAAGGCGTGTGGTAGAATTCAGACGTGAACCCGGTTCATTGAATCCGATATTACCTACGCGTCCAATTCCCAGCAGTGCAACATCCAGTCCGCCGTAGCTTTCAATGCGTTGTTCGTACAGGCGGCAATACTCAAAGATGGCGTCTTTGGCAATGGTACTGTCAGGGCTGAAAATGTTTTGCTTGTCAATGTCCACATGGTCGAGCAACATTTCTTTCAGTGCGTTGAGGTTGCTGTTGGCTGCATCAGAAGCCATGGGGTAGTATTCGTACAGATTGAATACAATAACGTTGCGGAAGCTAAGTCCTTCTTCCTGGTGCATTCTGACCAGTGCAGCATATACATTGCGTGGTGAGTTACCGCCAGCCAGAGCCAGTACGCAGAAACGTCCGGCGCGTTGCTTGTCGCGGATAATCTGGGCAATGTCGAGAGCTATTTGATTGGCTCCTTCTTCTGCCGATTCATAAATGTCGGTAGGGATTTTCTCCAGTCGGGTCAATACAGATCTTTCAAATGCGTTTTCGGGTCTGTAATACCGGGTAGATACCCGGTTGAGCGTGATTTGGGAGCTGAGATTGGTTTTCATACGTATATGGTTTTAATAATTGAATTGATTGCTTTGTTAATATTAAAAGCTGTTGCGAATGTCTCTGCCGACAGTTACCAGAAATCAGGACTGTAAATCATAACCAGGAGAGCATGGCGTATTAAGATATAACGCCTGCTTCCCCTTTTTTGTTCTTATATTTTGTTTGTTTCCGGTACCAGCTTGCCCATAGACCATACGGCACGAACATTCAAGTCTTCGTCCATGACAATGATGTCGGCGTCCTTGCCTTTTTGCAGCGAACCTTTACGGTCGTATACACCCATGATGCGGGCAGGCGTTTCTGAAGCCATGCGTACGGCGTCGGCCAAAGGAATGTCTGCTTTCTGTACCATGGTACGAATCAGCCGGTCCATGGTGGCAATACTTCCTGCCAGTGCCGAGTGGTCAGACAGTTTGCAAACACCGTCTTCTATGATGACACGGGGGTCGAAAGCTTCTTGGCTGTCGCTGGCAGCGCAGGCCAATGCATCGGTGATAAGGCAAGTACGTTCTACACCTTTTATCTTATATACCAGTCGCAGGATAGTGGGAGGAACATGTATGCCATCGGCTACTACTTCTACAGTCATATCATCCAGCAAATAGATACTTTCCACTGTGCCCTCGTATTTGTATTCACGACGTTTGTGGAAGCCAGGCATTGCATTGTAGAAGTGAGTGGCATGGGTATATCCGGCTTCGTAAGCCGTGCGGATATCTTCGAACTCGGCTTGCGTGTGGGCAACGGAGGCCAAAATGCCTTTACCGCTGATGTATTTACCAAATTGCATGGCACCAGGCAACTCGGGAGCAGCATCCCAGCGTTTGATACACGACCAGTTTTCTACAATAGGTATGTATTCATTGGGGTCAGGGTTCTTGATATTCTCAGGAATCTGTCCACCTGCCATGGCCATATTCAGGTAATGCCCTTCCAAGTGCAGACCCAGAATGGGGCTGTCTGGTTCGGCCATCAGTTTGGTACAGGTTTCTGCTGCCTGTTCTATCATAGGTACTGTAGATGAAGACAGCGTAGGGAAGATGCTGGTTGTACCATGTTTCATGTGCGTCTTTACAGCAACACGGAAAGCGTCTTCCGTACATTCCATGAAGTCGCGTCCACCACCGCCGTGCACGTGTATTTCTACACCACCGGGCAATACATACATGCCTTTCACGTCGATGAGTTGTGCGCCGATAACGGCCAGGTCGCAGTTGGTTACTTCCAATATCTTTCCGTCTCTTATCAGTACGGATCCATTTTTCAGCCATCCTTGTGGGGTGAGGATGCGAGCGTTGATTAATTGAGTCAACATAGGATTTAGGGGTTAGTGTTAATAAATTAATTGTTCTAAGGTCTTTCCGACTTTATTTCAGAGGACAAAAATAGGTACTTTTTGCTAAAGATGTACTTCCTATATTTAGGTATTTTCTTTAAATGCTTTAAAAAGTGCTGTTAAGATATAAAAGACTCGGCTTGAATTTCTATCAGACATGCAGTATCGTTTCAAAGTTCGAGGCTGAAACGGTCGGCATCTTGCCAGGTAGGAAATTTCTGCCGGAAATGTTGCAGCTCTTCCAGATTGAGTTCTGCCGTGCAATGTCCTTCCTCAGCATCGGGCACATGAGCCAGTAGCTCGGCCTTGGGTGAATAGATGGCAGTGCCACCGTTGTAGTGCAGGTTATATCCGTCTTGTCCAATGCGGTTGATTCCACATACGTAACAGCTGTTCTCCAGCGCGCGTGCCTGGAGCAGGATATCCCAAGCACGTCGTCGGGGAGTAGGCCAGCTGGCAGGACAAATGAGCAAATCGTATTCCAGACTGCAGTTGCGTGTCCACACAGGGAAACGCAGGTCGTAGCAGACAATGAGCATGATGTTCCAGCCAAGGTAGTTGAAGACCGTTCGTTCTTTGCCTGCGCTGTAACATTCGGTTTCGTGACCCATACGGAAAAGGTGTCGTTTGTCATAGAAATATTTCTTTCCGTCGGGGGTCAGGAAAAAGGCTCGGTTGTAGTAGCGGGTTTGGCTGTCAATATTCCGTTCGCTGGCAATGTAGCTCCCGGCAATTGCAGTGTTGTAGTGGTTGGCCCACGCGCAAAGTTGTTGCATGGTTGCCCCCGAGGCTGGCTCGGACAAATCATGGCAGTTCATGCTGAAACCCGTTGAAAACATTTCGGGCAAAACGACAATCTCCGTCGTTCCACTCAGCTTTTCCAGCTTTTCGTGAAGGCGGCGGAGATTATATTCTTTGTTTTCCCAGCAGATGTCTGTTTGAAGCAGACTGATGCGTAGCTTATTCATTATATATATTATATAGCGAAGTTGTTAGGGTTCTTTCCTTTAAACTGGGTAAAGTATTGCTTTATTTCGGCCATGTCCTTGTCGATGTCTCCCGAAGGCATGATGACTTTAGTTCCGGTGATAGTCTTTGACGAATAGTCAATGCCGTAAAGCACAATAGGGACATGGGCATTTAGAGCTATGTAGTAGAACCCTTTTTTCCATTCAGGATTTGCTTTGCGGGTGCCTTCGGGGGTGATGGCCAAATGAAACTGTTTGCTTTGTGCAAAGCGGGTCGCCATTTGGTCGACAAGTGATGTCTTCCGGCTTCTGTCTACCGGTATACCTCCCATGGCTTTGAACAAAATGCCCAGTGGAAAGAAGAACCATTCTTTCTTCATCATGAAGCTGGTCTTGCGGCCTATGGCGCCATAGAACAGCTTTCCTATGAATAAATCCCAATTGGAAGTATGCGGTGCCGCACAGATGACACATTTGTCATAGTTCGGCACCGTTAAGTTCATTTTCCAGCCCAACAGGCGATGGTAGATAAAACTATATAGCTTTTTCTTCATTATTCTTTTTTAAGTTTGCCGATGGCATCGATTATTTCATTGACCTTGGCACTAAAATCCGCGTTGAATTTCTTGTAGAAACCTTTCACGTTGCCCGGTTCTGTATGGCTGATACGGCTGAGGAATTCGTTTTGTACATTCAGGATGTTTATCATCAGGTCTTCAGCTTTCTGTTGGTCAGTTCCAGGTACAAATGAACGGTGAACCAGACATTCGGTGAAAAGTTCACCGGTGATATAGTTTACACTTTTCTTGAGTTGTCTTCTGCTTGCCATAATTCTGTTTTTTTTAGGTAAATATTTGGTTTAAAGTCTCTCATTGGCAAAGGTTTCAAGTTCTGTCTGTCTGAACCATAGTATATGGCTTGTCTGGACGGCAGCATACAAGAAGCCTTTTTCAATGTTTTTTGTAAAGATACGGCTTTTTCTTGGTGGGCATAGTTATTAAGGCTTTTTTTATAAGTTTTTAATTAACTCACCGTCTATCCGGGGCTCATTGTTTATTGACCGGGTTCTAAAGTATGGTTTGAACAAACTGTCACTTTGTATTTTCTAACGCATGAGAATGCCTTGTTTTCGGCTCAATGTATGTAGATCGGATTTTTGGGGATTGCAGGTGATGTATTTGTTTTATATTGAGTATGATATATGAATCTTTACAATAATTCTAGGCGGAAATAGGTGTTTTATGGGCGGAGAATTTGACTATTTTGTCTTAGTACTTAACACTTGTCGTGTTGAGAGTACAGTGCTATGTTGTTGGGAGTACACTCGTTGCATGAAAGATGTTAAGACTTTATGAGCCAACTCTCCACTGCTGATACCTTAAATGTACCTGGCGGGAACTTTCCTGATGTATTTTCTTTCATAATCAGGCTGCATTTATCGGTTATTTGTCTAGTGGCATGTATATTTATGCGTTATTGGGCTACCTGTATTTTCTATTTCTCGGTTTTGGGGTAGAAGTGGTTGTTACGGAAAATAGAGTTTATCTTTCATTTTGTACGGTTTTATAGAAATAGATTGACATGGCTGGGGCTGTATGAAAAAGAATCTGTTCCAAGGTCGGACTGTAGTGTGGAAATCTCTTTATAGTGTGGATTGCCTCGGTATTGGTGTGGATTTATTCTACAAGATGTGGAGCGTTTCTACAAACAAGCATGTAGACAAATCAAGTGTCTAGGTATGAAAGAAAAAAGGTTTTTCGTTGGAAATGTGATTGTTACGTCCGTAAATGAATGTATTTCAGAAAATGGTATTATCTTTGCACTCATAAAAGCGGGAAAACTGGTTAATTTTAAACAAACAAACATGAGACTATTTTTTACAAAGAGGGAATTAAGACTGAGAAAGAAGAGAATTGTCATGATGATTGCTTGCATGGCTGTATTGCTTGCAATATATATCATCCTTACTTGGCCTAAGAAAGTAGTTCCGGAAGCTCCGGTTGTAATTGTTGAACCGGCGCATACGGAAAATGTGGAAATCTATGGTGACTATGTAGGTCGTATCAGGGCGCAGCAGTTTGTGGAAGTGCGTGCCCGTGTTGAAGGCTTCCTGGAAAGCATGGAGTTTGCCGAAGGTACATACGTGACCAAGAATCAGGTACTTTTCGTTATTGACCCCCGGCAATATAGGGCAAAGGCTGATAAAGCGCGTGCTCAGTTGAAAAAAGATTCGGCTACAACCCGCAAGGCCGAACGTGATTTGGAACGTATCAGACCATTGTATGAGCAGAATGCTGCCAGTCAGCTCGATTTGGATAATGCTATCGCAGCTTACGAGACGGCTGTGGCAAGTGTAGGCATGAGCCAGGCTGACCTTGATCAAGCTGAACAAGAGTTGGGCTATACGTTGGTTCGCTCTCCGATATCCGGACATATCAGTGAACGTTATGTCGATTTGGGTACATTGGTTGGTACAGCCGGTAAATCGTTGCTTGCCACGGTGGTTAAGAGTGATACGGTATTGGTAGACTTCAGCATGACTGCCCTTGACTATCTGAAAAGCAAGGAACGCAATGTTACATTGGGGCAAAAGGATTCTACCCGTTCCTGGCAGCCTACTGTAACTATTACCTTGCCCGATAACAGTGTATATCCTTATAAAGGTCTGGTCGATTTTGCCGAACCGCAGGTAGACCCCAAGACCGGTACATTCTCTGTTCGTGCCGAGATGCCTAATCCCGACCGGGTGTTGCTTCCCGGACAGTTTACCAAGGTAAGATTGTTGCTTGACGTACGCGAGAATGCCACGGTTATTCCTCAGAAAGCACTTATCATTGAGAAGGGTGGTGCTTATGCATTCGTAATGCGCCGTGACTCAACTGTAGAGCGTCGTTTCATTGAGCTCGGTCCTGAGTTTGGCAACAATGTAGTGGTTGAGCGTGGTTTGGAATCAGGCGAAATGGTGGTGAGCGAAGGCTATCACAAACTGACTCCGGGCATTAAGGTGCGTGTGGGAGAAGCTACTCGCAAGGAAGAAAGCGCGACTAAGGAAAAATAATCGATAATCGCTGATTTATTACAAGATGAAAGTAAGCTTTTTCATAGACAGGCCGGTGTTCTCGGCCGTCATCTCCATATTGATTGTTATCGTGGGCGTCATTGGCTTGACAATGCTTCCCATCGATCAGTATCCGCAAATTACTCCACCGGTGGTGAAAATCAGTGCCTCTTATCCGGGTGCCAGTGCTTTGACCGTGTCGCAGGCTGTGGCAACACCTATTGAGCAGGAACTCAACGGTACACCGGGCATGCTTTATATGGAGTCTAACAGCTCCAACTCGGGAGGCTTTTCTGCAACGGTTACTTTTGACATTTCGGCCGACCCGGATTTGGCTGCCGTAGAAATTCAGAACCGTATCAAACTGGCCGAATCGCGTCTGCCAGCCGAGGTAGTACAGAATGGTATTGAAATAGAGAAACAGGCAGCCAGCCAGCTTATGACTCTCTGCTTGACTTCCGATGACCCTAAGTTTGACGAAATCTACCTGAGTAACTTTGCTACTATCAACGTTCTCGACCTTTTGCGTCGTATTCCTGGTGTAGGACGTGTATCCAATATAGGTAGCCGTTATTACGCCATGCAGATTTGGGTAGACCCGGCTCGCTTGGCCAACTTCGGCCTTACGGTGCAGGATGTGCAGAATGCTTTGAAAGACCAGAACCGTGAATCGGCTGCCGGTGTATTGGGACAGCAACCTGTGACAGGACTTGACATTACTATTCCTATTACAGCTCAAGGACGTCTTTCCAGCTCGGCAGAGTTTGAAGAGATTGTGCTTCGTGCCAATCCTGATGGTTCGCTTATCCGTTTGCGCGATGTGGCTCGTGTTTCGCTTGAAGCCCAGTCGTACAACACAGAGAGTGGTATCAATGCCGGCAATGCTGCCGTGTTGGGTATTTACATGTTGCCCGGTGCCAATGCCATGGAGGTGGCCGAGAATGTGAAGAAGACCATGAAGGAAATCAGCAAGAACTTCCCCGAAGGCTTGTCTTATGAATTTCCCTTCGATATGACCACTTATATCTCAGAGTCCATCCACGAGGTATACAAGACATTGTTTGAAGCCTTGTTCCTTGTTATTGTGGTTGTATATCTTTCGTTGCAGAGCTGGCGTGCCACAATTATTCCGGTGGTAGCCGTACCTATTTCATTGATAGGTACCTTCGGGTTCATGCTTATCTTTGGTTTCTCGCTCAACATGCTGACGTTGCTCGGACTGGTGCTTGCCATCGGTATTGTGGTGGACGATGCCATTGTGGTGGTGGAGAATGTGGAGCGCATTATGGAAGAAGAGCATCTTAGTCCTTATGAAGCTACAAAGAAGGCCATGGAAGGACTGGTAGGTGCCATCATTGCCACTTCACTGGTGCTGGCTGCCGTATTCGTACCGGTTAGCTTCCTTTCTGGTATCACTGGACAGCTCTATCGTCAGTTTAGTGTGACCATTGCGGTATCTGTATTGTTGTCTACGGTTGTGGCTTTGACTTTGAGTCCTGTTATGTGTTCGCTCATTCTGAAACCTACTGACCCCAATAAACCAAAGAACCGGGTGTTCCGTACTATAAACCGTTGGCTTGATTTGGGCAATGGCAAGTATGTGTCCTACATCAAGCGTATTCTGAAACATCCCCGTCGTGTTACAACTGGTTTCGGCATGGTGCTGATAGCAATCTTCATATTCTATCGCCTTATACCTACCAGTTTCTTGCCGGTGGAAGACCAAGGATACTTTACGGTAGAACTTGAATTGCCTGAAGGTACAACGTTGGAGCGTACCCGTACAGTAACCGACCGTGCGGTTGATTATCTGATGAAATTGCCGGAAGTGGAATATGTGCAGAACGTAACGGGTACCAGTCCGCGTGTTGGTACCAGCCAGGCGCGTAGCCAATTAACCGTCATATTGAAAGAATGGAAAGAGCGTGACAACACTACGATAGATGAAATCATGAGTAAAGTCAATCGTGAGTTCAGTCAGTATCCTGAGTGTAAGGTCTATCTTTCTACCCCTCCTGTTATTCCAGGTTTGGGTACATCGGGTGGTTTTGAAATGCAGTTGGAAGCACGTGGTGAGGCTTCTTACGAGAATCTGGTACAGGCAGCCGATACATTGATGTACTATGCATCCCAGCGTAAGGAGTTGAGCAGTCTTTCTTCTTCACTTCAGGCAGAAATACCGCAACTCTATTTCGATGTAGACCGCGATAAGGTGAAGATGCTGGGTGTACCTATGGCCGATGTCTTTTCTACGATGAAGGCTTATACGGGTTCTGTTTATGTGAACGACTTCAACATGTTCAACCGTATCTACCGTGTATACTTGCAGGCTGAGGCTCCTTATCGTGAGCATCGCGACAATATCAGCCTTTTCTTCGTGAAAGGAAGTGACGGTGCCATGATTCCTCTGACAGCTTTGGGAACTACCGAGTATACAACAGGTCCGGGTAGCATCAAACGCTTCAATATGTTCAACACGGCCATTATCCGAGGTACTGCATCGCAGGGCTATAGCTCTGGTCAGGCCATGGAAATCATAGAGCAGATAGCCCGTGAACATTTGCCCGATAACATCGGTATTGAGTGGAGTGGATTGTCCTATCAGGAGAAACAGGCAGGCGGACAGACCGGATTGATTTTGACTCTTGTGTTTGTGTTTGTCTTCCTCTTCCTGGCTGCCCTTTATGAGAGCTGGAGTATTCCTATTGCGGTACTTCTTTCTTTGCCGGTAGCTGCACTGGGTGCTTATATGGGTGTTTCGCTTTGCGGACTTGAGAATGATACTTATTTCCAGATTGGTCTGGTAATGCTTGTTGGTCTGGCTGCTAAGAATGCTATTCTTATTGTGGAGTTTGCCAAGGATGAAGCCGATGCCGGCAAGGATGTAGTGGAAGCCGCTCTGCATGCCGCCCATCTCCGTTTCCGTCCTATCTTGATGACTTCTTTGGCCTTCATTTTGGGTATGTTGCCTATGGTTATCGCTTCGGGTCCGGGTTCTGCCAGTCGTCAGGCTATTGGTACAGGTGTATTCTTTGGTATGATTGTGGCAGTAACGGTGGGCATTGTTCTTGTTCCTTTCTTCTTTGTGATGATATATAAGGTAAAGAATAAAGTTAAAAAGCCAAGTTTCCGTCCATTCAAGAAATAATATATTTATCTCTCTTCCTGCCTCTCAGTTTTGAGAGGAGGATGGGGGAGAGTATATGAGACAACAGTTGTATAAAATATAATGATTTGAATGTTATGATACATATACTATATGCTACCAAGACAATATCTCTTAATGCTTCTTCTGGCTTTTCCTCGGTTTGGCGGAGTGGAATGCAGAGAATGAAGTCAGGAAATAGAGGGATTGTTCTGTTGCTTGTTTCCATGTTTTTATTTAGTGGTTGCCAGTTGGGCAAGCACTATACCCGTCCTCAACTTGACTTGCCTGCTACTTTACAAGATTCAGTTCAGGCAGATTCACTTGCAATGGCCGATTCGACTTCCATTGCCGATTATGCCTGGGAGCAGCTTTATCCTGATACCTTGCTTCAGGGGTTGATTCGTAAGACACTGGCCTATAACAAGGATATGCTGATGGCTGCGGCTCGCGTCAAGGAATTGGCAGCCATGAAGCGCATTGACTTTGCCAATATGTTTCCACAAATCGGTGCTAAAGTTTATTTGGAACGTGAGCGGGAGAACTATGGTGGAAATCATAAGTCAAATAGTGACCAGTTTGACTTGAAAGGAGTTGCTTCCTGGGAACTGGATTTGTGGGGAAATCTGCGCTGGGCTCGCGATAAAAGTTTAGCAGACTTTATGGGTTCCATCGAGAATCAGCGTGCTTTGCAGATGAGTTTGATTGCTCAAGTGGCACAAGCCTATTTTGAGTTGGTTTCACTCGATAATGAATTGGCTATTGTAAAACAGACAGTAGAAGCTCGCCGAGAGAGTCTTCATCTGGTTCGTTTACGCTATGAAGGCGGACTTATTTCTGAGATTCCTTTCCGTCAGGCACAGGTAGAGTTGTCCAAAACAGTTACACTGGTACCTGATTTGGAGCGTAAGATTACCTTGAAGGAAAATGAACTTGCCTTTTTGACAGGTGAGTATCCACATGCTATTACACGGGCTCAGCAGTCTACAGACGTTCCTTTGCCCGAGAATTTGCCGGTCGGGTTACCTTCTGCATTGCTTGAACGCAGGCCAGATGTGCGTCAGGCTGAGCAGGAACTCATAGCTGCCAATGCTTCCGTTGGAGTAGCTTTCACCAATTTGTTCCCTCGTATAGCCCTGACGGCAGCTGCAGGTAGCGAAAGTGGTGAGTTGAGCGATATATTAAAGTCACCTTACCATTTGCTTACAGCCAATATCCTTCAACCCATTTTTGCCATGGGCAAGAATCGTGCGATGCTGAAAGCCAAGAAAGCTGCCTACGAGCGTGCTACCTATGCTTATGAAAAGGCAGTGCTCAATGCTTTTAAGGATGCTTACAATGCGATTGCCGAGTTCAACAAAATAAAGGAAATATACGACACACGTCTCCGTTTGGAGCAGTCGGCTAAGACCACCCTCGACCTGGCCCAGCTGCAATATGTCAACGGTGCCATTGGTTATATGGATTTGCTCGATGCCCAGCGTACTTACTTTGATGCCCAGCTTAGCCTCAGTTATGCCGTGCGCGACAAGCAGATTACCATGGTCAACCTCTACAAAGCGTTGGGAGGCGGTTGGAAATAATTTATAAAGGGATTCTCTATCTGCAACAGTTAGCAGGAAGAGCATAAAAGAAAAGTAGGGAAGAGCCAGGCTTCGGGTCTTCCCTACTTTTTTATGGAAGGATTCTCACTGTTCGGTGCGAGGGTGCTCTCACCGCTTGGTGTGAGGATACCCTCACTGTTCAATGAGCCTTATTTCTTCATTCTCAATACGCGTATGCCGGTCCATTTATCGTTCTTGTTGAGCATTTGCGCCAAAGAAACCTTGGAAACAACAACCTTTTTTTCAGTAGAAGAGGCGTGCAGCAAGCTCAATTTGCCATCGGCATAGAATGCAATTCCCAAGTGTGCTACATCGAGTCCCGGGGTATTGGTGGTGATGGCTATGATGTCACCGTTCTTTACCCAGAGAAGTCCTTCGTTAGTGAGTTTTTCTTTGGGCAGGTAGTGGAAAGTGCTGCCGTTCAGGCTTTTCTCTATTTCCTTCATACGCTCTACGTTGGCAGGTGAGTTTGCCAATTGTTTGTAGAGTTGTGGATGCGTGCTCATGTATGAGAGTTCTACTTTCTGTGTATCAGGGCTCTTGATAGCTGTGATGTCTTCCAGAAAGCCATTGCGTACGCCATTGTTTACCCAATCGGCAATGTAGTGCAGACGTGAAGGATAACCGTCTATCTTTCCGTCCCGGTAGCGTATCTTGGTCAGGTTCTCTGCAAAGTCACCTTCGGCTATCTGTCCGTCTTCCGTGGGCGAAAGTGCCATGGCCAATACGTATTCCACGAATGTGGTGCAGTCCACCTCATCACAGTTGATTACCAGTTCTTCGTTGTCGTTTACTTCCAGTGTATGCGCCACGTATGGAACGTCGAGGAAGTTTATTCCGTAGTTAAGCATGGCGTTTTCGTCGTCTTGCGCCATCATATTGATTGCGAACAGTGTGGCCCCAAGGGTCGTTAATAACAATTTTTTCATTGTTTCAGTTGTTTTAGTTATAGATTAATTGAGTATTATTCATTAAATGTAACTCCTTCGCGCAGCCATTTCTCCAGTTCGCCTGTCCATTGGCGCTTGTAGGTAAAGTTGTCTCTGAAGCCCCAGCCGTGTCCACCAATGGGGTAGGCGTGCAGAGTGGCCGGTACATGTTTTTTGAGCAAAGCTTCATAATAGCCCAGACTGTTGGCAGGAGGCACTGCACCGTCGTCTGAAGAAAGCATGATGAATGCCTGTGGGGTTTGTGCATTGACTTGTTGTTCCAGACTGTATTTCTTTTCCAGCTCGGCCGATGGCTTTTCACCAATCAGGTTGACTCTTGAACCTGCATGGGTGACTCCTTCCTTCATGGAGATTACAGGATAGAATAACACCTGGAAATCGGGTCTAGTCTCCTGGCTACTGTAGAGAGTTGCCAATGAAGCTGCCAGATGTCCGCCGGCCGAAGCACCCATGATGCCAATGCGATGGGGATTGATGTTCCATTCTGCTGCATGTTGGCGTACTATTCTGATAGCCTGCTCTGCATCAGACAGGGGTACTTCGTAATGTCCGTTGGGCATGCGATATTTCAGAACTACATAGGTGATGCCTTGTGTGGTGAACCAGGCAGCCATGTCATGTCCTTCATGTCCCATGGCAAGGCGTGCATAACCGCCGCCGGGACACATGATGATGGCCATTCCGTTGGGCTTCTCAGGCCGGTAGACGGCAATAGAAGGGTTTACAACATTGGCCACTCGTCCACCTTCCAGGTCCTCTTCGGTGCCAGTCAGTCCGTTGCTGTTAGGCATGCCATTAGGCCAGAGTGATATTTCGATAGGTTGTTGTGCAAAAATCATAGTTGATATGAATAATCCGATAATAAATGAAATAACTTTCATGGTAGTAGTTTTCTATTGTGTTATAAGTGGATTTATTTCTTCATGGAAGCTTTGATGAAGTAAACAATCAGCAGGGCGTATGCACCCAATGCCAATACTTCCGATAGGGAGTTCTGTAACCAGGCATCGTTTACCAGATTAATGCCGCCGAAGCGCATGGCCGCACTGACCACACCCATCAATGCACCACCGGCAATGAAACCGGATGCCAGCAGGGTTCCTTTCTCTCCGCGTGCAGCGTTGACTGCGGCGTCTTTGGAACGGGTAGTGACATACCAATTGATAGCACCTCCCACCAGCAGAGGAATGTTCAGTTCCAGGGGAATAAACATACCTAATGCAAAGGCAAGTGCCGGAATCTTACACAAGGTAAGTACGATAGCCAGTACTGCGCCGATGCCATATAGCAGCCAGGGAGCAGCCACACCGCTCATCAGCGGTTTTATGACAGCAGCCATGGCCGTTGCTTGCGGAGCAGCCAGCTGGCCGCTGGTGAAGCCGTAAGTCTTGTTCAATATAATCATGACACCGCCCACAGTGGCAGCCGATACAATGGTACCCAGAAATTTCCATGTCTCCTGTTTGGCAGGAGTTGTTCCCAGCCAGTAGCCAATCTTCAGGTCGGTGATGAAACCGCCGGCCATGGACAATGCCGTGCAGACCACTCCACCCATGATGAGGGCTGCCACCATACCTGTAGGACCATTCAAACCTACAGCTACCATGACTACCGAGGCCAGAATCAAAGTCATCAGTGTCATTCCCGATACCGGGTTGGTACCTACGATGGCAATGGCATTGGCTGCTACGGTGGTAAACAGGAAGGCAATACCTGCAACCAGCAGAATGGCTACTACAGTATGGAGCAGATTGCCTTGCATAACGTCGAAATAGAAGAAAATGAAGACCAATATCAGTGTCAATATGGAGCCGATAGTGATGATTTTCATGGAAAGGTCGCGTTGGGTACGAATGGTTTGTTTGCTTTCTTTGCCTTTACCTCCCATTTCTTTGGCTGCCAGTCCTACGGCACTCTTGATGATGCCCCACGACTTGATGATACCGATGATACCGGCCATGGCAATGCCACCAATACCAATGCTCTTGGCATAGTTGCTGAAAATTTCTTCAGGCGACATGCTTCCTACGGTAGTTGTAATCTCAGGGTTCCATTGTGCCAGGATGGCGTCACCCCAAATAAGTGACATGCCGGGAATAATAATCCACCATACAGCCAGCGAACCGGCACAGATGATGGCAGCATATTTCAGTCCTACGATGTAGCCGAGTCCTAGTACGGCTGCACCGGTGTTTACCTTGAATACCAGCTTGGCTTTCTCGGCCAACATTTCTCCCCAACCACAAACACGGGTAGTAAAGTTCTCGTTCCACCAGCCAAAGGTAGCTACAATAAAGTCGTACAAACCACCGATGATACCGGCAAAAAGTAACGGCTTGGCTTGGCTGCCACCCTTTTCGCCCGATACAAGTACTTGCGTGGTGGCGGTAGCTTCAGGGAAAGGATACTTGCCGTGCATATCGCTTACAAAGTATTTTCTGAAGGGAATGAGGAACAGGATACCCAGTACGCCTCCCAGCAATGAGCTGATAAAGACCTGCATGAAGGTAATCTGTATTTCGGCGGGATAGCTTTCCTGTAGGATGTATAGGGCCGGCAGAGTAAAGATAGCGCCTGCCACGATGACACCCGAACTGGCGCCGATGGACTGGATAATGACATTCTCGCCCAAGGCGTGTTTGCGCTTGGCGGCGCTCGATACGCCTACGGCTATGATGGCAATGGGGATGGCGGCTTCAAATACCTGACCCACTTTCAGGCCCAGATAGGCAGCTGCGGCCGAAAAGAGTATGGCCATACCGATACCCCAAAGCACAGACCACAGGTTTACTTCAGGATACTCCTTGTCGGGCCACATGAGCGGATTGTACACTTCTCCCGGTTTCAGTTCTCTGAACGCATTTTCCGGCAAACTGGTGATTGCCTCGTTCTTTTCTGTCTCTTTCATGTCTGTTTCTATTGTTAGTTTAATTTAATGAATGACTTGTGATACAGAGGATAGCAGAAATTTATGTGTCTACCGTTATGGATGGCACGTTTTTTATCTTTCCTCTAAAATTAGGATTCAAAGAAAGCAAAAAAAAAGGAGAATAGCTCTATCCTCCTTTCTTTTTGTATGCTTGGTAAGTCTTTATTTTTTGTTTTCGCTTGTCATTTCGCCTTCAATGTAGATTCTCATCATCTCATTCTTGGCGTTGGTGCGTAGAGTGATGGATTTGCGGAAATGTCCGGGAAGACGGCCTGTGCCGTTATAAGTAACCTTAACTGTACCTTTTTTACCCGGCATGATGGGCTCTTGCGTGTATTCGGGTACCGTGCAACCGCATGAAGCTGTGGCTTGGTGAATGACCAGTGGAGCATCGCCTACATTGGTAAATGTGAACGTATGGCTTACAATGGGGTCTTTATCAGAAAACTGTCCGAAGTCGTGTGTCGTTTTGTCAAATTTAATATCTGCATTGCCTTGGGCTACAGCGAAAGTGATGCTCAGAACCAGCATCCATACATAACTTACTAATTTCTTCATGACTATTATTTTTTATTATAATTCCAGCGGCAAAGGTATCTTTTTTTTTCTTGATTATGGCCTGTCAGTATGCGAAATAGTATTAAAGAAGCAGAAAACGAAGATGTAAGAACCTGTCTGAGGAGTATTCTGAAACGGAAATTCATGGGGTAACAGTTGTTGTTGTCGGTGTTGCCACTGAGGATGCAGGCTGGGAAGGAATGGCTAATCAATCAGTATATCGATTCATATATATGGTTCGTATTTGTAGAGTTTGGAAAAACGCACTACTTTTGTCTAAAAAGAATTTGGATAAAGATGCAGTTAGTATTATCAACTTCTATTGATTTGGTACGCATTACTCCGGACGGTATTGTCTATATTGCTTCCGATGGCAATTATTCTATGTTAGTCCAGGCCGATGGGGAAACGCGTATGCTTTCTTTTCAACTGGGGCAGATAGAGAAAATGATAGCTTGCCAGTTGGGAAGTGAGGGAGAACTTTTTATCCGAATAGGTAAGAGTCTGATAATAAACCGTTCCTACATTTATTATATCAATGTTCCGAAGCAGAAATTGATACTTTCTGATGCACAGACATTCAGTCATACGGTGTCGGCATCGAAGGAAGCACTCAGACAGTTGAAGGAACTTTTGGAAAAGGAGGTGAAGCAATGATGAAAGATTTCAAGGATATAGGTGATGACCAGATTCGGGTCATTGGGAAGGAAAGCATGGGGCGTAAACGTAAGTATCGCGTTGGTGTGGTGGTGATTGCGGCTTTACTGGTTGTTGTTGCAGGCATGTTGGTATGTTATCTTGCATATTCTCCTGCGAAAAGGCAGGAGGCGGTTTCTGCTCCAGTCGGAGCAGAGGCAGAAAGTGGAGCGATGAAAAGTTCTCAGCCCCATAGGCCGAAACTGGGATTGCAGGCAGGTATTTCAGAGAAGGCATTTGTTGAAATCATAGATACGGTGGCCAGTGAGGTAGCTTTAAAGTTATATGTTCCTCACCATGCCCAAATGACCCTGCAAACAGGACAGATAGAATTGCATGATACGACCATTGTCTACATAGCCCGTGCGGCCGACTTGAGAGCCGACAATGGAGGAATTGTTGGTGCTTTTGTGTGTAAGGGGAAGCCGCTGTCGTGGGGATTATCGAAGCGAGGCTATTGTGCCAGTATTGAGGGACAAGTGTACGTTGGCGTAGCCGAAAACTCTCCATTGTTTGAGGCAGCCACCGAAAAAGAAGGATATTTCTTCCGTCAATATCCGTTAGTCTGCAACGGGCAGGTCGTAGAAAATAAGCCGAAAGGGAAATCTGTACGTCGCGGTATATGCGACCGACAAGGTGAAATCTTCATGGCAGAGACGGTAGATGAAGTATCCTTTCATGACTTTTCACAGGCTTTGGTTGAGTTAGGAGTCAATCAGGCTGTTTATATCGTTGGTTCTAATTCTTATGGTTGGGCTGTGGATAAGGATGGAAATCGGCATGAGTTTGGAAAACTGCCCCAACAGCCGGTTCCTGTCAATGCAACTTATCTTGTCTGGCGTTAAGAGATAAAGCATTCGGGTTGGTAGCTACTATTTGGTATAGATAAATTTGTCATTTTGACATTTTGTATTTTCTAATGCGCGAGAATCGTTTATTTTGGACCAAAGGACAGGCTGGTCGAAAAAAACGGAACGATTTTCTGTAAATGTCTATACTATAGTTAATTAGGAAAATGTTTACAATTGAAATAGAAGAAAAGAAAGGCAAATAGGTTTGAAAACCGGATGAATCAGGGGTAAATAGGCTGAAAAATCTGATGCAGACGCCTGCTAAAGCTGAAGGATACGGCTGCATCGGTCATCAGATACGGGTTTTTAGCATGAAAGAGCCGTATTTGTGATGAAAAGAATGCCACTTTTCTGTCATAATATACCATGTTTTGCACCATAACTATGGACTTTATGGAGTAAAACATGGTATATTTTATGACTCAAGAGCTATTTTGACTCCTTGAACCAAGCTATTTTGCATGGTTTGAATAAAGGCAGCGTAAGCTGTTTGCCTGTATCAGAAGTCTTTTGTAAGGTAAATACTATAATTTGTATCTTTTTGTTTTCTAGTGTAGGTAGGCTGATTTGCCGTTTATGGAGATAGCTTGCCAAGTGGTTATAGAGTTATGCTACTTGAAACTGAGTAGAACTACTCCTCCTTCTACAATGATACCTTTGTCGTATGTCACTCCTTTATTATAGTAGCGGCTTCCTCCATAGCCACCGGTGAGAAATACACCTATTCTTTCATTAAACCGATATTCAAGATTGACCCTTGCCTGCAGGGCATAGAGCCGTGCGGGGTATCCGTAGTCTTTATTGCGGAAGGTTTCGATATGCTGGTATCCAAGGTCGCCGCTGATGAACAATTGCTTGTAGAGCGGAAGTTCTATTCCTGCACGGTAGAAGAAAGAGGCTGAGAATTTGTCGTTGAGGTCTAGATAGTGCGTACCAGCGCCGAGGATGGTGTAGTAGAGATTGTTCTTGAACCTTACTCCGGCATTGAATTTGGTAGCTGTTCCACCGAATATCATGGGTTGGATGCGTGTGTTGGGATTGGCATTTACCAAGCCCAGTTGGAACCCGTCTAAATTTTCCTTGTAGTAGTTCACCAGTCCTATCTGAAGTCCTTTAGCGCGAATAGCTATGTTTACAGGTGATAATTGAAGACCGGTCATTTCCTTGCCGGTAACATTGAGTAAGGCTGAGACTTGGATACCATGTAAGTCTTCGGCTGTGATATTGCCCAATCCTGAAATCTGAACACCGTTCACCGAACCTCCGGCTACTCCCAGCAGACCTGCGAGTGCCACCCCTCGGAAGTTTCCTCCTGCAATGTTGGTAATTCCTCCCAAATGGACTCCAGCGGCATTCTCTCCACAAATATTCATAAGCCCGCCAATAACCAGCCCTGCACTGTTTTCGCCGGCAATGTTGGCAATGGAGGATGCCAATAGTCCACGGGCTTCGTTGCCGGTCAGTGAAACAAGGCCAGCAACAGATACGCCGGTAAGGTTATTGCCGTTGACGTTGCAGATGCCGGCTATTTGTAATCCGGTCATGCTTCCGCCGGTCATGTTCGACAGACCTGCTATCTGCATGCCGTTCATGTTTCTGCCTACCACCGAGCTTAAAATGTTTACACTTAGTCCGTCAAGCCGGTTCATGGAAGAGTAGATACCCAGATTGAAGGCAGTAGCACTGGTTGTGTCAGTGGGTTGCGTGGCAATATTCTTCCACAAGGATAGGTTTACTCTATGGGATGTTTTGGCAAAGTTGATGTTTGGCGTTGTCTGCTGCGTTTGTGCCTGAATATGGACGGTTAGCAACAGAGCGATAAATAACAGGTTGAGGCGCATGATGTTATAATGATACGGATTCTTTGGTTTAGTTAGTGGTTAGAATATTTTCTTTTTTGACTTAGAGATGAAAGTCGATTTAAAATAGAATGATGTCTATTCTAAACAGTAGTTTAAGTCTTGTCCTATGAACAAAAGGTGCGCCCATTTCCTTTTTAGAGTATTTTGTTGAAGGAAATGGGCGCGTGCTTGCTTTTGTTCTATCCTTTGGCTTCTTGATAGAGGAAACGCTTGATAGACTTCTTGGGAGTCTTTTCAAACTCTTCAGGGTAGATTTTCATCTTTGAAATCTGGCTGTAAGCGGGCAATTCGGCATTGAGGGCCACTCTGTTTTCCTCCATGATGCGTTCAATATCCTCATTCTTCAGTCCATTGGCAAAGGCTTCTTCAAAATCAGGATATACCAGTCCTACCAGTTTCTCATTTTGTTGTACGATGATACTTTCAGACACATAAGGCATGTTGTTGAGTTTGTCTTCTATTTCTTCCGGATAAATATTTTGTCCGTTAGGACCCAGCAGCATATTCTTGCTGCGTCCTTTAATGGTGACGTTGCCTTCTTCATCCATCAGTGCCAGGTCGCCTGTATGCAACCATCCGTCCTTGTCAAGAACTTGTGCTGTGGCCTCTGGGTTCTTGAAGTAGCCCAACATGACGTACGGACCGCGGCATACAATTTCACCAGGAATATTGGCTGGGTCGGGCGACAGGATTTTGACTTCCATGCGTTGCACGCCCTTTCCGCACGAGCCAACTTTGAAGCGTTTCCAATCTTCATAGCAAATGATGGGACCACACTCTGTCATGCCATAGCCCACTGTATATGGAAGGTCAATCATGCGCAGAAAATGCTCTACTTCTTGATTGAAAGCAGCACCGCCTATGATTATTTCTACAAAGTTACCGCCAAACGCATTGATAACTTGTTCCCTTACCGTAGCTTTTATCTTGTCGTTGATGAAGGGCAGCTTCAACAGTAGCTTCATGGTAGGAGTTTCCAGCTTGGGGAGTACATTCTTCTTGATTATTTTCTCAATGATAAGTGGAACAGATACCACCAAGTTGGGTTTGACTTCGGCAAAAGCTTGGAAAATGATTTTAGGACTGGGCATGCGCGTGAGGTAATAGATGTGGCAACCTACGGCAAATTCATAGAGGAATTCAAAGGCCAGTCCGTACATGTGGGCCATTGGAAGAATACACACCAGCTTGTCACCGGCTTTCAGCGGCAAGACTTCGAAGGCGAACTGGGTATTGGCCCAAAGACTGCGGTAGGGCAACATGACACCTTTGGAGTAGCTGGTCGTACCCGAGGTGTAATTGAGTACGGCAAGCTCTTCGGGTTCGTCTTTGTGATAGGATATGTGTTCCTTTCGGAAGTTCTTGGGATATTTCTTGCCAAACATTTCATTCAGGTGTTCGCGGGCGAAATCCAGTTTCTCGCTGCGCGATACCAGGATGGAGAAATCGTTCATCAACATGATACCTTCCAGTAGTGGCATGGCACTTTCATTGAGGTTCTCCCACACCATATCACCTACAAAGAGTAATTTGGCTTCCGAGTGGTTCACTATATTATGTACATTATCTGCTTTGAATTCGTGTAGAATAGGGACTATGACGGCTCCATAGGTCAGTGTAGCCAGAAATGTAACTCCCCAATGTGAACTGTTGCGTCCGCAGACGGCTATTTTATCCCCTTTCTTTATGCCGCTTGCTTCAAATATGATATGCAGCTTCTCTATCTTGCGAGCTACATCTTTGTATTGTAAAGTAGCTCCTTTGTAGTCGGTCAGTGCATCCAAGTCCCAGTTTTGCTTGATGCTGTTCTCTATAAAAGCAATAAAACTTTGTTCCATATATATTGCACATTTTGGTTGGAATTGTGCAAATATAGGCTTTTCTGTATAGATAGCAAATAATTGGATGGGAAAAAGGAAGAAAAGATAACTATATTGGGCGTTTTGTCTTTTAAACTGACAGCTTAATACTAAAAGAAAGGTTGTTCTTGCATAAAGTTTGTGTTGGTTCGTGTACAATTAGACAGAGTTGTGTTTCGATATCTTTGTTTTCATTTGCCTCTGCTCTTACCTTTCACTATATTTGCGGTCAGTTGGTGTATATTTCGGCAAGAGTGGCTAAGCCGGGAGAAGCAACCAGCTATTGATATTATAATGTAAAACCTAATAATTAGAAAAATACACGATGGTACGAAAAATTCTGTTTTCTGCCTTGATGGCCGGCACACTTTCAGCTTCGGCCGCCCGCGAACATAGTTACAACATTATTCCCGAACCTGTGGAAATTATAGAAGCACAGGGAGAATTTATGCTCGAATCCCATATCCATCTTTATGTGGGCGATGAATCCCTGACGTTTTCAGCTACTTATTTGGTAGATTATGCCGAGCGTTATTTGGGGTTGCCGATAGAGTTTGATACAGTTGGAGCTGGTAAAAGAAAGAACAGGAAAAAAGTAGAGCAGGAAGAAAACCGTATTCGTTTGGCATTAAATTCAAGTTATGATAAGGCTGGTGCTTATTGTTTGCGTATTGAACCTGAGGTTGGCATTACAATTGAAGGTGCCGATGCTACAGGGGTGTTTTATGGCATTCAGACGCTCATACAGTTGCTTCCTGTCAGAGCTGGAGCCATACCGGTACTTCCTGCATTGACCATCAATGATTATCCCCGTTTTCAATATCGGGGCATGCATCTCGATGTTGTGCGCCATTTCTTTCCGGTCAGCTACCTGAAGCGTTACATTGATTTCATGGCTTTCCATAAATTGAATTATTTTCATTGGCATCTGACCGATGATCAGGGTTGGCGCATCTATATGAAGAGTCATCCAGAACTGACCGAGCGTGGCTCTAAGCGTGAGGGAGAAATTATTGGTTACTATCCGGGCACATACAAAGAAATGCCATACGGAGGCTTTTATACCCACGACGATGTGCGCGAGGTAGTGGCTTATGCTGCGGAGCGTGGCATAACGGTCATCCCTGAAATTGATATTCCCGGTCATTGCATGGCTGTGTTGGCTGCACATCCCGAGTTTAGTACAACGCCCGAGGAAGCTAAAAAGTGTGCGCTGACGTGGGGTATTTTTAATAAGTTCAATAATGTTTTGGCACCAGTGCCGGCCGTGTTCAATTTTCTGGAAGATGTGTTTGGTGAGTTGTGCGAACTGTTTCCCGGACAATATATTCATGTGGGTGGTGACGAATGTGCCAAACGGTGGTGGCAGGAGTCTGAACAGACCCAGCAGTTCATGCGTGAGCAGGGTTTGAAGGATGAAAAGGAATTGCAGAGCTATTTCATTCACTTTGTGCAACGGGTGGTCAATGCCAAGGGGAAGACGCTTATCGGTTGGGATGAGATAATGGAAGGTGGCATTTCAAAAGATTGCATTGTCATGAATTGGCGTAAGCCAGCCTTTGGAGCCAAGGCTTTGAAGGGAGGACACCGCACTATCATGACCAGCTCGGGATGGACCTATTTCAACCGTAAGGAAGCACGCAATGCACCTTCGATTGTAGGTGCTCCTGGCCCTTTGAACTTGCGTAAGGCGTATGAATATCAGGTTGTGCCCGATAGTTTGACGGAAGAGCAGGCAAGTAGAGTATGGGGAGTACAGGGATGTTTGTGGACAGAATATTTGCCCACTACCTGGAAGTTAGAGTTTTTCCTTTTCCCACGTATGGCGGCATTGGCAGAGAATGCCTGGACTGCTGAAGAGAAGAAAAGCTGGGAACGTTTTGCCGCAAAGATGCCAGTTCAGTTTGACCGTTATGATTTATGGGGCATACGCTATTCGGATTACTTCTTCCAGACAGAGGATATAGAGCGTAAGAGATAAGCATGTTGATAAGTTCCAACTCTCTGTGGAGAATTCCATTGAAGTTGGAACCTTTCTTCAAATCATGCTTGTGAATATAGATGAATAACAATATGACTTGCATATATAAGATGAGCTTATCGGTCAGGTTTGCAATATGTAGTTTGTTCTTTTGGAGTGCTTCTTTGATGTCTGCAGGTGTTTGTGCACAAGGATTGGAGCAGAAGATTCGTGAGGTGATATGCGACTATCAGGCTGAAGTTGGCGTTGCTGTTATCGTGAACGGTACGGACACGGTAGTAGTGAACAGCGATGTTCGCTATCCGCTGATGAGTGTTGTGAAGTTTCATCAGGCATTGGCGGTAGCCGGTTGGATGCAATGTAGAGGTACTTCTTTGGATTCATTGATTTTTATCAGTCCCGAACAGCTGAAGCCCAATACTTACAGTCCATTACGCGACCGCTATCCGTCCGGTAATGTCCGGCTTTCTATCCGCGAATTGCTTCGCTATACGCTTCAGCAGAGTGATAATAATGCGTGTGATATCTTATTTGAAATGTTAGGCGGAACTTCTGCAGTTGATAGATATATTCGTGCGTTGGGTATAAATGATTTCTCTGTGTCGCAAACAGAGGATGATATGCATCGTGATGTGCAGGCTTCTTATCTGAACTGGTCATCGCCGCTCGAAGCAGCCCGTTTGCTTGAAGTGTTTCTGACAACAGACTGGCCCGGTTGCCTGCATAGATCTTTCATAAAACAGACAATGATGGAATGTAACACTGGGCGTGATCGCCTGCCTGCTCCTTTGCAAGGTACAGAGGCTGTGATTGGTCATAAAACAGGTTCGGGCGATGTGAATGCCGAAGGCTTGCTGATAGCTACCAATGATATCGGCTTTGTGTATTTGCCAGATGGACGGCGTTACGTAGTAGCTGTTTTTGTGAAAGACTCAGCCGCAGATGACCGGAGTAATGCGCAGCTTATAGCGCGTATATCGGAGGCCGTTTATCGGTATGTAGCTGTGGATTAGTTGGTTTATACGCTTGTTTGGATGATGCGGAATATTGTATAAAAAGAAAAGAATATGACTCGGAACAATTTATTGGACGAAAAGCTGAAGTATATCGGTGATAGCCGGACACCAACACATTTGCATCTGTGTACTTACAATAGTGACCATGTAGAGTTTCATACAGATAAGGATTTTGAACAGGTGACCAGTTGTCTGAGATCGGACGGCATTAATTGGTTGCAGATACATGGTTTGCAGGATACGGATACCATTCAGCAGGTGTGTAACCATTTTGGCATTGACTTTCTTGTTATACAGGATATTCTGAATGCACGCCACTTGACGAAAATAGAGCAGCATGACGATTACAATGTGGTCATCATCAAGTTGCTGGTAGCAAAGGAGAAAAATGAGTATGAAGCTCATCAGCTTTCTATCATTCAAGGTTGCAACTATGTGCTGACTTTTGTAGAGAAGGATACAGAGTTCTTCAATGAGATTAGTTCGGCCATTAAACAGAATGTGTTGAAGGTGAGGAGTAGGAGTGCTGATTTTCTGTTGAGTGTGATACTTAATAGTGTGATGGCCAGTTTCATGTCTATACTTTCCACTATGGAAGACGAATTGGAAGATATGGAAGAGAACTTACTTGATGCACTGGGGACTGAAACATCGGGGGTAGAAGATATACAGATGTACAGGCGTAGTTATCGTTTGATAAAGAAAACAGTGATGCCTTTAAAAGAGCAGATAAATGCTTTGTTCAGGACTAACAATAATCTGATATCGGATGATAGCCGTCCTTTCTTCAACGATGTGAACGACCATTTGCATTTTATTCTTCAATCATTGGAAACTTGTCGTGATATCCTTTCTGCATTGGTCGATTTGTATCTGTCTAACAACGACCTGCGTATGAACAACATCATGAAGCAGTTGACTATTGTCTCCACTTTGTTTATACCATTGACCTTCTTTGCTGGTATTTGGGGCATGAATTTCAAATTGATGCCTGAGCTTGATTGGCATTATGGCTATGCTATGGCTTGGGGATTGATGCTGCTTATTGCCTTGATTGTATTCTTGTATTTTAAACGGAAAAAATGGTATTGAATTGGTGATAGGAGGGTGGCAGAGTGAGTTATTGGAGAGTGGTTGAATAGGGGTAGAGATATCCTTAGAATCTTGAGAATTTAAAGTAAAAGAATAGGGCAGTAGATATTTTTCCTTCTATTTTACGGATTGAATGATAGTAGTAGACTGCTAATACAATAGCTGTCTACTACTATTACGTAAAATGTTTACTGCTATCATGCAGTTCGTGAAATAGGATGGAATTTATATATTGTACTTTTTTTACTATTCAGATTATTCGGAATTTATCTGTTACGCGTATCCTTACCTGCCAGCCATGCATCTATCAGGCGGCGAGCAATACTTAATTTGCGTGGCAATTCCGGCAGGTTGTTTCGGTGGTAGAAGGCACCGGCACTTAATTCATCTTTTTGTAGTTTTATCTCCCCACTTTCATAATCAGCAAAGAAACCTACCATCAGTCCGCTGGGGTATGGCCAGGGTTGACTGTCAAAGTAGGTGATGTTTTTGATGCTAAGTCCGGTTTCTTCCATTACTTCGCGTCGGACACACTGTTCGAGTGTTTCTCCGGCTTCCAAGAATCCTGCTACCAGGCCATAGAAGGTGCCACGGAAATTGTGGGCATGTACCAGGAGGATTTCTTCGCCTCGCCTGACAAGTACAATGATGGCTGTAGAGATGGGAGGATACATTTCGTTGCCGCATTGGGGACATTTCTTCATGATGTCGGTATGCTGTTCGGTGGCAGTACCGCATACCGGGCAGTAGCGGCTATGTTTGTCCCAATAGAGTATCTGGTATGCCTTTCCGGCTGCCTGGTAATCTGTCAAGGGCAGATAGTCAAATGAAGCGCGCAAGCCGGTCATTATCCATTCATCTGTTTCTGCCATGGGGTAGTCGATGGCAAATGTGTAGACTTGAATGCCTGTTGGCAAGGTTACACGGTGGATGGTCTGTCCTTTGGCAGGTGCTACGGGCAGTTGGTTTCCAAGGGGGGCATGACAGGTGCCGTCAGTATTTTTGTGTATCAGCAGATTGTCCTTGAAGAAGACAAACCATTGTGCTGTCAGGTCATATTCCATGTTATGCTATTCTTTTTTTCTGTGTCAGAAACTTAGGGTTACTCCTCCCATGAATGTGGCTTTAGGCATGGGATAGCCGGCATTGATTTCATATCGCTGTGCCAGCAGATTCTCTCCCTTTACAAAGAGGGTGGCAAGCTTGCACAGGCGATAGCTGGCATTCACATCCCAAAGGACGTAGCTTTCCTGTTTTTCCTTTCCCTGAGTGACCGATGTGTATAGGCCATTGATGTATTGTATGCCGCTGTTCATGGCCCATCGGCCTTGCTGATAGCCTATGCCGGCATATAATTTATGTTCGGGAGCGGCCAGTACAGGATTTTCCATGTGAAGCCAGCTGTAGTTGGCATTGGTTTGCCAGTGAGCGTTTATGCGATAAGCTATGTTGGCTTCCATGCCCCAGTTTTTTATCTTGCCGGAGTTCATGTTTTTGCGTTGGGCAGGGTCTACCATAATGATGTTTTTGCCATCGATGTAGTAGAGATTGAGTCCATAGGACAGGGCATTGTCACACAAACGTTGCGTGAAGGAAAGTTCATAACTCATCAGGCTTTCGGGTTTCAGTTCCGGATTCTTGGAGAACATGAACATCTCGCGGATGGTTGGGTTGCGGAATCCTTTGCTGGCCATGGCTTTCAGTTCGGCTTGGTGTGGAAGATGGAATGCCAATCCGCCTTGAGGTATCCACTCGGTACCCGTGTGTGAATGGTGGTCGACACGCAAACCTGCGTCGAGCGACAGCCAGTCGTTGATGTTTTGTCTGAAGTCTATGTATCCGGCAAACTCATCCAGTTGTTTGTCTACTTGTGGCTGCTTCTCGCCCGTAGCCAGTACTTTGTACCACGATTCGCCTCCGAAGTGCTGATAATCGAAGCCGGCAGTGATGCGGTTTCCTTCAAACAGGGTGACACTCTGATACCACGAGATGCCCATCATGCGGTCTTTGGAGTTGAAGTGTGATGTTTGTGGTTCTTCGCCCGGGTGATAACCGTCGTTTATCTTGTGGCGTCCCCAGTTGTAGAAGAAACTGAGTGCTCCCGATGTCCGTTCGTAGTGGTTTTCTAAGGCGGCTGATGTCATGCCGCGCGTTATGCGCGAATCATTGTCTATGTAGGGAGCTGTTGTGGTGCCGGGATTGGAAGCATTGAAGTGGGTAACATTGAGGTCGGCCCAAACTTTCCAGCGTTCATTGAGGTCATAGCCCAGCTTAACATATCCGCCATATTGTTCAAAGTCCATATCGGGACGGTGTCCGTCGCTTCGGTTGTAGGAGGCTGTGCTGATGCTGGTGAAGCGTCCGTGTTTTACCCGGTTGGACACTTCGGTCTGCAGGGTGTTGTAGGAACCATAGCCTACTTGCAAATCGGTTTTAACACCTTCTTCCTGCATTCGGCGGGTAACAATGTTGATAACGCCACCCATGGCATTAGAACCGTAGAGTACGGATGCAGGACCGCGCAACACTTCTACGCGTTCGGTCATCATTGTTTGGTAGGCATCGGCAATGGGATGTCCCATCAATCCCATATATTGCGGATGTCCGTCAATCAGTACCAGTAAGCCGGCTGTCGGGCTACCGCCAATTCCCCTCAGGCTCATGCCTCCTGCCGCACCAGTCGACACGCCGTAGCCCATGACGCCACGGCTCGTAGTGAATAGTCCGGGTACCTGTTCTGTCAGGGTGGGGAGTACGGAAGGTTGGTAGGTGGCTTCCAGTTGTTTCCTGTCAACAACAGAGATGGTCATAGGCAAATGCCGGATGTCTGTTTCATTACGGGTGCCGGTTACTACAACCTCGTCGGTTGTCAGATTGCGGGCAATGCGGGTAGAATCTTCCTGGCTTTGTGCGTGGAAGGTATTCAGTGATATGAGGAATGCGAATATTCCTCCGGTCAGATAGCTTTTTTTCATGCTTTTTTTCTCAGGTTGGAAATAAAGTTTTCAATCACGGGAAATATGTCTTGTGGCGAGTGCAGGTCACGGCTGGCTTGCTCTAGCGGGCACCAACCGGTCTTGTCACGATTGATGATATGATGTACTGCTTCGTCGTAACTGACGTTGATGCCGGCTTCTTGCAATAGCAGGAGAGCAGGCTGGCTGATGGTGTGCGTATAGACTTCTTTCACTCCTCCCAACACCATTAATGAGGCGGCGGCTTTGCCTATTACTTTGTCGGCCACGGAAGCTCCTTTCAGAAAATCTGTATCTTGCACCAACAGGTCATATAAGTCGGCCACACCCCGTTGGGTGAATGTGCGGATGCAGTCACCATTGGCTATCACGCAGGAGTATCCCCCTGCGTGAAGCTTTTCTATAAGTTCTTTCATTAGCTGTTTCTAAGTACTGATTACAATGTTCCTTGTTTCAACTGTTCTACATAACGGTCAATGCGATGCAACTCCTTGGGTATGTCAATGCTCTGTGGACAGTGGGACACGCATTGCTGGCAACCGATACAATGGCTGGCCTGGCGTAGACGTGGCACGCTGCGGTCATAGCCTACCAGGAAGGCTCGTCGGGCTTCCTGATAATTGGCATGTTCCTGCGAGGTAGGCAGATTGCCTTCGTTCACACATTTATTATAATGTATCAGCACGGCAGGGATGTCTATGCCATAAGGACAGGGCATGCAGTACTTGCAGTCGTTGCAAGGGATGGTGGGGTATTGATTCATCAGGTCAGCCGTCTGTTGCAGAAACTCAAAATCCTCGTCGGTCAATGGCACGAGAGGGGAGTAAGTGCGCAGGTTGTCCTGCAGGTGCTCCATGTAGGTCATTCCACTCAGTACGGTGAGCACATCGGGGAATGTGCCTGCAAAGCGGAAAGCCCAGGAGGCCACGCTGGCTTCGGGATTGCGTTGCTTGATTCGTGCCACTAAGTGCTCGGGCAACTTGGACAGGCGTCCACCCAACAGGGGCTCCATAATGATGGCAGGTATATGCCGTTTCTCCAACTCGGCATACAAGTATTCGGCGTTGACATTGCGTCCTGAGGCATAGCGCCAGTCGGCATAGTTCAGCTGGATTTGGACGAAGTCCCAGTGTACCTGGTCGTGCATGGCCAGCACTTCATCGAATACATCCTGCGTGCCGTGGAAAGAAAAGCCCAGGTTGCGTATGCGGCCTGCTTCGCGTTCTTTCATCAGGAAGTCTATCATGCCGTTTTCTATATAGCGGGCACGGAAAGTCTCGATGCCGCCGTTGCCAATGGAGTGGAGCAGGTAGTAGTCAATGTAGTCCACCTGTAACTCCTCAAACGAACGGTTGTACATGGCAATGGAGTTTTCGCGCGTATAGTTGGAGAAGTTGGACAGCTTGGTGGCTACAAAGAACTTCTCGCGAGGATGGCGTTTGAGCGCAATGCCGGTTGATTTCTCCGACCAGCCTTGCACATAGACAGGCGACGTGTCGTAGTAGTTCACGCCATGAGCCATGGCGTAGTCGATGAGTTCGTTCACGGCATCCTGGTCAATGACATTGCCCCCTTTCTCAGGAGCAGGCAGGGTAGGCCAGCGCATGCATCCGTATCCCAGCAGCGATACCTTTTCCTTGGTCTTTGGATTTTCGCGCATGGTCATTTTATCGGTAGGAATTTCACCTTGCGCTTGCAGTGAAGTTTGCTCCGACTGCTTGGAGCCGCATCCCGCCAGTGCTGCGGTGGCTGTGCTGATGCCTACGATTTTCAGAAACTCGCGGCGGGAAATATCTTTGGAATGATTATGTTCGTTCATTGTTATAAAGTTTATAGTAATAAAGGAGAAAGTTGGAGGCGGTAAACCGAATTGTTTTTATTTACCGCTCACCATAAACCGATGACTGTCGTCAGATAATCCTGTGTCGTTCGTGTCCTTCTACATAGATGGCGCTGAACGGCCGGGCCGGACACAGATTCTCGCATGCACCGCAACCGATGCAACGTTCGGTATCTACAGCCGGTATCTTGGGTGAATCAGGGTTATTGGCATCGGATGCTATCATGGTGATGGCACCTGTAGGACAGTGGCGCGCACAATTGCCACATGCCACTCCGTCGGTCAGCACCACGCAATTGTCTTTCACCCACACGGCATGTCCTATCTGGATAGCCGATTTGTCGGCCACGGTGATAGGCTTGATGGCGCCAGTTGGGCATACTTCAGAGCATTTGGTACACTCGGGGCGGCAATAGCCACGTTCGTAGGATGAGAAGGGCTGCATCAGGGTCAGCAAATCGGTTGAAGGGCGCAACACTTCGTTGGAACATACCGATACACAAAGCTGGCAGGCCGTGCAGTGCTGTGCAAAGTGGCGGGCACCTTGGGCACCCGGAGGCAGGATGGGGGTCTGTCGGTTGGGTATCTTTTTGTCTTCTATGGTAGCCAAGCCACCGTCAACTTTCATTTCCTGTGCTTTCAGGACTGCTGTAGTAGCAGCCAGGGCCGACGAGGCCAGAAAAGCACGGCGGTTGTTGTCAGTCGGTGTCGGTTTGCCTGCTTCCTGGGTTGTGGCAGCCTTGGCCGGACGATGGGCGTAGCTTAGGGCGCCTTGTTTGCATTTGCCCAGGCAGTCCATGCAAGCGACGCAGCGGCTGTAGTCTATTTCATGTGTTTTGGAGTTAATGCACGAGGCTTTGCAGTTGCGTGCGCACAGACCACAACTGTTGCACTTTGAGGTGTCAATAACCGGCTTCAGATAAGCATACTTCGACAAAAAGCCCAGCACTGTACCTACAGGACAGATAGTGTTGCAGTAGGTTCGTCCGCCTCGCCAGGCCAGTACGATAAGTACTATGACAGTGACAACGGCAATAACGAAAGTGGGCAGACTCTTCAGCCATACCGTTGTTTCGTAGAAGGCATAGCTGTCGGCACGCTCGGCAAAATAGGCCAGCAGATTGTTTCCCCACTGGTAGATGGGAGCAAACAGGTTGTTGGCTATGCGTCCGTATGAACTATAGGGTGCCAGCAGGGCTACGAAAGAATGGACACCGGCAACGAGTGTGATGACGAAAATGCCCAGTACTCCATAGCGCAGCCACGATAGGGCAGGGGAGTAGCGATAACGGTTCTTTTTAGCTTTCTTGGAGAACCAAGCCACAACGTCTTGAAATACCCCTAACGGACAAATGACCGAGCAATAGACACGGCCCAGCAGCAGGGTGAGCACAATCAGTGCCACTACCACGCCTACATTGAGTGCCAGCAGGGCAGGAAGAAATTGAATTTTTGCCATCCAGCCGAACCAGGTATGCAGCGTTCCTGTAAAGTCGAGGAAGAGCAGGGTTATCAGCGCAAAAAATAAGACGGCAAGTGTCAGTCTGATTTTACGTAACATAGTCTTAATAATAGTAGTTATTAGGAATTGTGTATATCTTGTTAAGTACAGTGCAAATATAACGATTCTTGCTTTACGATTGATAATTCTTTTTTGTTTTTTGCGGCATAATGTCAGTTGGCAGTGCTTTGTCCGTATATGTTTCTTCCTTATCAGACAATTCTTTATAGTATACTCATTCTCAATAGATTGTAGTTTCCTTGACTTTTTGTATTAGGAAACTGTCGTTTCCTGCCGAGGAAACAGTTGTTTCCGTAGTAAGAAACAATTGTTTCCCAAGTAAGAAACGGTCGTTTCCATGGAAGGAAACGAATCGGTTCTCCGTAAGGGATGTTGTGTTGGATACGGGTTGGGCATGACAGACATCGGCAGGCACAGGGTGGCTGTCGATGTCTGAGGTGAAAAATGTCTGTATTTACAGAATCTCCCGGGCTATCCAGGCGCAGGCTTCCGCATCGGCCAAGGCGTGGTGATGCTTGTCGAGCTGATAGCCACAGAGGGCGGCAATGGTGTGCAGCTGATGGTTTTCGGCATGAGGGAAGGCCAACCGGGCGGCACGCAGGGTATCGTAGAATTCATAGTCGGGATAGTCCATCTGATAAACACGGAAGACAGCCTTCAGGCAACTTTCATCGAAGGCCTTGTTGTGGGCTACCAGGGGAAGTCCCTCTATCAGCGGTTCTATCTGTGCCCATACTTCACTGAAGTTGGGGGCATCGTCGGTGTCCTGTCGGGTCAGTCCGTGCACGCGGCTGCACCAGTAGGTGTAATAGTTGGGTTCGGGCTGTATGAGCGAGTAGAATGAGTCGGTGAATTCACCGTCGCGCACCACAACCACTCCTACACTGCACACCGAGCATCGTTCGTTGTTGGCCGTCTCGAAGTCGATGGCGGCAAAGTCTTTCAGGCCGAGGGGTACGTATTCATGACGCGAACGGCGATGATATGGGTAGTCGGTAGAGAAGTCTTTCATTGGTTTAAAGTTGTTTGCTTGGTGATAAATGTAATGAAAAAACAGATTGGTCAGCAGATGCAGGTGTCTGACGTTAGGCATTGTTGTAGCGCGGCCTTCACTGTTTCTATTATCTGTCGTTGGGCAAAGTCCGGGTTCATGGCCTGCACTTCGGGTGTGCCGGGAGGGTTGATGCAATAAACATCTTGAAAGCCGGCTTCGAGCAGCATGGGCTTGTCGTCTACTGCGCCGGCCAGCAGCCAGACGGGTATTTCTTGTTGTCGGGCTTCGTGCAGTATGCCGGCAGGTACTTTCCCCATCAGAGTCTGGCGGTCGGCCTTGCCTTCGCCGGTGATGATGAGGCTGGCGTCCTGTATCATTTCCGCAAAATGGAGCGTATTGAGCAAGAGTTGTATGCCCGGTTTGAGCGGAGCGTGGAGAAAAGCTGCCAGTGCACCGCCCATTCCTCCGGCAGCTCCGGCGCCTGGCATCGCAGATATGTCTGTACCTGTGCTTTGTCTGATTAGTTCTGCTATGTGGCTCATGCCTTTTTCCAGCTTGGCTACGTCCGCCGGCCCGGCTCCCTTTTGTGGAGCAAAGACGTGTGCGGCTCCTGACAGGCCAAAAAAAGGATTGTTTACGTCGCAGGCCGCGGTGAAGTGCGCTTCTCTCACCTCTTGTGGCACGTTGCTTGTGTCTATGCTGGCTATTCTCTCTAGCCATTCTCCTCGCATGGGGCCTATTTCCTGTCCGTTCTTGTCTTTGAATACATAGCCCAACGCTTGCAACATGCCCAGACCTGCATCGTTGGTAGCACTGCCTCCCAGTCCCAACAGCACGTGGCGGCATCCCTGTGACAGGGCATGGCGTATCTGTTCGCCTGTGCCGTAGGTGGTGGTGTGCAGCGGATTCCGTTCTTGGGGGCTGACGAGTGTGAGGCCTGATGCAGCTGCCATTTCAATAATGGCTGTTTGTTTGTCGGCCGATATGCCGTAAGGTGCGGTCAGTGGGTGCATCAGCGGGTCGTGTGTCGGGCAACTGACGTATTGGCCGCCTATGGCTTGCAGCAAGGCGTCCAGTATGCCTTCACCACCGTCAGAAACCGGCAGGCACACAACCTGACACTGGGGCAATACTTCCCTTATGCCTTTAGCGGCTGCCTCTGCTGCTTGTGTGGAAGTGAGGCTTCCTTTGAAGGAATCGAGTGCTATGACTATTTTTTCTAAAAGCATGTGTTCTTGTTGATACTTTTAATGACGGGTTGAATCATATTCAGCCTTTGCAAAGGTAGGAAACTTTCTTCGCATACCTTTTGCAGGCTATATTTTTTCTTCGTTTTCGTTTGGTGTAAGCGCAGATAATTCTATATTTGTCCCGGTACTAATCCTTAAATACCTCTTTGCTATGAAGCAACCGATTATGAACGTGTGGAGATTTTATCGCGACGGTTTCCGCAATATGACTTTGGGGCGTACGCTGTGGCTTATTATTCTGATTAAGCTGTTCGTCCTATTCTTTGTTCTTCGTCTTTTCTTCTTCCCCGATTTCTTAAGAACTCAAGAGCCTGATGAGTCAGGACGCGTTGAGTATGTAGGTCGTGAGCTGATAGAGCGGGCAGTGAAATGAGGCAAGATATTTTGCAAAGTATATTTATGTGTAATTTAACCATATCTTTTTATTTATGTTTGAGAGTATTGATACTTCCCTGATTGACTGGTCGAGGGCACAGTTTGCCTTGACAGCCATCTATCATTGGATTTTCGTGCCGCTTACCCTTGGGTTGGCGGTCATTATGGGCATTATGGAGACGATATACTATCGTACAGGCAATGAATTTTGGAAGCGGACCGCACAGTTCTGGATGAGGCTCTTTGGTATAAACTTTGCTATAGGTGTAGCTACCGGCCTGATTCTGGAGTTTGAGTTTGGTACGAACTGGAGTAACTATAGCTGGTTTGTGGGCGATATCTTTGGCGCACCGCTGGCCATTGAGGGTATTGTGGCTTTCTTTATGGAGGCTACCTTTATTGCTGTCATGTTCTTTGGATGGGAGAAGGTGAGCCGTCGTTTCCATTTGGCTTCCACCTGGCTTACCGGATTGGGAGCAACCATCTCCGCCTGGTGGATATTGGTGGCCAATGCCTGGATGCAGAATCCCGTGGGGATGGTGTTCAATCCTGACACTGCCCGCAACGAGATGGTCGATTTCTGGGCGGTGGCCACATCGCCAATGGCAGTCAACAAGTTTTTCCATAGCATATTGTCGGGTTGGGTGCTGGGCGCCATTTTTGTGGTAGGTGTCAGCTGCTGGTATCTGTTGCGTCGTCGGCACAAGGATTTTGCTTTGGCCAGTATCAAGATAGGTGCCTGTGTCGGGCTGTTTGCTTCTCTGATGTCAGCTTGGACGGGCGACGGCTCAGGCTACCAGGTGGCACAAAACCAGCCCATGAAGCTGGCTGCCATGGAAGGCTATTATGAGGGGCAGGAAGGAGCTGGGTTGGTAGCTTTTGGCATACTGAATCCTGACAAGCAGACGGCCGATGACGGAGTAGACCCTTTCCTGATGCGTATTGAATTACCGAAGATGCTGTCGCTGCTGGCCGAGCGTGACTCGAAAGCTTTTGTGCCGGGCATCAATGATTTGCTGAAAGGTGGTTATCAATTGAAAGATGGCTCGTTGGCTCTGTCGGCTGAAGAAAAAATGGCTCGTGGGCGGAAAGCCATAGCAGCCTTTGCTGCTTATCGCACGGCTAAGGCTGAGGGTAATGAGGAAGCTGCTGTTGAGGCGGCTTCGGTATTGACTGATAACGTACAGTATTTTGGTTATGGCTATATCAAGGATGCGAACGAATTGGTGCCCAATGTGCCGCTTACGTTCTATATGTTCCGTGTTATGGTGATGCTGGGCGGGTATTTCATCCTGTTCTTCATGGTAATTCTGTTCCTTGTTTATAAGAAGAACCTTGCCGAAATGCGCTGGATGCATTGGATTGCCTTGCTTACCATTCCGTTGGGTTATCTGGCCGGACAGGCCGGATGGGTTGTGGCCGAGTGCGGACGTCAGCCCTGGGCCATTCAGGATATGTTGCCTACCTCGGCAGCTATCTCGCGTCTTGAGGTCGGGTCGGTGCAGACTACCTTCTTCATCTTCCTGGTTTTGTTTACCGTCTTGCTCATTGCAGAAGTGGGCATCATGCTCAAGGCTATTCGCAAGGGATTCTAAAAACATCAGTCGTTTCATTGTAAATCAAAGGATATTCTATGGATACTTATATTTTTCTTCAGCATTATTGGTGGGCAGTCGTATCGTTGCTGGGTGCCTTGCTCGTGTTTCTGTTGTTTGTGCAGGGAGGCAATTCGATGCTGTTCTGTTTGGGCAAGTCGGAAGAGCACCGAAAGATAATGGTTAACTCTACGGGACGTAAGTGGGAGTTTACGTTTACTACACTGGTGACTTTCGGTGGAGCTTTCTTTGCTTCCTTTCCATTGTTTTACAGTACCAGTTTCGGTGGTGCCTATTGGTTGTGGATGATAATTCTGTTCAGCTTTGTTCTGCAAGCTGTCAGCTACGAGTTTCAGTCCAAGGCAGGCAATCTGTTGGGACAGAATACCTATCGGGTGTTTTTGGTGATTAATGGAGTGGTAGGTCCGGTTCTGCTGGGCGGGGCGGTAGCCACGTTCTTCACAGGTTCGGCATTCGTTATTGACAAGGGTAATATGGCTGATACGCTGATGCCCGTCATCAGCCGTTGGGCCAATGGCTGGCATGGGTTGGATGCTTTGGCCAATCCTTGGAATGTGGTGATGGGGTTGGCTGTCTTCTTCCTGTCAAGGATATTGGGTGCGCTTTATTTCATCAATAACATTGCCGATGCTGACTTGGTGGCACGTTGTCGCCGTTCGTTATGGGCTAATACCGGCTTGTTCTTAGTCTTCTTTTTGTCATTTCTGGTTCGTACGCTGGTGGCCGATGGTTTTGCCGTGCAGCCCGAAACCGGAGAAATCTATTTGGAGCCTTACAAGTATCTTCATAACTTCCTGGCTATGCCTTTGGTGCTTGTTGTTTTCCTGTTGGGAGTAGTCAGTGTGCTTTGGGGCATTGTTCGTACCCTGTGGAAACCTACTTACGACAAAGGCATTTGGTTGACCGGTATAGGTACCGTGCTCACGGTTTTTGCCTTATTACTGTCGGTAGGCTATAATGATACGGCCTATTATCCATCCAGCGCCGACCTGCAAAGCTCGCTGACGCTGGCCAATAGTTGCTCCAGCCGGTTTACGCTCGAGGTCATGGCCTACGTTTCTATCCTTGTCCCCTTTGTATTGGCTTACATCTTCTACGCTTGGCGACGCATTGACAACCGTAAGATTGATGCCCGCGAGTTGGAAGACGAACATACTTATTAAGTTCGTTTGTCCTATTCCCGATATTTACCGGCCTCCCGTTTGCTTTCCGCTTATTCCGTTTTCATGCTCGACGCATCGAACGACAAGGGAAGCAGGTGGGAGGCTTGTTTTATTTCGTAGATGCCTTCTGTGCCACAGAGCAGCAGCCGTAGTGGTTTTCCTTGCCGGGCTTCCGATTCGAGCATTACCTGTCGACAGGCACCGCAGGGTGCGATGGGACGGCTGACAAACTCGCCCTGCTCATTGCGTGCGGCAATGGCCAACGTCTCTATCGCTACATCGGGATATTGCGAGTTGGCGTAGAACAGGGTTGTGCGTTCGGCACAGAGTCCTGAGGGATAGGCGGCATTCTCCTGGTTGCTGCCGCTCACCAACTGGCCGTTGGCCAGCCTGGCAGCCGCTCCAACCGAGAAGTGAGAGTAGGGGGCATAACTGTGGTAGGTGGCCTGCCGGGCGGCTTCTATCAGTTGGCGGTCGGCTGGCTCCAGTTCTTCTTCCTGATAACAGACGACTTTGAATGGGATGTTCAGTTCCTTCATGGTTGTATGATTTATGTAGGTTTTATGGTTACATTTCTCTGTGCGGATTGGGGAGCGGGGGACATTATCAGATACCCAATATGCTCGCCACCTTGTCGCGTTCTATCAGTGAGTCCAGCGCCCGTTCTATTACATCGTAGTTCTCCTTGTCCACAATGCGTGGCGCAAACAGGCGTAGTACCTCCAGACGGTCGTCGTCAAAAGCATAGAGCGACATCATGCGTGCGCATTGTCGGCAGGTGAAATACTTGTTTTCCACTCCGGCACGCAGCAGCTTCATCTGATCATCCTTGAAAGGTCGTTCCTTCACTTTGTTGTAGAACTCATTGAACTGTTGTTCGGACGTGGGACGGCAGGCTGCGGGGTGTTCCGGCCGGACAGGAACTACTATCGGCGTTGAGGCTGGCGGTGTAGCCGGTGTGGAGTTTGCAGGTATTTGCCGTTCGGAACTTTTGAACGAGTCCATGTAAACCAGGTGGTTGTCTTCAAAGCGTACAATGATGACAGTGGCTTCGCCATCCAGAGGATTCAGGAATTTGCGGTACTCCCATTCCTCCAATTCATAGTTCAGACGGCGGTATTCCGGTTTGCCCAGCAGGGCTGAAATCTCTTTAGGGCTCATTCCTGTTTCTATTTTCTCCAGAACGTTTCCCTTGGGATAGAACATGCTGGAGCATGCGCTGAGGACAAAGGCACTTAGTGCCAGCAGTCCGGTTGACAGTCGTTTAGGTTTCATGTATGAATCAGTTCTTAATGTGTTTCCATGCAGTTTATAGCTCCAAATGTAGGCAATTTAGGCCGTTTACCTTTCCTCCGTTAGCTAATAAATAGTAAAAGGATTGTTTTTTTCAATTCTTTTACGGACTTTTGCGTCCAAACCAATTCAGAGAGATGACGATGAAGTGTATCTATAGATTGTTGGCTTTCGCGGCCTTCATCCTGCTGATGCTGCCCATTCAGGCGCAGCGCCGCAATTCGCTATACAATAATTATATCAAGGAATATGCTCCGCTGGCTGTGGAGCAGATGAACAAGTACAGGATTCCTGCCAGTATCACCCTGGCACAGGGACTGCTGGAGAGCGGGGCCGGGCGTAGCCAACTGGCCCGTAAGAGCAACAATCACTTTGGCATTAAGTGCCACAATACCTGGCGTGGCCGTAAGGTTTACCACGATGACGATGCCAAGGGAGAGTGTTTCCGGGCTTATCGCAAGGTGGAGGAGTCTTATGAAGACCATTCCAAGTTCTTGAAGAACGGTCCCCGTTATGCTTTCCTCTTCAAACTGAAGATTACGGACTACAAAGGTTGGGCCCGTGGGCTGAAGAAGGCCGGTTATGCTACCGACCCTTCTTATGCCAACCGCCTGATAACCATTATTGAGGATTACGAACTCTATAAGTACGACAGCAAGGGTATGAGCCGACGAGAGGCCCGCCGCTGGGAGAAGGAATTGAAGAAGAAACCTTGGCTGGCCAATCCTCATCAGATATATACATCTAATAAGCTGCTCTATGTGGTGGCACGCACCGGCGACGACTTCCGCCTGCTGGGCAAGGAGTTCGACATCAGCTGGAAGAAACTGGTGAAGTACAATGACCTGCACCGCGAGTACACCTTGCAGGCCGGCGACATCATCTACCTGATGGAGAAAAACAAGAAGGCTCAGGAGCCGCATCGCGTATATGTAGTGAAGGACGGTGACTCCATGCACAGCATCTCGCAGAAGTTTGGCATACGGCTGAAGAATCTGTATAAGATGAATCGCAAGGATGCAGACGAATACGTGCCCGAGGTAGGCGACCGCCTGCGGCTTCGCTAAGGGAAATTATCCGAAAATGTACAGGGGTGTCCGATATCGGACACCCCTTTTCTTTGCTCCCGCCTGTAGTTCAATGCTTTGCACTTTTGGCACGATATTCGCTGTATAGGCAAGTGATGTGTTCGATAATGAATAAAACTACATAACAATGGATAGAGAAATATCGAAAGAAGAGAAGCGCAAGGAGCGCAACAAGAAGCTGGTGCGCTACGGCGCGGTGGCAGTGGCCGGAGTAGCCGTGGTCAGTGTACTTATCTCGCTGATGCGGACGGGTGTGAAGGAGAAGGACCTGGTGTTCTCGCAGGTTGACAAGGGAACGATAGAGGTGAGCGTCAGCGCATCGGGCAAGGTGGTGCCGGCGTTTGAGGAAATCATCAACTCGCCCATCAATACACGCATCCTGGAGGTGTATCGCAAGGGAGGCGACAGTGTGGACGTGGGTACACCCATCCTGAAACTGGACCTTCAGAGCGCAGAGACGGAATACAAGAAACAGCTGGACGAGGAGCAGATGCGTACCTATAAGTTGCAGCAGTTGCAGGTGAACAACGAGACCAAGCTGAAAGACCTGGCCATGCAGATTAAGGTGTCGGAAATGAAGCTGAACCGCATGAAGGTGGAGCTGCGCAACGAGCAGTATCTGGATAGCCTCGGCTCGGGGACTACCGACAAGGTGCGCCAGGCCGAACTGAGCGTCAACGTGGCCCAGCTGGAACTGGAGCAGCTGCGTCAGCAATACGAAAACGAAAAGGAGGTGCTGGCTGCCGAATACAAGGTGCAGGAACTGGACCTGAGTATCTTCCGCAAGAGCCTGGCCGAGACCAAACGAACGCTGGACGACGCGCAGATTCGCTCGCCGCGCAAGGCCATCCTGACCTACATCAACAACCAGATAGGCGCGCAGGTGACGGAGGGCACACAGATTGCCGTCATCTCTGACCTGAGCCACTTCAAGGTGGAAGGCGAGATAGCCGACACCTACGGCGACCGCGTGGCTGCCGGCGGACGGGCCATCGTGAAGATTGGCAGCGAGAAACTGGAGGGACAGGTGAGCAGCGTCACTCCGTTGTCGAAGAACGGCGTCATATCCTTCACCGTGCAGCTGGAGGACGACAGCAACCGCCGCCTGCGTTCGGGCTTGAAGACGGACGTGTACGTGATGAACGCCGTGAAGGAGGACGTGATGCGCGTGGCCAATGCGTCGTACTACGTGGGACGCGGCGAGTACGAACTCTTTGTGCTGGACGGCGAAGACCAGCTGGTGAAGCGCAAGGTGCAACTGGGCGACTCTAACTTTGAGTTTGTGGAAGTCGTGTCGGGGGTTCAACCGGGCGACCGGGTCGTAGTGAGCGATATGAGCCAATTCAAGAACAAGAACAAGCTGAAACTGAAAAAGTAACTCATAATCAACTGAAAAACAAGATGTTTGCCGGGCTGTTCCTGCCGCCGGGATGACGGTCGTTTGTTGACCGAGGTGACGGCGTCATGTTGACCGAGGTGACGGCGTCATGTTGACCGAGGTGACGGCGTCGTGTTGACCGAGGTGACGGCGTTAGGTTGACCGAGGTGACGGCGTCGGGTTGACCATGGTGACGGCGTCAGGTTGACCATGGTGACGGCGTCGTGCTGACCATGGTGACGGCGTCGTGCTGACCATGGTGACGGCAGCGGGTTGACCATGGTGAAGGATTTGCCTTGACCATGGCGGGCGGTTTGTGCTGTCCATGATGGCAGCATGTACTCCGCGATGCAGGTGCAACTTCCGCCTCCACAATGAGAAAACGATATACCTATTAATCTATCATAAGAAGAAATTATGCTGAAGAATTACCTCAAACAAGCCTGGACGCTGATGCGGCAAAACCGCCTCTTCACAGGCATCTATGTGGTGGGTACGGGGCTGTCCATCGCCTTGGTGATGACGTTGTTCATCATCCTGTACGTCAAGTTTGCCCCCATCTATCCCGAATACAACCGCGACCGCACGCTGGTGCTGAAGCCGATAAAACGCTATCCTAAGGGAAGGCCCGACAACTGGAGTTGCAACGGCGGCGTGGCCTACTATGTGGTGGACCAGCTGTTGCAGGGAGTGCCTCACGTAGAGCACGTGGCGGGCAGCATGATAGCCTTTTGGGACAATTATCAGGTTTCGGCGGCAGAGGTGAAGCCGTTCAGCGCTATGCCGCGCTATGTCAACGGTGCCTTCTGGCAGGTGTTTGGCTTTCGTTTCCTTGATGGCAAATCTTTCACGCAGGAAGACGTGAAGGCACGGGCTAAGGTGGCTGTATTGGGCGAGTCGCTGGCCAGGCGGCTGTTTGCCACGACCCAAGGACTGGTCGGCCGGCACTTTACGTTCAACGGTTACGACTACCGGGTGTGCGGCGTGGTGAGCGATGTTTCCAATGCTACCCCCGAGACGTCGGGCGACCTGTGGGTGCCATTGCTCAATGCTTCGGACCTCCCGGAGCAACTGGACAGACAAGGGCTGCTGGGCAATGTGTTTGCCTATCTGCTGGTGGACGATGAGGAGAACCTCGAAGCAGTGCGCAGCGAGGTGCAGGACGTGTTTCGCCGTTATTCCCAGCAGGACAAGGACTATGAATACGACCTGATGGGGCAGCCCGACCAATATTGGGTAAGCACCTTCCGCCAGGATGTGGAGCGTGCACCCGACATGGGCGAGCTGACCAAGACCTTCCTCTATATCCTGTTGGCTTTGCTCTTTATCCCTGCCTTGAACCTGAGCGGTATGATTTCCTCGCGCATGGACAGTCGCATAGCCGAGTTGGGCATCCGCAAGGCATACGGGGCCACACGCCGTCAGCTGTTGCAGCAGGTGCTCTGCGAGAATCTGGTGCTGACGGCGCTGGGAGGCCTTGCGGGGCTGGTGTTCTCCTACCTTATTGTGCTGACGGCCAATGACTGGATACTGACGCTGTTTGACAAGAACATCTTCGACACTTCGCTCTCCACGTCGTTTACGCCGGAGATGCTGTTCAATCCCGCCGTGTTCGGCTGCACGTTTGCCGTGTGTATCGTGCTCAATGTGGTGTCGGCACTCGTGCCTACGTTGGGGGCGTTGCGTCATTCCATTATGGAATCGTTGAATATGAAAAGATAATGAAAGATAGGAGTTAGAGAAGTTAAGAAGTTATCACTTCGCTATGCTTCGTTAGAAGTTAAAGCCAATACTATGGTTAATAGCTTACAGGACTATTAGCTTTAACTTCTTTAACTACTCTAACTTCTTTAACTACTATAAAAAGAAAACTCATGCTTCAAACCATCTTACATCAACTTTGGAACCAGCGTCGTCAGAACGCTTGGATATTTCTGGAACTGCTGTTCGTCAGTTTCTTTCTGTGGACGGTCATCGACCCCATCTATGTGCTGACCGCCAATCATAGCATTGACAAGGGCTATGACCCCAAGGGCGTCTATGTAGTAAACCTCGGTGCGTATGCCGAGACGGACGGACGCTACGACCCCGCACAAGACAAGGACTCGCTGAAACTGGCTGCCTACTGGCGTATTGTCCGTGAGGTGCGTAGCCAGCCCGAAGTGGAGAGCTGGTGCATCTCTACCAGTTGGAGCTTCCCTAACAGTAATTCATGGAACGGTACGCAACTTTTTGTCGACACGGCATCGCTGCACAAAGGCGAGGGCTTCGTGCATGCGCAGCAGTATCACTTCGTGGCGGCCGAGGGTGGAAATCTGTTCCACATTCTCGGCATGAAGGATGCCCGTACAGGTGGCGACATCGAAGTGTCGGCACAGAGCAGGGGCAAGGCGTTCATCTCCGAACGGCTGGCGCAACTGCTGTTTGGTACGACCGATGCCGTGGGCAGGAAGATCTATGAGAATGATAAGCCTTGCGAGGTGGCAGGTGTATTTCGCGACTATAAGCACCGTGATTATGAGCAGCCCTATCCGCTCATTGTGCGCACGTTTGATAACATGTGGGGAAGCGCCCGTATGCAGTGGCTGTTCAGCATTGTCATTCGTGTGAAGCCGGGAGTGGATGCTTCGGCCTTCGAACGGCGTTTCCGTGACGAGGTGGGTCCGCGGTTGGCCATGGGCAACTATTATTTTGATAATCTAAAGAAGTTCTCCGAGCTAAGCGAGGCATACGCCATGAGGAGCGGTGTGTCCAACAAACTGCGCCTGCAATATGCCCTGACGGGTTTTGCCGTGCTGTGCATCTTCCTGGGTATGGTGGGTACTTTCTGGATACGCAGCAACGCCCGCCGTGGCGAGATTGGCGTGATGCGCAGCATGGGTGCTTCGCAGGCCTGCATCGTTCGGCAGTTCCTCATCGAGGCCTGGCTATTGCTGACGGTGGCCTTCGTGCTGGTCATTCCTTTCCTGCTCTATCATGCACACACCAACGGACTGTACACGGTAGAGATGAATGACGATTTCGTATCCAATCCAGCCTACGGACAGAACCGCTTTGGTTTCCACTTCACCGTGGTGCTGGCCATCAGTTATATCCTGTTGCTGATTGTGGCGCTGGTGGGTACGTATATCCCTGTACGCCGGGCGGCGCGGACACTGCCGGTGGAGGCGTTGAGGGAAGAGTGAATTTAGATAAGGAGTTAGAAGGAGTTAAAGGGAGTTATTGCCCGCCCAGACGGGCTAAGGAGTTAAAAGCCGATATTGCGACTTGACTCTATTTACATTGGCCTTTAACTCCCTGAACGGAGCAAAGCGAAGTGCTAACTTCTTCTAACTCCTTTTAACTACTAAAGATAAAAAGTATGCTGAAGACCTATTTCAAACAAGCCCTTGCGTTGTTCAGGCAGAACCGCCTGTTCAGTACGCTCTACATTGCCGGCACGGGGTTGGCTATTGCCATGACGGTTGTGATGGCGCTGGTCTACTATGTGAAGCTGGCACCTGTGTATCCCGAAGAAAATCGGGCGAATACGTTGTATCTGACGAATGCCAGTTTTCATTCGGATAAGGAAAAGATGACTTACCAGTCGGGGCTGTCCTATCAGGCTCTGCAGGAGTGGATGTATCCGCTGAAGAATGTGGTGGAAGTTTCTGCCATTGTAGATTATGGCATGGAAACGCCTGCTTATATACAGCCGGCTGATTTAAGCGGTGACTTTAGTGTCGCTTTGAAGTTGGTCGACCCAGCCTTTTTCCGCATCTACTCTTTCCGCTTTCTGGAGGGTAATCCTTTTACGGACTCCGATTTGGCAAGTGGCATTCATACGGCCGTTATCTCCGACTACTTGGCACGCCGTCTTTTCGGTACGGCGGAGAATGTTGTAGGGCGTTCGTTCTCGTTGGATTATGTCAACTACCGGGTGTGTGGCGTGGTACGTAGTGCCAGCTACCTCACTCCCCAGTCGTATGCGCAGGTCTATTTGCCTTATTCGGTTGCTGAGGATTATAAGATACCGGCAACTGGTCAGTTTCCCTATTGTGGCAATTTCTCCGTTACTTTTCTTGTGAAGGATGAGGCGCAGGCCGATGCCTTGCGGGCGGAGATTGGTGACTTGACGAGAAGACTGAACTTGCAAAACAAGGACCAGTGGCAGTTGGAGTTGTGGAAGCAGCCAACATCGCACTGGCTTAGCGTTTTCCAGAGCTATCCGTCGGATGCCAGTTTCAGTCCATGGAAAACGGCGGGCTATCTGATAGTAGTGGTATTGGTGCTTCTGCTGGTTCCTGCTCTTAACCTGAGCGGACTTATTGCTAGTCGTATGGAGAGTCGTCTGCCCGAGATGGGGGTACGCAAGTCGTTCGGTGCTGGCAGAAGCGTACTGCTCTCGCAAGTGATGTGGGAGAACTTCTTCCTGACATTGGCAGGTGGTTTGCTGGGGCTGATATTGGCATGGATTACTGTTTATCTGGGTCGAGAATGGATATTCGTTCTGCTCGACCAGTGGCCTGAGGCTGTACCGCAGGGTGTTGATGCCTACGTGTCGGGCGAGATGCTATTTGCGCCTGCCGTCTTTGTCATTGCTTTCCTGCTCTGTCTGTTGCTCAACCTCTTGTCTGCTTTGTTGCCGGCATGGATGTCGCTGCGCAAACCGATTGTGTATTCGCTTTATGAGAAAAGATAAATGAATAATGAGGAGTTAAAGGAGTTAGAGAAGTTATCACTTCGCTACGCTTCGTTAGAAGTTAAAGCCAATACTATAGTGGATGGTTTACAAGACTATCGACTTTAACTTCTCTAACTTCTTTAACTTCTCTAACTCCTAAAATAAACCCCTTTATGTTCAGACTCATCTTCAAAACCTTATGGGCCCGTCGCCGTCGTAACGGTTGGTTAGTGGCCGAACTGATATTGGTTGCCGTCCTTTCGTGGATAATCTTCGACCCCGTTATCGTGGTGACCTACGACCGGCATCTTCCACTTGGTTATGATGCCGACCGCCTCTGTATGGTTTCTGTCGGTATGTTGCAACCGCAGGCACCAGGTTATGACGCACAGGCTACCGATTCGGCTTCACTGATGCAGGCTTATCTGGGCATTGTGGAACGTGCCCGTCAGCATCCCGATGTGGAGCAGGCCACTCCGGTTCTTTCTTTCGTGTATCCCGGTTCGCAGGGAAGCAGCACTTCTACTCTGACGGCTGAAGGCGATTCGGTTAGCCATGCTTTTATGTATATTGAGTTTCTACCTCATACTCATTTTTTTGAAACATTTGGTTTCCGTCCGGGCCAAGGCAGCATGACACCAGAAGAATTATCTGACTATACTTATGATGAACCCAATGTGATATTAAGTGAGAATATGCTGGAAGCGATGTTTCATACTCCTGTCTACAACAAGCGTTTGCGCTTTTGGTCGACAAGCAAGACAGACACGCTCTATCAGCCAGTTATAGTGGGTACGGTGGGGACTTTTAAATACGTCAGCGACTGGCGTCCTGTACCTGTTGCTTTTAAGCCGGTGTTGCATCCCGACATACTTTCCAGCCTGGACGACATGCATGTGGTTATTCGCCTGAAAGACGGTGTCAGCATGGATCGCTTCCTGCATGACTTCAAGCCCTGGATGGTCCGTCAGATGCGGGTGGGCAATCTGTATGCCCGCAATCTTCAGGCGTATGATGACATTAATGCAGACCGTGAGTTCAGTAGCGCGACTTCGCTTTACAGGCGCAACCTGAGCATTGCTTTGTTTTTCCTGATTAATCTTTGCTTGGGTGTCATCGGTACCTTCTGGTTGCAGACCCGTACCCGTCGTGAAGAGATTGGGGTGATGCTGTCCTATGGTGCTACGCCACACCGCATTCGTTTGCAGCTGTTGGGCGAGGGCGTGGTGCTGACTACCGTGGCTACGCTGGTGGGCTGTTTGCTCTACCTGCAATATGCCATCAGTGAGGGACTGAACAAGGGTAATGCTTGGGTGGAGGGTGCTGCCTCCTGCTGGGTGGACAATTTTGGGCTGCATTTCTTCATTGTCTCGTTTATTATTTACCTCATTCTGCTGCTGGTAGTGCTGATTGGTATCTATATCCCGGCACGGAAGATAAGTAGCATTGCACCGACAGAGGCTTTGAGAGACGAATAACGGACAGTTGTTCGCTGAAAACGGACAAACTGTTCATTATCGGACACCTGCATAGTTGCTAAATGACAGATAATCAATGTTGAATGATTTTGGCACAGCTTTTGAATTTAGTTCACCACAGAGGACACAGAGTTTCACAGAGAGAAATATTAAGTCTGTGTCTTCTGTGGGTAGATAATGGATTAATAACTATAAATAACATACAATTATGGAAATGATTAAATTGACTGGAATCAATAAGATTTATCGTACAGACGAGATTGAAACACAAGCGTTGGAAAATGTGAACCTGAGTGTAGAGAAGGGTGAGTTCCTGAGTATTATGGGACCCTCTGGTTGTGGAAAATCCACGCTGCTCAACATCATGGGACTGCTTGATACACCGACCAGCGGTACCATTGAAATAGCCGGTACGCGCGTGGAAGGCATGAAAGACAAGGAACTGGCTTCTTTCCGCAATCATAACTTGGGCTTCGTCTTCCAGTCGTTCCATCTGATTAATTCGCTCAATGTGATAGACAATGTAGAACTTCCTCTGCTTTACCGCAAGGTATCGGCCAAAGAACGTCGTGCACTGGCCGAAGAAGTGCTGAAGAAAGTAGGGTTGAGCCATCGTATGCGCCACATGCCGACGCAGCTCTCGGGTGGTCAGTGCCAGCGTGTAGCCATTGCTCGTGCCATCATTGGCAACCCCGAAATAATCCTCGCCGATGAGCCCACCGGTAACTTGGATTCGAAGATGGGTGCCGAGGTTATGGAACTGCTCCATCAGCTGAACAAGGAAGACGGGCGTACCATCGTGATGGTAACGCACAACGAAGACCAGGCCAAGCTGACCAGCCGTACGATACGCTTCTTTGATGGACGTCAGATAGGTTGACAGGAGAGTGGATTTGGTTGTGTTTCGTTTTGTTTCGTCAGTAGTGAAACATTGTTTCAGTTCGCATGAAACACTGTATCAGTACGTATGAAACACTGTTTCAGTCTGCATGAAACACAGCTTTTGCTGGGATTGGAGCAAACGTTGAGTTGGATTTTAATATAGATAGGAATAATATGAAAGCAAACATAATAGGTGTTATAATAGCTTTGGCCTTGGCTTTTGCCGGTGCCATAGGGGCTTTGGCACAGAATGCTAAGGTGAGTGAGGTGCGTAAGGTGGAGGATTTTTCTTCGTTGAAGATAACGTCGGTGGCCAGTGTTTATTTTGTGCAGGGCGACCGTTGTTCCATCTGTCTGGAAGGTAAGGAAAAGTGGGTAAAGCTCACTACCACCGAGGTAGAGGATGGATGTCTGACTATCGCTTTCAAGAAAGGCGGGAAGAATCATAAAGGCAACATCGACGGCCTGAAGATTTTTGTTACTGCTCCTATGTTGGAAGCCGCTACCTTGGCCGGCGTGGGTGGCTTTAAGTGCGAAGAACCGCTGAAGCTGGACGACTTTACTCTAAAGGTCACCGGTGTCGGTTCTGCCGAAATAAGTCACCTGACTTGCCGGAATCTGTTTGTCGGCATGAGCGGTGTAGGCGAGGCCGTGGTCAATGTGGATTGCGATTACCTGAAAGCCGGTATGAGCGGTGTGGGCAGTCTGGAGTTGAGCGGTTGTGCCGGTAAGGCCGATATCTCACGTGGCGGCATCGGTAGTGTGAATACGAAACATTTAAAAATAAAGAATGAAGAATGATGGATGAAGTATCGGTAGCCCCGATACTTCATTTCCTATTCATAATAAACTCTTCATTCCTCATTCTTAATTCTTCATTAAAAAGATGTTCAAGCAATATTTTCAACAGGCTTGGGCGCAACTGCGCCAGCAGCCGCTTATCAGTGCGGTGACGGTGGCAGGTACGGCCTTGTCTATTTTCCTCATTATGCTGGTAGTCATGATGCAGCAGGTGAAGGTGGAGCCTTTCTCGCCCGAGAGCAATCGCGACCGCTTCCTGCATGTGAAGTGGAGCACCATTACCAAAACGGAGTGGGGTGAGGGTAATACCAGCAACGGCCCCATGAGTGTGCGTACTGCCCGTGAGGTGTATGGTCGGATGACTACGCCGGAGGCAGTTACCGCCTATACAGCATTTGCTGAATCTCGTCCTGTCAATATGCCCGGACAGCCGGCTATATCGGTCGATGTACGCGAGACGGACTACCAGTTCTGGACTGTGTTTGATTTCGCCTTTGTCGATGGTAAGCCCTACGACCAGGCCACGTTTGATGCCGGCTTGCCCGTTGCGGTGATGACCGAGAGCGTGGCGCGCCACCTGTTTGGTACCACGCAGGCCACCGGCAAGGAGTTCTTGCTGGCCCATGCACCCTATCGGGTAATAGGTGTAGTGAAAGACGTATCGACGCTGGCAGAAACAGCTTACGGACAGCTTTGGATTCCTTACATTTCTACTGACCAAGTTAACAACACGTGGGAAGCAGATTTGATGGGCATCATGAGCTGTACCATCCTGGCTCGCGACCGCAGTGACTTTCCCGCTATCCGTGAGGAGGCCAACCGCCGGCTGGACGAATTTAACAAGGTGATAGGCGAGAACGGCTACAAGTTCATCAGCCGTAACCGTCCCTACGACCAAGAGAAGAATATGCTGGCTACGGCAGCCAACTGGGAGCCTGATGTGAGCGCTTCCCGCCGCAGCCGCCTCATTATCTACCTTATTCTGCTCATCGTGCCGGCCATTAACCTGAGCAGCATGACGCAGAGCCGTTTGCGCCGCCGCGTCAGCGAGATTGGCGTGCGCCGTGCTTTTGGCTGTACACGCATGGAGCTGCTGGGGCAGATATTAACTGAGAACTTCATCGTCACGCTACTGGCCGGTATATTGGGGCTGTTGTTGAGTTTTCTCTTCGCCAGCCTGGGCAGTGACATTCTCTTTGCACAGCTATACAGCATGACGCTCAATCCGCCCACTGTCAATGCTTCCATACTGATACACGCCTCTACCTTCGGTTGGGCATTGCTCTTCTGCTTTGTGCTCAACCTGCTCAGCACAGGCATTCCTGCCTGGCGTGCATCGCGGATGAAGATAGTAGAGGCGATTAACGGGAAAACACATTAATAAGGAGACGAGTTGACAAGTTGATGAGTTGACGTGTAGATAAGTAAACAAATCGGAAACCTTGTAGTCTCGTCAATTCGTCTCCTTGTCAACTAATAACAAAAGATATGACAAAGAAACTATTTACTCAGATACGCAACGAGTGGCGCAGCAATCTGTGGCTGGCACTTGAGTTGCTGGTGGTCAGTGTGGTGATGTGGTACATCATCGACCTGCTCTATTGCCGCATAGCCACCTACCTGGAACCGCGTGGCTTCAATACCGAGCACTGCTACCTGATTGACATGGGTGTACTGACCGATAAAAGCTCCGACTATACGCCCTACTCGGACGAACACAAGCAGAGCGACGAAGTGCGCGAGCTGGTGAAGCGCCTGCAGCGACGTCCCGAAGTAGAGGCAGTCAGCCTGTCGCAGAATTCTTATCCCTATAACGGCAGTAATTCAGGAGCCGATGTGGTTTATGACACGTTGCATGCACCCAGTTGGACTATCCGTCGCATCGTGACGCCCGACTTCATGCGGGTGTTCCGCTACCGGGGCACGCGCGGCGAGACGCCCGAGCAGCTGGCCGCGCTACTGGAAAAGGGTGAGTTCCTGGCTTCGGACAATCTCTATAGCTACGCGAAGCTGAACATGACGTCGCTGGTAGGTAAGGAGTTCCACCTCTTCGGCGATACCGTGAAGAATTACCGCTTGGGTGCGGCCTTGCAGAACGTACGCTACAGCGACTACGAGCAAGCACGCTTCTGCTACTCCATGGCATTTAATCTGAATCTGCTGGAAGACTTTTGGACAAACGCCGATAACGAGCTTTGCGTCCGCGTCCGTGCCGACCAAGACCGGAACTTCATCGAAAACCTGAAGGCCGACAGTGAGAAGCAATTCCGCATAGGCAACCTTTACATCAGCGAAGTACGCAGCTTCACAGACATCCGCCGCAGTTACCAGCAGTCCTATGTCAACGAGATGCGCAACTATATAGTGGGCATGAGCTTCCTGCTACTGAACATCTTCCTGGGCTTGCTGGGCACCTTCTGGTTCCGTACGCAGCAGCGTCGTGGCGAAATAGCCCTGCACAAGGCGATGGGCGCAACGGATGGTGCCGTGTTCAGCCGCCTGATGAGCGAGGGCGTATTCCTGTTGCTGGCCGTCACCATACCTGCTATCATTATCGACATCGTGCTGGCCCACTTCGAACTGAACAGCTGGCGCAACGGCACTACGCTGGAGTGGCCACGTCTGGCCTTCTGTGCAGCCGCTTCCTTCGTCCTGATTGCAGCCATGATAGGCATCGGCATCGGCCTGCCCGCACGCCGTGCCATGAAGGTACAGCCGGCGGAGGCGTTGCACGATGAGTGATATTCAGCGGTAAGTGGCTAGCGGTGATTTCAGCGGTTAGTGGTTAGCGGTAAGCGGTAAGCAGTTGCCGCCAGCATACTAACCACTTACCACTGACCGCTTACCGCTGAAATAGCCGCTGAATCCTTGCCCCTAACCATTAACCACTATATATATGTTACGACTCTATATACAACAAGCTCTTTTCCACCTGCGCGAGAATCCCGTCATCAGCTGGATTTCCGTGCTAGGCACGGCGTTGTCCATCTGCATGATTATGGTCATCGTCATAAGCCTGCGGGTACGCGTGGCCGACTGCGAGCCGGAGGTGAACCGCAGTCGTTCGCTCTACGTGCCCAACATGTCCTACCGCGCCAAGGGCGACACCAGCGGCCGTTCCGCCAACTCAAGCATGTCGGTGCAGACCGGCCGCGAATGCTTCAAGACGCTGACTACGGCCGAGGCCGTTACCCTGGTATCGAATCCCGACAAAGTAAGGGCCTCATTGCCCGCCGGTGCCAAGACGACGGCCGACATGATACAGACCGACGAAGACTTCTGGCAGGTGTTCCTGTTCCGCTTCCTCGACGGAAAGCCCTTTACGTCGGCCGACGTGAGCAGCGGCCTGCCCCGCGCCGTCATAGCTGCCTCGGTGGCCCGTCGCCTGTTTGGGCGCACGGACGTCAGCGGGCAACATCTTGAACTGAACCACGTAGACTTTCAGGTGAGCGGCGTTGTGGCCGACGTCTCTATGCTGGCCACGGACGCTTACGCCCAGGTATGGATACCTTACACGGCGGGCAATGCTGAGGCCAACACCTGGGGCTATGGCCTGATGGGGCCGATGCGCGCCGTCATACTGGCGCATAGCCGGGCAGACTTCCCCGCCATCCGTCAGGAATGCGAACGCCTGCGGCAGAAGTACAACGATGCACAGGATGGGGTAGAGGTGTTCTACCGTGGCCAGCCCGACACGCAGTTCACCCATCTGTACCGCACATGGAGCCAGGAGCCCGACATGCAAGGAGTGGTGCTGCGCTACGTAGCGGTGATGCTCATACTGCTTATAGTGCCCGCCATCAACCTGAGCAGCATGACCCTCTCGCGCATGCGGAAGCGGATGGCAGAGATAGGCCTGCGCAAGGCCTTCGGTGCCACGGCCAACGAGCTGATGCGTCAGGTCTTCCTGGAGAACCTGCTGCTGACCTGCCTGGCCGGCCTGCTGGGGCTGTTGTTGAGCTATGCCGCCACCTTTGTGCTGAACAGCTTTCTCTTTGGCAACTCTACCAATGCCTATCTGGCAGGCGAAACCAGCCTGACGCCCGGCTCCCTGCTGAGCCCGTGGATTTTCCTGGCTGCCTTTGCCTTCTGCCTGCTGATGAATCTGCTGAGCGCAGGCATTCCCGCCTGGCGCGCGTCGAGGATGAACATCGTGGAGGCCATCAACGGTTCAGAACGTTAAACAGATGAATATAGATACACATACCCTCGTAGTCTCGTCGACCCGTCAACTTGTCTACTGAACATAACCCTCGTAGCCTCGTTAACTCGTCAACTTGTCTACTAACCCTACTAGATATGGAAAAGAAAATCTTTACACAGATACGCAACGAGTGGCGCAGCAATTTCTTCCTCGCCCTCGAGCTGTTGGTAGTCTTCATTGTGCTCTGGTACATCGTGGACTGGTGCTGCATGACGGCACGCATCTACTTTGCCCCGATGGGCTTCAATACCGAGCACTGCTACCAGCTGAGGATGAACCGGCTGACCCCTAACTCCGCCTTATACAACCCTAATCTCACCATCGAAGACGACATGGACGCCCTCTTGGAGATAGCCGAGCGTTTGCGCCATCGTCCTGGCGTGGAAGCGGTGGCCATCTCACAGAACTGCATCCCCTACGGCGACGGCAGCAACGGCATAGAGATTTTCGTGGACACTGTACCCGTCCGAGCCATGCACCGACTGGCTCAGCCCGACTATATGCGCCTGTTCCGTGTGCAAGGCATAGCCGTGCAAGGTGCCGACGGACGTACGGTGCATACCACAAGCCCCGACTCGCTGGCCGCCGTGCTAAAGCCGGGCACGATGATTCTGTCACGTAACGTGGTTGCAGAGCACGAAGCCCTGGGAATGCCCGATGCCACGGCGTTGCTGGGCCGGCAGTTGCCCCTGTGGGAACAGGACAGCGACAACCGCCTGCGCGTTGCCGGCATAGCCGAGCCTATGCGCTGGAACCACTTCACGACCGCCGAGCAGTGGGGAGGTCCCTATATAGCCACCGACTTCCCGCGCTCAGTGATGATTGAGTTCGAGAACCCGGCCTACCTGCAACTGAGCCTGCGCGTAAGGCCCGATGCCGACTACGGATTCATGGACGCGCTCATGGCCGATGCCGACCGCCTCTACCGCGTGGGCAACGTCTACATGCTCGACGTGCAACCCTTCAGCCAGCTGCGCTACATCAGCGAGCTGGAGAACGTGAACGAAGTCAAGACGCAACTCTGCATCCTGGGCTTCCTGTTGCTCAATATCTTCCTGGGCGTTGTCGGCACCTTCTGGTTCCGCACGCAGCACCGCCGAAAGGAGGTAGCCCTTCGCATGGCGATGGGCAGCACACGCCGGGGCATCTTTGTGCGACTGATAACTGAAGGCTTGCTGCTGCTCACACTGGCCGCCGTGCCTGCCGCCCTCATCGCGCTGAACATAGGCATAGCCGAGCTGATAGACGTCAGCCAGCTGCCTTTCGACACCGCCCGCTTCATGCAGGCCTTGCTGCTATCGTGGTTGCTGATGGCACTGATGATAGTAGTAGGTGTGTGGTATCCGGCCCGGCGCGCCATGAAGATACAGCCGGCGGAGGCGCTACATGATGAGTAGGAAGCGGTTAGCGGTCAGTGGTAAGTGGTTAGTATGCTGGCGACAAGCACTTACCGCTTATCACTAACCACTTACCGCTGCATTTGCCAACCGCTTACCGCTAACCACTAACCGCTTACCGCTGAACAAACTTATTACTGACCACTTATTACTCATTACCTGATTATGAAACACTCCTTATCGCACAACCTGCGTTCCTTCTTCCGCCTGCTCGCCCAGCACCGCTTCTACACGGCGGTGTGCGTGGCCGGTACGGCGGTGACCATCGCCTTTACGATGGTGGTGGTCATGGTCTACGACTTTCGTACGGCCGACATAGCACCCGAGACACGGCGCGACAGGGTGCTCTACAACTACGGCACCCAGTGCATGCGCCCCGACGGTACGGGGCTGTGGGGCTACCACGGACTCGGTCCCACCGGCTTCCGGGCCCTGATGGACTCGCTGCCCGGCGTGGACGAGCTTACCTGGCATGGCGGACTGCAAAAGGCCCTGTGCTCGTTGCCCGCCTCTTCCGACCGCTACTCCGTGATGCTACGTCCCGTTGCCGCCAACTGGTTTGACTTCTTCAGCTACCACTTCGTGGCGGGCCGACCCTTCACCCGGTCGGAGTACGACGCCGGACGGGCCGCCTTCGAACAGGCCGAGGACGAATGGCGCACGACACGCAGCCGCAACGACGGCGTGATACGTCGCTTCATCGTCATCAGCGAGAGCCTGGCACGTCGGCTGTTTGGCGGAGCCGACGAGGCGATAGGGCGGGAGATGCTGCTCGACTTTGAGCAGACGCGCGTGGTAGGCGTGGTGAGCGACGTCAGCTCCATCTTCCAGACCGCCTACGCCGACGTGTGGGAGCCTTTCACCCTAGCCGACGAGGCCAACAACAGCCCGTCCACCAGCACCGGCGGCCTGATAGGTTTGCGCTACTCCATACTCCACCTGTCGCCCGGCACCCGGCCCGACCACATACGCGCCGAGGTGGAGCGGCGGCTGAGACAACTGAACAGCCAAGGCCTGGAGTATGTGCTGAAAGACCCGCGCCTGTACACGCATACAGAGTACACCTTTTTCCGTGACAGCAGCATCGACGTGCGTCTGGTCTATGTCCTTTTGCTGATAGTCCTGCTCGTCGTTCCGGCCGTGGGCATATCAGGGCTGGTGCATGCACAGATGCAGAGCCGGCTGGGCGAGATAGCTATACGCAAGGCCTACGGCGCCTCGAACGCCAACATCATAGGCCACCTCTTCGTCGAAAGCCTGGGCACGACCCTGATAGGCGGCCTGCTGGGCTACGCCCTGTCGTGCCTCTTGCTGGTGGCAGGCAGCACCTGGCTCTTCGGCACCAACGGCACGAGGCTGGAAGGCATAGCCCTGGGCGGCGACCTGCTGCTGCGCCCGTCCGTCTTCCTGGCCGTACTGGCCGCCTGCCTCGTCTTCAACGCGCTGTCCACACTGCTACCCGCCTGGATGGCCACCCGACGCAGTATTGCTTACACTTTAACCGGAGGAGAATAAACTATGTGGAAACAGATATTCAATCAGATATGGAATCAGCGTCGCGCCAACGCGTGGCTCTGGATGGAACTGTGGATTGTGGCCGTGCTGCTGTGGTATGGGGTCGACCTCGTCTGCAACTACGAGGGTGCAGCCCGGCAACCCAAGGGCTACGACACCTCGTGCGTGTTCGACCTGATGGTGAACACCAAGCCTATATCGGTCATCAACGACGCCGACAACCAGCGGGCAGGGCAGGACTTCACCTACCTCTACAACCTGATAAAGGACTATCCCGGCGTGGAGGAGGTGTGCAGCTATTACGGCACCGTGCCCTACACCGACGAATCGATGTTCGAAGGCTATGCGTCACATACCGACTCGGCACACACCGTCAGCAGCTACATACGCTACGTCTCGGCGTCCTACTTCAAGGTGTTCCGCCTGCCATGGCTGGCCGGGCAAGTGGACGAGGCCCACTGGAATCCGGCCGAATATCCCATGCCGGTGGTGATGAGTGCCGACCTGGCCGACTCACTGTTCCACCTGCCGCAGGTGGCCGATGCCGTGGGCAAGACCTGCTTTAACCCTTACTTCCTGAAGTCGGCTCGCCCGCAGACGAACTACCGCGTGGTTGCCGTCGCCCCACGGCACAAGGTAGACGACTATGCACGCTACGACAACTTTATCTACCTGCCCGTCGACCGGCCCCTCTTTTGGCACCATGTGGCCATCCGCGTATCGCCCGACCACGCCGCAGGCTTCGCCGAACGCTTCCGCAAGGACATGCAGCCGGTGTTCGACCGAGGCATTTTTTACCTCGACTACATCCGTTCGTACGACGACCTAAAGGCCGCCTACGACATCCAGCAGGGCACCACCAACTACCTCAACACCATTTACTCCGTGGCCGCCTTCTTCCTGTTCAACGTCTTCCTGTGCGTCTTCGCCACCTTCTGGTACCGCACGCGCAAGCGCCGTAGCGAGATAGCCCTGCGCATGGCCATGGGCAGCACCCGGCGCTGGGTGCTGGGCTACTTCCTGTGCGAGGGCATCATGTTGCTACTGCTCGTCGTCGTGCCCGCCCTGATAGTGGCCTTCAACATCCAGGTGGCCGACCTGACCGTGCATACCCTGGTCGACGCCTCGACCACCCGTTTCATCCTCAGCTTCCTCACCGCCCTGCTGCTGTTGGTACTGATTATCGTTGGCGGCATCTGGCTACCTGCCTGGCAGTGCACCAAGATTCAGCCGGCAGAGGCACTGCACGATGAGTAAGGCGCCCAACCGTGGCTCTGATACGAGGATACAGGAAGGCATACGCTTAGTAGAGACGCGGCGTGCCGCACGACTGTCCCAAGAAAATTTTAATATTTGACTATAACTATCTAA
>ENA-UONS01000074-UONS01000074.1-human-gut-metagenome-genome-assembly--contig:-CS19-NODE-74-length-126282-cov-10.185166_pt1 | contig 126282 bp, 102 predicted proteins | sample MGYA00242458_ERZ724005 | MGnify/ENA metagenome assembly ERZ724005
AATAAAAATTTGACAAAAAAATAAGCCTATTTCAAGGCTTTGCGGTACTTTTTTGAATTTCAATGTGTCAAACTCCCGGCACAATTCTGGAAGAAGCCATTGGTGGAGTTTCCAGAATTTCTGTGGTTGTGCCGGTGGATGGAAAGCTGCGGCTTGCAGTAGGCGGTACATTCAGTTATTATGAATTTACGGTACCGATTGACAGCCGGATGACAGACTCCGAATGGAGACAGATGATCGGCATGGAACTGAATGACGATATGGAGTATGAGTATGACAATAAAGTGGAACAGCCGTCCTGGACGAAGAGCTACCGGTACTCCTGGGACGGATAAGGCAGTCCGGCATACAAAATGGATTATAGCAGGTGGAATAGCAGTGGTGGTAAGCATCACTGCTGTTTTCACCTTGTGGTGGTATGGAGCTTTTCTGCCGCATTGGATTACCTGGAACGAAAAGGAGTTCTTTTATGAAGGCTGTGAGGTGATTTTGAAAAACCGGACACTCCGGGTGGTGAAAACGGATATGGAGGATGCCGGAGACCGTCATCGATTTATGAAAAGAGATCAATCGGAGCACATATGGAAAACTCCGGCGGACTGGCAGGTGCAGGATGTTCTGGTAATGGATATTGACAGGGATCAGCAGGAAGAGCTGGTACTGCTTATCTGGAAGCATGGGAGCTATGGCAGGCATCTTCCCGTCTGGGAGAAAAAGAATGACATCCGTCTGGAGCAGCATATCTTCATTTACCGGCTGCAGGAGTATCCGGAACAGAATAATGAATATGTAAAAGCCCAGGATGAAGAAGCAGACAAAATTATAGAAAAAGAAGCAGAAGAAGGAAAAGACAGAGAACGCAATATCAGTACAGATGTGATGAGACCGGTGTGGATGTCTTCTTCACTTGGGAAAGAGATTGGGTCAATTGCCCGGGGCAGGAAAAACAGTTTGATTCTCACCCGATATCGTCTGAAGGATCTAAAAACCGGTCGGGATTTACAAAATAACGGGGCAGGAGCTGGGCCTGAGCCTGACATTTATACCGGGAAAGACCGTATTGCTGAGGATGGTACAAGTACCTGCTGGATTTGGAAGGACTTTGGACTTAAATATGCAGGAGAGTCAAAGGAGCAGCAGGCTCAGGTGGTCTGTGCAGGTGATAATCTGATCCACCTAAGTCTGCTCGCAGCAGAACAGAAGAAGCAAAGAGCCGGAGAAGTGACAGCAGAGAATTTGTACGATTCCTTTTATGACTCTGTCCGGGATAAGCTTCAGAATGCAGATCTGGCAGCCGTAAATCAGGAGACAATTTTTGTGACAGACCCGAAGAGAGTCAGCGGCTATCCCCGCTTTGAAACACCGACAGAAGTAGGGGATGCCATGGAAAGGGCCGGATTCAATCTCATTACCCTTGCCAATAATCATGCACTGGATCAGGGAATTTACGGGATCAATACGACGACGGCTTTCTGGGATGAAAAGGGAATTTCCTATGTGGGAGCGCAGTCTGCGAAAAGCTATAGTGAAGCTTCGGAGGCTGCCGTAAAATTCATGGAAATCAATGGAATCCGCTTTGCCTTTGTCGGGTACACCTATGGGACAAACGGCATGCCGGAGCCGGAAGGCTATCCTCATCTGGTAGAAAAGCTTGGAGATGAAGAACGTATGCACCGGCAGCTTTCCTATGCAAAGAGCCGGGCAGATGTTGTAATGGTGTTTGTGCACTGGGGAACGGAGTATGAAACAGAAATTGACGAGCAGCAGGAATATTACAGGGACTTCTTTTACTGGGAGGGAGTCGATGCAGTGATCGGAACGCATCCTCATGTCGTGCAGAAGTGGGAGATTGTTGAAAAGGATGGAACGGCATATGAGGCAGATTCTGTCGGATGGAAAAAGGATCTGCCACAACACAAAATGCTGATTTATTATTCTCTCGGCAATTTGATCTCCGCGCAGACAAAAGAAGAATGTCAGACCGGAGGACTGGCAGAGTTCACTGTGGTGAAGCAGGCGGATGGAGAAATATGTCTGGGAAAATGTTATCTGGAAACTATATCATAAATCCAGAATTGTTTAAGAAAAGACTGTGTTCTAAGATTTCCTGAAAGTATAAGGAACTTCTTTTGCTACAACGGATAAAGTTACAATAACACGACATATTTTTGTGAAAAATGGCAGATGTAATACTAATAATCTAAAACGGATGAACTATAATAGTATCGTGAGAGCTTAGAATCCGTAATACGATGAGTCGTTTTTCAAAATATGAAGAAAGGGTTATGTTACCCGATGGAGGAAAAGATATGCTGAATGTCGTGAAAGGGAAAAGCAGGGCAATTGAAAAAGCCGAAAGAAAAGAGAACTCCCTTTATCTTTATTCTGAAGCTGGAATTCATAGAATAGAGCCGAAAAATGACGCTGTTATAAGGGTGACATATACACAACGGGAAGAGTTCAGCAATACAGAAAAGTCCGGAGTGCTGTTAAGAACCGTATTCCCGGATTGGGATTATATGGAAACGGATACGGAAATATGGCTGAAAATGAGAAGACTTACGCTTGTTGTTAATAAAAAGACAGCTTCTTACAGCTATTTTGACAGTCATGGAAAGAAGCTGTTAAAGGAGCGGGAACGGGAAAGTAAAAATCTGGAGGAATTTACGGTTTACAGATTGGAAGCACAAAGCAGCAGGATCGAGAAGGTACATACACCGGATGGGGATAAAGAGGTAGTTATGGAAGCTGCCAAAGTACCGCTTGGCAAAAGCTATCATACAAGAATGTATCTGGAATGGGCCGAAAACGAAGCCTTATATGGACTTGGACAGCATGAGGAGGGATTTGCCTCCCTGCGCGGACAGACACTGTACCTGCATCAGGCAAACCGGAAGATAGCCATACCGATGCTTGTTTCTACATTAGGATATGGGATACTGGTGGACACCTATAGTCCATTGATTTTCAGTGATACGTTATATGGTTCTTATATTTACACTGAGGCAGATCCGGAAATGGATTTCTATTTTATCAATGGTGAGACCATGGATGGAGTAATTGCACAATATCGGAGCTTAACCGGAAAAGCCACAATTTTACCAAGATGGGCATATGGATATATACAGTCTCAGGAACGATATGAAACCCGGAAAGAAATCCTGGATACGGTAAAGGAGTATCGTGAGCGTAATATTGGCCTAGATGGAATTGTTCTCGACTGGTGCTCGTGGAAGGGAAATCTTTGGGGACAGAAAACCTTTGATGAAACACGCTTTCCGGATCCGGACGATATGATGGAACAGCTTCATGAGGCGCAGGTGCATTTTATGCTGTCCATATGGCCTAACATGGATCAGGAGACAGAGAATTATAAAGAATTTGCGGAAAGACAGCTTCTTTTGCCGGGATGCAGCATTTATAACGCCTTATCCGCAGAAGGAAGACAGCTGTATTGGGAGCAGGTAAAAAGAGGACTGTATGCGCACGGGGTTGATGCATGGTGGTGTGACAGCAGTGAACCGTTTACTCCGGAATGGAATCATGTGGAAAGAACAGAACCGGCGAAAATGTATGCCGAGTACTGTGAAACAACGGAAAACCATCTTCCCGCAGAAAAAACAAATGCCTATGCGTTATATCATGCACAGGGAATTTACGAGGGACAAAGAGGGGAGCAGGATAATGAGAAAAGAGTTTTTAATCTTACCAGAAGTGCATGGACCGGGCAGCAGCGTTTTGGAACAGTCCTCTGGTCAGGAGACATAGAAGCTTCATGGGAGACACTCCGAAAACAGATTGCAGCAGGCTTACATTTCAGTGCCAGTGGTCTGCCGTTCTGGACAGTGGATATAGGTGCATTTTTCGTAAAGAATGGGAACTTTTGGTTTTGGAAGGGACATTATGATGCGGGAACAGAGGATCTGGGATATCGTGAATTGTTCGTGAGATGGTATCAATGGGCATGCTTCCTTCCGGTATTCCGCGGGCATGGAACAGACTGCAGAAGAGAACTTTGGCATTTTGAAAATACAGAAATCCCTTTTTATGATGCTCTTGTACAAATGAATCATCTGAGATATACACTGATGCCTTATATTTATTCCTGTGCAGGCCTGTGCTGGTTGAAGGATCGCTCCATGATGAAGCTGCTTGCTTTTGCCTATCCGGAAGAAACAGCAGTTTTTCATATTATGGATCAGTATTTGTTCGGAGAAGAACTGATGGTTTGTCCGGTCACAGAACCTATGTATTATGGAGAAAATTCGGCAGAGCTTACGGATACCGTTAAAACAAGAAGGGTATATCTGCCGGAGGCACACGGCTGGTATGATTACTGGACCAATACCTATTACGAAGGGGGACAGTGGATTGAAGTCTGTGCATCTATTGACCGAATACCATTATTTGTCAAAGAAGGAGGGATCCTCCTGAAGACAGACTTTGCCGGTTCCACAAAGGAGCTTGACGGTAATTGCTGCGTTACGGTTTATACCGGCCGGGATGGCTGCTTCGACTTCTACGAGGATGAGGGTGAGGGGTATGACTATGAAGAGGGAAAATATCGTCTTACCAGACTGACCTGGAAGGAAGCAGACAGGACTCTCAGCACAGAGGTGATGACACCGGAATCCCAGTGGAGCAATATAGACAGGATTTATCAGATCCGGAAGGTATATATGGTAGAGAAAGAGTAACGATTCTGTACAAGCGGAAGCTTTTGCTTCTGAAGCGATAAAAAAATCATTTGATCATGTAAGATCAGAAGAGGAGGAAAAAGAATGCAACGTATCAATTTAGATGAAAAATGGTGTTTCAGACGAGGAATGCTGGACTCTGTGGGCATGCTGCAGTGGGATCCGGGAGAACTTGTGAATCTTCCGCATGACGGAATGATTCACCTTGATGTGACGAAGGAGGCACAGGCTCAGCATGATTCCGGTTATTATCCGGGGGATACCTGCAATTATACCAGATATGTGATGATTCCCAGGGAATGGGAAAAGGATCTGGTAGGACTGCAGTTTGATGGGGTAATGATGCATACCTCTATTGATGTGAACGGCTGTAAGGTGGGGGAACATCATTATGGCTATTCTCCTTTTTATGTTGATTTGACGGATTATGTGACCTTTGGTGAAGAGAACAGAATTACGATTAACGTAAATACCGGCGTGCAGCCCAGTTCAAGATGGTACACCGGTTCCGGTCTGTTCCGGGGAGTGACCCTGTGCCACAGTCCGAGAGTATTTATCCTGCCGGATGGAATTAACGTGGTTACCAGGGAAGTTACGGATCAGATTGCCTTTCTGGAGGCACAGGTGGAGATCGGAAATGAGACACTGGAGAACCATATGGTGGAAGTAAAGGTGGAATTGTGGAAGGAAGGTGAGCCGGAGGAAAAAGCTGTGGCGGAAGCGAGGCGCATGATTGAAGTTGGAAAGAATAACCGGGAAACAGCCAGAATTTCCATTCATCTTTCGGATCCGGTACTCTGGGATGCGGAAAATCCCAATTTGTATATCGTAAAGGCAACCGTAACAGATCAGAGTGTTTTCCGTACCCATAGCAATCCGGTTCCGATACAGACTGTGGATGAAGCACAGACACTGTTTGGAATACGGACCATCACGGTTGACTCCGTAAGGGGACTTAGGATCAACGGAAAGCCTGTCAAGCTTAAGGGAGGCTGTGTTCATCATGACAATGGCCTGCTGGGAGCAGTCAGTTTATATGAGTGTGAGGAAAGAAAGATAAGGAAGCTTAAGGAAACCGGCTTCAATGCAGTCAGAACCGCACACAATCCTCCATCCGGAGCACTTGTGGAGGCCTGTGACAGACTGGGAATGTATATTTTTGACGAGGCTTTTGATGCATGGGGAATGGCGAAACGTACCGGCGATTACAGCCAGTATTTTGCAGCTCTGTGGGAGAAGGATCTGACCGCGTTTATCAAAAGAGACCGGGTTCATCCATCGGTTATCATGTGGTCTACAGGAAATGAAATACCGGAAAGAGGTGGACTGAATCAGGGCTATTCCACTGCCACAAAGCTTGCAGAGTGTATCAGGACCTTAGACCCGACAAGACCGGTCAGCAATGGAATCTGCTCCTTCTGGAGCGGATTGGACGATGCCATGGCAAAGGGGCAGGATCAGACACAAAATGCAGCCACGGAAAAGGAAGCAGATTTCTGGGAAAAACAGACCGAGGCCTTTACCAATGGTCTGGATGTGGTAGGCTACAACTACATGGAGGATCTCTATGAACGGGATCATGAGCTTTACCCGGAACGTGTCATTCTGGGGTCTGAAAATTTTCCGAGGGAAATTGGATTCCGATGGCCGGTAGTAGAAAAGCTTCCTTATGTGATCGGAGAATTTACCTGGACAGCATGGGATTATATCGGAGAAGCCGGAATCGGAAAATCCCTGTTTGTAGAGGAGACGGATCCGCTTGCCAAAAAAGGGCCGTGGGCTGTTATGCCATCTTCCACAACCTATTATCCGTGGCGGCTTGCCAATGATGCCGATTTTGATATAACAGGTATCCGGAAGCCCCAGGGAGATTACCGCAGTGTGGTATGGGGAAGTGAAAAGACATATCTGTATTCTATGCAGCCGCAGAATTATGGTAAGGCAGAAGTGATCAGTATGTGGGGGTTTACGGATGCACGTAAATGCTGGAATTATACAGGCTTTGAAGGAAAACCGGTCGAGGTTATAGCTTTTTCAGGCGCAGAGGAAGTGGAACTGCTGTTGAATGGAGTGTCTGTTGGGAAAAAGGAGGTTCAGAAAGATGGAAATTTGCCGAATTCAGTCCGGTTTGTGCTTCCTTATGAAAAGGGTGTACTCGAAGCGGTAAGCTATACGGACGGAATGGAAGTCAGCAGGGACCGGCTGGCAACAACCGGAGAACCGGCAGAAATCCGTCTGATACCGGAGAAGAAGGAGCTTCGTGCGGATGGACATGATGTGGTTTTTGTACAGATTGAGATTCTGGATCAGAATGGTCTGCTGGTAACGGATGCGCAGATTCCTCTGAAGGCAGTTTTATCAGGAGTGGGAGAGCTTTCCGGCTTTGGAAGCGCCAATCCTGTGACTGAGGACAACTATACACAGCCTGAAACATATTCCTTCAGGGGAAGAGCCACGGCTGTGATCCGGAGCGGCTATGAACAGGGAAGCGCAGAACTTGTGATAGAGAATGCGCAGCTTGGCAGCTTCCGTACAGAAATCAGAATGCTTCTGTAAAACATATGAAATTATGAATATTGCCGGATAAAAATGAATATTGTACTCGAAACGGTAATAAATGAATAATTTCAAAGTATAAGTGAAGATTTACTTTTATATGTATATGTGTAATACTGAATTTGATATCTATAAATATCACACTTAGAGAATCGCCAGATGATGATAAGGGAGGGAAGAACGATGTGGATCAAAAATCGGAAGCCTGAAGAATCGGATCGTGGAACAAAGAGGTCTTCCCTCTGGAAAAGATACCTCATTGTCATGCTGGCTGTCCTGATGCTTGTCGTGACAGGAATCGCTTATAACGCAGCGCGCAGAACCGGAGACCCGGTTAAAAACGTGCGGGAGGCAGAGAAAGAACCGATAGAGCTGTTTGTTCTTGCTCCCTGCGAGAGCTGTCATGAGGAGGAAAAATTCCGTCAGGAAATAGCAGACCGTTTTGCCAAAGCGGGGATTGAAAATCAGGATTATACCGTTTATAACGTCTATAAAGAAAGTGGTGCATCCCATTTTGAAAAAACGGTTGGAAAATATGGACTTGGGATCACACTGACGGATCTGCCGGTGGCGGTCGTCGATGGGATGGCATATCAGGGAAGCTATCAGGAGATCAGCGAAGCTGTGGTGAACTACCTTGAGACCGGTATGGCAGAAGAGGACAGGAAGACCGCATCCGGTTCCGGGGTAGAAACTGACGGAGACATGGAAAGTGAACAGGAAAAAGATACGGCATTTTACCGCGAGGTCAGTGAGATCGGTGAAGAGGATACGACACTGGTTTTGTTTGTAACAGGAGCCTGCGAGAGCTGTCAGAAGGCAGATCAGTATTTGCAGGGAAGCCTGTCGGATAAAAGCTTTCATCTGTTGATCTACAATATCCTGGATGAAGAAAATGCGGTTATACTTCGCAGACTTATGAAGATATATGGTGTACCGGAGAGCGGACAACAGGTTCCGCTTCTTTTTTCCAGGAGCAGTTATCTGTCCGGAGCGGAGAAGATTGTGAACGGTACGGTTGGAATGCTGGAAAGCGGAGAAGCACAGGGATCCTGGAAGGACATAATAGAAGAGCTTGCCGGAGAGAAAGAAAGCGTTAAAATTTCAAAGAGCCGGCTGGCGGTCACGGGATTTTTTAATGGCTTAAACCCATGCGGGATTTCAATGCTGTTGATGGTTCTGTCCATACTTCTCATGTCGAAACGCAGCTTTTACGGGGGAAGTTTCACCTATCTGGCAGGAAAATTTCTTACCTATCTGCTTTTGGGATTTACGATCGGAACACTTTTTGGCGTGATTGAGAATACCCTGTTCCGGACGGTACAGAAGGGACTTGAACTTTTCTTTGCAGTACTGGCTTTTATCTTTGGTGTGTTTTATCTGATCGATTTTATCCATGTCCTGAAAAAGGAGTATGGCAGGACAAGATTTCAGCTCCCGGAACGCTTCCGGAAGTGGAATCACAAAATGATTAACAGGCTTACGAGGATACCGGGGCAATTCTGGTATCCGGCCTTATTTCTTCTGGGAATTGTGATTTCCGCAGGAGAGTTCCTGTGCACGGGACAGGTTTATCTGGCCTCTCTTCTTTATATGGTGGAGCAAAATGCCGGATTTAACCCGGAATTGGCAGGAAACCTGGTAATCTATCTGATTGCAATGTGTGTGCCGATGGTTCTGCTGACGGTACTGGTATCCAGGGGGAAATCCGTGATGTCGGCGTCCCATCTGTCACTGAAGATCCTGCCGATGATCAAACTGGTGTACAGTATTTTTTTCTTTGTTTTGTTTTTTACCTTGCTTTTCTGAGAGAGGAGATTTTTCTTTTGAGGCTGTTATTGGAGCAGAATATGAACTAATGATATAGAAATAACATGTAGGCGATAGGAGGTAGGCGATGATGAGCAGATTGTGGTATCGGCAGCCAGCCGGGTTCTGGGAGTGGGAGGAAGCACTTCCGGTTGGAAACGGACGGCTGGGAGGAATGGTATTCGGCAGAACGGATTATGAGAGAATACAGTTAAATGAGGAAAGCATATGGTATGGAAAGCCGCTGAACCGGAATAATCCGGATGCTTTAGGAAATCTTGAAAAAATCAGGGAACTGATATTTGGCGGAGAGATTGAACAGGCGGAAAAACTGATGCCGACGGCACTTTCCGGATGTCCCAGTACACAGCGGACATATCAGACACTGGGAGATTTATATCTGATATCGGATCTGGATACAGAACAGGAATGTAAGGAGTTTGTCCGTGAACTGGATCTGGAGCAAGCCATATGCAGAGTTTCCTTTTTACAGGGAGATGTGCGCTATGAACGGGAAGTGTTTGTCTCGAAACCGGAAGATTGTATGGTGATCCGGTTTGCAGCAGATGCAGCGGGCATGATCAGTCTGCGGGCGAGATTGGAGAGAGACCGGTTCCTAGATGGAGTCGGGAGACTTTCCCGGGATACAGTCTTTCTGTACGGGGGTCTGGGAGAAGGCGGCACACACTTTACAACAGTTTTAAAAGCGGTTGCAAAGGGTGGAAGAGTATTCGCAATGGGAGAACATCTTTGCGTGGAGGGAGCAGATGAGGTTATACTGTATCTGACAGCCTGCACGGATTTTCAGGATATCAGGAATGGAACAGCTACGCATGGTTCCGGAGAGCAGATTTGGGAGAATCTGACAAAAAAAGCAGAAGCAATTCTGCTTGAGGCATGTGCGAAGGACTATGAGGAAGTAAAGAAAAGACATATTGCAGATTATCAGGCTCTTTATCACAGAGTATCCCTGCAGCTTGGAGGAGAGGAAAAGGATGCGATTCCGACAGATGAAAGATTGAAGGGATCAGTCGGTGGGGATGCCGGACTGTCAAAGTTACTGTTTGATTATGGAAGATATCTGCTGATTGCAAGCAGCAGGAAAGGAGGTCTTCCGGCCAATCTGCAGGGAATCTGGAACAAGGAGTATCTTCCACCGTGGGATTCTAAATATACAGTGAATATTAATGCGGAGATGAATTACTGGCCGGCAGAGGTATGCGGGCTGTCCGAATGCCATGAAGCCCTGCTTGATTTCATCCCGACTCTTGTAAAGAACGGCAGGGAGACTGCCAGGAAAATGTATGGCTGCAGAGGGTGGACGATGCACCATAATACGGATGCTTTCGGAGATACCGCTCCGCAGGATATCTATATTCCGGCAACTTACTGGATGATGGGACCTGCATGGCTGTGTACACATTTCTGGACCCATTATGAATATACCGGTGACCGTGAGTTCCTGAAAAAGATTTTCCCTGTCATGCTGGAGGCAGCATTGTTTTATCTGGACTTTCTGGTTGAAAAAGACGGAGTTCTGGTGATGTGCCCGTCTGTATCTCCCGAAAATACCTATCGATTGCCGAACGGACAGAAGGGTGCGGTCAGTTATGGGGTGACAATGGATAACCAGATCCTTAGGGATCTGTTCAGCCAGTGTATAAAAGCAGGAGAAATTCTGGAAGAAACTGATTTTTCCGTACATCTGAAGGAAATGGGAGTTATGGAAAATTGCGGGGAATTCATCGACAAGATCGTGGATGCCTGTGGGAAGTTATCCCCGACACAGATTGGAAGTGATGGGAGAATTAAGGAATGGATGGAAGAGTATGAGGAATGTGAGCCGGGACACAGACATATCTCTCATCTGTACGGACTATATCCGTCCCGTCAGATATCTGTGGATAAAACCCCGGAACTTGCCGAGGCAGCAAAAAAGACTCTGGAGATGCGGCTTCGCTTAGGTGGCGGACACACGGGATGGAGCAGGGCATGGATTATTAATTTCTATGCAAGACTGCACGATGGAGAGGCTGCTTATCGTAATATAGAATTAATGCTGGAACAATCAACATATTCTAATTTGTTTGACCGGCACCCACCATTTCAGATTGACGGGAACTTTGGCGTGGTATCCGGTATTGTAGAGATGCTTCTGCAGTCGGACGAGGAATCGGTCAGACTACTGCCAGCTCTGCCCGGGGCATGGAAGGATGGAAGCGTAAAAGGTCTGAGAATTGCAGGGGGCGGAAGCGTTTCCATGGAATGGAAAGACGGACATCTTGACCGCTGTGTGATCGAGGCAGGGAATCCGATGAAGAGGGTGATTCGCTATGGTAACATCGCTGACGAAATTATGCTCGCATCAGGGAAAACGGAATGGAATCCTGTCAGATGCTGATCGCTGGATGACAAGAATGAATGGGGGATGCTTTATATGCAGAAAAGGAAAGAAGACAGAGTTTTTAAACATTATTTTATCATGTACTTTTTTGTGCTTCTGATTCCGATGATCATATGCTGTACCTATTATTCCTATATGTTCTTTGTGATAAATGAGGATGATATTTCTTCACGTAAAAACGACCTGGTTCATGCGGCAGCAAGATTTGATGCAGTGGCTTCTGAAACAGTTCGACTGGCGGACAGTCTGGTGTCTAAGGCTGAAGTGAATAAATTTAAGAATATGACGGATGTAATGGCCTATCCCAATACATATAAAATAAACGAACTGCAGACATCCCTGCCAGATCTGTACCATGATAATCAGGAAATGTATAACTATTTTATTTTCTTTGATAATTCAGAAGTGGTGATCAATAAATCGATTGTTTATACCTATGAGCAATTTTACACATTGTATATGAGCAGGAAAGATGTGGGGAGCTTCGAAAACTGGAAGACGGAGCTTGCAAGGGAAGGAAGGCACTATGGATTTCTTCCCTTGCAGGAATATGATATGCATAAGACGCGCACAAGCAAACCGGTGGATAAGCTGCTTGCCTATACCAGACCGATTTCAGTGTTTGATGGTGCGGAAACAGCTTATGTATATATTTTTTTAGATGACGATGTCATTGATTCCAATATGCCGGTTCCGGAGAAAAACAGTATTCTGACAATACAGGACTTTGCGGGGAATCTTTTATATTGTAAGGATGAAAGTGGTCTTGGTAATTATAATGAGGAACTGATCACACTTTTAGAAGGACTGGATGAAAAACAAAGTTTTGCCCAGAAAAAGGTAAAGCTGCAGGGTATCAAATATATGTTGATCTCCTATAAGTCAGAAGCTTCCGGACTGCGCTATTCCTATCTGGTGCCGAATAATATTATTAATGACCGGCTGATGGACTGCATCAGTATGCTGGTGCTTTTTATTATTGTAGGGGTAATTGCGGATGTGGTGCTGAGTTATTATATATCCAAGAAGAATGCAACACCGATCAATGATATGCTGAATAAGATGTCCATTAAAACGGAAGATCTGGAAGGGCACGATACGGTAATTTCCAGTATTGTTAATACGGTTAATGATCTGGTTGAAAACAATACCGATTTGTCAAATGCAATCAATATGCAGAAACCATATCTGAAAACAGCGTTTGTAAACCGGCTTTTATTTTCTGACTTTCAGAATGAAAAGGAGATTACCGGAATGGCAGATTACCTGAAATGGCCTTTGGAAGGAAGGGTGTTCTGCGTTCTGCTGTTCCGGTTCCATATGCTGATCGATTCGCTGGAAGAGACAGAGCAAAGATTTTTTAATACATTTACCGCATCTTTGGCGGAACTGGTTGAAAAAAAGAGACCGGACAGTCTGTATACAGATCTGGGAGAAGGACAGTTTGCCCTGATTATGAATGAATCCGGTGATGATCCGAAAGGGATAAAAGTAAAGTCAGATGAACTGGTTTCCTACATCAAGTTGGAAATGCCGGCTGTCATGGCTCAGAAAGTTTTTGTCTATGGTGGAAGTATTGAGAAGAGGGCGGATAAAATCGTTGATTCATATCAGAATGCTTCGTACCTTTGCTACAATGAGGAGGAGAGAAATGAAGAGCATATTATCTGGTACAGTAAAGGAAATAATCATTCCATCGGATATCCGTCCAGTGATATGCAGGTCAAACTTACCCATTTTGTGATTGCGGGAGACGAGAATGGTCTGCATGATTATCTGCAGGGGATTGTCACCAGATTTTTCATAGAAACTGATTTGCCGGTTTATCTGCAGCATGTCCTGATTACGGATCTCCAGATCATTCTGATCAGGCTGCTGGAAATCATCAAACTGGAAGATGACGAGTATACGGCATATTATGTGCAGCTCGAAAAAAATAATAATATGCCGGTACTGAGCCAGATTACAATTACATTAAATCTTTTCAGGGATATCTGCAGGTTTATGAATATGCAGAAAAAGATGCGGGACGGGGACATGATAGCCAATGGAATTATTTCCTATATAGATGCCAGATATGGTGATCCGGATTTGTCACTTGCTTTGCTTGCGGATCAGTTTGACATCAGCCAGCCATATTTGTCCAGCCTGTTTAAGCAGACTCATGGAATCAATCTATCCACCTACATTGAAAACATCAGAATTGAGAAAGCAAAGGATTTTCTTAAAACTACGGATCTGACCATCAATAAAATCAGTGAGATGGTTGGCTATGGATCTACCAATTCTTTTTGCAGGGCATTCAAGAGAGTGACAGGCATCAGCACATCGGAATACCGGAAAAGCTGATAAAGGAACCGGATTCCGGTAAGGAAAAGGAGCAGATTATGGAATTTATTGCAGAATGCAAATTAATGGGAGACGGGTATGCGGGCGGATTTTCCTGCGGAATGAGCATGGCAGGAAGTCAGACAACAGAAAACCTGGTAAAAATAAAAACCTCGGAAGAAAAAAATAAAAAGGTAACGCTATGGAAAGACGAGCGGGGGTATGAGGTCAGGGTCTTTGAAGAAAAAGAGAACCAGGTCGCCAGAGTATATACAGAATTTAAAAATAACAGTGAAAAAGAAGTAGTTATGGAGATGCTTGCTTCATTTGCTTTAAAAGGTATTAAGGCGGACAAAATCCACAGGCTTCAGAGCTTCTGGAGTGCAGAAGGCAGGCTGCGGACGGAAACCATAGAGGAGCTGCATCTTGAAAAATCCTGGAACGGTTGTGCCAGAAGAATCGAAAAATTCGGCAATGTGGGATCCATGCCTGTAAGAAAATATTTTCCTTTTCTGGCACTGGAGGATTGTGAAACAGAAGAATTCACAGGAATCCTTATGGGACATGCATCATCATGGCAGATAGAAATTTCCTGTAAGGAAGTGCAGGAACTGGATGTAATGGGAGGAATTGCAGACAGGGATTTCGGACAATGGATGAAAAGAGTGCTTCCCGGGGAAAGCTTTACAACACCGGATGCGCTGATTGCAAGGGGAAACTCCCTTGCGGATGTGTGCGACAAGCTGATAAAGGCTCAGCGCCTTAATATTTCGCCTGTGGATGCGGATATGGGAATTATGTTTAACGAGTACTGTACGAGCTGGGGGAATCCAACCATAGACAGCATTAAGAAGCTCAGTGACAGGCTGGTAGGGCAGGGAGTTAAATACCTGGTGATCGATTCGGGATGGTATGGGCTGCCAAATGACTGGGCCTGTAGCGTAGGAAACTGGGAAATCAATAAAGACAGATTCCCAAATGGATTAAAAGAGGCTGCAGATTATATCAGATCCAGGGGAATGATACCGGGATTATGGTTTGAAATGGAGGTGGCAGGACCTCACAGCAGATATTTTCACGAAACGGAGCATTTATTGTCCAAGGATGGTTATCCGCTTACGGTATCCGGCAGAAGATTTCTGGATATGGAAGATCCATGGGTGATCGAACAGCTTACCCGGGATGTAATTGGAACGTTAAAGGAATGCGGGTTTGGATATCTGAAGATTGATTATAATGATACCATAGGAATGGGATGCGATGGAGCAGACAGCCTTGGGGATGCTTTATACCGCAAAGTAAAGGCTACCCAGCAGTTTATCCGGAAGATAAAGGAAGAAATTCCGGATATTGTGATAGAAAATTGTTCAAGTGGTGGACACCGACTGGTGTATTCCATGATGGAGCTGGTCAGTCAGGCAAGCTTTTCAGATGCGCATGAAACACTGGCAATACCGGTTATTGCAGCAAATATGCACAGAGTGATTCAACCGGCACAGAGTCAGATCTGGGCTGTTTTAAGGGCAAAGGATGATGCGGATCGCCTTACCTATTCCCTGACCAGCACATTTTTGGGAAGAATGTGTTTAAGTGGTGATATTTATGATCTGACAGCCCAACAGTTATCCCTCGTGGAGGAGGCCATTTCCTTTTACCGAAAGGCGGCAGAGGTCATCAGATCCGGAAAGACAACGAGGATTGAATGCAGTACGGAAAGTTATAATCATCCCGAAGGACAGCAGCTGGTAATCCGGGAGTATGAAGGAAAGAGATTGATCATCTTTCACAGATTTAGGAACTCGGCTGAATTGCCAGATCATATTTTAAGGGACAGCAGGATTATTGCAGAGTTTGGTAGGGCAGATAAAGACTTTACAGCAGCAGCTTATCTTGTGGAGAACGGAAGAACTTCCTGAATCAGTTTTTGAGACGGCTTTGACCGTCTCTTTTTTTGCGTTTGCAACACCGCTCGCGCGAAGAGTTCGCAAGCGAACTCTTTATTTCCATCTAATGCAGATGGGAATATGATCCAATGGAACGTTTTGGAATGAAAATAAAATAATGATAAGGCATTGGAAAAAATGAATATTGACATGTAATCATTGAAAAACCTTGTATTTTCGGTGTCGGAACGGACATATAAAAAATGAATAGTTCAAAAAGGAGATGAATATTTACTTTTGAATCTAAATATGTGAAAATTAAATCACAGGATTTTTGAAAAGGACATAAAGAGAAAGGAGAATCATTGAAAATGTCGGAAAAGACAAAAATCAAAAAAAAACAAATTGGAAATAAAAAGACATTTGGTCAATATTTCCGTGCGCACTGGCAGTTATATGTGATGATAGCACCACCTATTATTATGTTACTTATATTTGCCTATGCTCCTATGTATGGAGTAATACTTGCGTTTAAGGATTATAAGGTAAGTCTTGGAATCTGGAACAGTCCCTGGGCGGGCGATCACGGCTTACGAAATTTTATACGATTTTTTAATAATTATAATTTTAAGGAGTGCCTGCGCAACACGATTGTGCTTTCCGTTTATTCCATGCTGGTAAGCATGCCTTGTTCGATCATACTTGCACTGTCACTAAACTATGCAAAGAATGTTGTGTTTAAGAAAACGGTACAGATGGTAAGCTATTGTCCCTATTTTATTTCAACCATCGTATTTGTCGGCATCATCAACATGATTTTTGACAATCGTACAGGTGTTGTAGGAAGCTTTCTTTTTAATAAATTTAATATGAATGTACTTGGAAATGCCGATTTGTTTCCATCCCTGTATGTGTGGTCCGGTGTATGGCAGGGCATAGGCTTCGGAGCAATCATTTACATGGCGGCTCTTGCAGGTGTGGATCAGGAGCAGCATGAGGCAGCGATTATTGACGGCGCAACACTGCTGCAGCGTATATGGTATGTGGATGTTCCGGCGATCATTCCAACGGCGGTTATTATGCTGATTCTGAATATGGGAGGTACACTGAATATCGGGTACGAAAAGATTCTGGCGATGCAGAATCAGAATAATGTAGCAATGTCAGAAGTTATCAGTACCTATTCCTATAAAGTGTCACTGGTGTCCTCATTTCCTGATTTTTCGTATTCGACCGCAATTGGTCTGTTCCAGTCACTGGTAGGTCTGGTTCTGATCATCATAACGAATAAAATTGCAAATAAACTGTCTGGGACAGGTTTCATGTAAAAGCTATCGTACGTGAAATGTGAAAGGAGTTAAGATGAAGCATAAAAAGTTAACACAAGACAGGGTTGTTTATTTCATTAATTATGTCATGCTTGCTGTGTTTTTGATCATAGTTCTATATCCTCTTATTTATATTATCAGTTGTTCCTTTAGCTCTGGTGATGCATTGATGAGTGGCAAGGTGAAGCTTTTTCCGGTAGAACCTACCTTACAGAGCTATCGTGCGGTATTTAAGTATAAGAGTATATGGACGGGATATTGGAACTCGATTGTTTATACACTCGTCGGAACAGTCATCAGTATGGTTCTTACATTGTTTGCAGCTTACCCTCTTTCCCGTAGTGATTTCCGGGGGAAGAAGGTATTCACGGTGATTATCCTGTTTACCATGATGTTCTCGGGAGGACTGATTCCTACTTATCTGCTGGTAAAGAGCTTACATATGCTGAATACCATCTGGGCAGTGGTACTTCCCGGAGCAGTGAGTGCTTACAATGTTATTGTAGCCCGCACCTATTTTGCAAATACCATTCCCAAGGAGCTGCAGGAAGCAGCAGAGATGGACGGATGTGCGGATTTTCTGTTTTTTATTAAAATCGTAATTCCCCTGTCTACACCGATTATTGCAGTGTTGTCCCTGTGGGCGATAGTAGGTCTTTGGAATTCTTATTTCTGGCCTATGATTTATCTGGATTCCCAGGAACTTCATCCACTGCAGCTGGTATTAAGAAGAATTTTACTGTTATCCCAGATTAACTTAAACCAGACCAGTATAGATCCGGAAACCATCCGGAAAAATCAGTACCTGGGAGAAATGCTGAAATATGGTACGATTATCGTCAGTACACTGCCATTAATGATTATTTACCCATTTGTGCAGAAGTATTTCGTAAAGGGGGTTATGATCGGCTCCGTCAAGGGATGATCAATGACTGTAAGCAGGAAAGCAGTCATACCGGATATCCAGTGAGTTATCCGTTAACATAAAATCAAAATCAATCATAAAGGAGAGAAAGAATGAAAAGAAAACAATTGTTACACAAGTCAATGGCAGTCTTAACTGCACTGACACTCATGGCAACTGCTTTTACAGGCTGTGGCTCGGGTTCAGCTACGAAGCAGGATGACAGTGCGCAGAGCACAGATGCCGAAAGCCAGAATGCTGATAACGGAGCAGATGGGTCGGATCCGTTTGCATTTGAATCGGCGAAGGACGTGGTGTTCCCACTGAAGGAAAAGCTGACACTTACCGTTTTTGTTAATAATCCTGATCAGAGTGTGACGAGCTACCAGGATAACTGGGTTACAGACTGGATTGAAGAACAGACCAATATTCATCTGGATTATGTTTATGATTTGACCGGTGATGAGGCGACACAGAAGCTTAATCTGATCATGACAGATCCAGGTTCCATGCCGGATTTCTTCCTGCGTACCGGATGGTCGAAAGCAGAGACGTTATCCTATGGCCAGCAGGGATTGATTCTTCCGATCGAGGATATGCTGGGGGAAATGGAAAATTGGACGACCATGAATGAAGAAAGTCCCACGAGAAAAGCAGATTTAACAATGTCTGATGGACATGTTTATACCTATGGAGGAGAGAATGAATGCTTCCATTGCATGTACCAGCATCGTATGTATATCTACAAGCCATGGGTCGAGAAATACCTGGGCGGCAAGAATCCGGAGACCACGGAGGAGCTTTACAACTTCCTGAAGATGGTAAAGGAAGATGATGCCAATGGCAATGGTATTGACGATGAGATTCCAATGACCGGATATATTGGTGGCTGGGCAAGTGATCCTACCGTATGGATGATGAACTCGTTCACCCAGTGCGTGAATCCCCTAAGTAACACCAATCCTACGGTTGCCGGTGGACTGGTTGTGAATAATGGAAAAATAGAATATGCCGTCATGAAGGATGAGTACAGAGACGGTCTTCGCTATATGCATAAGCTCTTTGAGGAAGGACTTCTGGATAATCAGACATTCCTTCAGGATAATACCCAGTTCTCAGCTACCATAGATGCTTCAGAGGGTAATAAGGTAGCAGTCTATGCGGGCGGTGGTATGGAGAATTCGGAGTTCTGGCAGGGGGTTGACGGTGAATGGCAGAACTGGGAGATTTTAGCTCCTGTAGCAGGTCCTGACGGAGTCAGATATTCCGGACGTGGTATCCAGACATATTTTGAGGGCTGCCTTGGAGTAGTATCCTCTACCTGTAAATATCCGGAAATCGTAGTAGCACTGTTTGACTTCATGGCTTCGGAGGATGCAGTACATCATATTGGAGGAGGTCCGGAAGGTATTGCCTGGAAGTATACCGATGAAGGTGTTTCTCTGAGTGGTGGAACCCCTACCTATGAACAGATTACCGTTCCTGAGGATTTCGATTATGTAAAAGATGGTGGATTGTCCAAGACATATGCAAATTATCGGTATACACCGGATGCCATGATTCAAGGCTCAACGGCTGAATTTAGAGGAAACATGAGAGTTGCAGATCCAAGTCATTCTGGAGAATACTTCTTCCAGCAGTGTGCAGAGCTTTACAGTCAGTATGCACCCGATGTGGATACACTGGTTCCGAACCTGTCCTTTGAGGGAGAGGATGCAAAGATTGTAACAGAAGGAACTCTGACGATTGGTGGTTATGTAAATCAGGCTTTAGTACAGTTTATTGATGGAAGTCTGGATATTGAAAAGGATTGGGATGCTTATATCGAAAAACTTAAGAGCATGGGTGTAGACGAGTATGTCGCTGCGTACCAGCGCACTTATGACGCATATATGGAAGCTCAGGGAAAATAAGAGCATTTAAAAGGGTTAGTCTGACCGGATTCCCGGCCGGACTAACCTGTTTGTTATTGACAATTTAAGATATGTTTATGCTGTCGGTACCGTTACTTTTCTGAAAACTGAATGCTGCAATCTGAAGGAAAACCGGTGTAGAGACAGAACAGGCTTTGGAAACCGGAAGATGAGAAAAGCTGCTCCAATTCGGCCAGAAGGCGCAGATGCACAGCACCTCTGTGGATTGCACAGGGTTCTTTGTCATTGAAGAATTCGATACTTTTCTCAAGAATAATTTCTTCTGCCAGTGGAAGCTCTGTCCAATATCCTTCATAGAGAACGGCTTCATGGCATGTAACGGTGAGATAACGTTTCTTTTTGGCTTTTAAAAACATAATATATCCTTTACATCAATTTTGATTTATTGAAACCTTATTGTTGTCAATTGTACCATAAACAGGATATTCTGTACAGGAAGGAAAAAGAATGAAAGAGATATATGCAGATTGTGCTTCAACGACTCCGATATCTGAACCGGCGCTGCGAGTGATGACAGAGTGTATGAGAACCTGTTATGGAAATCCTTCCAGTTCGCATCATTGCGGGAGAGAGGCTGCCCGCGTCCTGGAGGAGGCGAGGGATGGAATTGCCGCCTGCATCGGAGCCGACCGGGAAGAAATCTATTTTACATCGGGAGGAACCGAGGCGGATAATCAGGCGATCTTTACAGCAGCAGCGTATGGGAAAGCAATGGGAAAACACCATATGATTTTTTCGAGCATAGAGCATCATGCGGTTTTAAACTGTATTCCGGCGCTTAAAAAGGCAGGATTTGAAATCACACAGATCGGGGTGGATCCATGGGGACGGGTATCCATGGAGGAGCTAAAAGCAGCCTGCAGACAGGACACCATTCTTGTTGCGGTAATGTATGTGAATAATGAAGTGGGAACGATAGAACCGATAGCCGAAATCGGACAGCTGTGCAGGGAACGGAATATATTGCTTCATGTTGATGGAGTGGCTGCTGCCGGACATCTTCCTGTTCATGTGAAAGAACTGGGAGCAGGAATGTTTTCTCTATCAGCGCATAAGTTCCGTGGACCAAGAGGGATTGGGGCATTGTATGTGGATAAGAAAATTCCAGTGGCAAATATGATGTTTGGTGGAAGTCAGGAACGTACAAAGCGCCCAGGTACACAAAATGTTCCGGGAGCAGCTGCCATGGCACAGGCACTGTGCGACAGTGTGGCAACTATGGAGGAACAGACGCAGAAGCTGGAACGTCTGCGGAAACGTCTTCTGGATGGCTTGCAGGATGTAGAAGGAATGTGGTTGAACGGTCATTTAGAAAGCAGGATTCCGGGAATTGTAAATCTGGGATTTGAAGATGTGTCCGGTGAAACGCTGATGCTTCTTCTGGATCTGAAAGGAATCGCTGTTTCCACCGGAGCAGCCTGCAATACCCATTCTGTGGAACCAAGCCATGTGCTCACAGCGATGGGGCTTACCAAAGAGCGGGCAGGGAGCTGCATCCGTATTTCTTTTTCGGCAGACCATACAGAGGAAGATATCGACCAGATATGTAGTATACTGAAGCAGGAAGTTGCGCGTGCCAGGCAATAAACAGATCAGGAAAATTTACAGGAGGAAACAGTAATGAAAAAACAAGCATTTAACCCTTATTTACCGTCATGGGAATACATTCCGGACGGAGAACCCTATGTGTTTGGAGACCGTGTTTATATTTATGGTTCCCATGATTTCTATAACGGATATGTTTTCTGTATGGGAGACTATGTCTGCTGGTCGGCACCGGTGGATGATCTTGGCAACTGGCGGTATGAGGGAGTGATCTATCCGAAGACCTCAGATCCGTTAAACCGGGATGGGAAGATGTGCCTGTATGCACCGGATGTTACGGTAGGGCCGGACGGAAGATATTATCTGTATTATGTACTGGATCATGTATCTATAGTTTCGGTTGCAGTCTGTGATACACCGGCAGGAACCTACGAATTCTACGGATATGTACATTATGAAGATGGTACCCGTCTGGGAGAAAAGCCGGGGGATGAACCGCAGTTTGATCCCGGAGTACTAACGGAAGGGGAGGATACCTATCTATATACCGGCTTCTGTGCGCGGGGAGATAAGTCCCGTACCGGAGCTATGATGACGGTGCTCGGTCCGGATATGCTGACCATTAAAAAGGCGCCACAGCGTGTGGCACCCGGCTGTGAATACAGTGCAGGAACCGGATTTGAGGGACATGAGTTCTTTGAAGCTCCCTCCATACGGAAACGGGATAATACCTATTATTTTATCTATTCATCGATTGTAATGCACGAGCTGTGTTATGCGGTGAGTGATCATCCTACAGGTGGTTTCGTTTATGGAGGAGTAATTGTCAGTAACTGTGACCTGCATATCGACAGCTATAAGCCGGCGGATATGCCTGCGGCCTATGGCGCGAATAATCACGGAAGCATGGTACAGATCGGTGAAGACTGGTATATTTTCTATCATCGCCATACGAATAATACATGGTACAGCCGGCAGGGATGTGCGGAGAAGCTTACCATCCGGGAAGATGGAAGCATCGAACAGGCAGAGATTACTTCCTGTGGCTTAAATGGCGGACCTTTGAAGGGAAAGGGAGAGTATCCGGCATATCTGGCTTGTAATCTCTTTACGGATGTGCCGTCTGTATATGTAGGAAAAAGCAATGTCCCAAGAGTCATGCAGGATGGCAGGGACGGAGATGAGGAGCCGGGATATATCGCCAATTTTACGGAATCAGCTACAGCGGGCTTTAAATACTTCCTGTGTGAGGATATCCGTGAGATCAGTATTTGGGTAAGAGGTTATGGAAATGGCTTCTTTGAGGTGAAAACGTCATGGAACGGAGAGGTACTTGCAAAGCTGCCGGTACAGAATACGAATGTCTGGGAAAAATATACGGCACCGGTTTCCATACCGGATGGCGTACAGGCAATTTACCTGACTTACCGGGGAGATGGAGCACCGAGTCTGCGTTCCTTTGAACTGGCATAGGACGGTGAATGATTACCCATAACTATGACAGGTGCTTCCGGAATTCCCGGGGACTTGTGTTGTAGAATCTCCGGAAAGAGGAAGAAAAGTGTTCAATAGAGGAGTATCCCAGGTTTTCTGCAATGTCTGTGATACTTAAGGATTGGTCGGAGAGCAGAATGGCGGCAACGGACATTCTGGCTTCGGCCTTTTTTTGTTGGAAGGATTTTCCATAGTGTTCCATCAGAAGACGCTGCGTCTGTCTTGCGCTTAAGTTCAGTCTCTGGGACAATCCCTCTAAGGACAGGGTCTGGTATTCATAGAGAAAATATTCGTCAATAATAACAGATTTGGAGTCAGCCATGCTGTTGTGCGAAAGAAACAGATTGGAAACAGGGTGATCTTCATAATTACGGACAGTGTAAATCAGCAGCTGGGATAAAAGAATCCGGATCAGATCCTGTTGTCCTATATAGGAGTGCCCCAGTTCATAAAAAAGCTGTTTCATCAGGGCATCTATTCCCTGGGTATCCTTGCCGATCCAGAAGGGAGCAGAGGTAAAAGCGCTGATGACAGGTGTGTTCTTTGTTCCGGCAGACTGGCTTCGTATTTTTAAATAAACACAATATTCCTGCATGGGATCTGACTGAAGCGGTGTCTGAGCATGTTCAATGTGGGGACCCGTGACAAAAAGAGTATTGGGCGATATGTCATAATACTGCCCATTTGCGACCAGCTTCCCATAACCGGCCGGAATATAATGGATTTCGTAACAGTGATTCCCATGGCTATGGGTGGGAATCGTCCTGGTAAAAAGCTCAAATACAATATTCAACGCGTGGATCTTTACATTTTCAACTGAAAAATGGATATCAATATCATGATATGAGGTTTTCATAGAATTACACCTTCTTATATTTTAGTCAGTCTGCATCGTCCGGCAGCTTATGGATGATGTGGCTGAGCGATTACAGTCTGAAGCTCAAAGCACCTGCTCCTGATTACAGGGAAGCACTGATATTATAACATGAAAGTTATAATAATACGACATATTTTTGTAAAAAACGGCAGATATGACACTAATAATTTTATGTGAGGAGCTTATAATTACAGTATAAAGTACTTTATTTGAAACAGCGCGCAGATATCAGAAAGTATCAGATCCGTAACAGAGGGAACAAAAGTGACATACATGTTAAATGAAGAAAGAAGGTATGATTATGGCAGTGAAAATGTTGATGAAGGGAGCTGTTCTTCCGGGAAACAGCACCGTAGAATTAAAGGATTTTGAAATTCCGGTACCGGGACATGGACAGGTTTTGATTCAGACAAAAGCAACCACCATCTGTGGCAGCGATATCCGGTGTATTTACAGGGAACATACAGGGAAAGGACCGGAAGGCTATATTCCCGGTATGATTGCCGGACATGAGCCCTGCGGTATTATTGTGGAAGAAGGAGAAGGCTTGAAACGCTTCAAAAAGGGTGACCGTGTCATTGTATATCATATATCAGGCTGCGGTGTCTGCAATGACTGCAGAAGAGGATATTACATTTCCTGTAAGAGCAGATTCCGTCAGGCCTATGGCTGGCAGCGTAATGGCGGAATGGCACCCTATATTCTTGCTGAGGAAAAAGACCTCATAGCATTGCCGGATGAGCTGACCTATAAGGATGGGGCACAGGTGGCCTGCGGATTTGGTACCGTATACGAAGCAATCGAAAAAATCGGTATCTGTGGAAACGATGCAGTTTTAGTCACAGGTCTTGGACCGGTAGGACTGGCAGCTTTGATGCTTGCCAAGGCATTGGGAGCCAATAAGCTGATCGGTGTTGAAATGAACGATTACCGGATTGATCTTGCAAAGAAGCTGGGACTTGCCGATTATGTGTTTAAACCGGGAGAGGATACATTGGAAAAGATTCTGGAGGTTACGGATGGCAAGGGCGTTGAAAGAGCCATTGATGCTTCTGCAAACGATGCAGGAAGACAGCTTGCTATACGTGCGACCAGAGAATGGGGTAAAATCGCATTCGTAGGAGAAGGCGGAACCTGCACCTTCAATCCAAGTCCGGATATCATCCATGGACAAAAGACGATCTATGGATCCTGGGTAACTTCGCTTTGGAGAATGGAAGAACTTGTGGAGAGACTGGTCCGGTGGAACATTCATCCGGAGGATCTGATCACCCATGAATTCCCGATTGAACAGGCAGACGAAGCATACCGGCTTATGGCTGGAGGACAGTGTGGCAAGGTTGCAGTCGTATTTCAGGATTCATGTGGAGGAAAAGAATGATTGATGTGATGGAACAAAGCAAAATTCCGACCAGGGAATTATACAGTGGTGAAAAAATTCCCTGTGTGGGACTGGGAACCTTCGGTTCAGACAAATACGGTGCAGATGCGGTCTCAGAAGCAGTATATGGTGCGGTGAAATACGGCTACCGGCTGATTGACTGTGCTTCTGTATATCAGAATGAGGATAAGATCGGACAGGTGCTCCACAGGCTTTTTGAAGAAAAAGTGGTACAGAGACAGGATTTATTCATTACCTCCAAGGTCTGGAATGATATGCACGGGCAGGGACAGGTTATGGAATCTTGCCGTAAGAGTCTGAAGGATCTGGGACTTGAAACAATAGACCTGTATTTTGTACACTGGCCATTCCCGAACTATCATGCTCCGGGATGCAGCGGAGATGCGAGAAATCCGGATTCCAGACCGTTTTCACTTGAGGAGTTTATGTCTGTATGGAGACAGTGTGAGGAACTGGTGGATCAGGGACTTGTCCGCTACATCGGAATGAGCAATATGACGATTCCGAAGTTAGAAAAGGTGCTTCCACTCTGCAGGATACAGCCGGCAGCGCTTGAGATGGAGCTGCATCCTTCCTTCCAGCAGCCGGAGCTGTTTGATTATGCACGCAAGCATCATATTCTTCCCATTGGATACTGTCCGATCGGCTCACCGTCCAGACCGGAAAGAGACAGAACATCAGAGGATGTGGCAGACATGGAGCTCCCTGCAGTGGTAAAAGCGGCTAAAGCACATAAGGTGCACCCTGCTGTGATCTGTCTGAAATGGGCAGTCCAGCGCGGGCAGGTACCGATTCCTTTTTCTGTGAAGGAGAGCCAGTACATTTCCAACTTGAAATGTACCACCTGTGATCCGCTGACAGACGAAGAGATGGAGGAAATCCGGCAGGAAGACCGGAACTGTCGTCTGGTGAAGGGACAGGTATTTTTGTGGGAAGATGCCAAAGGCTGGGAAGATCTCTGGGACGAAAACGGAGTGATTACGACGTAATACGAATTAAGAAGAGAGGTTTATATGTTAAAAGGAATTCCTAAAATTTTATCACCGGAGTTATTAAAGGTTTTATGCGAAATGGGGCATAGTGACAGACTGGTTATTGCGGATGGAAATTTCCCGGCCGAATCCATGGGAAAAGATGCAATTGTCATCCGGATGGACGGTCATGGAACCAGTGAAATCCTTGAGGCAGTTCTGCAGTTGTTCCCGCTGGATACCTATGTAGAGCATCCGGTGAATCTCATGCAGGTTATGCCCGGAGATGCGGTAGAGACACCGATCTGGGAGGAATACAGCAGAATCGTCCGGCAGAAGGATGAACGCGGTGATGCAGTCATTGGACAGATTGAACGCTTTGCATTTTATGAAGAGGCACGGAAAGCATATGCGATCATCGCCACGGGAGAGGGTGCTTTGTACGCCAATATCATGTTACAAAAGGGTGTTGTGGTTTAGCTTCATTGAAAATAAACATCTATTAATATGCAGACAATTGACGGATAGGACATTTGTCTATGGTTTGGCAATTTTAAGCAGATTCAGATTAGAGAATAAAATAGCTGTTGCACTATAAATATGGTGTGGCAGCTGTTTTTTGTTTATAATTTCTGATTTGTCTATTGCTTTCGTGAGTTAATATGTTTACAATATTTATAAAGAATTTCTTTGTGAAGATTGAATAGTAGCATCTATATGGACTTTTATATATTGCGTTTTCGTTTTAGCTAAAATACCAGTATAAATGATTTATAAGAATTCAATATGGAAAGGAAGGAATATGCCTACTAACAATAATGTTAAAATCAAGGAAATTGCTGAAAAACTTAGTCTTTCTGTAGGAACGGTATCTATCGTTTTAAATGGACGAGGCGATGCTATGCGTATTTCCAAGGAAACACAGGAACGAGTGCGAACTGTAGCACAGGAAATGAATTACCAACCGAATATATTTGCAAGAAGACTAAGAAATGCAGGTAATGGAATGCCAGAGAGAGTTGTTGGTGTTTTTTGGAATTATTTGTATGCGGATGAGATAATGAGCAGTATATATCGACACCTCTAGGAAGAAGCTGATTCAAAAAGATATCGTGTGGAATTCATTTTTCGTTTTTTTCATCCAGATAAGTTGTTTCAGGAACGAGAATTGCTTACTTCGCAACAGTTCAGCGGTGTCATTGTATATGGAATAACTGATGTGGATGAGGATTTTCTGAATAATAGTGTATTAAATCTTCCTATCGTGGTACTGCTTCGAAGAGAAGAAAATTTACATTCCATTTGTCTTGACGATTACGCAGTTGGGCAGAATATTGCAAGGTTGTTTATGGAACGTGGACATAAAACAGCAGGATATATTGGAAGCCATCAACGGGGACGAGGTGCAACCATTCGTAAACTGGGATTCTTGGAGCAATGCAGACAATATGGAATTCAAATAAAGGAACAGTGGGTCATAGATACTCCAAAACGTGACTATGAAGGCGGATTTATTGCCATGAAGGAAATCATAGAGGGGAAAGATTATCCAAGTATAATGTTTATATCTATGCCGCAACAGGTAATTGGTACATGGAATGCATGTCAGAAAGCAGGTGTACGGATTCCTGATGATATGGAAATATTAGCTTATGGTACCTATAACTATTTTAATTATTTGTCTCCAACGATAAGTTGTGTTTATTTACCGATGGAGTGTTTGGCCCAAACAGCACTTGATTTGTTAATGACGGTATTGGATAAAAATATACAGATGCCAATTAACAGGATATTACATGAAGAATACTGTTTTCGTGAAAGTTGCGGTGGATTTATAGAATAAGGCGTAAATAAGACTGATTTAGCATGAAAGTGTTTTAGCTGAATCAGTCTTATTTTATGCAGTATTTGCCTGAGATATAGAGAATGTTGTATATACTATTAAGCTAAAACAAAAATGCAAATTTGGAAGAAAATAAAAAAGAAATTGAAATGATTTATGGTATAATTCTTAAGTGAAGTATCACAGTTTGAGCAATCAAAAAAGAACAACTGTGCATAAACTACAGTTGCTCAAAATGTGATTCTTCATGATTGTACCAGGTCGCGGAATTTTAGCCAGTACATTATGGGGATTGAATACGTCTGCCCTTCCTTCAAAAATAACGTCATGACAGGGTCTTACGTTAATTTATAAGGTATGTTATCCTGCCGGAATAAAAAGAGACATGGCAAACAAGCCCTCTGCAGGGGGGCTTTGAAAAACATATGGGAACAGATGTTTAATCCTGGAGGGCAAAGCTCCTGCCAATATGCCGCATGCTGTTTTTTCCACAGCATGGGCACAGGCTGATGTCATACTTCCAAACGGTTTTCATTATTTCTGCAACAGAAGAATTGGTAAAGAGGGACACAAATTTCCGGTGTCCCTGAATCCGGAAAATGATGTGGAGGTTTTTCTTCTTCTGGCGATTGTTTAAGAAACCATAGTACCGGATTTTCTGGAACCCGGTCGGGAGCACATGCATCATCAGACGGCGGATAAACTCCACCGGTGTTATGCGGACAAGGATTTTGTCTCCGGATCTGTAGTCTTTTGCCCGGAAGGAAACCTCATTTTCCGTAACAGAGACAATGCGTGAGTTGGTAATGGCAATACGGTGGGTATATCTGCCAAGATATTCAATGGCATTGCCAAAACCGTTAAAGGTTTCTTTGATGTAGGGACACCACGCTTTCTGATAAAGACTGTCCCTGAATTCTGCCCATGCGTGGGAATTGCGCAGTTTATGGCAGGAAGATGGAAGGAACAGTTTTCCCTGCCGGTGGTAAGATTCAAGATAAGCAAGGAACTTACCACGGAATTTAGATCCAAGCACTTTCACTGGAATAAAAAAGCGTGCGGTCGACATCTTGAGATTGTAATCTTTAGTCAGACCGCCGCCTGTGATGATGCAGTGGATGTGCGGATGGAAATTTAAAGTCTGTCCCCATGTATGCAGGACCTGGATAATGCCGGGTGCTGCTCCGAGGTACTTTTTGTCAGAGGATAATTCCAAAAGTGTTTCAGAGGAGCACTTGTGCAAAAGCGTATACAGAAGTTTCTGATTGGCATAAATCAAAGGATTAAGTTCAGCCGGCACTGTAAAAACCACATGGAAATAGGGGGTATCAATGACTTCCGATTTCCTTAAGCACAGCCTGACAGTTGGGGCAGTTCCTGTTGCGGCAGGAATTATTGTGGATCTCCACATGCCCACAATCTTCACACTGGGAAATGTTGCGGCCAAGAGAGCTACTTTTGCAGGCGGTAATGGAATGTGCAGCTTTCCCCTGGACTACAGAAGGCTGGAAAGAAGATGTATAAGAATCCCATCCGGAGTCAAATATCTGTTGTATCTTACTGCGCATGCCCACCTCCCATGAGGTCAAAAGGACTGACTGCATCCGACGTGCCGTTCGAAGCAAGATGAACATAGATCGTGGTAGAATTTATAGACTTATGACCAAGGAGCGCTTTGATTGTCAGCAGGTCAACACCATCTTCGTACAGATGTGTACCGAAAGCATGGCGCAGGGAATGACAGGTAATACGCTGCTCCCATCCGAGGGAGCGCTCTGCTTCGTGAATGTGGCGGGATAAATAGAACGTATCGATCGGTTTAGAAGAATCATGCTGTTTAGGGAAAGGCCAGCCAACCGGTTTACCAAAGGCAAACCAGTACGCAGTCAGAATGTCCAAAGCACGTTTGGACAGAATCGCATAGCGGTCAGAACGGTTTTTGCCATGCCTGATATGGATGCGCATGTTTTGGCGTTGGATATCTTCATAACGAAGATGACAAACTTCGCCAATACGCAGACCGGAAGAATACATGAGTGCAACCATAGCCTTCTGCTTCAAATCCGGCATGGAATCAATAAGGATGGAAACTTCCTGTTTGGAAGGGACAAATGGAAGATATTCGTCAAATCTGCGCATAGGAAGCTGGGTATCATCCCACGGTTTGTGAAGGACATACAGGGTAAAAAAGCGCAGCTGTGAAATAGCACAGTTTATGGTACGGTCAGAAAGATTTCTGGAATTTTGAAGCCATTTGATATAATCACGGAGTTCCGGCCAGGAAACATCTTCCGGAAGTTTGTGAAGGCAGGTGGAAAGATAATCCAGATAAGCCCTGATATAGGTGCAGTAATTTTTAAGAGTATGGTCAGTAAGACCACGGAGGAAAATCATTTCCCGAAAAGAATTTAAATAATTGTCCATGATAAAATCTCCTTTGAAATGTAATAGAAAATAGAAACATTTCAAAAAGAGGAGGTGGACGGATAAAAAGAACAGATATGTGGTTGTTGAGTTTAAAAATCCATGGTAACATAAGCATAGCAGTTTGTGCGTATTGTTTATTGTTAAGGTAGGGGTATCTCAACAATACAACATATACACAAAAACTGCTATTTTTTTTGAAAAAGTAGTGGTTTCATGTATTGGGGGCTAGCCGTCGCGCTAGCGACTTGGTACAATGGTAAAAATGTACTATTTATGTGCAGGAGCAAAAGGGGGAGCGTAAGTTATGACATTTGCGATTGAATGGCTGGCACTTCACATATTTGGTGTCCTTGTGGCTTTTGCTTTACTGGTGATCGTTTTCCGGAAAGAAGATACAAACTATAAAGGGGAACTTATTCTGACGATTGCCTGTTGTCTGGTGACACTTGTGGCAAAAAGTATTTACATTGCGGGCGGTCAGAAAGAAACACTGATCGTGATCGGGAAGATGGAGTATCTTGGAAAATGTTTCGGCAATTACTGTGCCCTGATGTTTATAATGCGCTGGAGAAATATAAAAATTCCACAATGGTTTATCCACACGCTTCTTGCCGTGAATGTGGGATTCTATATTTTGATTGCGACAGTTGATTATCATCATTTGTACTATAAAGATTACTGGCTGTCCCCGTCTAAGGCAATTTTAAGCGGATATACACTGGAAATATCCGCAGCACCAATGTATTATGTTTATATGGCATTTTTACTGGCAGAGATCGTGACCAGTATCAGTATTATCATTTCTTCGTATTGTTCACAGAGAAGTATGCCGAATAAAGGCAAAATTCATTTTCTTATGGTTGCGGCGATGCTGTCTCCAATGATCCTGCTGTCTCTGCGTCTGTTGGGAATCTTGAAAGGCGATGATCCCACGCCTCTTGGAATCCTTTTATCCTGTATATTCCTGAGTATTGCTGTTGTAAAATACGGTTTGTTTGATCCGGTCAAAAACGCCAAAAATTATATTATTGATAATCTGAACGAAGCATTAGTGGTAACGGATGCGGATCATCATTTCCTTTTCTTAAACCCGATGGCTGAAAGCTTTGTTGCCGCTATTAAAAAGAGTGGTGATTATTACGGAGATGGGGAGATTTATGAATTCCTGAAGGGAAGTCAGGGTTTCTTTGACTGGAATAACAGACATTATCAGGTTGAGGAGACTGCACTGAAAAAAGATGAGTTTACACAGGGATATATGTTGACGGTTGTTGATATCACAAAGATCATGGATCAGAACCGCCTGATGAAAGAACTTGTATTGCAGACAGAGGATGCCAACCGTGCGAAAACTAATTTTGTGTCAAATATGTCACATGAGATCCGTACGCCGATGAACTCCATTGTCGGAATTACAGAGATTTTGCTGCGCTCACAACATTCTCCAAAAGAGCAGGAGTACCTGTTAAATATCCAAAGCTCCGGTCGTGTATTGTTAACGATTATCAATGATGTACTTGACTGTTCGAAAATGGAGTCAGGAAAAATGCAGCTGTTTGACGAACCGTATGATACATTTTCTCTGTTTCATGATCTAAAGATCAGTATGGAAAACAGGATAGCAAATTGTCCGCTGGAACTGATCTATGATATTGATCCGGATATTCCATGTACATTAAAAGGGGATATGGGACGCATCCGCCAGATCATTACCAATCTGGTAAACAATGCTATTAAGTATACAGAGAAAGGTTCCATACGTTTTACTGTACGTGTCAGACAGAAAAATGCAGACAAAGTAATGCTATATTATGCGGTGGAGGATACCGGGATCGGAATCCGTAAAGAGGACCAGAAAATATTGTTTGATGCGTTTCAACGTGTGGAAATAGACAGAAACCGTTATGTGGAAGGAACCGGCCTGGGGTTGACAATTTCGCAGAATTTAGTCAATATGATGGGAGGAGTTATTGAAGTAGAAAGCGAATATGGAAAGGGAAGTAAGTTCTACTTTACGATAGAACAGACGATTGTTGATCCTACACCAATGTCTGCGGTGAATTATGAACAGCAGAAATCCGGTGTGATTGAAAAAGAGGCAGAGAGTCTGTTCATTGCACCGGGAGCACATATTCTGCTTGTTGATGATAATGACCTGAACCTTGTGGTGGCGAAAGATCTGTTAAAGCCGCTTCAGATGCAGATCGATACTGCGGAAAACGGTATGCAGGCAGTTGCTATGGTTCAGCAGAATCAGTATGATCTGGTGCTGATGGATCATATGATGCCGGTCATGGATGGCATTGTGGCAACCGGAAAGATCCGGGAACTTCCGGATGAAAGGTATAAAAAATTACCAATCATTGCACTTACTGCAAACGCAATGGTGGATGCAAGAAAAGAATTTCTGAATGCGGGAATGAATGGTTTTGTTGCAAAGCCGATCGATTTTACCAGGATCTGTAATCAATTAAGGCTGTGGCTTCCTAAGGAGCTTGTGCAGGAAGTTTCGGGGGAAGAAGCAAGGAAACTTCTTATGAATGACATTTCCGACAGTGAGATACAACCGAAAAATCCGCAGACGGAATTTTCATTTGAGGAGGGAGTAAAGCGCTGTGGTTCGAAAGCAGCACTTATGAAAACAATCCGGATTTTTTACCGCACGATCGACAGTAAGGCAAATAAGATCGAACAGTGCCTGAAAGAAGGGCTGATCAGTGACTATGTCATTGAAGTACATGCGCTAAAAAGTTCTGCACTTCTGATCGGTGCAGTACCGTTGTCGGAGGCGGCAAAGGAACTTGAAAGTTATGGAAAACAGGGAAAGACAGAGGCGCTAGAGGAAAAGACACCGGATGTGCTTGCCATGTACCGTGATTTTAAGAATATATTGAAACCTTATGCAGATAAGGAGGAAGCAGCTAAACAAGAGGCTTCAGATGGAGAGTGGATCCAGGCATTACAGCAGATTCATCAATGCATAGAACAATTTGATCTTGATGGTGTGGACCGGATTATGGAAAAGCTTGAAGAATATCAGATACCGGAATGCATCAGGGAATCTATGGATCAGCTGCGTGTGTATGTGGCGGATGTATCCATGGAAGAGATCATGAAGCTGACAGATACCATGACGAAGTTATTACAGGACTAAAGGAGGTATATTATGCCTGAGGACAAAAGAGAATTTCTTATTTTGATGGAAGAACAGAGTTATCTGATGAAGTCATTTGAGAGTACATTTGAAAAAGAAAATGTGAAAGCAAAAGTAGTAAGTATTGCAATGGCGACTACACTTACCACGAAAGGGCAGCTACAGGGTTATCTGATCTGCACAAGTGCCGAACTTCTAAAAAAGGCGGTTGGAATCAAAGTGATCGTCGATCATGCGATTAAGCATAAAACACCTGTGTTTGTCATGGGAAATGTGGAAGAACTTGAAAAATTGTGGGAAACGCTTCCAAAACAGATGTTTACAGACATTTTTATAAGACCGATCAATGTGGTGGAGATGGTGGAAAACATCAAAAAGCAGGTCGATGAATATTATAAAATGAAGAAAAAAACTATTTTGGCGGTGGATGATTCCGGAGTGATCCTTCGAACCATCAAAACACTGCTGGAAGATAAATATCAGGTCATTCCTGTTAATTCCAGCGAGATGGCGATCAAATATCTCGCCTTAAATATTCCCGATCTGATTTTATTAGACTATGAAATGCCAATAGTGGATGGTAAACAGTTCATGCAGATGATTCGAGAAGATACGGAATTCCAGAATATACCGATCATTTTTCTTACCGGAAAAAATGATGCCCAGACGGTCATGGAAGTCATGTCGTTAAAGCCGGACGGTTATCTTTTAAAGAGTATGGATGCGCAAAAACTGCATGCAGCGATCGATGATTTCTTTAAAAAACAGACAAAATAAAAACCGGAGAACGGAAAGTAACATACAGAGTATGGATATGTGTGGTACCCCTTAAGCAGAAAAGGCAAATACCCCAGACTGCTTAGGGGGTATTTTGTGTATACAAAAAATTCAGTGAATGAGAAATCAAAGAAAAAACTAAGAAAAGTTTAATCTTCACAAAATTGACAAATCTGTATGTAATGATAGAATAACTTTGTTGAAAAAGAGACGATAAAAGATGGAAATATGAGGAAATCATGAAGATAAAGTTATATTTTGAAAAAGAGAATCTGATCCGGCTTGCTGTGGCAATGGTGTTTGCAGCAGTGATGTTTGCAGTGATAAGGTTTCCGGTATGGGTACTGTTCGGGTTTGGGGTACTTTATTTTGGAATTAAAAGTTTAAAGATTGAATTAAATGAAAAAATGTCATGGCTGTGGAGTGCGATCATGCTTGGGACAGGCGGCATTTTTACAGCATATCATATCCAGTATCTGTTACTGGATGCAGAACTGAGAGCAAAAATATCCGACAATAAAATGTTTTTGAATGTATTGTGCTGTCTGGTAGTTTTTCTGGTCATTCAGATATTTACAAACAATACAGGACTGACCTGTCTGATTTCGCATATTGTACTGTTGTCCCTTGCCGGGATCAACTATTTTGTGTATCTGTTTCGTGGAAATGAGTTTATTTTCAGTGATTTAAAATCTATCCAGACGGGACTTTCCGTAGCAGGGAATTATGAATTTGTTCTGGATGCAAGGGCGGGCTATGTCATACTTCTTTCCACGCTGTATGTTGCATTTATCCGTAAATTACACGTATCCTTTAAGAAAAGGATTCCGATGTCGATCGTGTGCATTTCACTTGCCGTGCTGTGTTGTGTATACATTGGAAAACATACGCAGGGTGTTGTGACAGAGACCTGGGAACAAAAAGGAAGTTACAGAAACGGTTATATTTTAAATTTTGTGCTAAGCATCCGCGACTGCTTTATTGCGGAACCGGAGGGGTATTCGAAAGAGGCAGTGCAGGAACTGGAGGATCAGTATAGCAAAGAGACGGGTACAGATTCCGGAGAGACTGGGAAGAAGCCGACGATTATAGTGGTTATGAGTGAATCTTATGCGGATCTCAGTGTGGTGGGTAATTTCTCAACGAATATTGATCTGACACCGTTTTACGATTCACTGGAAGACAATACGATCAAAGGGCATGCACTTTCTTCCGTATTTGGTGCTAAAACGCCAAACTCCGAGTGGGAATTTTTGACAGGAAATTCTATGGCATTTCTGCCGAGCGGTTCTGTTGTTTATCAGCAGTATATCACGGATACACCGACTTCTCTGGTGTCAAATCTGAAAAATATTGGTTATACCTGCGTGGCAATGCATCCTTATTATGATACCGGATGGAGCCGCAATATTGTATATCCGAATATGGGATTTGATGAGACACATTTTATCGATGATTTTGACCAGACAAAGATTTTGCGTGACTATATTACAGATCAGGAACTGTACGAAAAAATCGTTGACCGTTATGAGAGTAAAAAATCCAACGAGGATTTGTTCATTATGAGTATTTCCATGCAGAATCACGGCGGTTATACGGAGAAATATGATAATTTTGATGAAAAGGCGCGTATGCTTGGTATCAATTATCCGGATGTGAACCAGTACCTGTCGCTGATCCACGAGAGTGATTCGGCATTAGAGTATCTGATATCTTATTTTGAAAAAGTGGATGATCCGGTCGAGATCGTATTTTTTGGAGATCATCAGCCAAGTTTGTCATCCAGTTTTTATCCGTATCTGAATGGAAAAGGATTAGGAGGACTGACGCTGTCGGAACTGGAAAATCTTTATACGGTACCGTTTTTTATCTGGACGAATTATGACAGCGACAAGGAAAGTGTGGAATTGACGAGCCTTAATTATTTGTCAACGCTGGCATTAGAGCGTGCGGGCATCGCGCTTCCGGCATACAATCAGTTTTTAGCCGACATGATGGAAGAAATTCCGGCGGTCAATTCGAGAGGATTTTATTCCAAATCGCAGGGCAAATTTTTACATGTGGAAGATGCGGCTGGCGAGGATGCAAAATGGCTGAAAAATTATGAGATACTGCAGTATAATAATATGTTTGATAAGCGGAATAAGAGCGGGTTATTTTTCCCTTATTTAAAACAATAGAATGTTCGTGGGTGTGCATTCTGTTGCATAGATGATGTTGGGCGCAAATAGTAGTGAAAACACGATTGATTTAAGGAGGAAAACGATAAGAGTTATGGAAACGGTAGTTTTAGGAAGTACAGGGATCAAAGTAAATAAGAATGGATTTGGCGCACTGCCGATCCAGAGAGTCAGCACGGAGGATGCGGTAAAACTGGCGAGAAAAGCGTATGAAGCGGGCATTACGTTTTTTGATACGGCGCGGTTTTACACGGACAGTGAGGAAAAATTAGGCGAGGCATTCGACGGAATGCATGAAAAAGTCTACATTGCGACCAAAACGGCGGCAAAAAATGCGGACGAATTCTGGGAACAGCTTGGGATTTCCTTACATAATTTAAGGACGGATTACATTGATATCTATCAGTTCCACAATCCTTCTTTCTGCCCGAAACCGGGAGATGGAACAGGACTTTATGAGGCGATGCTTGAGGCAAAGGCGCAGGGGAAGATCCGTCATATCGGTATCACGAACCACAGGCTTGCGGTTGCCGAGGAGGCAATCGAATCCGGGCTGTATGAGACACTGCAGTTTCCGTTCTGCTATCTGGCAACGGATAAGGATATTGCACTGGTGGAAAAATGTAAAAAGGCAGACATGGGATTTATCGCAATGAAGGCATTGTCCGGCGGTCTGATCACGAATTCTGCGGCAGCCTATGCATTTGAGGCGCAGTATGAAAATGTACTGCCGATCTGGGGTGTGCAGCGGGAAAAAGAGCTGGACGAATTTATTTCATATATTGATAATCCACCGACGATGACGGATGAGATCCGTGCACTGATCGAGAATGACCGAAAAGAGCTGGCAGGCGATTTCTGCCGCGGCTGCGGTTATTGCATGCCGTGTCCGGCGGGCATTGAGATCAATAACTGTGCGCGTATGTCGCTTCTGCTGCGCCGCTCTCCGTCTGCACTGCAGCTCACACCGGAGGTTCAGGCGAAAATGAAAAAGATCGAGAACTGCCTGCACTGCAATAAATGTAAGAGTAAGTGCCCGTATGGACTGGATACACCGGCACTCCTTGCAAAGAATTACGAAGATTACAAGCAGGTGCTTGCGGGAAACGTGAGTGTCAATTAGAAAAAGGAAATATGTGTGGATCAAAAGATTTATCACAAGCAGAAATGAGGATTATTATGAAAAAATATGAAACAGTCGTATTTGACCTGGATGGAACTTTATTAAATACGTTAGAGGATCTGGCAGATGCCACAAACTATGCGCTGCGAACGATGCAGATGCCGGAGCGCACGATCGGGGAAGTGCGTGCATTTGTTGGAAACGGTGTGCGTCGTCTGATGGAGCTTTCCGTTCCGGGCGGATTTGACAATCCGAAATTCGAAGAAACATTTGCTGTTTTTAAAAAGTATTATGGAGAACACTGCAATGACAAAACGAGAGCTTACGATGGTGTTGTTCCGGTGCTCCGCAAATTAAAGGAAAAAGGTTATGCGCTTGCAATCGTTTCGAATAAGATTGATTTTGCAGTCAAAGAGTTAAACGAGATTTATTTCGAAGGCATTGTGCAGGCTGCGATCGGGGAGCGCGAAGGTGTGGCGAGAAAACCAGCGCCGGATATGGTGCACACGGCACTTGCAGAACTTGGAAAACCGGCGGATACGGCAGTCTACATCGGTGATTCGGATGTGGATGTCATGACGGCAAAAAATTCAGGACTGCCGTGCATCTCAGTGCTTTGGGGATTCCGTGATAAGGAGTTCCTGATTGAACACGGGGCGACAAATTTTGCAGAAAAACCGGAAGATATTGTGAAGTTTTTGGAGCAGTAGATGCTGGCAGACTAATTTATCTATAAAAGAAAAGGAATTCAGTGTAAAAAACTGCGCAGAAAAGGGGATCTATATGAGAAGAAGAAATCTTATATTAATTACGGTATTATCACTGTCACTCACGTTTGCAGCAGGCTGTGGTGAAAATAAAAACACTGGTGCGGCAGGCTCTATGGATCAGCAGAAAACCAGTGAGACTACAGTACAGAATGAAACGGAGCCAGAAACCTCACAGGTTTCGGAGGATTCAGAACAGGACGAAACAGAAGCCGCTGCCACAACAGAGGCAGGGCAGGACGCACAGTCTGATTATCAGATAGAGATGGTAAGCTACAAAAAGACGGATCTGATTGATATTTCTTATCCGAAGATTACAGGCTGGAGTGATACCGAAAAACAGGAAGAATGGAATACTTACTTTGAAAATATGGCAAAAGAAGCTGCCGGGGAAATGACGGGAGATACGGAGGAGATGAACCCTGGTGCAAATGATTCCGTGGTGCTCACATATACCGTGCAGGAACAGACAAAGGATATGCTTTCTCTGACCTGTCAGAGTTATTATGATTATGAAGGATCAGCGCATCCTTCTGCAGCACTTACTTCCGTTAATATTAACATGAAGACCGGAGAAAAAATGACATTTTCTGATTTTGCAGATCCGGATGAGACGGCTAAAATTTTATTTGCCGGAAAAGACAATACAGATACTGCACAGGGCTATACCGTGCTGGATCCGGAAGGAAATCCGACTACTGAAATTACGATGAAAGATATTTTGGAATTTAATTTCATCTGGATGGAACCGACGGAGGAAGCACTTGCGGCAAGTCTTACCCATTTTGACGGAGATGTGGACGATTACGGAGCCGATGAGACGATGGGAGAGTCTTATGTGCACGACGGAAAAGTATATTTGATCTTTTATGTCAGTCATGCCATGGGCGATTATACAGTGGTAAGAATAGATTAAATTATATGAAATAAAGGATTATTATGCAGTCAGTACAGGAAAAATATAAAAATTTACAGGAATATTTAAAGTCACTGGGCAGTGTTGCAGTCGCTTTTTCCAGTGGCGTGGATTCGACATTTCTGCTCGCAGCGGCAAAGGAAACACTTGGTGCGGATCATGTGATCGCAGTTACGGCATCCTCCTGTTCTTTCCCGAAAAGGGAGTTAGAGGAGGCAAAGCAGTTTTGCAAGGAGCAGAGAATCAGACACATTGTATGCAAGTCGGAAGAACTTGATATCGAGGGATTTCGCCAGAATCCGAAGAACCGTTGCTATCTCTGCAAACATGAATTGTTTGAGAAAATACTGGAAATTGCAAAAGAATATCATATCAATGCCGTGGCTGAGGGATCTAACATGGATGATAATGGTGACTATCGACCGGGACTGGTCGCAGTTGCAGAACTTGGTATCAAAAGTCCGCTCAGGGAGGCTTTGTTGAACAAAGAAGAGATCCGTACACTTTCCAAAGAGATGGGACTGCCAACCTGGGACAAGCAGTCATTTGCATGCCTTTCCTCCCGGTTTGTCTATGGGGAGACAATTTCCGAAGAAAAACTCGGCATGGTGGATAAGGCGGAGCAGCTTTTGCTGGATATGGGCTTTCATCAGGTGCGCGTAAGGATCCATGGGGATATTGCGCGTATCGAGGTGCTGCCGGATGAGATCGCAAAACTGGTAGAAGGGGAAAACAGGGAAAAGATTTATTCTTACCTGAAACAGCTTGGATTTGCCTATGTGACGCTTGACCTTAGTGGATATCGTATGGGAAGTATGAATGAGACACTTGATATAGAGAAAAAATAATTTTGTACAAGAGGCAGGAATGAACTTCCCGATATGGAAAAAAATAATTTTGCACAAATGATAATAGGACCTAAGAGATAAGGAAATAACAGGAGAAAAGCACAGGATATGTTGAATCAGTTTTCAAGAACCCAGTTACTGCTGGGTGCAGATAATATGGAACGGCTTGCAAATGCAAAAGTTGCAGTTTTTGGAATCGGCGGAGTCGGCGGTTATGTGGTTGAGGCGCTTGCCAGGAGCGGAGTCGGTTCTTTTGTGATCGTGGATGATGACAAGGTATGTCTGACGAATATCAACCGTCAGATCATTGCGACCAGAAAAACGGTTGGAAAATATAAAGTTGATGTGATGACGGAGCGTATCTTAGAGATCAATCCGGATGCAAAAGTGGAAGCGAGAAAATGTTTTTATCTGCCGGAAAATGCGCATGAGTTTGATTTTTCTGAGTATGATTATGTCGTGGATGCAGTAGATACGGTCACTGCAAAATTAGAGATCATCATGCGCGCAAAAGAGTGCAATGTGCCTGTCATAAGCTGCATGGGAGCTGGCAATAAATTAGACCCGACCCAGTTTGAGGTGGCTGATATTTACAAGACGTCAGTCTGCCCGCTCGCGCGTGTCATGCGCCGTGAGTTAAAAAAACGCGGGGTCAAAAAATTAAAGGTCGTATATTCCAAAGAGCAGCCGACAAGACCGATCGAGGATATGAGTATCAGCTGCCGGTCACATTGCGTCTGCCCTCCGGGAACCGTCCACAAATGCACCGAGCGCCGTGATATCCCTGGAAGTATTGCGTTTGTGCCGTCTGTGGCGGGACTGATTCTTGCAGGAGAGGTCATCAAAGATCTTACAAAGTAAAATAGACTGTATTTTTGGAATGGATTTGTTGTTTTTAGTTACAAAACTCCAGTTTAAGAACTGCCCTCCAGAAGTTAGATGAAAAATCTAATGGCTGGAGGGCTTTTTTTCTTTATAGGATTAGGGTGTCAAAAGGTGGTTCATAACTTAGCGATTGTCAAATTGCACTATTTGAGCTCAACATCATAGGATTAAGGTGGCAAAAAATTTTAAAATCATGATTGTTTGAGTGAGGGAAAATAAAAGCTATTCACCAATTATATTAACGGAAAAATAGTACGAAAGTACAAAATGTATAACATAATACTTGCATTTTGTAATGTGATGTGCTAAAGTGTTATCAGCGTAAAGGGGCGCAGAGGAAAAGAGCCATCTTTGCGCATTTTTATTAAGGAGGAAAATCCTCTCCTCGTCAGAGGACTCGGATTTTTGCTTCGCAAAAACAAGGAGGAAAATCCTCTGCTCCTGCAAGAGGCACATGCTATGCAGGCATAGCAGACATTTTGCTCCGCAAAACAAGGAGGATTACTATTATGAAAAAAACCAAAGCAGTTTTGGCTATTTTGATGGCCGGAACAATGATGCTTGGTCTTGCAGGCTGTGGCGGGAACAGTTCTTCTGCAACACAGGGAACAACCGCAGGCACAGAGACAGGCAGTGCAGCAGGTGATGCTGCAGGAACAGATGCCGCAGCAAGCGCATCAGACATGAATGTTATGCTTGAAACTCCGGTCGAGTCACTCGATCCGCAGCAGGCTACCGACGGAACATCCTTTGAGGTAATCGCTGATTACACCGACGGTTTGATGCAGATGGATGCAGACGGACAGGCAGTTCCGGCAATCGCAGAAAGCTATGATTTATCAGACGATGGTTTAACTTATACATTCCATCTTCGTACCGATGCAAAATGGAGCAACGGCACACCGGTTACCGCAGCAGATTTCGTATTCGGATGGCAGAGAGCTGTTGATCCAGATGTCGCATCAGAGTATGCATATATGTTAAGCGATATCGGTCAGATTAAAAATGCAGCAGAGATCATCGCAGGTGAGAAAGACAAGAGTGAACTTGGTGTGACAGCAGTAGACGACAATACACTTCAGGTTGAACTGAATGTACCAGTCAGCTATTTCACTTCTCTGATGTATTTCCCGACTTTCTATCCGGTAAATGAGGAGTTCTTTACTTCCTGTGGAGATACATTTGCAACAAGTCCTGAGACAGTATTATCAAACGGTGCATTTGTGCTGGATTCTTATCAGCCGGCAGCAACTGCATTCCATTTAACAAAAAATGCAGACTACTATGATACCGACAGAGTAAAACTTTCCGGATTAAGTTATCAGGTAATCCAGGATTCACAGCAGGCATTAATGAGCTACCAGACAGGAGCGCTTGATACAACATTAGTAAACGGTGAGCAGGTTGATCAGGTAAAAGATGATCCTGAATTCACAACCGTTGGTGCCGGTTACTTATGGTATGTCAGCCCGAATATGAATTCTGTTCCTGAACTCGCAAACTTAAATATCCGTCTTGCAATGACAATGGCAATCGACCGTGATTCCATCACAGCAGATGTATTAAAAGATGGTTCTGCTTCTACATACACAGCAGTTCCAATGCAGTTCGCAGCAGGTCCGGACGGATCTGACTTCTCCGAAGATCAGACAAAATTCTCTGATGTATGTGCTTATGATACTGCAAAAGCAGCAGATTACTGGGCAAAAGGTTTAGAGGAACTTGGTGAATCTGAGATCACTTTAGACATGGTAGTAGATGCAGATGATGCACCTCAGAAAGTAGCGCAGGTATTAAAAGAGCAGTGGGAGACAACTCTTCCTGGACTGACCGTAAATCTGGTTGTTGAGCCGAAGAAACAGCGTGTGGAAGACATGCAGAACGGTAACTTCCAGTTAGGTTTAACACGTTGGGGACCGGACTACGCAGATCCGATGACATATCTTGGAATGTGGGTAACAGATAACTCTAACAACTACGGTCTGTGGAGCAGCGCAGATTACGATGCAATCATTGAAGAGTGTACAACCGGTGATCTTTGCACAGATGCAGAGGGACGCTGGGCAAGACTCTATGATGCTGAGAAGATCGTTATGGATGAGGCAGTTATTTATCCGCTTTACACACAGTGCAACGCAGAGATGCTTTCTTCTAAAGTAACAGGCGTTGAGTATCATCCGGTAGCTATCAACCGTGTATACAAAGATGCTGTAAAGACTGAATAAAGAAATTTAGACAGTAGAAATCCTGTTTTACAGGAAAATGAATATAGCCGCACTAAAGTGCAAAACTTTGGTGCGGCAATTTCATCATATTGTTGACGCTATAGGAAATGAGGCAGGAATTTCCTATGTCGTGAACGGAAAAGCCAATTAACAAGGAGGAAAATCCTCTGCTCCTGCAAAGGCAGTCGCATTTTGCTCCGCAAAACTAAAGGAGGATTAGAACGTGAAAAAATATGCACTTAAGAGAATCGTAACGTCTCTGTTTACGCTGCTTGCAATTTTACTCGTTCTGTTTATTTTGATGCAGCTGATGCCGGGTTCTCCATTCAACGATGAGAAGTTAAATGCAGACCAGAGAGCAGCACTGTATACGAAATATGGACTGGATCAGCCATTGCCGGTACAATTTGTGAAATATGTAGGCAATATGTTAAAAGGAGACCTTGGCGTAAGCTACAATATCTCAAAGAATACACCAATCTCCCAGTTGATAAAGACGAGACTTCCGATCTCCATCAGTATTGGAGGATATGCGGTGTTGATCGGTGCCGTGGTCGGGCTTCTGCTCGGGCTTCTTGCGGCGTTAAAGCATGATACGATATGGGATTCGTTAGCGACGATCATTTCGGTTATCGGTGTGTCGGTGCCATCGTATGTGTTTGCGCTGGCACTCAGCTATAACTTCGGATTTAAATTAGGATGGTTCCCGATGCTGTTTTCGGAGAGCGATATTTTCGGATCAAGCGTGCTGCCCAGTATCTCACTTTCGATGTTTACGATGGCGTCGATCGCCCGTTTTACGCGAAGTGAAATGCTTGAAGTACTCGGCAGCGATTATATGCTGCTTGCGGAGAGTAAAGGAATTTCGGGTTCAGCGCTGATTTTTAAACATGCGCTGCGAAATGCACTGATCCCGATCATCACCGTGCTTGCACCACTGATCGTCGATCTGATGACCGGTTCTCTGGTTGTTGAAAAAATATTTGCAATACCGGGTGTCGGAAGTCTTCTGGTAAATGCCATTCAGTCGAACGACTACAACGTGGTTATCGCATTAAGCTTTATTTATTCTGCAATGTACATTGCCATCATGCTTGTGGTAGATATCCTTTACGGAATCATTGACCCGAGAATTCGTCTGGCAAAGAAAGGAGACTGATATGGTGTCACAGGAAAATACCATGAATATGGGAACTGATGCTGCCGGCTACATACCGGTCGAGGCAGATTTTAAATTTAAACATACGGATGGCGAACTTGCGTTAGATGACAACTTTGCTGCACAGAGTTTCTGGAAAGACGTATTGATCCGCTATTTCAAAAAAATCAGTGCAGTGATCGGTCTGATCCTGATCATTATCATTACGGTATTTGCAATTATTGGCCCAGGGATGAATGATTTCAGTTACTCCGAACAGTCACTGACACAGAAGAACTTTGCACCGAGGGTAAAAGGTCTTGAAAAACTTGGTATCTTCGATGGTAGTGAAGGCATGAAAACAACGACCGGAACCAAAAAGATCAATTACTATGAAGAAAAAGGTCTGGATGATCTTTACTACTGGTTCGGAAGTGATAACTTCGGACGTGATATCTGGACACGTACCTGGTCCGGTGCACGCGTTTCCCTGATTATCGCCGTAGCAGCCGCTATCATCGATATGGTGATCGGTATGAGCTATGGACTGATCTCCGGATATTTTGGCGGGAAAGTCGATATGTTCATGCAGCGGTTTCTGGAGGTCGCGAACGGTATTCCGCGTCTTGTAATCGTAACACTTTTGTTACTGGTACTGCAGCCGGGTATGCTTACCATTATTTTTGCATTGATGTTGACGGAGTGGGTCGGCATGAGCCGTATCGCAAGAGCTGAGATGCTGAAATTAAAAGAGCAGGAATTTGTACTTGCATCACGGACACTTGGAGCAGGAAATTTCTTTATTATCTTTAAAGAAGTTCTGCCAAATATCATTGGACCGATCATTACACAGGTAATGTTCTCCATCCCGACGGCGATCTTTACCGAGGCGTTCTTAAGTTTCGTAGGTCTTGGTATTCCGGTGCCGCAGTGTTCACTTGGTTCACTGATCTCCGAAGGATTTAACAGTTTTACCACACATCCGTACCAGATCATTCCGCCGATCGTTGTAATGGCTCTTTTGATGTTAAGCTTTAACCTTGTAGCAGATGGTTTACGTGAAGCATTAGATCCGAAGCTGAAAGAAATGTAAGAAAGGGGATTCGTATATGTCAGAGACAAAAGAACAGATTTTAAAAATACGGGACCTGGATATTACGTTTCAGACGACTGCAGGAAGCGTGCACGCCATCCGTGGAGTCAATATTGACCTGATGAAGGGCGAGACAGTTGCGATCGTTGGTGAGTCCGGCTCCGGTAAATCCGTAACAATGAAAGCTGCCATGGGTATTTTGGCATCCAATGCGAAAGTAACGGGCGGTACTATAGAATTTTCCTATCATCATGCGGATGGAACACCGCAGACGGTAGACATTTTAACAAAAGATAAAAAGTGGATCAGACGACATATCAATGGAAAAAGAATTGCTATGGTATTCCAGGATCCGATGACGAGTCTTGATCCGACCATGACGATCGGAAAACAGATCATGGAAGGTATGATCTGGCATTTTAAGACACCGAAGAAAGAAGCCTGGGATAAGGCAGTAGAACTGTTAAAAGAGGTTGGTATCGAGGATGCGGAAAAACGTATGAAAAACTATCCGCACCAGCTCTCCGGTGGTATGAGACAGCGTGTGGTCATTGCCATCGCGCTTGCCTGCAACCCGGATCTTCTGATCTGTGATGAGCCGACGACTGCACTGGATGTTACGATTCAGGCAAAGATCATCGAGCTGATCCGCAGGGTACAGAAAGAGAGAGGCATTTCCGTTATTTACATCACACATGACCTCGGCGTGGTTGCCAAAGTGGCAGATTACGTCAATGTCATGTATGCCGGAAAAATCGTTGAGAAAGGTATGATCAATGAGATCTTCTATGATCCGAAACATCCGTATACCTGGGGACTGCTCTCTGCAATGCCTGATCTTGACACTGCGGATGAGAGACTCTACACGATCCCTGGTTCGCCGCCAAACCTGTTAAACGAAAAACCGGGCGATGCGTTTGCACCGCGTAACCAGTTTGCGCTTGAGATCGACGACAAGGCAGATCCACCAATGTTTCAGGTGACAGATACACATTATGCGGCTACCTGGCTGTTAGATCCGCGGGCACCGAAGGCAGAGATGCCGCCTGAATTAAAAGAGCGTATTGCGCGAATGAAGAAGGAGGCAAAGATCGATGACGGTGAATGAAAACAGTAAGCCTCTTCTTACCGTGAAAGGCTTGAAACAATATTTTAAGGTAAGTAATAATTATACCGTGCATGCGGTGGAAAACGTAAGTTTTCAGATCTATCCGGGTGAGACATATGGTCTGGTCGGGGAATCCGGTTCCGGAAAATCAACGATCGGAAGAAGTATCATAAGACTTTATGATCCGACCGCCGGGGAGATCAATTTTAATGGAATGGACATCAGCGGCAGGATCAATAAGGCAAACAGCCAGGCACTGCGCACGCAGATGCAGATGATCTTCCAGGACCCGATGGCATCCTTAAATCCAAGAAAAAAGGTGCGCGATATCATCGGCGAGGGGTTAGATATCCATCATATGTACAAGACACGCGCAGAGCGTGAGGAAAAGATCAAAAACATCCTGGCAAAAGTTGGACTTGCGCCGGAACATGCGGGCCGTTATCCGCATCAGTTTTCCGGTGGACAGAGACAGCGTGTCGGAATTGCGAGAGCGCTGATCATGAACCCGAAACTGATCATTGCAGATGAGTGTATCTCTGCGCTGGACGTTTCCATTCAGGCACAGGTCGTTAACCTGATGAAGGATATCCAGCAGGAGACAGGAACCGCGTATCTGTTTATCGCACATGATCTTTCCATGGTCAAATATATTTCGGATCGCATCGGGGTACTTCATCTGGGACATCTCTTAGAGACCGGAACAACGGAGGAAATCTTTGAGAATCCAATCCACCCATATACGAAGAGCCTTCTTTCTGCGATACCTGCACCGAATCCGGTCGTGGAAAAAAATCGTGTGGCACTGAGCTACGATTACAAGACTTCCGGCATTGATTATAATAAGGGAACGGATCATCTGGTGTCCGGGACACATTATGTGAAATGTACGGATGAAGAATTTAAGAAGTGGACAGAATAATATAGCAGGAAACCATCACAAACCGGGAGCCGGGGAGTGGTGGTTTTCTTTTTTAGTAAAAGTGCTGAATTTTTTTGCGTGGGATGTGCTGAATATTATGCGAAAAGTAGAATATGAAAAATTGAACCGAAACCGTATTGACTTTGAAAATGGAATTTGGTATATAAGAGTAAAAATTCAAAAATTCAATAGAGAAAGGAAATAACAATCTATGTTGTCACAAAAGAGTACAATGAAAGACAAATTGGAAAATATGCATCTGCAGGAGAGGATAAACTATGGCTACGGAAAAGTCATTAGTATGATGTTGATTTCGGGTCTGTTTTCTATTGTGGTCATAGGTGTGTTATTTGCTAATATGTTACATTATATAGATGATGTCAATGCTGCGGATCAGGCGGTAAAAATCTGCAGGATCAATGTGAATACGTCAGCGAGAAATATCAGGGAAATGGCATTAAATAATGATACATCTGCTTATGACAGTTATGAGCAGAATGTAAAAAAGCTGCTTACAGAAGTGGATTCGCAGCTGGAAATATTAAAGAAAACCAAAGTCTTACCGGATGAGGAATATAATGAGTATGCATCTGCTCTTTCTGATTGGGGAAACATTGGTTATTCGATTATAGAAGAAATTAAAAATGGCGAAAAAGAGAAAGCGATTGATGAAATTTTTAATAGTTGTACACCTGCATTAAATAAACTTGTGGAAATTGCCATAAGATTAGATGAGATCACAGATGAAGTAAGTGAGCAGTCTGCAAGAACTACAATTATTTTTGCTGTTGCAGGAATGGTGTGTATTATTATCTGTCTGGTTTGTGCATGCACACTGGCTAAGGTAATAAGTAAAAAGGTACTTGAAACAATTCTGGATCCGTTACGTGCAGTGGAAGACGTTGCAAGGGAACTGACAGAAGGAAATTTACACAGTGCGCTGGAATATCATTCGGAAGATGAGATTGGAAGACTGGCGCACAGTATGCGCAAATCAATTCGTATTTTGGGAACTTATGTAGATGATATTGATCGTGCAATGAAACTGTTCTCAGAAGGAAATTTTGATGTTCAGCCGGAAGTAGAGTGGAAGGGAGATTTTGTCGGTATTTTAAATTCTTTCATGTCATTTGAGAAGAGTATGGCAGAAACGATCAAAGGAATTAAAAATGTTTCGAGTGAGGTTTCAAGTGCAGCAGACCAGGTGGCATCAAGTTCCAATGATCTTGCAGATGGAGCTACGAATCAGGCAGCGGTTGTAGAAGAACTGACGGCTACAGTTGCCGGGGTTTCTGAACAGGTAGAAAAAAATTCACAATCTGCAAAAGCAATCAGTGGAAGAGTGGATGAACTTGGAAATGCCATTTCAGACAGCAATGGTAAGATGCATGAAATGGTTGCTTCTATGCATGAGATTAATGAGGCATCAAAAGAGATTGATAAGATTATTGCAACAATTAATGAAATTGCTTCCCAGACAAATCTGTTGGCGTTGAATGCTTCTATTGAAGCGGCAAGGGCCGGAGAGGCAGGAAAAGGATTTGCAGTTGTAGCGAATCAGGTAAATTTATTAGCTGAACAGAGTGCCCAGGCGGCAAAAGAATCAGCATCACTGATTGAAACATCTGTGAATGCGGTAGAAAAAGGTATGATAATCGCGGAAGAGACTGCGGCACAGCTGGAGGAGGTAGCAGAGAACTCCAAGCTGATTACGGAAGACGTTACACATATTGCGGATACATTAGAGACACAGACAACAGAAATCCAGCAGATCAATGAGGGAATTGAGCAGATCAATGACGTTGTGCAGACAAATTCTGCAACATCTGAGGAGTGTGCGGCTGCCAGTCAGGAGATGAGCAGTGAGGCAGAGAGTCTGCAGGGAATGATCCAGAAATTTAAAATTCCGGAAACTGAAAATGTAACAGAATAAAAATATTTCAACTATATTACATTAAATTATCACTTGTTTATTGCATGAAAGAGACAATCTATAGTATGATAGAGAAAGTACAAACTAAGGATGGAAAAGGTATATACTATGATAGTCTCGGTCATTGAAAAGATCTACGCATTTTTATGGGGAGATCTGATTACGATCCCTTTGCCGCAGGAAAGCAGCATAGGGATTTCTTTACTTGTAATTCTTCTGATTCCGACAGGAATCTATTTTACGATCCGCACAAGATTTTTGCCGGTCAGGCTTTTCCCGGATATGATAAAAGCACTTATGGCAAAAAAGGAAACAAAGGACAGTCTTTCCACATTTCAGACGCTGATCGTCTCGACGGCTACCAGAGTCGGCATGGGAAATCTGGTAGGCGTTGTGGCGGCAATCTCGGCAGGCGGTGCCGGTGCTGTGTTCTGGATGTGGGTGACTGCGCTGATCGGTTCCTCGACCGCATTTGTGGAGGGGACGCTCGCACAGTTACACAAGGAAAAAGATCCTTTGTATGGCGGATATCGCGGAGGTCCCGCATATTATATCCATCATTTCTGTGAAGAAAAATTGAAAAAGAAGAAAAAGCATGTGCTGATCGCGGTACTTTTTGCAATTTCAGGACTAATCTGCTGGTGTGGCATCAGCCAGGTCATCAGCAATTCCGTGGTATCTTCCTTTGAAAATGCATTTGGCATCCCGCCACTTTACACAACGATCGTACTGGTTGCGATCGCAGCGGTGATCGTCCTTCGGAAAAATGCGACGGTAAAAGTGCTTGACGTGGTCGTACCGGTTATGGCGGTCTGCTATTTTGCAATCACGATATTTATTATCCTGAAAAATATTGGAAGCATCCCGGCGGTTTTTGGTCGGATTTTTGAGGAGGCGTTTGGGCTAAGACAGGCAGTTTCCGGCGGCTTCGGCGCTGTCCTTATGAACGGCATCAAGCGTGGACTGTTTTCAAACGAAGCCGGTTCCGGCTCTGCTCCTTGTGCAGCCGCAGCAGCCGAATGTGAGACACCGGTCAGCGCCGGACTGACACAGGCACTTGGCGTATTTGTCGACACCATTGTGATCTGCAGCTGCACTGCTATGATCATGCTCACTGCACCGGAAAATGTCGTGGCGGGAAAAGAAGGCATGGATCTGCTTCAATCGGCAATGCGCTATCACCTGGGTGAATTTGGCGTCATATTCATCGCAGTGACCCTGTTTTTATTCAGTTTCTCCACATTTTTAGGCATCCTCTTCTATGCCAGAAGCAACGTCGCCTATTTATTTGGAGATAAATGGATCTTTCAGACCCTGTACAAAATCCTTGCATTAATTATGCTATTTATCGGCGGAATCGCCGCCTACACTTTCGTATGGGATCTCGGCGACGTCGGAATCGGTCTCATGACGATCTTCAATACAGGAATATTGTATCTGCTTGGTGGTCAGGCACTTACCGCCCTAAAAGAATTTGAATCCACTAAGTAAAAAAAGAAACGGAGCAAAATAAAAATGAAAAGAGAATCCTTCAAATCCCGCCTGGGCTTTCTGCTCGTAAGCGCCGGCTGCGCCATCGGAATCGGAAACGTCTGGCGATTCCCCTATGTGGCTGGACAAAACGGCGGCGGCATCTTCGTCCTGTTCTACCTGATATTTTTAATAGCAATGGGACTTCCGGTGCTGACCATGGAATTTGCCGTGGGGCGAGCCAGCAGAAAAAGCGCCGTGTTAGGTTATAAAGCACTCGAAAAAGAAGGCAGCAAGTGGCATATTCACGGCTGGATCGCAATGTTTGGCTGCTATATGCTGATGATGTATTACACGACCGTATCAGGCTGGATGGTATCGTATTTCTTTAAATTTTTAAAAGGCGAATTCCAGACCGGCATGACTGCGGACGATACTGCGGCAGTATTTTCTAATCTGCTCGCAGATCCGGGACAGATGGCATTTTGGATGATCCTTACCGTGATACTGGGATTTTTTGTGTGCAGCAGGGGACTGCAGAACGGACTGGAAAAAATAAGCAAGATCATGATGAGCGCGCTGCTGATTCTGATTGTTGTTCTCGCGGTGCACAGTATTACACTGCAGGGTGCAGCAGAAGGCGTGAAGTTTTATCTTGTCCCGAATCTGGACACGGTTGCAGAGACAGGGCTTAAAAATGTGATCACGGAAGCCATGAATCAGGCATTTTTCACACTGAGTCTTGGCGTTGCCGCAATGGAGATCTTCGGAAGTTATATGGGCAAAGATCACTCGCTTGCCGGTGAGGGCGCAAGAATTTGCGGTCTTGACACCTTTGTGGCGATCATGTCTGGACTGATCATTTTCCCGGCATGTTTCAGCTATGGAGTGGAAGTGGATGCCGGACCGAGCCTGATCTTTATCACGCTGCCAAATGTGTTTGTCAATATGTCTGGCGGGCGGATCTGGGGATGTCTGTTTTTCCTTTTCATGACCTTTGCAAGTTTTTCGACGGTCATGGCAGTGTTTGAAAACATTATGTCATTTTGTATGGATATGTTTCACTGGAGCAGAAATAAAGCCGCACTTATCAATGGAGTGATCATCCTGCTCGCAAGTCTTCCATGTGTACTGGGTTACAATGTGTGGAGCAGCCTGCATCTGATAGGCGGCCGTGATGTGCTCGACAGTGAGGATTTTATCGTCAGCAACCTGCTTCTTCCGGTCGGTTCACTGATCTATCTGCTGTTTAGCGTAACAAAGTGGGGTTGGGGATTTGATAAATATATTGACGAGGCAAATACGGGAGATGGACTTAAAATCTCGAAAAAGTTAAAGCCGTATTTCCAGTTTATACTGCCGCTGCTGATCCTGTTTATCCTGATTCAGGGGCTGGTGTAAAAAAGGAAAGTAATTAAGAAAAAATAGTGAAAGAATAGTGAAAAATAGTGTAAAAATAGTGTAAATTTAATGGAATAAATTACGGGAATGAAAGGACCAAAATGATAAATCGCGATGACATGTTAGAACTGACCAGGCGCATGACTCCCGCACGGGCATCCATAGACCGGATCGCAGGCGCATATTTTGACGAAGAGGGATATGTGGATGGAACATTCAATACGCATTTCTTAAAACTGTCTGCATCCGAAAGAGCCAAAAACTTAGAACTTGCCAAGACGGTGCTGATCTCAAAAACAAATGAACAGTTAAGAGAATACCGGATCCCGGAAGAAAAAAGAAAGCCGGGCAGTATCTGGCAGCTCTTTGACGGGATCAGGGAGACAGGTCTGAAAGACGATGCATTCCCGGATCTTTTCTATGAGCTGCTTGGAGAGAAATATCAGCCGGGGTGCCCATATGCGTGTTTTTTGTTCCACGGGAGATACGATGTCCCGGTCAAAGGGACCGATAAGGCATGGCAGGAGGGCTCAGAGGAAGTGTACGAATATCTGATCTGTGCGGTCAGTCCGTTAGAGGGCGAGTATGAGCCGGGCGTGCCGGAGAGAGGTTTTTTGTACCCGGCATTTAAGGATCACAGCACGGCGGGAGAGTATATCAATTTGTATGAGAAAGATGCCGGTCACAGTGGGAGTGTGTGGCAGAAGCTGCTAAAGTGATATGTCAAAAATGGATGAATACATGGTTGTGCTGCCTGAGGCACATCCACTTTGCGTAAAAGAAAAGATTGAAATTGAAAATCTGGAAAATGAGCCGTTCATGCTGTCAGAGCACGGTGGAAAAAACGAAGTGACCGAACTGTTGGAAAAAAGCGGTGTTCACCCGCAGAAATAATTTTGTGAAATGAAAAGCAATTTTGTGGTATCAAAAGTGATTTTGGTGTGCTAAGATAGAAAAAAATAAAAAAGAAAGTGAATGGGAAATGGAATTAGATATTATTGGTCTGCTTGGTGCATGCTCTTATGCACTCGACTGTGTCGAAGCGGAACTGACCCATGTTGCGACAAAACATGGAAAAAGAGTTGCATATATGAGCGTATGCACAGCACAAAAAATGGGAATTACAGGAGATGCCCTGCAGGATCTCGCGGCGTGTTCGCTGCTGCACGACAATGCGCTGACGCAGTATATTTATGAGGAATTTCACAATGATCTTACAAAAAATAATACGGAAAATATAACGTCAAAGCAGCTTGGCATCCACTGCATTTACGGGGAGGAAAACTTAAAAATGTACCCGTTTCTGACGGATGTGAAAAATGTGATTTTATATCACCATGAAAATGCTGATGGAAGCGGACCATTTGGAAAAACGTGGGAAGAGATCCCTCTTTTTGCAAGGATCATTCATCTGTGTGATATTTTAGATGCGTTCTGCCGGACGCCGGTATTTGATGATGCCGTGTGGCAGCGCGCGAAAGATTATCTTTTGAAAAATAAAGGGACAAAATTTGATACTGCATGCGTAGATACTTTTTTGGAAGTGTTTGGGCAAGAACATTTTTTGAGTCTTGGAGATGCAGATTTAGAAGAACGGCTGTGGAATATTGTTCCGAGAAAAAAGCGGGATTTAAGCGACGAAATGTGCAAAAATTTTGCCAATCTGTTTGCAAAGATCATCGACTATAAATCCGAATTTACAAGCCGCCATTCACTCGGTGTTGCGGAAAATGCAGCCAGATTATCCAGATATCTCGGTGATGACGAGGAGACGGTGCTGAAAATGTACCTGGCAGGCGCACTGCACGATATCGGGAAAGTAGCAATCGGAAATGATATCTTAGAAAAACCGGGACGCCTGACGGACGAGGAGTTTTCTAAAATGAAAAATCATGCGGGATACACATATCTGATCTTATCACAGGCAGAAGGAATGGAAGATATCCGTGACTGGGCGGCGCTCCACCATGAAAAACTCGATGGCACCGGGTATCCGTTCGGTAAAACTGCCGACGAGCTAAACAGGCAGGAACGTATCATGGCGTGCATTGATATCTATCAGGCACTGACGGAGAGCAGACCGTATAAATCCGGAATGACGCACGAGGCAGCATGTGAGATATTGGAAAATATGGTGCAAAAGGGATGGATAGACGGTGAGATCACAGAACAGATCAAAAAATGTTTTGCTTAAGAGGAAGCGGCATTGAGCCTGCTCCACTCGTTTTACTGCTGGGGCTGCACGGGTGCAGTTCTGCTTTTTAGTTATAAAAACCGTGCTGGTTAAAATTACCGCACGGTTTTTTTGAGCAAATATTAATTTGTATATAGTTCATATGATTTACAGCTTAAATTGTTTCATATCTGCAGAAAGCTTTTCAATATCATCTGCTAAAGCAGATACCAGATCCGAAGATTTACGGACAACGGCATCGAGCTCGGTTGCCATTGCGGAAGTTTCTTCTGTGGAGGATGCATTGTCGGTTGCAAGCTGTGTCAGAGTATCAATACTCTCTGTGACAAGTTCACGCTGTGAGTTGACATTCTGGATTTTTCCGGTAATGGTCTGGATGGAAGCCATACAGGAATCAAGTGCACCCTTTAAATCCTCAAACATCTGCTGTGTGCTTTCAAGCGCTGCAACCTGCTCGTCAGATGCCTCACTCATTTTCTTCATCAGCTCCATAGATTTTTCAGAGTTCTGGCTTAATTCACTGATGATATTGTTGATCTCACTGACCGTCTGCGCAGACTGGGTGGCAAGTCCGCCGATTTCTTCTGCAACAACTGCGAATCCACGTCCGGCTTCACCGGCTCTCGCTGCCTCAATGGAAGCGTTTAAAGAAAGCAGGTTGGTCTGGGATGCAATTTCGCTGATCAGGGTAGCTGCCTGACTGATCTTGTTGACGGAATCATTTGTCTGGGCAGTCTGGTTATACATAGAATCAATATCAGTCTTGGTTGTAGAATTGACATCAATCAGTCTGTGTAAAGTTTCCATGGACTTATTGGAACGATCCTGCATCAGCTGTGCATTCTGATCAAGGGATTCCATTTCTGAGGAAGTATCTGCGATGCCATCGGCAATCTCAGCAATATTTTCAGAGGCACTTGAAGTTGATGCTGCCTGAGAGTTACTGTTTTGGGCAATTTCATTGATTGCAGCCGAAACGTTCTGGATAGATTCGTTCATGCTGTCGAAATTCTTTTTAAAATCTGCAACAGCAGACTGTAAATGAGAGGAAACTCCATCAATGTTGGAGATAAGTCCGACAACCTCCTGCTGTGCAAGATCAAGTGCACCGGCTGTTTTTCCAAGTTCATTTTTACTTGAAACATTGACTCCGGTAGTCAGGTCTCCGGTCGACATCCTGTTTGCAAAATTCTGAATCTCGATCAAAGGTCTGCAGATCGTATTACCGAAAATACGGGATGCAATGAATACGACAACTGTAAAAATCAGATCAATTATGATTATGACTGTGATCATAGTATGGTATTTCGCCTGAACTTCGTTTTTGGAACTATTCATTTCCGCTTCCATATCATCTACATAGTTACCGGTGGAAACAACCCAGTTCCATGGGGTAAAGATTTGAGAGTACGCGATCTTTGGTGCTACGGTAACACCGTCGGCTTTCGTAAAATAAAATTCATTGAAGCCGCCGCCGTCAGAACCGGTCGAGACCTTCATGATCTCCTGAATGATCTTGACGCCATTCTGATCTGTCAGATCGTAACGGTTATTACCTTCCTGATCGGTTAAGATCGGATGCATAATGAGGTTGTAGTCGGTATCATCGATCCAGAAATAGCCGCTTCCATCATCCCTGTAACGCATGTTGCGGACGATCTCTGCTGCTTCTTTTTTTGCTTCGTCTTCAGTCAGATCACCGTTTTGGGATTTGTCGTATTCTGCCTGTAAAATAGCGATGACAGACTGTACCTGACTTTTGATCTCAGTATTGTACCCATCTAACCTGGCATTTTCATAATTCTTGTTTGCCGTGGAAGTCATAGTGCTGATATTTGAAATTGAAATACCGCCAATGACTATGACAGATACAAGAACAATCATAAGACACATTAGTGTCAGTGAATTTTTTACGCTTTTGCTTTTCATGAATATCAAGCTCCCTTTCCTATAGATTAATTACACTTATTTTACTATTTTTTGACAAAAAATGGTAGACATAAATTAAAAAAATATGGTACTTTGGCTATGAAATTGTGGGTAATCACGAAAAAGTGTGAAAAGAAAAAAGGAAACACAAATATAAAGCAAATTGTGTTTCCTTTTGGAAGAGCGGAGACGGAGGGATTCGAACCCTCGTGCCCCGGAGGGCTAACGCATTTCGAGTGCGCCCCGTTATGACCACTTCGATACGTCTCCAGATATGTTTTTGCAAATACTTGATTAGTATACCATATTTTGAATGATTTGCAAGAGAAAAGTGGTTGTTGTAAATAAGGAGTGGATATGCTAGTATATTAAAAGTTTCATAGAGAAGATAATTGGTGCCGGCTGTTTTTATCCGGGAAATGGAGCAGTACATAAAGTACAGTATATTTTTCATTTTAAAAATAGGTCGGTTAAAAGGGAAACAGGTGCGATTCCTGTACGATCTCGTCACTGTGATTAGGGAGTGCAGATTCCAAAGATAAGTCACTGATATACTTTGCAGTATGTTGGGAAGGCGGAATCTGTGTGATGATCTTTCAGCCAGGAAACCTGCCAGTTGTCTGGTACAGGGAAATATTTCCCGGATCACGAGTAATTGGTCGTACCGTAAGAGTAAGCTGTCAGATTGTCAGCTTATTTATGCAGACTTATTACTCCGCCCTCAAATAAGGCGGAGTGTTTCTTTGTGTGGAAAAATTCCACTGTGTACTATGAACGATACATTATATTATAATAAGGAGAGCATTATGAAGAAAAGAACTATCGCGTTACTTACCACATTAGCGCTTGCAACAGGTATGGTCGCCGGATGCGGAAGCAGCAACACAGCAGCAACAGACACAGCAAAAACCTCTGAGACAGTATCTTCAGAGAAAACAGAGGCAACAGAAACCGTAGAGAGCACGGAAGTTGACGATCAGGCGGCAGCCGATCACGTCGCAGAACTGATCGATGCGATCTATGTTCAGACAAGAAATGATGATACGGACGCACAGTGTGCAGAGGCAAAAGAGGCATGGGATGCATTGACAGATGCACAGAAGGAATTAGTTTCCGGCGAGAACGCAGATCCGGATTATTTCGGAAGAGATACAGGAGATGCCTCAAAGGATGATCCGTTAAATGAAGATAATATCGGAGAGAACGAGCTTCTGGTCGTAAGTTTTGGTACATCCTTCAATGACAGCCGTGCTGAGGATATCGGTGGAATCGAAAAAGCACTGGAAGCAGCATATCCGGACTGGTCTGTAAGAAGAGCATTTACCGCACAGATCATCATCAACCATGTACAGGCAAGAGATGACGAAAAGATTGATAATGTGGATCAGGCATTAGAGAGAGCTGTTGACAACGGAGTAAAAAATCTTGTTGTTCAGCCGACACACTTAATGCATGGTGCAGAGTATGACGAGCTGGTAGAGACACTTGACAATTATAAAGACAAATTTGAGACAGTTACCGTTGCAGAGCCAATGCTTGGTGAAGTAGGATCTGACGCAACTGTGATCAATGAGGATAAGGCAAAAGTTGCAGAAGCAATTACAGCAGAGGCAGTAAAGACAGCAGGATATGATTCTTTAGATGCAGCAAAAGAAGATGGAACTGCATTCGTATTTATGGGACATGGAACTTCTCATTCTGCAAAGGTAAGCTACAGCCAGATGGCAGCACAGATGAAAGATCTTTCCTATGATAATGTATTTATCGGAACTGTTGAGGGTGAACCGGAAGAGACAGCATGTGAAAATGTGATTGAGGCAGTAAAAGAAGCCGGTTATACAAAAGTTGTTTTAAGACCTCTTATGGTTGTTGCAGGAGATCATGCAAACAACGATATGGCAGGCGACGACGAAGATTCCTGGAAGAGCCAGTTCACAGCAAGTGGATATTTTGACAGCGTTGATACACAGATTTCAGGACTTGGAAGAATCGAAGCAATCCAGCAGATCTATATTGATCATACAAAAGATGCAATTGATTCCCTTGGAAACCTTGAGTCAACATCCACCACAGAGAGTACCGTTGGTACTCTCGAGGATGGTGTTTACACCGCAAAGTTTGATACAGACAGCAGCATGTTTCATGTAAATGAGGCAGATGAGGGACGTGGTATCCTTACCGTAGAAAATGGGAAAATGACGATCCATATCAGCCTTGTTTCAAAAAAAATTGTAAATCTGTTTGTCGGAACAGCAGATGATGCGAAAAAAGACGGTGCTGATATTTTAGAGCCGACAACGGATACTGTAAAATACAGTGATGGAACCACCGACGAGGTATATGGTTTTGATGTGCCGGTAGAAGCATTAGATGAAGAATTTGATCTTGCAATCCTCGGCACAAAAGGCGAGTGGTACGATCACAAAGTAAGCGTTTCTGATCCGCAGGAGACAGATAACTAATAAATGGAGATTTGTATGAATAAAAAGAGAGTGACCGCAGTAATCTTATCCGCAATGATGTGCATGCAGATATTCACGGGATGCGGTGCAAAAAATAATGCCGCTGCAGTAGAAGGCGGGGTTGGTCAGACAGCCACGGAAAGTGCACAGGGAGCGGCAGGTACAGTCACAGAGGAAAATGCACAGACAGCAGAGGAAAATGTGCAGGGAACGGCAGATCAGGATGGAACAGAAGAAAGCATGACTGGAAATGATGCCGCAGAACAGGCAGACAGCACAGAAGTTTCAGTTCCTGAGGATGGCGAATATACGGTGGAAGTCACATTAGAAGGCGGCAGCGGAAAAGCAACTGTGGATTCACAGGCGAAAGTTACTGTAACGGATGGAGTGGCATATGCGACGATCACATGGAGCAGTACGCATTACGATTACATGATCGTGAACGGGGAGAAATATCTCAATGAAAATGAGGGTGGAAACTCTACATTCACATTTCCAATCGATGGAATCCCATGTGAGATGGATGTGATCGGTGATACGACGGCAATGAGTACGCCGCATGAGATTGATTACACCCTGACTTTTCAATTTCCGGAAACGGCAGGTTTTAAAGACTTAGACTGTAATGGGCGTATGGAGTTATCCTGCGCCGATCAGTTTGAAGTAGAACAATATGGTGCTTATAAGCTGATTACGATCGTGGATAACGGTCGTTTTTTGCTTGTGCCAAAAGGTGTCAAAGTGCCGGCGGATGTTCCGGCAGATGTGACAGTTTTACAACAGCCGCTTGAAAATGTATATCTGGTGTCGAGTGCGGTGATGGATTTAGTCTGCCAGATCGGTGCTGTCTCCGATCTGAAATATACAGGAGTAAAAGAAAAAGACTGGTATGTAAAAGAGGCGGCAGATGCGATGGCAGCGGGAAATCTGATCTATGCCGGGAAATACAGTGCGCCTGACTATGAACTTTTACTTTCCGGTGGATGCACGTTTGCGATTGAAAATACGATGATTACGCACAACCCGGAAGTGAAAGAAAAATTAGAAGAACTTGGGATCAAGGTCATGATCGAGCGCTCCAGCTATGAAAAGCACCCGCTTGGAAGACTCGAATGGATAAAGCTTTTTGGCGTTTTGTTCGGGAGAGAACAGCAGGCCAAAGCGTTTTTTGATGCGCAGGCAGCACATATTGAGCCGATTTTGGAAAAAGAAAAAACGGGACTGTCGGTAGCATTTTTTGCAGTTGCATCGGATGGAACGATTACGGTACGGAAACCAAATGATTATGTATCATCAATGATCGAACTTGCGGGGGGCACTTATTCCTTAAATGGTTATGTCCCGGAAGAGGAAAATGCACTCTCCACATTAAAAATGCAGATGGAAGATTTCTATGCGGCCGAAAAAGATGCTGACATTCTCATTTACAATGGTACAATAGAGGGAGAACTGACATCGATCGATGAACTGGTACAGAAAAACAGTCTGTTTGCCGACTTTAAAGCAGTAAAATCAGGACAGGTCTACACAACCGGAAGCAATTTTTACCAGCAGACCAGTGGAACCTGTGATTTCATTGAGGATCTCAATAAGGTACTGAATGGGGAAACAGATGCAGAGTACCGGTTTTTGAAGAAAATCAACTGACAGGAATTCATATAAACCAGAGGAAATCATGAAAAAACGTTATATCATCTCTTTTGTTGTTGCAATTATCATATTATCGGTATTGTTTTTATGGAATGTCGGGGCGGGAAGTGTGGACATATCCACATCGGATCTGTTTGCAATCCTTGCGGGAAGTGGAAAAGATGAGACATTTTCACAGATCGTGTGGAAAATCAGACTGCCGCGCATCCTTGCTGCGATCTTGTTAGGAGGAGCACTGTCAGTGTCGGGATTTTTACTCCAGAGCTTTTTCCAGAATCCGATTGCAGGACCGTATGTGCTTGGAATTTCATCCGGCGCAAAACTGGTGGTGGCACTTACCATGATTTTCCTGCTGGAAAAAGGCATTATGATCAGTTCCTTTGGCATGGTTATGGCTGCGTTTGTGGGTTCCATGCTTGCCATGGGATTCGTGCTTTTAATTTCATTTCGCGTGTCAAAAATGTCGCTGCTGGTGGTCTGTGGGATCATGATCGGTTATATCTGTTCCGCCATCACGGACTTTGGCGTCACATTTGCCAGCGATTCGAATATCGTCAATCTTCACAACTGGTCGATGGGAAGTTTTTCCGGCATGACATGGGAAAATATAAAAATGATCGTCGTGATCGTCGGTGCAGCAGTGCTTGTGACTTTTTGTCTGGCAAAACCGATCGGGGCATATCAGATGGGGGAGGCATATGCCAGAAATATTGGTGTCAATGTAAAAGTGTTGAGGGTCACGATGATTCTTTTATCAAGCCTTCTGTCTGCCTGCGTGACGGCATTTGCGGGACCGATCTCCTTTGTCGGAATTGCAGTGCCGCATCTGGTGAGGATGGCGACAAAAACAGCGCGCCCGATTATCCTGATTCCGGGGTGTTTTTTGTGTGGTGCAGTTGTGACACTTTTTTGTGACGGAATTGCAAGAACCGTGTTTGCGCCGACGGAAATCAGTATCAGCTCGGTTACGGCACTGTTTCTGGTGCCGGTCGTGATCGCAGCAATGTTGAGAAAACAGGAGGGGAGGTAGTCATATATGCAGGAGATCCGCACAGAGCATCTGACTGTCGGCTATGATAAAACACCTTTGATCGGGGATGTGAATCTTTCTGTCCGGCCGGGGGAGATACTGACACTGATCGGGCCGAATGGTTCCGGAAAATCCACGATCTTAAAGACGATTACAAAGCAGTTAAAGAAACTGGATGGAACCGTATTTTTGGGCGAAGCATCCATGGATGAATTAAAAGACAGCCAGATTTCCAGACGATTGTCCATGGTCATGACAGAACGCCTCCGCACGGAGCTGATGAGCGGCAGGGAAGTGGTTGCCTCCGGGCGTTATCCTTATACGGGAAGATTTGGCATCCTGTCAAAAGAGGACTGGGCAAAAGTGGATGAGGCGATCGCGCTTGTCCATGCAGGTGAAGTGCAGGATCAGGATTTCATGAAGATCAGCGACGGACAGCGCCAGCGTCTGATGCTTGCGCGGGCAATCTGTCAGGATACAAAAATCCTGATCTTAGACGAGCCAACCTCCTATCTGGATATGGGCTTTAAGATGGATATACTTACAAATATCCGCATGCTTGCAAGAGATAAAAAGATGGCGGTCATTATGTCACTACATGAGCTTGACCTTGCGCAGAAAGTTTCCGATACGGTCGCCTGTGTCAGAGGCGACTGCATCGACCGCATCGGCACACCGGAGAAGATTTTTGCCGGAAATTATGTGCAGGAATTATACGGGGTGGCAGATCAGAGCTTTGATCCGGTGACGGGACAGATTTTTTTGTGCACGGGACATGAGAAGGCAGTTGTTTCGAGAGATTTTAGTGCAGAGAATTGCTCTGGCAAAAATTTTGGATGTGGTAAGAAGAATCCAGATCCGGTCAGTCCACAGTTTTTTGTGATCGGCGGTGCGGGCAGCGGCATCCCGGTATACAACAGGCTGTGGCGCGAAAACATTCCATTTGCAGCAGGGATCCTGCAGGAAAATGATGTGGAGTACAAAGCGGCTGTGGCACTTGCGTCAGAAGTTGTGTCAGAAAAGGCATTTTACCCGGTTGGACAGGATAAGGTGCAGGCGGCAAAGCAGCTGATTGACAGCTGTAAAAAATGTATCTGTGCGGTGGAAGAGTTTGGACCGTTAAATGAAGCGAACCGGGAGCTGGCGGAGTATGCGAGGAGGATTGGGAAGACTGGCAAAAACATATGAACAGTATACACAGAGATATCTTCAAAGCTATCCACGAAGGAAAATGGCTGAAAATTGAATATCTGAACAAAGAGGGCAGGCACACGAACTACTGGATCGGAATCCGGGACTTAGACCCACGGAACAAGACTTTAAAAGTGGACGGACTTCATCTCAACCGGTGCTCGATTGAGGGATACGATAAGATCTATATCGATTCCATCCTCTCGACCGAGATCGTGGAAGGCTCGTACTGCCCGGAGAATGAGCGGCTGATCGAAGATATCGCGCTGCACCCGGAACGCTACCAGAACCTTTTTGCAAACACGGCAAATTTAAAAATACTGAATTATCTGGAAATGTGCAGCAAACTGGATGCCACGCCGTATACGACCGATTATGAACTGGTGCGCTATATCGACGGAGATCAGGTGCGTGACGGGGAGTACCAGTTGTCGGAGGAACAGTTTAAAGAGATCGTGACAAATTTTCAGCGGCGCATGAACCGGGGCACGCAACAGGGGAAAACGCTTCATATTCAAAAGCTGGCACTGAATATTTTAAGTATCCATACAAAAAATGGATTGTATGTGCTGGCATACCGGAATCTGAATCTGGATGTAAAAAACAAGGCATTTAAACCGGATGAAGATATCACGATCTGCACGCAGTTTACCATAGGGGGAGAGCAGGAAAATATCCGAAGGTATTTAGATGCGGATGAATATGAGCTGTTATCCGATTTTGAAAAAAATCTTGAAAAAATAAAAGATGCGATTACAGAAAAAAACGGTGCGCGGGCAGTTGTGGATGACATGCCCTATGTCATCGGACTTGGCATGGACTGTGCATTAAATCTGCATGAAGAGTATAAGGCGATTCTTGACATGTACGAAAAAGAGCAGGTGACTTTTCCAATCCGGGCATTTTTCGGCGATCTTTTGGAACGTCCGCGAAGAACGAAGGCATATCCGATCGCGCTGTTAAACCAGAACATCAATCTTGACCAGCTTCTTGCAATTAACAATGCCATGAAATATCCGCTTGCCTATATTCAGGGCCCACCGGGAACCGGCAAGACGAATACGATCTTAAACACGATCGTGACGGCATTTTTTAACAATATGACGGTACTGTTTGCGTCTTACAACAATGTACCCATAAACAATGTATTTGAAAAATTAAGTTCCCTGACTTATAAGGGAAAACGGGTCGCATTTCCGGTACTGCGCCTTGGAAATCAGGAAAAAGTAAAAGAATGTATCTGTTACATCAACCAGCTGCGGAGAGAGGTGCATGGCATTAAAGTATTTTCTTCCACGTTAGATCGTCGAAAAGGTGATAGAATTGACCGGGCGAAACAGCTTTCCGGCAGGTTAAAGGAATATGAGGAAGTCTTAGACCTGACGGAGCGCAAAGAAACGTTAACGCAGGTCATGGAGTATCAGGAACGGATGAAAAATGTGGCGACGCTCTTTCATTTCCATACGGATCTGCAGGGGCGTCAGCTGCGGAATCTGGATGAAAAAATCCAGAGGATCGGTGAGATATCTGAGCGGGATGCAATGGCTCTATTAGACCGCAATGAGGATGAATTTTACAGTTATCTGTATTATACCTCCGCAAAATACATCAAGGAGCTGGAAAGTAACAGGTTTCAGGATTTACGGAAAATTTTAGATGATGATGAAGATGTGAATGAGCAGGCAGCAGCATTTAACAAGTATCTGCAGAAATCGGAGAATGTAAAGAAGCTGCAGAAGGTATTTCCAATCATGATAACGACCTGCATTTCTTCCCATAAACTGGGTGAACCGGAACCGCTGTTTGACATGACAATCATGGATGAGGCGAGCCAGTGCAATGTTGCGGTCTCACTTGTGCCAATCATCCGGGGTGAAAAACTGATGCTGGTGGGAGATCCGCAACAGTTAAAGCCGGTTATTTTATTGGACGAACTCACGAACCGGAAACTGCGCAGAAAATACCATGTTGCGGATGAATATGATTACCGTGAAAATTCCATTTATAAGACGTATCTTGCCTGTGATGCGGTCAGCGATGAGATACTTTTGCGAAATCATTACCGCTGTAATAAAAAAATCATAGACTTTAACAACAAAAAATATTATAACTCCAAACTTCAGGTGCAGTCCGACAGCAGGGAAAGACAGCCGCTTGTCTATGTCAATGTGGATGGCGGGCCGGGTGACATGAAGAATACCTCTCCGGCAGAGGTGGAGGAGATCATGCGCTATGCGGGGGAAAATCCTGATAAAAGTATTGCTGTCATCACACCGTTTGTGAATCAGCGGATACTGATCGAGCGCGGGATCAAAGAAAACGGATTTGAGCATGTTGTATGCGGAACGGTACATGCATTTCAGGGAGACGAAAAGGATGTGGTGCTGTTTTCCACGGCGTTAAGCGACCGGACTGGAAAGGGAACTTATGACTGGCTCAAAAATAATAAGGAACTGATCAATGTCGCAACGTCGCGGGCGAAGGACAAGCTGATCCTTCTTGCGGACGGGAAAGAATTGGAGCGCCTTCATCAGGGAAATGAGGATGATGATCTGTACGAGCTGGTGCAGTATGTGAAAATGAACGGGGAATCCAAAATTACGGAAAAGCATATCAGTTCGAGAGCACTTGGAATCCAGCCGTTTTCCACGGAAACAGAAGCGGCATTTATGAAAAACCTGACACATGCGCTGGAAAATATCTGGCTCACCCGGAATAAATATACGATCCACAAAGAGGTTGCCATATCCCAGGTGTTCCGGGATAATGTCACTTATGATAATCTGTTTTATATGGGAAGATTTGACTTTGTTGTCTATGAAAAGAGGGGAAAAAGCGAGCTGCCCGTTTTTGCGATCGAACTCGACGGCAAGGAGCATTTTGAGGATGAAGTGGTACGGGAGCGGGACAGACAGAAAAATGAGATTTGTAAGGCGCATCATATGCAGATCATCCGCGTGGAAAACTCTTATGCAAGACGCTATCACTACATCAAGGAAATTTTGAATGACTATTTTGCGAAGGCACGTTAAAAATTTTGCGTTCAAACATCCGGCAAAAAGTGGTATGATGTCTTTATGCATCACACAGGACAAAGGAGAAAATAATACAATATGGAAAAAAAGAGCCGGGAATTATTAGCACCGCATGTGGAAGAAGAACTGATGGATTATATTTTGCATACGCCGGTGAAAATAGGTGAGAAACTGCCAAATGAGTTTGAACTGGCAGAGCTGTTCGGCGTTGGGCGGAGCACAGTGCGGGAGACGGTAAAAAGCCTGGTTTCCAAAGGTGTGCTTGAGGTCCGCAGGGGTTCCGGGACTTATGTGATCGGGACGAATCGCTTAGAGGATGATCCGTTAGGGCTTTCAGGGTTTACGGACAAATATGAACTGGCGTTAGACCTCTGCAATGTGCGCCTGATGTTAGAGCCGGAGATCGCCATGCTGGCAAGTGAAAACGCGACGGACGAGGAAAAGGCGGAGTTAAAGCGGCTGTGTGATGAGGTGGAAAATCTGTATCTTGCCGGGGAGAACCATCTGCAGAAAGATGTGGAATTTCACACTTACATTGCGCGGTGCAGCAAAAATAAAGTCATTGAGAAACTGGTACCGATCATTCAGTCGGCGGTCATCACGTTCGTGAACCTGACACACCGCCAGTTAAAAGACGAAACGATTGATACCCACCGTGCGATCACGGATGCAATCTTAAATGGAGACAGTGCGGGTGCAAAATATGCGATGATCATGCACCTCAATTATAATCGTCAGATGATTTTGAAAAAACAGGCAAAGGCGCAGCAAAAAAATGAGTAAGGGACAAAAACTCCAAAAACTGGTAAGACGTCATATGACATGATGCAATATCGGAAAAATATACAAAAAACAAGGTGCTTTTTTAGGAAAACACCTTGTTTTTTTGTCTAAAAGAGAGGTTTTAACAAACTAGACATCAGATGTATTGACAAAAAATGATCAATAAAATACAATAATCGCAATGAAACATCAGACGTCATACAAATATCAATAAGGAGGTATATCATGGGTAACGTCGCAGAATTAGATACAACCCGGCTGGTTATCGCAGCAATTATCGGACTGGCATTGTTGTTAGTTTTGATCATCAAATTTAAGGTTCACGCAATGCTTTCGATCTTAATCGGTGCGATTGCAATCGGACTGATCGCAGGAATGCCGTTTGAAGAAATCGTAACGGCGGTGGACGATGGTATAGGAAACACGCTAAAGGGAATTGCCCTCCTGGTAGGACTCGGTTCCATGTTCGGTGCGATACTTGAAGCATCGGGTGGAGCACAGACTTTAGCAGTTACAATGGTAAAGAAATTTGGGGATGAGAAGGCTGCATGGGCGCTTGGAATCACCGGCCTTGTTATTTCTATCCCGGTATTCTTTGATGCAGGACTTATCATTTTAATTCCACTTGCATTTTCTCTTGCAAAAAGAACAAAGAAATCTTCCCTGTTTTATGCGATCCCGCTTTTAGCAGGACTTGCCGTAGGACACGCATTTATTCCGCCGACACCTGGCCCGGTATTAGTTGCCACAATGTTAAATGTGGAACTTGGATGGGTTATTTTAGTCGGTGTATGCTGTGGATTTTTTGCAATGATCGTTGCAGGTCCGGTCTGGGGAGCTATCTGCGGAAAGAAATTTTATGTTCCGGTTCCGGATCAGATCGCAAACCAGGAAGATATTGATGAATCCAAACTTCCGAGTTTTGCATCGGTCGTTACCATCATCATGATCCCTCTGGTACTTATCATATTGAAATCTGTCGCAGGCGTGGTTCCAGCGTTAGCAGGTGTGGCACCGTTATTTAACTTTTTAGGACAGCCGTTTGCCGCACTTCTGATCGCAACATTAGCCGCAATGTTCATCCTTGGAACAAGACATGGATACACGATGCCGGAATTAGAGAAGATCCTCACAAAATCTTTAGAGCCGACAGGACTGATCCTTCTTGTGACAGCATGTGGCGGCGTGCTCCGTTATATTTTACAGTACTCCGGCTTAGGTGAGATCATTGGTAATGCTGTGGCATCCATAAATCTTCCAATCGTTATTGTAGCATTTTTAGTTGCGGCACTGGTAAGAATCTGTGTAGGTTCTGCAACCGTAGCAATGACCATGGCAGCAGGAATTGTGGCAGCAATGCCGGAGATCGCATCCTTATCACCGATGTATCTTGCATGTGTGGTTGCAGCAGTTGCCGGTGGAGCGACAGTCTGCTCACACTTTAACGATTCCGGATTCTGGCTGGTAAGATCACTGATCGGACTTGACGAGAAGACAACGTTAAAAACCTGGACGATCATGGAGACATTGGTTGGTGGAACCGGATTTATCGTTGCACTGATCATTTCTTTCTTCGTGTAGAAGAAACGGTAATGACAGAGCAATCACAGAGCATGAAATTTAGTATATTATAGATTTTCACGGTAAAAAGCAGCGCAGGAATGGAGGCTATCATGGAATTAAGAAGTCAGAAAGTAAGAGAACTTGCACCGGAGATGGACCCGCTTCGCATGGGTATGGGATGGAAGGCGGAGGAGCTTTCCAAACCACAGATCATCATTGAGAGTACTTATGGAAACAGCCATCCGGGTTCAAGCCATTTAAATATTTTTGTGGAAGAAGCAGTAAAAGGTGTTGATGAAAACGGTGGAAAAGCAGCGCGTTATTATGCAACAGATATGTGCGATGGAATGTCCCAGGGACACGATGGAATCAATTATTCTTTAGCACACAGAGATGCGATCACAAACCTTGTGGAGGCGCAGGCAAACGCTACAACGTTTGATGGTGGTGTTTTTATCGCAAGCTGTGACAAGGCAATGCCGGCGATGCTTATGAGTATCGGCCGTTTAAAAGAGATGAGCGCGATCGTTGTGACCGGTGGTGTTATGGAAGCAACGGTTGTAAAACCGGAATATGTGGAAAATGATCCGGGCTGTAAGATCAATGAGCTTTTAACCTTAGAGCAGATCGGAAAATTCAGCGCGCAGTATGAGCGTGGTGAGATTCCGGAAGAGCAGCTCCGCTATTACAAACACAATGCATGTCCAAGCTGTGGCGCATGTTCTTTCATGGGAACCGCTTCCACAATGCAGGTTATGGCTGAAGCACTTGGACTGATGCTTCCGGGAACAGCACTGATGCCGGCAACTGCGCCGGAATTAAAAAAGGCTGCCTATGATGCCGGAAAACAGTTAATGAAATTAGTTGAGATGGGAATTGCTGCAAAAGATATCGTCACAATGGAAAGTCTTGAGAATGCGATCATGGTACATGCTGCAATCTCAGGTTCCACCAACGCGGTCATGCACATTCCGGCAATCGCACACGAATTTGGTTTTGAAATTGATGCGGATACGTTTGACAGAATGCACCGCGGTGCACATTATCTGCTAAACATCCGCCCGGCAGGAGACTGGCCGGCACAGTATTTCTACTATGCAGGCGGTGTGCCGAGAGTCATGGAAGAAATCAAGAGCATGCTCCACCTTGATGTGATGACAGTTACCGGAAAAACACTCGGTGAGAATTTAGAAGAGTTAAAAAAGAACGGTTTCTACGAGCACTGTGATGCGATCTTAAAAGAGAAATCCGCACTGATCGGAAAAGAGATCAAACGTACCGATATCATCGCTGATTTTGACCATGCGATCGGTACAGAGGGAAGCATCGCAATCCTGCGCGGCAACCTTGCACCGGAGGGAGCAGTCATTAAACACACTGCCTGCCCGAAAGAAATGTTCCATGCAAGATTAAACGCAAAACCGTATGACAGCGAGGAAGAAGCGATCGATGCGATCCTGAAGGGAAAAGTAGTACCGGGAGATGCCGTATTTATCCGCTACGAGGGACCGAGAGGCAGCGGTATGCCGGAGATGTTCTACACCGGCGAGGCAATCTGCTCCGACCCGAAACTTGCAGCCAGCGTTGCACTGATCACAGACGGACGTTTTTCCGGCGCATCCAGAGGACCGGTCGTAGGACATGTATCTCCGGAGGCAGCAGCCGGCGGCCCGATCGCATTTGTGGAAGAGGGAGATCTCATTGAACTTGATGTTGAGAACCGCCGTCTTGCGATCGTAGGTGTCAAAGGCGAGGAAAAGACCGGGGAAGAAATTGCACAGATCTTAGAGGAACGTAAAAAGAACTGGAAAGGTTTTACCAGCAAATATAAGAGTGGTCTGTTAAAATTGTATGCACAGCATGCGACCAGTGCGATGAAGGGTGCCTATATGGACTAAGTATCCAGACCATAAAAAAATCCGGGTGTTGCTGCCCGGATTTTTTGTATTATAGTACGATGTCAGCTCTGCTTTTTTAATTCATAGGAAATTACGTCCTATGAATTAAAAAGCCCTCCGGGCGGGATGTGCATCTCGCGGAGTAGAAGTTAGCTGTAAACAGCACCGCTCGAGCGCGAAAGAGTCGCAAGCGACTCTTTGTTCCATATCAACTGATAGTTGATGTGTAAAAAGAAATAACAACCGGCACATGCTTGAAAAATCAACCATTAGTTTTATAATGAAATTAGAAAAACGAGATGGGGGATGCGAAGTGTTTGATATCATGACAATGGCGGAAAACATCAAAACATACCGGAATAAAAGAGGACTGAATCAATACGAATTTGCGGAAAAATTAGGAATCAGCCCACAGGCGGTATCCAAATGGGAGTGTGGACAGTCCTGTCCGAGTATCGAAAATCTTTGTGTGATCTCAGAGATTTTAGATGTTTCCATCGATACGCTGATCGGTGAAAACAGTGACAGTGAAAAGATGATGATCGGAATCGATGGCGGGGGAACGAAAACAGAGTTTGTTTTATTTTCGGAAAGCGGAAGAATTTTAAAACGGATCGTCCTTGACGGCTGCAATCCGAATACGGTAGGAATGGAGGAGGCAATGAACATCCTGCAGCTTGGCATTGATACGCTCATGAAGATCAAGGGGAAGATCAGCGGAATCTTTGTGGGTGCTGCAGGATTAGATTCCGGAAACAATACATCAAAGATCAAAAAGATGTTAAAAGAAAAATATCCGAAGGTAAAAATCCAGTGCGAAAATGACATCCGTAACGTCATTGCCTGTGGAAAAAATCTTGACCGGTGTGTGGCTGCAATCAGCGGAACCGGAATGATCATTTACGCAAACCAGAATGGAAATTTAAAGCATTTTGGCGGGCGGGGATATCTGCTTGATAAAGGCGGCAGCGGCTACCACATCGGACGGGATGCGATCTGTGCAGCGCAGGATGCAAGGGACGGGATCGGAGAACATACGATACTGACGGATCTTGTTGAGGAAAAATTAGGGAATACGGTATGGGAGAGCATCCAGGACATCTACAGTAAAAACCAGTCCTATATTGCTTCGTTTACGCCGTGCGTATTTCTGGCATATGAAAATGGGGATAAAATCGCAGAGCAGATTTTAAAGAACAATGCAGCATGTTTAGCGGAACTTATCAATTTTGCCGTGGATCATTATGATATCGGAAAATATGTGGTTGCATCCGGCGGAATTTTAAAACAGAAACCGGCATTCCGGGAAATGTTAAAAGAGATGCTGCATCCGGATATTGAATTAGACGTTCCGGACTATCCGCCGGTATATGGCGCATGTATCATGTGCTGCCTGTTATGTGGGGTTGATACAAAGCCGGTAAAAGAGCGTTTTATGATGTCATATGATTCATACCAGTAGGGAGAGGGAGGAAAACAACATGAGAATTATTAAAGTAAAAAACTATGATGAGGTTTCTGTAAAGACAGCAAATTTGATTTTAGGACAGGTAAATTTAAAACCGGATGCGGTTTTAGGACTTGCTACAGGTGGTTCACCTGTGGGGGCATATAAAAAGATCGTGGAAGCATATAACAACGGTGAGGTTGATTTTTCCGGAGTTACAACGATCAATCTGGATGAATACAGAGGAATCAAAAGAAACCACGAACAGAGCTACTGGAGTTTTATGCAGGAAAATCTGTTTAAACATGTAAATGTAAGGGAAGACCACATTTTCATTCCAAACGGAGAAAATCTTAACAGTGAGGAAGTCTGCAGGGAATATGACAAGATCATAGAAACAGCCGGTGGTATTGATATGCAGCTTCTTGGAATTGGTCTGGACGGACACATCGGTTTTAACGAACCGGCGGATCATTTTGAAAAAAATACACACTGTGTGGAACTGACGGAGAGCACGATCGAGGCAAACAAGAGATTTTTTGAGAGTAAGGATGAAGTTCCGCGTCAGGCATATACCATGGGTATCCTGCCAATCGTACAGGCAAAGAAAGTCATCATGATCGCAAATGGAAAAAACAAGGCGGATATCATCAAAAAAGCATTTACCGGACCGGTCACACCGGAAGTCCCGGCATCCATTCTGCAGATGCATCCGGATTTCACACTGATCGCAGATGAGGATGCACTTTCGGAGATTTAAAAGGGGGAAAATCCAAAATGATCATAAAAAATGCATTGGTTTATACAGAAGATCATAAGTTTGAAAAGAAAGATGTCAGGATCGAAGATGAACGGATCGCAGAGATCGCAGAGAACGGTCAGATTACTGCCACAGATGAGGATGTGATCGACGGGGAAGGCATGTATGCGATACCGGGACTTGTGGATATTCATTTTCATGGGGCGGTAGGCTATGATTTCTGTCAGGCATCGAAAGAAGAACTGTTAAAAATAGCAGAATATGAGGCAAAAAATGGTGTTCTTGCCATCTGCCCGGCGACAATGTCCTATAATGAAGAAATCTTAGGACATGTCATGGACAAGGCGGCAGATTACAAAGAAGATACCGGAGCAGATTTAGTCGGCATCAATATGGAAGGACCGTTTATCAATCTAAAAAAAGCCGGGGCACAGAACCCGGAATATATTATGCCGGCAGATAAAGAAATGTTTCTGCGTCTGCAGGAGAGAAGCGGCGGGCTGATCAAACTGGTAGATATCGCACCGGAAGAAAAAGGTGCGATGGAATTTATCGAACAGTGCCATGACAAGGTAAAAATCTCTATCGCGCATACCTGCAGTGATTACGATACGGCGCGCGAGGCATTGGAAAAAGGCGTGGGCCATATGACACACCTCTATAATGCCATGCCGGGGATCAATCACAGGGAGCCGGGACCCATCATAGCGGCACTTGAGGCAGGAGCCGAGGTGGAACTGATCGCAGACGGTATTCATATCCATCCGGCGATGGTGAGAACGACATTCCGCATTTTCGGGGCAGATAAAGTCATTCTGATCTCAGACAGTATGGAAGCTACGGGACTTTTGGACGGGGACTACCAGCTTGGCGGGCAGGGCGTGACCGTAAAAGGCAGAAAAGCCGTCCTGACAAAAGATCCGGGTGTTATCGCAGGCAGTGTCACAAACCTGTTTGACTGCATGAAAAACTGTGTACTGAATATGGGAATCCCGCTCGAGGATGCAGTCCTGGCAGCAACTGAAAATCCTGCGGAATCGATCGGTGTGGAGAAAGATTACGGTAAGATTGCAGTTGGAAATTATGGAAACCTGCTATTGCTGGATAAAGATCTGCAGATAAAAAACATCGTTCAAAAAGGGAAAATAATGTCCGTCTGAAAATTACAGACATGGTCGTAAGTGCACAATTTTTTAATTTTTTTAGTAATTTTTCGCGATCTTAAGGCAGAGGCTTGAACTTGCAGATATTTAATAGTATAATCACTTAAGCTAAAAAAATTTTAAGTACCTAAAAATATATTTATGGAGGAAAATGCGCGATTCTTATGGAGCGGGTATTTCTCTCTGAAAAACAAGGAGGACATTATGATTACCTGGAACAACTTAGACACCCTTGATTCCTATAAGGAACTTTCAAAGGCTTCCCGCGTAAACCTTGCAGAAGTAATGTCAGGCGAGAACGGTGCAGAGCGTGTAAAAAATTACAGCATTCCTATGGCTGAGGGATTTACTTACAATTATGCAGCAAAAGCTGTTGATGATGATGTGCTTGATGCACTCGTAAAACTTGCAAAAGAGGCACAGCTTGCAGAGAAATTTAAGGCTCTCTACAATGGTGAAGTTGTAAATACCGGTGAAAAACGTCTGGTACTTCATCATATGACACGTGGACAGCTTGGTGATGCAGTAAACGCTGACGGCGTGGACAAACGTGCTTTTTATGTAGAGCAGCAGAACCGCATCGCTGATTTTGCAAACAAAGTACATGCAGGCGAAATCACAAACGCAGCAGGTGAGAAGTTTACAACAGTTGTTCAGATCGGTATCGGCGGCAGTGATCTTGGTCCTCGTGCTATGTATCTTGCATTAGAAAACTGGGCAAAGAAAAACAACACATTCAAGATGGAAGCAAAATTCATCAGCAACGTTGACCCGGATGATGCAGCAGCAGTTTTAAATTCCATTGATGTGGCACACTCTATTTTCGTACTGGTTTCCAAATCAGGTACCACACTTGAGACATTAACAAATGAATCTTTCGTAAAAGACGCATTAAAGAAAGCAGGATTAGATGCTTCGAAACATATGATCGCAGTTACCAGTGAGACATCCCCGCTTGCAAAGAGCGATGACTACCTGGCAGCTTTCTTCATGGATGACTATATCGGAGGACGTTTCTCTTCCACTTCCGCAGTCGGCGGAGCCGTTTTATCCCTGGCATTTGGACCGGAAGTATTTGCACAGTTCTTAGAGGGTGCAGCAGCCGAAGATAAACTTTCCGCAAATGAAGATGTATTAAAGAACCCTGAGATGCTTGATGCACTGATCGGTGTATATGAGCGAAACGTTTTAGGTTATCCTTGCACTGCAGTATTGCCATATTCCCAGGCATTAAACCGTTTCCCTGCGCATTTACAGCAGCTTGACATGGAGTCAAACGGTAAATCTGTAAACCGCTTCAGTGAGCCGGTCAGCTATCCGACAGGTCCGGTGATCTTTGGTGAGCCAGGAACAAATGGACAGCACTCTTTCTACCAGTTATTACATCAGGGAACCGACATTGTTCCACTTCAGTTCGTTGGATTTAAGAATAACCAGATCGGAACCGATGTTGTGATCCAGGACAGCACAAGCCAGCAGAAACTGTGTGCAAACGTTGCAGCACAGATCGTTGCATTTGCATGTGGTAAATCCGATGAGAACCGCAACAAGAACTTCGAGGGCGGCCGTCCATCCAGCATCATTATCGGTGATCAGGTAAATCCTGGTTCTCTTGGTGCGTTATTAGCACACTTCGAGAATAAGATTATGTTCCAGGGATTCTTATGGAATGTAAACAGCTTCGACCAGGAAGGTGTTCAGCTTGGTAAAGTCCTTGCAAAACGTGTTCTTGCACATGAGACAGACGGTGCACTGAAAGTATTCAGTGATCTGCTGAATATCTAGTAGATATGGATGATGGTGTAAACTTGGGATTCTATGTAATTTAGGATTACATGTAATTTAGGATTACATATAATTTGGGATTACATGCAGTTTGTCAGTGAATACAATTTCAGATGAAGTAAAAATGCTCTTTTCTAAGCAGGCGGGTAAATGTCTCTCAGAAGAGGGCATTTTTTGTGTTGTGGGATTTTTTATAATGCGCAAAGCAATCAGGCATTGAATTGTTCCAATCCAGCAATTATAATGAAAGACATTAGTTGCTGATGGAAAAGGATGGTTTTGAGATCATCATAAGAAATATTTTTTTGAAACCATGATTTGGAAACAGAAAGGACAGACATATGGAACAGGAACAGCAGACACCGCACAAGAGGCGTGTACGTTACAAGGGAAAATACCCCAAGAAGTTTGAAGAGAAATATAAAGAACTTCAGCCGGAAAAATATCAGGATACGATCGAACATGTCATCAAAAAGGGAAATACGCCGGCAGGAATGCATATTTCCATTATGGTGCAGGAGATCCTTGATACCTTAAAGATCCAGCCGGGCGAGACCGGTTTTGATGCAACGTTAGGATATGGAGGGCATACAAAAGCAATGCTTGCCTGTCTGAACGGACAGGGGCATATCTATGCAACCGATGTTGACCCGGAGGAGTCCGCCAAGACGAAAAAGAGACTGGAAGAACTCGGGTACGGAGAGGATATCCTGACGATCCGGCTGCAGAATTTCTGTACGATCGATGAGATCGCAAAAGAAGTCGGCGGTTTTGATTTCATTTTAGCGGATCTGGGTGTATCTTCCATGCAGATCGACAATCCAAAGCGTGGATTTTCATTTAAGGTGGATGGCCCACTTGACCTGCGCTTAAATCAGGAAGCAGGAATCAGCGCGGCAGAACGTCTTGATACCATCACAAGGGAGGAACTTGCCGGAATGCTCTATGAAAATTCCGATGAACCTTACTGTGAGGAGCTTGCGAAGGCGATCACCGACGAGATACGAAAGGGCAGCCGGATCGACACGACGACAAAATTGCGCGAAGTGATTGAAAAAACACTGGATTTTCTGCCGGAAAAAGAAAAAAAAGACACGATCAAAAAGACCTGTCAGCGTACATTTCAGGCACTCCGCATCGATGTGAACCGTGAGTTTGAGGTCTTATATGAATTCATGGAAAAACTGCCAGACGCCTTAAAACCAGGGGGACGTGTGGCGATCCTCACGTTTCATTCCGGGGAGGATAAACTGGTCAAAAAAGCATTAAAAGAAGGCTGTCGGGCAGGAATTTATGCAGATTATTCAAAAGATGTTGTAAGACCGAGTGCACAGGAATGTGCACAGAATGGAAGAGCGCGGTCTACGAAGATGCGCTGGGCAGTCCGGGCATAGAAGATTTATTGGTGCTGATATGGTATCATGGATTGAAATAAAAAATGAATGCTCAGATCATGTTAATTACAAACTGGCATGGCTGAAAAAGAAAAAACTGGATGTTTTCATGCATCCAGTTTTTTCTTATACTTCATAACATCAGGATCCGGAAAGAAATTGATACAGAGTAACTGTTTGAAAAACTGCGCAGAAAATCAAACTGGTTGTCTGAAAAAGGAGAAAGTTAGTTATGAGTAATATAAATAATACAAAAGAGCAGTATGAATTAAACCGTGAACTGGCACAGATGTTAAAGGGTGGTGTCATCATGGATGTCACAAATGCCGAGCAGGCAAAAACCGCAGAGGCAGCAGGAGCATGTGCGGTTATGGCATTAGAGCGGATCCCGGCGGATATCAGAGCGGCAGGCGGTGTGGCAAGAATGAGTGATCCGAAGCTGATCAGGGAGATTCAGGGTGCGGTTTCCATTCCGGTTATGGCAAAATGCCGAATCGGTCATTTTGCGGAGGCACAGATCTTACAGGCATTAGAGATCGATTACATTGACGAGAGTGAAGTGCTTTCTCCGGCAGATGATGTTTACCACATTGACAAGACAAAATTTCAGGTGCCGTTTGTCTGCGGAGCAAAAAATTTAGGAGAGGCACTCAGAAGAATCGCTGAGGGTGCAGCGATGATCCGTACCAAAGGGGAACCGGGAACCGGTGATGTGGTTCAGGCGGTACATCATATGAGACTGATCAACTCCGAGATCGCGGCAGTTGCGGCAAAACGTGAAGATGAACTTTTCGAGACAGCAAAACAGCTTCAGGTTCCATATGATCTAGTAAAATATGTGCATGACCACAAAAAACTTCCGGTTGTAAACTTTGCAGCAGGCGGTGTGGCAACTCCGGCAGATGCGGCACTGATGATGCAGCTTGGCGCTGAGGGCGTATTTGTAGGTTCCGGTATCTTCAAATCCGGCAATCCGGCAAAACGTGCAGCAGCAATCGTACAGGCAGTGACCAATTACAATGATGCAAAACTGATTGCAGAGTTATCTGAAGATTTAGGAGAAGCGATGGTCGGCATAAACGAGGACGAGATACAGCTGCTTATGGCAGAGCGTGGGAAATAAATTGCTCAGAAATGGAGATTAGTGTGAAAAATAAGATTTTTCACACGCAGGATTTGTGCTTACGCACAAACTTGAGATGCGCAAAAAACAGCGCAAGAATGGAGAATATCATGTCAGAAAAAGTATCAATCGGAATCCTTGCGGTGCAGGGCGCATTTGCGGAGCATCAGGCGATGCTTGACGGGCTTGGCGCGGATACATTCCTGATCCGTCAGAAAAAGGATTTGGAAGAGTCTGTGCAGAATGGCGGACTGCAGGGGATCGTGCTTCCCGGAGGTGAAAGCACGGTACAGGGAAAACTGCTTAGAGATCTTGGCATGTCTGACCAGTTAAAAGAACTGATCGAAGCGGGTACACCGGTGCTTGCGACCTGTGCAGGGCTGATCCTTTTAGCAGAGCGTGTTTCCAACGATGACAGAGCGTATTTAAAAACCCTGCCGGTAAGCGTGAAGCGCAACGCCTATGGCAGACAGCTCGGAAGCTTTGTCACGGACGCAGAGATTGCACACATTGGAACTTACCGGATGAATTTTATCCGTGCACCATATATTGATGAAATTTTAAATCCGCAGGTGGAGACATTGGCGATAGTGGATGGCAATACGGTAGCAGTCCGCTACAAAAACCAGCTTGCGCTCAGTTTTCACCCGGAAGTGAGTGAAGATGCAAGGGTGCACGCGTATTTCTTAAATGAAATCGTGCAGGGTGTATAAGAAAGAAAAAATTGGCGAAGTGAACGGAAAATGAAAGAAATTCATCCATTTTTACCGAAGTCTAATGGAGATTTAGAAGAGAATGGGCGAAATGAATGGAAAATGAAAGAGATTCCCCCATTTTTATCGCAGTTTAATGAAAATTTAGAAGAGAATGGGCGAAAGCGTTATAAGGATGAAGCCAATAGCCCACGAAAATGAAAAAATCAGGGCGAAAACAGGAGAACAGAAGATGTTTTCGCCCGAAATGGCTGTGAAAATGTTAAAAAGAAAGAAGAAATGGGCGAAAGAGACTTGGACAAAGGAACTTTCGCCCATTATATATTGAGGATAGTAGGATGCATGTTATTAAGCTTCCAAAATCAGGAAAAAGGTCTCGCGAAATAGAATTTTTAGAAACAAATAATACTTGACCGCGTGCCGGAGGAAAATGACGCCCGCTATAAAAGAATCGTATTTCAGGACAAAGCGGCAGGCATCAAAGATGCGCTTCGCGCGGAGATTGAAGAGTCCGAAGCGTTGCTCCTGCGGGGAATTTCAAAAGAGGAAAAAGAAATCTTTTTGAGAGTGGCACAGAAAATGCTGGAAAATCTGGATTCTGACTAAACTGCCCCCGTTAAAGTATGTATATATCGGTGTAGAAATGGTAATTCGTGTGAAAGCGTTTTTTCATGAAAAACCACCGAAAGAAAGGAGAAAAAATGAACGAAAATGAACTGATGAGCAGCCTTCCCGTCCCGAAGGCGGTTGCAAAGATGGCAATCCCGAGTGTGATCAGCAGTCTGGTAACAGTTGTATACAACATGGCAGATACTTTTTTGTCGGACAGACCGGAGATCCGCTGCAGGTGGCGGCGATCGGCATCGTGTTTAAGGCAAACATGTTTATCACATTTTTACAGATGGGACTGGCAAACGGAGTGCAGCCGCTTCTGGGATATAACTATGGTTCTGGAGATCACAAGCGGTTTGTTTCCGTGGAACGGTATACAAAAAAATGCTGTGTCATTGTCGGCATTTTAGCTACGGCGCTGTTTTTTGTTTTACGGGAGCCGATCATAAGGCTGTTCATCAGTGACGGGGAAGTTGTGTATTATGGCGTGAAAATGCTGATCGCCTACATGCTTTCCGGGCCGGTCATAGGGCTGTTATTTGTCAATATGAACTGTATGCAGTCAGTAGGAAATTCATTTCCGGCGACGATACTTTCCGTTATGCGTCAGGGACTGCTTCTGATACCGCTTTTGTACCTGTTAAATGCGTGTATGGGGTTAAACGGTGTCATTTACGGACAGGCATTGACGGATTATGAAGCAGTTATTTTGTCGGCTGTTTTATGGAGGAGAATCAGAAGACGGATTGAAAGACGGTAAGATCGGGCGTATAATAAAGGTGAACGAGCAATTTTGAAACCGGCAGTTATGAAAATTAGTAGGATGAATTTCGTATTTGTCGCATATTATCTCAACTGTAAAAATTGGCATATTGAATTGCAGATTTGCCGTATGATGAATCCTGGGTATAAAAGACCTATGGGGATGGAGGGGAGGAGCGTTATGATCGGTGGCGTGGATGGATACAAATGGAATATCACAGATTCCTATGATAATAATTTAAATCAGCGGAATAATGTTAATAATAAAGATGAGCTGGGAAAAAAAGGTGCGGTTGATAAATCTAAGACCACGGAGTGCCAGACCTGTAAAAACCGCAAATATGTTGATGGCTCTAACGAAGCGAACGTTTCCTTTAAAAATGCTGCGCATATTTCACCGGAAGCGGCATCTTCTGCTGTCAGGGCACATGAGGGGCAGCATGTTTCCAATGCGTATCACAAAGCTGCCACGCAAAACGGCGAAGTGGTATCTGCATCCGTCAGAGTCCAGACATCGGTCTGCCCGGAATGTGGCCGTTCTTATATTTCCGGTGGTGTGACGGACACACAGATCAGATATTATAATGAGTCGAATCCATACCAGCAGGATTTAAAACAGACAGACGGAATTAAACTGCGTGGGGCAAACGTGGACGAGATTGGCTAGATTTTTCGCACGAAAGCCCCGGCTTGAAAACAATATAAGAATGGAGAATTTTATGTGTACAGCAGCAACTTACCTGACGAAAGACTTTTATTTTGGAAGAACATTAGATTATGAATTTTCTTATGGCGAGGAAATCACGGTGACACCGCGGAATTATCCATTTCATTTCCGTCACACGGAAAATCTGGAAAAACATTATGCGATCATTGGCATGGCGCACATGGCAGGAGATTATCCGCTTTATTATGATGCGGTGAACGAAAAAGGTGTCGGCATGGCGGGACTTAATTTTGTCGGCAATGCATATTATCATAAGGAAGAAAGCGGTAAAAAAAATGTGGCATCCTTTGAATTTATTCCATGGGTGCTTGCGCAGTGCGCAACGTTAGATGAGGTGCGGGAGCTGATTGCAGATTTAAATATTGTGGATACGCCGTTCAGTGAAAATCTGCCGTCCGGCATGCTACACTGGATCATCTCAGATAAGAGTGGATCGATTACAGTAGAATCCATGAAAGACGGACTGCATATCCATGAAAATCCGGTTGGTGTCCTGACAAACAATCCGCCATTTGAGCAGCAGATGTTTATGCTGAATAATTACATGGGACTGTCACCAAAACAGCCGGAAAATCATTTTGCGGATAAACTGGATCTGAATATGTACAGTCGTGGCATGGGAGCATTAGGACTGCCGGGTGATCTTTCATCAGCTTCCCGTTTTGCGAGAGTCGCGTTTACAAAAATGAACGCAGTTTCTGACGATTCCGAGGAGGAGAGTGTGGCACAGTTTTTCCATATCTTAGGATCTGTCGACCAGCAGAGAGGCTGCTGCGAGGTATCCGATGGAAAATATGAGATCACGATCTACACCTCCTGCTGTAATGCAAGCCGTGGAATTTATTACTACACCACATATTCCAACAGCCAGATCACGGCGGTGGACATGCACAGAGAAGATCTTGACGGAAGTGTTCCGGTGCATTATCCAATGCTCACAAAACAACAGATCCAGTGGCAGAATTAATCTGGTATCATAGGATACTTACATTCTTTTAAAACAAATTCACAAAAATTTCTTACGGCAGGCGGCATAAACGCCTGCCGGTCATGAATCATATACAGATTACGCTCCCATACAGGCGCACTGATCTGCAGAATCTTCACATCCAGCTTTAATAAAAGATCCATATAAGGAACGACGGCAATGCCAAAACCCTGTGCAGTGAGTCCCGCAATCACCTCGGCTTCCTCTGTCTCATAGGCAATCTGCGGTACTGCATTGATCTGTGAAAACAGATGGTCCACAACGTCACGCATACCGGAACCGTGGGAAAAATAAATCTGTGGATAGATGAGCGTTTCCGTCAATGCAACGGACTGTTTTGCTGCCAGTGGGTGATGGTCTGGAACGATAAGTACCAGATCCTCGTGGGTGATCGGCACAGTGTCTAACGATTCTGTCTCCGGCGGCATGGAACAGAAAATCAGATCATAATCCCTTGCCGAGAGACCGTTGACAAGATCGCCGGTCGAGCCGGTATGAAATGTAAAACGCACATCATGCTCAGGATGGGATGCCAGATAACGCGCGGCAAGCTGCGGAATGAAACTGACACCGAGGGAACGCAGCATGCCAAGCCGGATCAATCCGTCACCGCGTGCGCTCCGCTGCAGGGATGAAACTCCGGAATCCAATGTGGCAAGCGTGCGGTTTGCGCAGATTAAAAACTCTTCCCCAAAACTTGTGAGTGTAGTATTGCGTCCGCTTTTTTCAAAAAGTGCCACGCCAAGTTCTGCCTCCAACTGCGAGATCGCATGGCTTAAACTCGGCTGTGTGATACAAAGTTCATGTGCAGCCCTTGTGTAGTGCTGCATTTTTGCTAAAGTTACAAAATAACGAAGCTGGAATAAGTTCATGGCAATCCTCCTTGTTTTGCGAAGCAAAATCCAATTTTACATGGTAAAATTTGCCCAATGCCGAGGAGAGGATTTTCCTCTCTGTTTTGCTCATTTTATCACGATTAATAGATACTGTCTATCGAACTATAAAAACTATTGATTTGTTAAATGGATTAGAAAGGTGTAAAGTGTTTCTGAAATTTGGGGATGACCATAAATGCAGAAGCAGGACTTCTGTAAAAACTTCCCCGGGAGGAAATATTTAAAATGAAAGAAACAGAAATACAGAAAGAAAAATCCCGCCGCACGGTCCGCGGGGAACTTGCACTCATGGTCGCAGTTGCCATCAACAGTCTTGGTGTTGTACTGATGCTGCATTCCGGCGCAGGCATCTCGGCAATATCAAGCGTGCCGTATGCATTTTCCGAAGTTTTCACACGCGTATCGCTTGGAACCTGGACTTATATATTTCAGGGACTTCTGGTGCTAAGCCTCATGATCCTGCGGAAAAAATTTGTGCCGCAGTATCTGTTCAGTTTTGTAGTGGGATTTGCATTCAGCGAATTATTGGATGTGCATGAGAGCTGGATCAATGTTTTGCCGCTGACGCCGGGATATCGTGTAATCTATTTTCTGATCAGTTATATTTTGCTCTGTATTGGAATTGCTTTGTCGAACCGATGCAAACTGCCGATCATACCGACGGATTTATTCCCGAGAGAATTGTCGGATATCACATCCGTTACCTATTCTAAGATCAAAGTTGGATTTGATGTTACCTGCCTTGCCGTGACAGCCGGACTGACCTTTGCATTTTTAGGACATCTTGACGGCCTTGGGATCGGAACCATTTTAGCCGCATTTACTATGGGAAAAGTGATCGGACTGATCGGAAAATGGATGGACAGACATGCCTGCTTTGTATCGTTCATGACACAAAGACAGACAGCCTGAACTAGTGTAATGTATCATTCACATTTCGTATAATTACTTGCCTGAATTTTCATCTGCTGTGGCAAATGAAAATTACAAATTTTTCTCAAATGCTTCCACTGCCTTTGCATCTAAGATAGAGGTGCAATGCGGGCAGCGGTATTTAACGCTTTCACCAGTATAAATACAACAAAAGCCATGATCAGGAAATTCATCACGGCAGTCAGAAACTTTCCGTAATTCAATGTGACATCCCCAACAATATTCCAGTGCAGCTTGTCAAAATTCATGCCACCGAAAATTCCAAGAAACGGGTTGATAATATCCTCGACCAGTGACGACACAATACTTGTAAAAGCACCGCCGATAATAATACCGACAGCCATGTCCATCCGAATCGAACCCATCCACATAATTATATCGGCTCAAAATCCCCCCACAAGACTGTTCATAACAAAAAAGTGTGCTATAATCAAAAACAGGAAATAATTTGAACACAAAAAGAAATAGATAACACAAAAAACAGCAAAAATAGAAGCAAAAAAGAAGGTGTGACACACATGACAATGCAGGAAGCGGTCATAAAAAATATTGATACGGATTACTCGTACCAGCTTGCAAAACGGATGGAGCAGTTTCGCTCAAACGAGAAACTCGGTTACCGTCCTGCGGGTTCGAAGGCAGAATTCCTGACAGGGGAAATGTTAAAGGATGAGATGCAAAAACTTGGACTGTCGGATGTATGTAAAAATGCGGTTACCGTGGATGGCTGGGAGTTTGAAAATGCGGAGCTTACGTTTGAAACGAAAGAGGGAAAAAGGCATACCGCATTGCTCGGGGCATATCAGACAGATTTTGTAACGGACGGTGAGCAGGCATTTTCCCTGATGTATCTTGGAAAGGGAACAGAAGCGGATTATGAAGGGAAAGATGTAACCGGAAAACTGGTGTTAGTGGATATCAACCAGAGAGATGAGTGGTGGATCAATTATCCGGTTTATCAGGCACATTTAAAAGGTGCGGCGGCAGTGATCGCTGTGCAGTGTGGCGGTTATGGAGAAGTCGATGCGAAGGCACTCAACGCACAGGATATCGCCGGACCGGAGGATGCACCGGCATTTTCCATCTCAAGGGAGGATGCTGCATTATTGCGGGAACTGCTGGATGGAGAGAAAGAAGCAACCGTATGGTTGAAAGCCGACAGCCGGGTAAAACGTGACTGCACGACTTATAACATTTCAGGCTGTATTCCGGGAAAACACCCGGAGCGCATGGTATTGTTATCTGCACACTATGACTCCTATTTCAGTGGATTTCAAGATGATAATACGGCAGTCGCCATGATGTTTGGCATTGCAAAAACGCTGATTGAAAGCGGATTCAAGCCGAACAACACGATCGTGTTCTGTGCGATGGCGGCAGAGGAATGGGGCGTTGTTGATTCCAACTTTGACTGGTCGACCGGAGCTTACGAGCAGATTTTTACCGCACATCCGGAATGGGTCGGAAAAGTGATCGCAGATCTGAATTTTGAGCTGCCGGCGCTGGCACACGGCACGCGTGCAAGAATCCGCTGCTGTTATGAATATGTACATTATATAAAAGAATATTTAGACGGACTTCCGGAACTGACAAAGGCTTATCCTGAGATGACAAGCGTGACGGCACCGATCGAAACCTGGTCAGATGATTTTTCGATGGCAATCGCAGGAATCCCTTCCATGGTCAATGATTTTACCGGCGGAAGTTTCATGGAAACACATTACCATTCCCAGTTTGATAATGATGATTTTTATGATGAGGCGGTTTACCGGCTGCACCATGAGCTGTTCACACTGCTGATCTTAGCACTGGATGAAACGGCAGTTGTGCCGCTTGATTTTACACCGGTGTTAGAGCGCATACTTGCCGGAGGCAGTGAAATCACAGCGAAAGTGGAAGAAACACAGGAACAGATCGCTGCAATCACAAAAAAATTAATTCAGGTAACAGAAGAGGCACAGGAAAAAGCAAAACAGTCTTACGAAGAGACTGCCGCTATCAATACCCGCTACTACGCACTTCTTGCAGAAGGTAACATGCAAGAGGCAGAACAGCTCTTTGCGGAAAACAGGGAAAGAGAAAAACAACTGCTTGTAAAATTCAAACAGGAGCAGGATCATTTTGTCCGCATTGATTGGTATGGAGAGGTATTTTTCCCACATGAGATATTGTGGAAAAATATTGGCTTATTGCAGGACTCTGTAAACGCTCTGGAACAATCTGATGTGGATAAAGCACTGGAAAAAATATATCAGGTGGATAACAATGCGTATGCATTTATGTTTGATGAATATGTTTACCGCCATTTTACGGACTATGTGTTCAATCAGCCCAAAGATCGTCTGAAATGGGGTTACGGCAGGCTGTTAGGGCATGAAGATCTCTACCATGTGGTGAAATGCCTGCTGAAAAAGAGAAAAGAAGCAGACACAGATTACCGGGAAGAACTGCATTACTTAAAGGAATGCTATAAAAAACAGACCAGACGTCTCTGCGAGACTTTAAAAGAAATCAGTCAGACGGTAAAGGAAATGTTCTGACACAATAAAAAGGGGATAAGAAAAATATGAAATCGGACAAATTATACCGGGTACAGCGCGAGGATCTGCCAAAATTAGAGCAGCTTTTATACCGCTGTTTTGCGCATGATCCACTCTATGAAACGCTGATCCCGGATGCCGAAATAAGAAAACGGCTGATGCCGGAATTATTTCAATGTGATATGGATGAATTTTATGAGACATGTGAGATTTTTGCGGACAGTGAAGAGTTAAACAGCATTCTTGTCGTGTCGGATGAGGCGGAACACATTAATATGTTCCACTTTTTTCTGACGGAGTCATGGGCGACGATCCATACGGACGCTTTCCTGATCAAGGAAGATCCGACACTTGCGACGTTCCACAATTTTATCAAGGGTGGGGATTACCTGAACTCAAGCTGGACCGATCAGCTGCACCAGACACAGAGACTTCATATTATTTATCTTGCAGTCGATCCGGAAATGCAGCACCATGGGATCGCTGCGAAACTGTTAGATGAAACGATCACATATGCGCAGGAACACCACATGATGATATCGTTGGAAACACACAATGAAAAAAATGTAGATTTTTATAAAAACTTTGGATTTCAGGTGTATGGAATTGTGGAGAAGAACTTCCCACTGAAACAATACTGCCTGATCCGTGAATACCAGTAGAAAAATGACAGGATACTGCGAAAAGTGGTGACCTGTCATTTTCTTTTTTCATATTTGCGCTAATGAAAAAAATGATTCGTCCGATATAAACACTAGAAAGCGAATTTCAAGGAAGAAAGGAGATGCCATTATGCGAGTAGAAGCTTATAATCAGGTGGCACAACTTTACAATAGAGAGAAAACGCAGAAAGTGCAGAACACAAAGCAGATGAGCACCGGACGCGATGAAGTGCAGATCTCTTCTATGGGACGTGATTACCAGATCGCAAAGCAGGCAGTGGCAGATGCTTCGGATATCAGGGAAGATAGAGTCGCACAGCTAAAGGAAAGGTTGGACTCTGGTAATTATAACGTGGATATGAATGATTTCGCGAATAAGTTATTAGAAAAGTACAATGCTTTAGTAAAGTAAAAGTGAGGATGAATCTGTGGCTAGTTTAATGGAAGAGCTTTTGGATGTGCTGGGTAAAGAGGAGAAGCAGTATCAGGAACTGATCACACTTGCATCTGAAAAAACAGATGCAGTGGTGCAGGGCAATATCGAACATCTTACGGATGTTACGACGAGAGAGCAGGATGCTGCGAGCGTGCTTCTTAATCTTTCCAATAAAAGAAACCGTGTCCTGACGGATATGGCGACTGTCTTAGGTCAGAGCCCGGAAGAGATGACGATCACAAAGATGATCGGATATCTTAACAAGCAGCCAAAAGAACAGGAAGCACTTACCAGACAGCGTGACAGGCTGCTTGAGGCCGGTGCTAAGATGCAGCAGCTAAACAGACAGAATGAAGCACTTTTAAAACAGGCATTGGAGATGGTGGAATTTGACCTTACCTTGCTGAGAAGTACGCGACAGGCACCTGAGACTGCCAACTATGATAAGAATGCCTATAATACAGGCGATATCTTAGGCAGCAGTGGATTCGACGCGAAGCAATAGTAAAAGCAGGGAGGAACTACCATGGCAAATGGTTTTGGAAGTATGTTTATCGGCGTAGCCGGTTTACAGAGCAGTCAGAATGCACTTAACGTAACATCAAACAACCTGGCGAACTTAGACACAACAGGATATGTGCGTCAGAGCGTTTTGTTTGCAGACCGTGACTATGTCACATTTAATACAACAGCAGCAATCAGCAATCAGCAATCCGGTCTTGGTGTAACGATCGGAGATGTTGTCCATTCAAGAGATGTATTCTTAGATCGGTTATACCGTACAGAATCAAGCCGTCAGTCTTTTTATGCATCGACCAGTGAGGCACTGACAGAGGTGCAGAACTATTATCAGGAATTAGAGGGACAGGCTTTTCAGAATGCATTAACCGATTTCTGGGGCTCATTTCAGGAGCTATATAAATACCCGGAGGATAGCGTATATCAGAATCTTGTTGTTCAGAAGGCACAGCTTTTTACCAGCAGATCAAGTGCTGTTTATTCTGGACTGAAGAGTTATCAGTATAATATCAATTCACAGATTTCCGACGACATTGATCAGGTCAATGAACTTGGAAAGACGATCAGTGAACTAAATCTGCAGATCCAGAAGATCGAGGCAGGAAATATTGAAACTGCAATGACACTGCGTGATGCAAGAGATTTAGCACTGGATGAGTTAGCAAGTCTCGTTGATATCTCCTATAAAGAAGAAGTAAACGGTGTTGTGCGCGTCAGCGTGGAGGGCAACGAGTTTGTCAATGAGAACGGCTACTATAAAGTAGAAAAACAGACGGACAAAGTGACAGGATTTGTGACACCATACTGGTCACATCTCTCTGACCCGGACAAGGGTGAGTATACCTATCTGTTTAATTTTAACCGTGATATTTCCACGGAAAATAAAAACGATATGGGAGAGATCAAAGCTCTTGTGCTTGCGAGAGGAGATAAAGTTGCCAATTACAAGGATATTCTTGGAGTGGACGGCAAGACTTATGATGATACGACAGGCATGTCTGTTATGCTCCGTGCAGAAGCACAGATGGATCAGCTGTTCCATGGAATTGCAACAGCGATCAACGATATTTTATGCCCGAATACAGAAGCATCAAATTATATTACAGGCCTGACAGGAAATAATTCCGTTACCATGACCGATGCAGACGGCAATACCTATACCGTGACAGCAAATACGAAGATCTTAGATGCAGATAAGTGTGCAGTTGGATCGGATGGGAAACTGCCACCACAGGAGTTATTTACAAGACTTGGAACAGAACGTTACACAGAGGTTACATATACAGATACAAGTGTTAATCCACCGACAACGAAGACGTATTATTTATATAATGAAGAAGATCCGACAGACACGACAAAGCAGTACACCATGGCAAGCACCGGAGTAAACAGTGCACTGATCACAGATGAGACATTACTTCCACATTTACAGCAGAATGGAGATGTGGATCAGTCATTGATGGCGACACTTGCAGCAGTGTGGGATAAAGAAAGCCTTACAGTCAATCCGAATGACACAAAGGCATACAGCTTTAAGGGCTATTATACAGCTATGATCGAAGAGGTTGCTACCTACGGAAATGTATACAATTCTACTGCAACAAACCTGTCCCAGACGGTACAGTCAGTTGATAACCAGAGACAGCAGGTAATCGGAGTTTCTTCGGATGAAGAATTGACTTATATGATCAAATACCAGAACGCATACAATGCATCCAGCCGTTTTATTAATGTTATTAATGAGATGATCGAGCATCTGATCACACAGCTTGGATAGCAGCATAGGAGGTTAACATGCCATCAACATTTTTTGGATTAACGATTGCATCTTCAGGATTAAGTGCATATCAGGTTGCCTTAAATACGAGTGCAAATAATATATCGAATGTACAGACAAAAGGATACAGCAAACAGCAGGCAAACCGTGTTGCTTCCGAATCCATCCGTGCCTATGCAAAATACGGCAGTATGGGAACCGGTGTTACGACCGAGTCTGTCAAACAGCTCCGTAACCAGTATTATGACAATAAATACTGGTACAACCAGTCATCTGTCGGTTTATATGAGACGAAGCTCAATTACCTGAAGCAGATTGAAAATTATTTTATTGATGATGATTCTTCCAAAGGTTTTTCAACAATCTTAAACACGATGTTTAATGACTTAGATACCTTAAAGAACAATGCCGGAGATGTGAATACACGTCAGCAGTTTATCGGAAGTGCCCAGAACTTTGCAACATTCTTTAACAGCGTTGCATCCGGTCTGGGAGATATTCAGAATAATGCCAACGAGGAGATCAAATCCACGGTTCAGAATATCAATTCCATCGCAGAAAAGATTGCAAGTTTAAATCATCAGATCAACGTCATTGAAATTCAGGGTGGTTATGCGAACGAACTGCGTGACCAGAGAGCCTTACTGATCGATGAGCTATCCAAGATTGTTCCGACAGAGGCAGAGGAACTTCCGGTACAGAACTCAAACGATCCGGAACTGCCGACAGGAGCTAATTACTTTACAGTTAAGATCGGTGGTCAGGTACTGGTAGATACCTACGATTATGAAACATTAAAATGTGTTGCAAGGGAAAATAAAGTAAACCAGTCCGATATGGACGGTTTATATGATGTTAAATGGGAGAAAACCGGCAACAGCTTCAAAGCTGGCGCAAGTTCCATGTCAGGTACCTTAAAGGCATTGTTTGATATCCGTGATGGCAACAACGGAGAGAACTTTACCGGTGAGGCAAGAGTGATCGACAGCAAACATGTGAAAGTAGTCAGCCCTTCCATCACAGATATTGAGGCAATGACAGTGCCGGAGAGCGGTACACTCACCATTTACGGAAAAGATTACAATTATACGAATTTTACATTTGAGACGGATGCCAATGGCAAGATCACATCCTATACTTTCGAACTTGAGGACGCATTAAGCCAGCAGCAGTCCAATAAGGTAGACGGTATGCAGGCATCCATCGGAAGCTCTGTTGATACCATGGGTGTTCCGTATTACATGTCACAGATGAATCAGTTTTTACGTTCTTTCTGTTCTTTATTTAATGATATCATGTTAAAAGGACAGGATTTAGACGGAAATGCAACAGACTATTATTCTTTCTTTACCGGTGCAGATCAGGTGACCGGTGAGGAATATGTATTAGGAAAGAGCGATAAGAATCATGGAAACACGACAGACTGCGGCGCAAGCTCCTATTACAAACTGACAGCATCCAATATCTGTGTATCTTCCATTTGTGTAAAAGATTCTTCCAAGCTGGCTGCACAGTATAAGGCAGATACAGAGGAAGGTGTAGATAAGTATAAACTGGTGGAAGATCTGGCAAAATTAAAGAGTGATACGGTTTTATTCCGTGCAGGAAATGCATCAGGATTCCTGAAATGTATGATTTCTGATATCTCCATTGATACACAGCAGTCTACGATCTTCAGCAACAATTATACAAATATACAGGCAGCGCTTGAGACACAGAGAATGTCTGTTTCCGGTGTGGATGAGGATGAGGAAGCACTTGATCTGATCAAGTTCCAGAATGCCTACAATTTATCATCCAAGATGATCTCAGTTATGGCAGAAGTATATGACAAACTGATCGAGGAAACCGGAGTATAAACGGATTTATAACAGGAGGAAATGGCAATGCGTATTACAAATAATATCATATTGCATAATACATCCATTAATATCAATGGAAATAAAGGAAATGTGGACACACTGAACAATCAGATGACCAGCCAGAAAAAAATACAGCGTCCTTCTGATGACCCGGTAACGGCGATTCGTGCACTCCGTCTGCGCAGTACGTTGAGCGAGATCGATCAGTACTATGAGAAAAATATTCCGGATGCAGAATCATGGCTGGATGTAACGGAGACTGCAATCTCCAGTATGCAGGACGTTATCAAGACGATCCGTACCCAGTGTGAATACGGCGCACAGGATTCACTTACAACAGACAACAGAAAAACGATCCTGACACAGCTGGAAAAACTGCGTGATAAATTATATTCAGAAGGAAATGCGGATTATGCCGGCAGAACGGTATTTACCGGATACCGCACAAATAAAAAGCTGACATTTACGGAAGACGAACAAAAGACTTCATACGAGATCGACCAGAAGATGTCGTATGCTGATCTGCAGGAACACCGGTATTATGGAAATGATGTTACAGTTCCAGGAAATCAGGCAGATGTGTTAGATGGCACAAAGATCGCTTCTCCAACCCAGGCTGCTTATAATAGAATCCGTCTTGGCTATGACAGCATTGACAGCCTGGATGTGACAGATGCAGCAGGAACTACCACAAAAACCTCTGCAAATGGCAGTACGGTAACGATCAGTTACAATTATACAGATACAACAGGGACAACGCCTGTCAATAAGACGGGAAATATGAATGTTACCGTATATGATTCTTATGATAAATGGTTAGAAGCATCCACGAAAACACCAAAATCATATGACATTGCAGATGGAGAGGCAGTGCTGATCCGTAATACCGGAGAAATGGTATTCAGCAAAACAGCAGCAGATACACTTTCCACTAATAAAGCATCTTTGGATATTTCCTATACAAAGACCGGATTTACAAATGGTGAACTTCGTCCGGAATATTATTACAACTGCACGAATATTACAGATACGAACAATAAGTTAAAGTATGAGAAATATGATAAAGATGGCAATCAGATCTATCAGGATATCGATTATGTAGTGGCTGCAAACCAGACACTTACTGTCAATACAGAGGCATCAAATGTATTTGATCACGGACTCAGCAGGGATGTGGATGAGCTGATCGATGCTGTACAGCGTTCGCTTGACGCAGAACAGAAAGTGACAGATTTAAATGCCATGAAGAAAATGCAGGAATATTCTTCGGATGACTGTCAGGCAAAATTAGAAGAGTGGATCGCAGCAGCGAAAAAAGAGCGCGATTATGCCAATGATAATATGCAAAAGCTCTATAACAGCTACATTGGAAACTGCGATACCTATCTGCAGAAGGTCAATCTTGCATTAACAGATGTCGGAAGTAAAGGACAGAGCCTTGCGTTGACGAAAAACCGTATGTCAAATGAGCAGGAAACGATGGAAGAGTTAAAGTCCAAGAATGAAGACCGAGAACTTTCAGATATCATTCTGGAGTATACAGCGGCATACACTGCTTATCAGTCATCACTGCAGGCAGCTTCCAAGGTAAATCAGGTGACACTGCTCAGCTATCTGTAAATTATATTAACAGCAGAAATAACGGCAATATTCTTAGAATACATGTCGTGACCATACAGATTGCATCAGGAGGAAAAGGGAATGAAAGCAAATACAAGGCTTTTTGGGGAGATAGATATTGACGAGGAGAAGATCATTACTTTAGAGAATGGAATGATCGGATTCCCGGATTTAAGAAAGTTTACCCTGATTTTTGATAAGGAAAAAGAGAGAACACCGTCCTCGATCATGTGGTTTCAGTCCATGGACGAACCGGAAATTGCATTTCCGGTCATGCATCCGAATGAGATCAAACCTGATTATGCACCATCGGTCAGCGATGAGATGCTGACGCCACTTGGAGATCTTACAGAGGATAATACCTACATACTTGTAACGCTCACAGCAGCGGCGGATAAAAAAGATACGACTGTTAATCTAAAGGCACCGCTGGTGATTAATACAGACACCAGAAAAGGCTGCCAGGTGATTGTTGAGGATGATTATCCGATCAAGTTTAATGTATATGAAGCTGTAAAAGGCAGAAAGAAAGCAGAGGAATAAAAATGCTGGCATTGACACGAAAAAAAGGTGAGTCTCTGGTGGTAAATAACAATATCGAGATCACGGTGCTTGAAATCCGCGGAGATCAGGTAAAGATCGGCATATCAGCACCAAAAGAAGTGCCGATATACCGCAAGGAAGTATATCTTCAGATTCAGAATGAAAATAAGGCAGCTCTCAATATCGATGCAATCGCATCTTTAAAGGATCTGCTCTAAGAAAATACCGGAGCACATAATTCACAATAATAGAATGACCGCTGAGCGTACATTGTTACTGTTCACTCGTACCTCGTTCCGTGCATTCTGTTATACAGGCAGAAAAATGCGGCTCCGGTATTAATTTTATACGCAAAGAAACCGATATAAATCACAGATTAAGTAGATTAGCATACAGGCCACAAGATAGCCGGCATGCACAGATAGACACAGGGAAGTGTGAATCACAGCAGAAAGAAGCTGAGAATACCATGGAAACGGAGGTCAGGATCATGGGAGTTCAACGGATACAGGAAACATCGACAGCATCTTACGGTAAATCCGTAGAGGCAGCTGCAGCAGGAAATAGCAGTGCTGCAGGCAGCGGAAGTGCTACAGGCGGCACAACGCAGACAGTGGAGAACATCACGACTCCATGGAAGGCAGAAAACAAAAACAGTACGGATACCAAAAACAGTCTGAGTGCCAGAAACGACAAGGATGAGGAGCAGGAAACACTCGTAGGAGCAGGAAATAACACCCAGATCCGGAAAGCTGTAGAAGAAATTAATAAGAAAGCACACAATTCGGAAGCAGTCTTTGGCATCCACGATGCCACGAACCGCGTTATGATCAAGATTGTGGACAAGGACACAAAAGAAGTCTTAAAGGAATATCCGCCGGAGAAAACGCTTGACATGATCGCGAAGGTCTGGGAAGTCGCAGGACTTTTAGTGGACGAGAAAATGTAAACAAAGACAGTACGGACTGTCTGCAGAGTATATACAATAACAGATGAAAAGTTTCATCAGATAGGAGTGATAATATGCCAATCAGAATTACCGGTCTGACATCAGGTCTTGATACAGAAGCTATCATTTCAGCTCTGGTATCTTCATACAACTATAAGACGAATAAATACAAAAAGGCACAGACAAAATTATCCTGGAAACAGGATGCGTGGAAATCTTTGAATACGAAGATTTACAGCTTTTATACAAGTCTGGATGGACTGCGTTTCTCTAAAAATTATAATTTAAAGAGTACGACATGTTCAGACTCAACAAAAGCAACAGTTACAGCGACGAGCAATGCTGTAAATGGCACACAGAAAGTAAATATTCTTCAGGTGGCGCAGGCAGGTTATCTGACAGGTGGACAGTTGGGAAAAAATGTCACGGAAAGCACAACACTTGCAGAACTTGGCTATACGGATGGAGATGGGACAATTAACCTCACAAAGGGAGATGGAACCACCAAATCTCTGACTGTCAGTCAGGGAACAACGGTGCAACAGTTCATTGCTTCATTAAAAGAAGCTGGGGTAAATGCCAGCTATGATACAACAAACCGCAGATTTTATATTAGTTCAAAGGAAACCGGTGCAGACAATGATTTTACTATAACCGGTGGAAATACAGCGGGTATTAATGCTTTGTCAAAGTTGGGACTGAGCGTTGATTCGGATGCAACACTAAATACCTATAAGATGTATGCGAAGTATGCGGATGGAACGACATCTGATAGTGAAATTACGGATAAGGTAAAAAAAGCAATTGAAGAATACAATCAGGCATTAGCTGATAAAGAGACTGCAACAGCACAGAATGCCAATCTGACCAGTGCCTATGGATATGCATCAGCTTATAATAAATTACAGCAGGCATTAGAAAAGAGTGGTTTGTCGGATGATGAAAGAACACAGTTTACCAAGTTATTGACCATGTCTGCATCAGAGCGTACCAAGTCAGTTATTTCGGATACAGGTACGGTTTATACACTGGCAAGTGATATGGGAGATGGCACAAAGTATTATAAAGATGATGCCGGTAATTATATTCAGCGTGTGGATACACATACAGGCAGTGATGGAAAGACATATCTGTATGATGAAACCACAGGAACATATTCTGCAAATGGAAAAACCTATAAAGTATCCAGTGAAAAAGATGCTTCTGGAAAATCATATTATGTAAATACTGATGATGCGAATGATAAGATTACAATCGATACAACAACAGAGTATTATAATGCGACAGCAGAAGAAAAAACAACTGATTTGAATCTGGTTGAGGTTGGTGGTGCAAGCTATGCCCAGTCAGATACAGGTTATTATACAGGAACAGATGGTAAGATATATCGTGCAGACGAAGCGAATCATCAGCTTATTGAAGTAAAATATGACAGCGACAGCAAGATATATACAGATGTAGATGGAGGAAACACAGTTGCATACGCTGATGACAATGTCAGCAAAATAAAACAGACAGAATATAAAAAACAGGATGCACGTTCGGATTTGAAAGCGTCTTCAGACCAGTTGACTGCTTTACAGGAAAAATCAAAGACATCCCAGAGTCTGAGTGATGATAATTTTAATTCCTATTTAGCGGATATACAGACAAACCTTGCAATGGTAAATGCATTTGAGAATGCATCAGATGATCTGGATGCATCAGAGGATTATACAAAAGCCAAGATTGCAGCTGACATAAAAGATGCATATGTAAAGAATGGCGGTGTAACCGGTGTAAATGCACTTGTTAATGGTTATGCAGATATTATCAGTACAAATACACAGACAATATCGGATGCAGAAGATACAGTCAAAGATAACAGTGCACTTGCATCTATTGCTGCAATGAAAGATGGTACGGACAAAGATAATGCAATCAGTCAGTTTGTAGAGCAGGTTAAAACAGCAAAAGCAAATCTTTCAACAGCATCATCAAAAGCGACAGCAGATGCCAAGAAAGTGGATGGTCAGGATGCAATCATCAGCGTCAATGGAATCAAATATCAGGGAAGTTCCAATGCATTTTCTATCAATGGTCTTACAATTACGGCACAGTCTGTTACTGGGGACGGTGATGCAAATGCGATCACAATTACGACACAGACAGATGTACAGGGAATTTATGATAAAGTAAAGAGCTTTTTGACACAGTATAATTCGTTGATCAATGAGATAACTTCTCTATACAATGCGGAGTCATCCAAAGGATATGATCCGTTAACGGATGATGAGAAAGACGCAATGTCAGACAGTGAGATTGAGAAATGGGAGACGAAGATTAAAGATTCTCTTTTGCGCAGAGATGATACCTTGCAGAGTGTTATGAATTCAATGACATCTTCAATGAGTAAAGGGTTTGAAATCAATGGAAAGAATTATTATCTGTCTACCTTTGGAATCAAGACCCTTGGATATCTGAATGCACCGGAGAATCAGCAGAATGCATATCATATTGATGGTGATGAGGATGATGCGTCAACTTCAGGTAAAGATGACAAGTTGATGACAGCAATTACTTCAGATCCGGATACTGTAATTACATTTATGCAGCAATTGGCAGATGGACTTTATTCGTCACTTGGAGATAAGATGAAGTCGACTACCATGAGCAGTGTGTATACGGTTTATAATGATAAAGAGATGGCGTCAGAATATAGTGATTACACAGATACGATCAAAAAGTGGGAGCAGAAACTGCAGGATCAGGAAGATGCATATTATAAGAAGTTTTCCGCAATGGAGACTGCACTTTCCAAACTGCAGAGTCAGACATCTTCGTTATCAAATCTGTTTGGAGGCTGATAATATTTAAAAATATAATCAGCTTAAAGAAATAAATATATACACAATGGAGGTTTTTGAAATGCTGGTAAATCAGGGATATGCAGCATATGCCAATAATAAGATTGCGACAGCTTCACCGGCTGAATTGACATTAATGTTATATGAGGGGGCAATCAAGTTCTGTAACATTGCGATTGTGGGGGTGGAAGAGAAAAGTATCCAGAAGACTCATGACAATATTATGAAAACAGAACGGATTATTGAGGAATTACAGTCGACTTTAGACCACAAATATCCGGTTGCAAAGGATTTTGATGAGGTGTATTCCTATCTGCTTAGACGGTTGCGTCAGGCAAACATAAAAAAAGACAAGGATATTTTAGAAGAAGTATTGAAACATTTAAGGACAATGCGTGATACATGGAAAGAAGTTATGCGTACTGCGCATAGGACTCAGTAACAGGCAGGCTTATGGGAGAAAATACATATATTGCGATTCTGATTCAGAGTCTGCAGAAGAAAAATAAAATATTAGATGTTATTATTCAAAAGAATAAAGAGCAGAGAGAGGGTCTGGAAGACCCAAATCTTGATCCGGATGATTTTGATCAGATTATGGATGCAAAATCAAAGCTGATTGATCAGTTAAATGAATTAGACAGCGGATTTGAGGAAGTTTTTGCAAGGGTAAAAGAAGAATTAGAACTTCATCGGAGTGAGTATAAGGATGAAATCTTTAAGATGCAGGAACTGATACGTATGATTACAGATAAAAGTCTTCGGATTCAGCAGCAGGAATTGCAGAACAAGAAACTGATGGAACAGAAATTTGCATCTGTCCGTAAACAAGTGCGGGAGGTGCGGCAGAGCCAGAAAGTGGTTAATCAGTATTATAAGAGTATGATGAAAGCAAATTATCAGGAACCACAATTTCTGGATAACAAAAAATAGTCAAAAGAAAATAAATTTTTTTCTTTTTTCTATAAAGTATCGGAAAGAAAGTCCGATATAAATATCAAGTAAACAAAGTAATGCATAGCATTACATAAAAAGGGTTACTTGGTGGCAGAGGGAATGGAGCGTACGGCCAGGACTGATGACCACAGAATAATTTTGATGCGGCATGGAAGCCGCAGTAAATTCAAGGAGGAAATGAATTATGGTAGTACAGCACAATATGACTGCGATGAACGCAAACAGACAGTTAGGAATCACAACAAGCGCACAGGCGAAATCTTCAGAGAAATTATCTTCCGGTTACAGAATCAACCGTGCAGGTGATGATGCTGCTGGTTTAACAATTTCTGAGAAGATGAGAAGCCAGATCCGTGGATTAAACAAAGCTTCTGACAATGCACAGGATGGTGTATCTTTAATCCAGGTTGCTGAGGGTGCTTTATCTGAGACACATTCTATCTTACAGCGTATGAATGAGTTAGCAACTCAGGCAGCTAACGATACTAATACAACTGCTGATAGAAATGCTATCCAGTCTGAGATCAACCAGTTAACATCTGAGATTGATCGTATCCAGTCTACAACTCAGTTCAACACCATGAACTTAATTGATGGATCTTATACAGGTAAAAACCTTCAGGTTGGTTCTTTATCTGGACAGGCTATCTTAATTTCTATCGAGAACATGAACGCAACTTCTCTGTTCGGTGGAACAAACGGCGCAGTTTCTTCAGTTGCAGATGTCAACACAACTAATCTGAAATCTTACAACACTAAATTAACAGTATCCAGCTTTGATACAGCAGGTAGCGCAATGAAATCTATTCAGTCTGCTATCGCATTAGTATCTAACCAGAGATCTAACCTTGGTGCAGTTCAGAACCGTCTGGAGCACACAATTGCTAACCTTGATAACATTTCTGAGAATACTCAGTCAGCAGAGTCCCGTATCCGTGATACAGATATGGCTGAAGAGATGGTTAACTACAGCAAGAACAATATCCTTGCTCAGGCAGGACAGTCTATGCTTGCTCAGGCTAACCAGTCTACTCAGGGTGTACTTTCTCTGTTACAGTAATCTTAATTCTGACAACAGAAGATATGTATGTAAAAACGGAGTCGATTTATCGACTCCGTTTTATTATGCTATAAATATTATTTTAATTAAACACAACAGAAAAAATATCAGTCAGACATTTTTCGTAGCTGTGGTTTTCAGCAGCTTTCCGATGACCATTTTCGGCAATCTGTTTACGCTTCTCGTCATGTTCCAGATAATAATCTGCTTTTTTGATCATATCGCTTTCATCTTCGTAATACACGAAATCCTCGTCAGGAACAAAATAATCAAGTAAATCTGCCTGGAAATTTGTCAATAAAAAACCGCCTGCGCCCATGATATCCATACACCGAAGCGGGATGCCGGATTTAATGCTTCTTAAAGTGATGTTCAGATTGATTTTACTGTTATGAAAGATCAGTGGCATTTCTGAGTAATAATCGGCAACTCCCATATTTGTGACACCGGGCAGGGAGACATCTTTATTTAAGGTAAACATTTTTACGTTGTGCTTTGTTTCTCCGAGAACTGAAAGCAGCCGGATTCGTTCCATAGATGTTAATTTTCGTCCAATATAATAGTTTGCATAAATGTTGGAAAGTGTCTCTGCTCCATCTCTGGATGGAACATAAGGTTCTGCCTGATATAATTTCTGGATTACAGGATCTGTTAACAATTCTTCAATAAAGTAATATCCGGATACTTTTAACTGTGATTCCATGATGGCATCAAGATAACCTTTTGTATAACCATCTAATTTCTGATATAGACGGTCAAAAAAATTATGGCTGTTTTCTTCGTTATATAAAGTTCCAACAAAAGAAATATCACAGAGAGTGCGTTTTTTGTCGTACGGTTTTTTTAGCATAACATCAATGACAGTGGAATTGACAGGAAGTACTGTATAATATACAGTGTCGATACCACCTTTTTTCAATTCCAGATATAACTGGCTGTCGAAAATAAAAACATAATTAGTTGGATAGGTGATAGTATAAGAATAAAGCATAACAAAAGGACTGTCATATACGATCGAGATATATTTTAAATTATGTCTGTGACAACATTCTGCCAGAGCCGGATAAAAGTTATAAGAAAAACAAAAATCAAAGTGTCTGGTTTCGTATACTTTATCAAAGGCATCCATAAATGCTTTGCTTTCCCGTTGCTGGTAATCTTCATGAAAAAAGCGCGTAACATTGTGTTTTAAAGTGTGTTCAAATGTGAATAAAATGTCAATATAGCCAAAACATGGCCAGTCAAGGTATAAAATGTTCATGATAACTAATCTCCGTTTCATTGATGATATGCCAGAGAAAGCATTTGCTCTAAGCGGATCGGGTAAGTATGTTGTGATTTTACGATGTCGTATCCATTTTGTGCAATCTCTTTTCGGATATCGGGGTGATCTAAATAGTAATGGATCTTTTCTTCCAGTTCATCAAAGCTGGAATAAATGTCTAAATGTTCTCCAATTTGCAGCAATTCCGGTAAATCTGCCTGATAATTGGTCAGACAAAAGCCACCCGAACCAAGAATATCCCAGACCCGCAACGGAAGACCGCTGCGTATGGATTTTGCTGTGATATTGAGATTAATATCTGATTCATGAAAAATAAGGGGCATTTCTGTCTGGGATTTTGCCAGTCCTTTATTAATCAACTTCGGGTAAGCGGAAGTGTCACTGCCGGTATAAATAGTTATGGGAAAGTGCTCAGAAAGGCGGTGCATCAGCCGGTCACGTTCCATTACCGTTATTTTTGTCCCGATGTAAAGCTGGGCGAGTGTGGTGCGGTTAGTGAGAAAATTTTTGCCTGGCAAAGAGTAAAAATATTGGAAATGATCTACAAACTCATCTACAATAGAGTCCGGTAAAATTTCCTCCACAAAATAGTAACCGTACACCTTTAACTGGGCTTCCATCAGACCATTTAAATATCCCGTAAGGTAGGGCGAAACGTCTTTGGAAAGCCTGTCATAGGCACATTTTTCGGTGTAAAGAGAGCCGATAAAGGAAACGTTTGCATGGAAGGTATCAAGCTGCCTCTGTGATTTGGACCGGATCAGGTTGTCCTTTTGTGCGACATTCGTTGCAAGCGGCAGATAAAATACACAGTCGGGATTGAGCGGTGAAATTTCCTGGTAAATGCATCTGTCAAATAAAAATATACGGTTCCAGGGATTCTGGACAGAGGCAGTGTACAACTCCATTACAGGTGAATCCACGATCCAGCAGAGATAGGGAATATGAAAAATATTGCATACCTCCGAAATGGATGGATAAAAATTGACAGTGAATACAAAGTCCATTGGATGCTCTAACAGGAAATTGCTGACAAGATGAATACATTCCTGTGGGGATACTGATTTATTGGAAATTTCTTCTGTAAGTTCAGAAACTTCTAACCCCAATTCCTGAAAACCTGCGATTATGTCAGGTTCGCAGATGCTTCCATAACGGTAAAATAATAATTTCATAGCTATAAATTCTCCTAATGATCATTTTCCGGTTGTCCACAGATTGTTAATATTTTTTGTAACTGAATCTCGTAAGTATAATAACGGTTTACAGTCCGGTAGCCTTCTGCGGCTATGATAAGACGTTCCTGTTCATGTGAAAGGTAATAGGCAGCCTGTTCTTTTAATTCAGTCAGATCGTGAAAAAGTACAATATCTTTTCCGGGAGTAAAAAGTGAGTCAAATTCTTTCTGGTAATTGCTTAACACAAATCCACCACATGCCATAATATCAAAAATTCGCAGAGGAATACCGGTTTCAATGGAAGGAAGCGTTATATTAAGGTTGATACGGCTGAAATGATATACTTTATTGAGCTCGGTATAGTAATTGACAGGGGCGTGTTTTCTTAAAATATCGATCTGATCACTTTGACTATTGGTATACAGATCGACTGGAAATTGTTCTGCAAGTGTATTTAAAACGGTAATGCGTTCCATCTCAGCAAGTTTACGGCTTAAATAAAGCAGACCCAGATACATATTCGCAGGCAGTTCATACTCTTCGGCAGAAGCTTTTAGCTTAGGATCTGTATCAAGAAAATAGTGTGTCAGGTTGGAAGAAAGGACAGGCCAGGAGCGGACTGCATTCCAGTTGCACAGATAATGCATTAAATAATGATTCATAGGTACAGCAACCTCAGCGGGCATCTGGTTTCGGGAATCATTGTAGGCATTTTTTTCATAGAGAGAGCCAACAAAAGAAATATCACAGCTATAGCGTTTACGGTCTTTATCCGACAAAGACAAGGCATTGATACGGGTTGTATTTGCCGCCAGAGGCATATAATAAATATGCGGAATGCCGATCTGCTGCATTCTTTCATAAAGTGCATGGTCGAATAGAAAAATTCGATTGACAGAATGAAATACGGAAGAATGAAACAGCGTAGTCATAGGTGAATCGTAGATCCATGCAATATAGATTGTTTTATAATTTTCACACAGGTCAGATAAGAGTGGTATATAGTTATAGGAGATGACAAAATCATACTGACCCGTCTGCAGAGCCTGTTCTGCAGGCTGTAAAGGAAACGTATAATTCAGATCCATAATATGAAATGGAATTTCATCGAGAACAGTGACAGTATGTCCCATATGTTCGAGAGCAAATGGAATATCAAAAATAGAATTTTCACTTGCTGCAAATAAAAAAATCATAGTTCTTCTCCCAAAAGAATAGTAATTTATGTCAGAAATTGCTATAATAAATCATATTAAATGGTATCATGAAGAACCAATAAATTCAATAAGGAAGAAAAGCTTTGATCAGATTTGTGGGGCAGCAAGAGCAAAAAAATAAAATACTGGGTAGTTTTAACGATGAAGACTGGGTTGTAATGGAAGGAGAAAAAGAACTTTCAATTACGAAGTCTCTGCAGCAACAGAAGATCATGGGAAATAAGATCAGACTGTATCATCCATATCTGTGTGGGAAAGAAGAAAAGTTGTCGCTGTTACAGTTGTTACTGGATGAACGATATGCAGAAGGCTGTCTGTGTATTCCGGTAGAAGTAATAAAAGAATGCGGATATCTGAATGAGAGAATGCCCAGAAAAAAAATGTATGAGTTTTTGCTCCGCATTGCAGAAAAACATGAGATTATTGGCATGCCGGCGGAGTACAATGCAGATTTGGTGCCAGGGGAAGATAGTGGTGAGTTTGATAAAGCCGCATATAAGGCGGACTGTTATATTGTCGGAAAGTACAGCCAGCTTTTACAGCAAAATCAGTATTTTGAAGAAGTGGTTGGCAGATTGATACAACAGGCGGCACAAAGCCATGAGCCGGAAAAAATGTTAAGCTATCTGGAAGATATGCTCGGAAAAAGAGAACGGTATACATGGATCAAGTCCGGAACAGCTCCGGTGTTGATCTATTACGGAGTTACTTATTGTTATAATGTTATGAATGTGATGTTAGAGCAGCTTGCCATGGCACTGGAACAAAACGGTGTGCCAGTGATCCGCTATGATGAACAGAAAGAGGATGTGAAAGGTCTCATAAAATATGTAGGAAAGACCTTTCGTGCGGTGATTGGAATGCAGACATACTTGATGTCTGTCTACATGAAAGAACTTGGATACTTCCTTCATGATGAGATAAAAGGTCCAAAATATAATATAGTATTGGATCACCCATTCTGGCTGCGGCAGCAGCTTATGCATGTGCCGGATCAGTACTATGTACTGACACATGATGAGAATTATAAAAAATTTGTTGAAAAGTATTATCCTAAGGTAAGCGGATGTTATCTGTTCCCACCAGGTGGGATTGAGCAAAAAGAAGAAATAAATTTAAAGAAACGAAGATATGGAGTAGTTTTCATTGGTACTTATGGAGATTACAGGGAAAAATGCAGGCTTATTCACAGTTCAGACCGCAGAACACGTTTTGCGGCAAACCGGTTTCTGCTGAATATGAGAAAAAAACCATATCTTACTGCAGAAGAAGCACTGATGGAGACACTTTCTTATTATAGAATTACACTGACGGATGAACAGTTTCTACATATGCTGTATCAGCTTGGAAGTGTTGTACAGTGTGTGATGTATTATTATAGGGAGAAAACAGTACGGACACTGGTAACATCCGGGATTGCGGTAGATGTATGGGGAAGCAGTTGGGAAAAATGTGATCTTGTATCTGTAGATGGACTTGTGATACACAAGGATGCAGACTGGAAAGAAAACCTTAAAATATTAAGTGAGGCAAAAATATCTTTGAATGTGATGGCATGGCATAAGGGCGGATTTACAGAACGTATGGCGAACAGTATGCTGGCAGGGGCAGTACTGCTTACCGATGAGACTTCATACCAGAGAGGACAATTCCGGTCAGGTCAGGAATGCCAGATGTTTTCTTTGACAGAGCTGGACAAACTGCCGGAGCTGACCCGAAAAATCCTTCAGGATGATGAAGAGAGAACACGGATTGCAAAAAATGGCTATGCTTATGCAAAAAAAAATCATACATGGGAAAGCCGTGCGGAATACCTGCTTACATTGATTGATCAGGCAGACAGATGGGGGAGGAAGAATGACCAGAGTATTTACAATGACACATAAACATTTTGCAAAACCGGAAGATCCGGTATATGTTCCACTTCAGGTGGGAAGAGCCGCTCACGAAGATCTGGGATATCTGGGAGATGATACGGGTGATTCCATATCTGATCTGAATTGTTATTATGGTGAACTGACAGGGATTTACTGGGTGTGGAAGAATTATGAGGGACGCGAAAATATAGGGATTTGTCATTACAGACGTTTTTTTATCAATGAAAAAATGGAATTGCTGAAAGAGGCTGATTATGAAGAAATTCTGTCCAGGTATGATATCATCACATCAAAGGCAATGTATGCAGATGTGCCTTATCAGGAATATTATGCAAAAGCACACCATATAGAAGATCTGGAAGAGGAAGGACAGGTGATAAAGGAATTGTTTCCAGACGACTATCCAGTTTTTTGTGAGGTAATGCAGGGGAAAAAACATTACTTTGGCAATCTGATGGTGACATCGCGGAAATTATTTGATGAATATTGCAGTTGGCTGTTTGCGATATTTTTTGAACTGGAAAAGCGGATCGATGTAAGCAGTTATGATGAATATCATAAGAGGGTATTCGGCTTTTTGTCAGAACAATTACTTTTGGTCTGGATCACGGCACGAGGTTTGACTGTGTATGAATCACGGGTTGGAATTTCAGAGGAAAAGGCAGAGACAAAGGAATTTAAACTGGCGATCGGACAACTGATCAAAATGGGACAGGTCACACAGGCAAGGCAGATGTTTTACGAGATATTAAAAGTACGTCCGGATATTCAACTGGAACATTCTGATTTAAAACATGAGATACCGGATATTGAACAGATCCTTTATATCTGTGAACTGGAAGAGCAGAATGGAATACCAGGTATGATGGCATACTCGAAGGAACTTCCGGTGTTGACCGAACATTTAAAGAAACTAAGAACGCTTTTGGAACAGGAAGAATGGAAAAAAGAGGCGATGGATTACTTTACGGTAACTGATACATCGGATATTGCGGTGGAAGTGATTCTTAGAAATGATATGAACTTAAAAGAGGATTGGAAGAGAAAATTAGAAAAATGGAAAAAGAGGAAGTAAGTATTATTATACCGACTTATAATCGGGCGGATTCGTTAAAAAAATCTGTTGCCAGTGTTTTAGAACAGACGTATCCATGGTTTGAGCTGATCATTGTAGATGATGGCTCCACAGACAATACGAAAGAACTGGTGGAGTCTTTTGGAGATAACAGAATCCGGTATTATTATGCAGGATTGAACCAGGGGGCGGCTGCAGCAAGAAATTATGGGTTGGAAAAGGCACGATATGATTATATCGCATTCCAGGATTCCGATGATATCTGGCACCCGGATAAACTGGAAAAACAAATGCAGGTAATGCAGGCTGCAACAGGAGAGGTTGGAGTAGTTTATCATAAGATTTTGTATGATCTGGGAGAAAGACGATATGCGATACTGCCAGCGGAACAGCTTGCATTGGAAAAGAAGTCGGGGGAGATTTATGCACAGATGCTTTATGACAATCTGATCCCGTGTCCTTCGATTCTGGCAAAAAAAAGTGCAGTTATGGATGCGGGTATGTTTGATACAGAATTGAAAGCATTGGAAGATTATGATTTTGCATTAAAACTTACCCGGAAGTATAAAGCATGCTTTGTAGATGAGATTTTGCTGGATGCATCCTATTCTAAGGGAGGCGTATCTGGAAACCCGGTCAACTATCTTGTCGCGAGCTGTATGATCTTGACGAGGTATAAAAATGATTATTTGCAGACAAATACATTTAATCATCGGGTTGAGATTATTTTGAGGGATGCGGAAGCGATAGGAATGAAAGAAGAATTTGTAAAGTTAATGGAAAAAATGTTACAAACGAATGGATGAGGAATTACAAAATGACAGAGAAACTGCAGGAACTGATCAATAATGGCAGTTATATGGAAGCAAGAAATCTCGCAAATAAGATGTATGAAGAGGGCGAACAGTCAGAAACTTTCTGGATTTTAAATGCAGAGATATATCGTGTAGAAGGGCAAAGAGAAGCGGGGTATGCCTGTATTACAAGGGGACTGCAAAAAAATCCATATAACTACGAACTATATTATATGCTTGGTGAATATTATAAATCCGTTAATATGGATCAGGCATATCTGTGCATGGAACAGGCGGAATATTATTGCCACCAGTCAGAAGATGTAGAAGTCATCCATGCAGCAAAAGAGGAAATGGTGCAAAGTGGAAGGTGTCAGGTACATCCTGTGTCGATCGTAATATTATCGTATAACAGCAAAGACATTATGAAGGGATGTGTTGAGAGTATCCGTAAGACCTGCCCCCTGGAAAGTTATGAACTGGTGGTCGTAGACAATGCATCGACAGATGGGATCACTGACTGGCTCAGGGGACAGGAAGATATTGTACTGCAGTGCAATACAGAAAACATGGGTTTTGCTGGTGGATGTAATCAGGGAATTGAGTTGTCTGCAGCCGCAAATGATATCATGCTGTTAAATAACGATACGGTCGTGCCGCCAAATGCGATTTTCTGGCTTCGTATGGGGCTGTATGAAAGAGCACAGGTCGGCGCGGTAGGACCACTTACGAATTATGCCGGAAACGACCAGCAGATTGTGGGAGAATTTCATACCAGAGAAGAATATTTAGATCTTGCCACACAAATTTGCATGCCGGCGCCGAATGCATATGAAAATAAGGTCTGGCTGGTAGGTTTTGCAATGCTCATAAAAAGAGCAGCAGTCGACAAGGTCGGTATGCTGGATACCCAATATACATGGGGTAATTTTGAGGATAAAGATTATGGAATGATGCTGACGCAGGCAGGATATGAACTGCTATTGTGCTATAACAGTTTTATTTATCATTATGGAAGCCTTAATATGGCAAAGGATAAACAAAAATACCTTAACTATATAAAGGAAAATGGAGAAAAATTAAAAGAGAAATGGGGATTTGACTCAGCCAGATATAATCTGGCAGATCAGACAGTGCTGGCACAGATTACAGAGAATAAAAAACAGCCCATATGTGTACTGCAGGTTGGGTGCGGGTGGGGAGCAACTCTTGCACGCATGAAATATCAGTATCCCAATGCAAGGGTATATGGTATCGAAGAAGCGGGGTTAGTGGCTCGGTTTGGACATTATCTGGCAGAAATCACTGCCGGTGATGTGGCAGAAATGCAACTTCCGTATCAAGAAGAATATTTTGATTATATTGTTATTGGAGAGGAAATTTGTACAAGAAGTGATGTTGGGGCGATATGCCAGAAATTAAAAAAATATTTGAAGAAATCTGGAAAAATGATAGGTGCAGAGAAAGACAAAGAGGAAAAAGAAACAAGGAGTTTTATGACTTCATCAGAAGAGTACCGTGAAAAAATATTAAATTATCGTGAAAAAAGTTATGAATACTTAAAGAAGATAGATGAATGTTTAAAAAACCGGACAGCAGCTTCTATTACAGAGTTTTTACATATATTTCAGGAAAAGGAGTTGTTGGAACATTGTCTTTCCTGCATACCGGAACTTTCCTATGCGCATATTTTTTCTGTGATCACAGTGAAGGAAATCCAAAAAAGAAAAGAAATCAGTTATTTGTTAAATGGAAATTCTGTCAGGGAACTGACGGAAGTATTGAAACGTGTTGAATTCCGTATCTGGGAGTTGGAATTTGAGCGGACACCGGAAGCTGAGAACCATTTATATGAGACAATGCAGCAATATTTTATTACACCGGAAGCTATGTCCTGTATCATTGTTGTGTCTGCTATGGATAAATGTGATATATACCTGACGGTAAGCTGCATCTATTTAGAGCATCAGGGCACGGAAGCGGCAATTGATCTGTTAGTGTACGCACTGGAATGGTATCCGGAGGATGAAAGAATCTTACAGGTACTGGTGTCACTTTATAAGAAAACCGGGAAACAGGAATTAGCAGAAAGTTATGAGGAAAAGTTAAAATGCGTGCAGCAGTGAGTATTGTCATTCCTGTTTACAATGCACAGGAATATCTGCAGCAGTGTCTGGGGAATGTTGTAAACCAGACATTACAGGATATAGAGATTATTCTGGTCAATGATGCATCGACAGATCAGAGTCTGTCAATTATGAAAGAATGTCAGAGACAGTATCCTGATAAAGTAAAGATCATTGATTCAAAGGTAAATTCAGGTGCGGGCGGAGCAAGAAATCTGGCAATTGAAGCGGCAGAAGGTGAATATATTGGATTTGTGGACAGTGATGATCTGATTGAAGCCACTATGTATGAAAAACTTTATGCCAAGGCAAAAGAAGTGGATTATGATGTAGTGGATTCCGGATATTATAAACAGGCAGAGGATCTTGCCATACTGCATGTGTCCGATGAATTATGTGGAGTGTTAGACAGTGCTAAAAGAAAAGAACTGATAGTGGGCGGTGGTTATATTGTCAGTAAAATATTTAAGAGAGAGTTATTTGCCGATCAGAATCTGCGGTTTCGGGAAAATGTAATTTTAGAAGATGCTGATTTTCTTGCTTATCTGTATAGTACAATATATAATATCGGAAATGTAAAAGAGATATTATATTATTACCGGAATAACCGGAAGTCTTCTTCTAATGTGAAAAGTACTAAGAATTATTATGACAATATTTATTATGCTATGACAGCTATTTACGAAAAGACTTTAAAATTGCCTGACTATAAAGAAGTTCAGGAAGCGATAGAATATGAACTGATACAATTGTATTCTTACGGAGTAAATATATGTCTGAAAGACTATTTAGGACACGGGGAGATGCAATGTGAGCAAAAACTCTGTAAATTAGCGCAGCTACGGAAAAAAGTTATAAAAGGAGACTATGAAAATTCATATGTCGCTGCCAAGGTCGGACAGTTGGATATTGCCATCATGCAGTTAAATGACAGGAGCCCAAAGGATCTGTTGGTATGGGCAAAACAGCAGGCAGGAGGGAAAAGTGAACGATAAAAAAATATGTTTTATCATGTGCGTCAATGATAAATTATACGAAGAAGAATGTATCCGTTATATACAAAAACTGAATGTTCCGGAAGGCTATGAGGTGGAACAGTTGTCGATATGGGATGCACCATCCATGGCAGCAGGATACAATGAGGGAATGCGTCAGTCCGATGCAAAATATAAAGTCTATCTGCACCAGGATGTATTTGTGGTTTACCAGAATTTTATTTATGAATTTTTAAAAATATTTTCTCAGGATTCGAAGATCGGGATGGTCGGAATGGTTGGTTCACCGGTACTTCCGATGGAAGGGGTCATGTGGGCAGGTGCAAGAATTGGTGCCCTGTTTACAAGTAATGTAAAAGAAGCAGGTCCGGCATTGATCGGAGAAGTCCGGTCACCATACGAACAGGTGGAGGCAGTGGATGGTCTTTTGATAGCGACACAGGAGGACTTGCCGTGGCGCGGGGATATTTTTACTGGTTGGGATTTTTATGACATATCCCAATCTATGGAATACAGAAAAGCGGGTTACAAAGTGGTAGTTCCGCAGATGGAATATCCATGGTGTCTGCATGATGACGGATTTGTAAATCTCGAAACATATTTTAAATGGCGTGATGTATTTTTAAAAGAATATGGAGATATGCTTCATGAAACAGATAAATAAAATCGTGATTCTGTCAGATGAAAATACGACCCTGATTGGAAGACAATTTGGGAAACTGGCAAAGAAGTTATTACAGCAAAGAAAAATAGAGGTGTATGATCTGACATTAAATATCACAGAAAATATAGCGGATGCGGTGTATCAGTTTGACCGTATTGGACTGGAAATAAACCCGGATCTTCTGATCGTAACAGATTTTGCGTGTATTGGCATGCAGAGCCCGGAGGAAGAACCCTTATATAATGACATGACGATACCTGTGATTCATGTTCTGTTCCGCAGACCGTGGGAATATCATACGTTTATGATTTGGAGGTGTAATTTTATAGATCGGTTTTACATATTGGTACCGGAAGATGTGTCTCATGTCAGAAAGTATTATCATAAGATTCTTAATGTAAAAAGCCTGAAAGAGGATCTTTTTGGATCAGATGTAAGGGACATATGGAGTATGGAACATGATGAGAAGATACTAGAGCAGATATATATCACATTGCCGGACTATGTAAAGGTGCTTGGAGAGAGATGGAAAGCAATCATGGATCAGAAAAAAACATCTGGAGAGGAAGACACACTTCAAAGATGTCTGACGGAAATTGGATTTGTCTGCAGTGATGAGGAATATCTGGATATTTTGTTCATGATGCAGAGCGTATTCCTGCTGTATCACAAAATTCAGCACCCAGTGGATCAGAAGAAAGTAGTATTACAGGAAGCGGTCATGGAGACGATGCTGGATGAGTTTTTAAATACAGAGTTTCAGGTCTCATTGCTTTAATGCAAAAGACCTGAAAGTTTAAAGATTTTTGTGAGCTGTCCTTCAAATGAAAATCGTTCCTTTACAGCATCATGACCGTTTCGGGCAAGCTGACCGGCAATGTCAGGATGGGAGAGGTAAAAGGAGATCTTATCGTTTAATTCTTCTGCGGTATGGTAAGTGTCTAACTCGGTTCCGACTTTGAAAAATTCCGAAAGTTCATCCTGTGCATTACTGAGAAGAAATCCGCCGGCACCTAAGATATCCAGAACACGAAGTGACAACCCGGTCTGGATCGGCGGAATGGTCAGGTTCAGATTGATCGTGGCATAACGGAAAACATAAGGCATCTGGCTATAATAAGATGCCCGCCATTTATAAATGGACTTTGGAACAGGATTGTCAATAGAACCGCTGTAAAGGGTAAGTGGAAAGTGTTCTGCAAGTTCATTTAAAATTTTCCGGCGCTGTCGTCCAGCAATGATTGATGAACAGGTGGCGATCAAGGGAATCCGGTAAATCTGAACACCAGAGGGGGTGCGTGAACTGATAGCTTCAATATATTCCGGTGTGATATCATCCCATAATGTGTGGTGTACATAACGTTCAGTCTGTTTCTCAATATAGTCCATCAGATATTCAAGGTCCTTTGGAGCTAACTGTGAGGCGAACCATGGGCGTTCTGTCATATATGTTCCATACATAGAACCAAGAAAGCAGACGGAAGAACGATAGGATTCCGCCTGTTCTGCGGAGGCACAAAGCTGATCGAGCCTGTGGCAGTTCACAGCCAGAGGCATATGAAATATGTTGGAATAGCCACATTGTTTATAATCTTCACAGGAACGGCGGTCAAAGTGAAAAATATAGGTGGTCGGATAATAGAAAATGTCAGTTCTTGAGAACTCCCAGCAGGCATCATAACACCATGCAAGGTAAGGGATTCCCATATCTTGGCAGACATCTGCAATGACGGGGGCAACATTGACGCTTAAAACAGCATCGTAGGTATCTTCGGACAGAAAATGCCGCAGATGGGAGGCGTAAAAATCGTCGCGATTCGGATCATTGAATACATAGGAAACACAACGGAAATCAATACCCATATGCGTCAGAGCATCTTCGATATCTCTCTGCATAAAAAGGTTACGTTCACAAAAAAGTAATTTCATATAGGATACCTCATGTTTTATAAGAATGAAAATATTTGTTCAAGCTGATGTTCATATGAAAAATCACTGGCGACACGGGCATGGCCGTTTGCAGACTCCTTTATCATTTATAAACAGTAATAGTATTATATATCGGGTTTCAGAGGAAAGGAAGAGGAAAATCAAATGAATATCATGATCGTTACAAATTCGGCATATTTAAAATCAACCTATATTATGTTGTATTCTTTATTTTTGCAGCACCATCAGGAGAAAATGAATATTTATCTTCCGTATGAAGATATCAGCGAAAATGAACTTGCGGAACTGACAGCATTTGTAGAAAGTTATGCAGGGAAAAAAATATATCCACTGTACGTTGGAGAAGAGTTCAAAACGAAAGTACATTCGAGAAATGGAATCAATGTTGAAACTTATTATCGTATATTGGGGATTAATTTGTTACCGGAATCAGTGGAGAGAACTTTATATCTGGATGTGGATATGGTGATTCGTGGTTCTTTAAATGCATTATATGAAACAAAACTTGGCAATGCAGCGTTTGCGGTATGTGAAGATATTTACGGGATCATCAATGGATTTCATGCAGCAAATAAAAGACGGCTTCTGATTCCGGAAGAGTATTCTTATTTTAATGCAGGGGTAATGCTATACAATGTGAAATTTTTGAGAGATACAGGTGCAGTGGAGAAGATATTGGATAATATTTATCAGAATTATGAAAGATATGAGTACAATGACCAGGATGTCATGAACGAGATGTATTATGATAATCTCGTTTATGTGGGCTGGGATGAATATAATTGCCCACCGGTATGGTGCTACTTAAATAAAGAAAAAATAGAACAGGGAGTGCTGGAGTTTGCGGATTACAATGAAATGCGTGAACTGGCAAAGAATCCGGAACGGATGCTGCAAAAATATCAGAATGTGACAAGACAGATCTATGAGAATGCGAAAATTATCCATTATCTTGGCAATACGAAGCCATGGAGTACAACGAGAGAACAGAGCAGGCTGTATGAGATGTTTGATGAGGCATATGAAACAATGGTTTATGAAATGAGGGAAAAAGGTTATACATATTAGAAATATGCCGATATAATATTTAGGAGTATTATATGTGCATGGAGGCATCATAGTGGAAATAAAGGAAAACTGCTACGTTGTCATTGAGATTATGTGGCAGTTTTTTGTGTGGAAATTTTGAAAAAATAGGTTTATTTTGAGGAGATAATAAAAATATGGATAAACAGCCGTTAGTGAGCGTGATAATGCCATGTTATAATCATGAAAAATATGTTGCACAGACAATTGAGAGTGTATTAAACCAGACCTATAAGAATATTGAATTTATAGTTGTGGACAATGGATCAACAGATGGTTCCTTTCATGTGATTCAACAATATCGTGATAGAATAGATAAAATATATCAGCTGAAAGAAAATGATCTAGTACGCGCTGGAGAAATTTTGAATAATTCCTGTAGTGGAGATTATATTGCATTTATGACATCGGATGATTGGTGGGACGCGGAAAAACTGGAAAAACAGATGAATGTATTTCAATCTATGCCAACAGTAAAGTGTTGCTTTACATTGGCAAATGAAGCGGATGAGCATCTGGATAATATTAAGAGCAAATCTATATTTAATCAAGAAAACAGGAATCGTTTTAAATGGCTTCGAAAATTACTGGAAGAGGGGAATTGTTTGGCTTATCCTTCGGCAGTAGTTGAAAGAAATGTTTATTTTGAAAGCCGCAGAGAATTGAAAGGCTTTTACCAGCTGTCGGATTGGTATTTGTGGCTGCTGATTTTACAAAAACATGATATATATATTGTGCAGGAGTCGCTGGTATGCTTTCGATGGCATCAGAGCGGGGCAAATCACAATATGAGTGCTACTGGCGCTGAAGCGTCAGTTCGCCTTTGCAATGAAATTGCAGATGCTGTGGATAATATGATAGAAACGATGGATGCAGATACCTTTAAAAACACCTTTGAAGATTTGCTTATTCACAAAGACTGCAGTGATGAGGAAGAACTGCAATGTGAAAAACTATTTGTAATGATGAAGCTGGCAGAGTCTAATGTATGTGGTGAGTCGGGTATTATACATTATTTTTATGAACAGAGCAGAAATTTAAAATTTTTTTATACATTGAAAGAAAAATACGGATATTCCTATTTGGATTTTCAAAATTATAGTGGAGCACATGGCATCGGAAAGCTGATAACACAGGTAAGGGCGTTATGTGCATATGAGCAGAAACTAATAGCCCATATGAAAATTGCAGAAGAGGTATTATGCAGTAATGGCAATATAGATGAGAGAAAGAGACTATTAAGGAAAAGGAATTTTGAAACAGCTTCTCCCAATATTGAGATGATACAGCCGATGATAACAATGTTAGCTGATATAGAAAGAAAGTGTCAGGATCGGACAACAGCATTATATATGCTGCAGAAATTACATGAATGTTTATCCAGTGTCTGGGATAATGTTCTGATCTGGGATGTTGACTTTGAAAGTAATGAATGGAATGAGTACTGTGAAGCACTTTTTAATCCCAATATAGAAGATGACGTAAATTATAAAAAGATGATCGGATTTATAGAAAAGGTAAAACTGGCATTACAGGATTGTGTGGAGATTAATGGTGATTTGAAGTAAAAAGGTGTTTGCAGCTATACTGAAATTTAGGAGGTTCATGAAATATAATATGGCAGAATGGCACAGAAGTTTTTTTAGTGTTTGCAATCAGTGCAAAAAAAAGGGAGTAGTACTGTATGGAGCTGGTGTATGGGGGAATATTGCATATAATTTATTTAAAAAATATGATATTACGCCACTTTGTTACGCAGATGATGATGTGCGAAAGCAGGGAAATGTGAAAAATGATATTCCGGTATTGGCATTACGGGATGCCAAAAACAAATATCTGGAAGCAGTTTTTATAATCTGCACAGAGGATTATATGACTGCTGAAAGTGTGGAACAGAAAACCAGGGATGGAATGATTGACAATTTGAAAAAAGAAAATGCATATTCAGTCGAAAGCGAGATAAGATTAAAGCATTATGTTTTTTTGCTGGATATTAAGCGTTCGTGTAAAGATATTGTGCTGAATAAGGAAAATAAACAGGATTCGTTTCTTTGGCAGGATTTTAGAAAAATTATTTTGTTTAATAATATGTCGAATTCCGGCAGTTATTATATGGAACAGCTGTTAGATGGACATACAGATATTTTATTTCTGCCTTACAGTGGTTCTTTTAAAATGGTATATGATAAAAGGCTGGCTTCCCTGCAAAATGAGGAACTAATTGTCGAAATAATGGCGCAGATGCTGGGGTATTTCCATTCAAGATATGAATCATTTGATTGTGTAGGTCAGCATAGATATCAGAAATTTATATTAGATGAATATGGAAACTGCATGAATGATATTTTGATTGACCCGGAAGAATATATGGTGTGTTTATTACAACAATTTGGAGGAGAAATCAAATTAAAATCATATGGTCATCTTATAAAAATATTATTTGCTGCATATAATAATGCATTACATCGAAAAAAAGAAGAAAAGGATTATTGGATATTTTATCACATGCATATGCCGAATGCAGACGCGCAGAAGCTGATGGGTGACTTTGAAAAAGATGAGTTTGACCGTATGGAAAGTCTTATGATAATCAGGGAACCTGTGCAGCATTTATATTCGTGGATAAGAAGATTTGTAAAAATAGAAAAGAACGTTAGAGCAGTTCGTAAGCCAATGCTTGAGGCTATATTAAAAAGCGAACTAGGTGATATGTTGGAAATAAAAAATATAGAGAGTACATATGCAATTTGTTTTGAAGATCTGAAATATCGGACTGCTGATACTATGAAGAGCTTGTGTAAGTGGCTGGATATTCCGTATCAGGATCAGCTTTTGGAAACAACAATACAGGGAAAACAGGTATATTTTCCGGCAAATACTGCAGAGGGTATAAAATACATAACTGGAAATGACACATCTACAGTCAGACTGACATGCTTTAGAGAAGTTTTATCGTTATGGGATGAAACAAGATTAAATATTATATATGGAGAATTTAAAAAAGCGTATGGTTATGTCACAAGCTGTCCATCTTATAACGAGTTTGAAGAAGTGGACAGGATTATTTTTAAGGAAAGATTTTCATTTTGTGACTGCATTGAGGAATTAATTAAGAAGCAGAGTCCGGAAGAACTTTATGATGTAGATATGTTTGTAAAAACTATTTATAAAGAATATTTGAAACTGCATCAGGGCAGGAATACATGTTATTGTAAAGCAATAAAGCCGATATGACAATTAGATAATGATTAGAAGATCAAAATCTAAGGCAGGTAAGGGAAGATAGATGTTACAATTAGGAACAAAAGCAGAAACTTTAAAAAAATTGTATAACAAGTTAGGTAAAGCGAAGGTACTCGAATCTTATTCGTTTACGGTTGCCGAGTGGGAGAAAGAGCCATCTGACATCTGGGACAAAGTGAGGGAAGCTATACAGGATGACCGATTGATCGTACGAAGCAGTGCGTTAAACGAAGATACGAATGAAAGCTCACAGGCGGGAAAGTTTGAGTCAGTTGGAGATGTATGTGGAGAAAAAGCTTTTTTTGAAGCAGTACATACGGTAGTTTCATCTTTTGATGATACGAATCCGGATAATCAGATATTAGTTCAACCAATGTTACAGAGCGTTAAAATATGTGGTGTTGCATTTACGATGGATCCGAGTACAATGGGAAATTATTATGTGATTAATTATGATACCACTGGCTCCACATCAGCAATTACATCAGGAACAGGAACGGAAAATAAATTATTATATGTTTTTAAAGGAACAAATCGCAGCAAGAGAAAATTACCGGAATATATAGAAAATCTGGTATTTACGCTTGGGGAACTGGAAAAATTATTTGAGAGAAAGAATCTGGATGTTGAATTTGCAGTCACAGAGAAAGAAGAATTATATATCTTTCAGGTAAGACCGCTTTGTTTGAAGGGTACTTTTATTGATGAAAAAGTACAGGAAAAAGCATTATGCCGGGTTGAAGAAAAAATCATAGAAGAACAGGGGAAAAAACCGTTTTTATGTGGGGAAAATGTTGTGTACAGTGTCATGACAGACTGGAATCCGGCAGAAATGATTGGAGTGAGACCGAAACAGCTGGCTATGTCGTTATATCGGGAAATAATAACAGATTGTATCTGGGCATATCAGAGAGATAATTATGGGTATCGCAATCTGCGAAGCTTTCCGTTAATGGTAGATTTTGGCGGATTGCCATACATTGATGTCCGGGTAAGTTTTAATTCATTTGTACCTGCAGAACTCGATGAAAAAATAAGTGATAAGCTTGTAAATTATTACATTAAACGATTGGCAGAAGATCCGTCAAAGCATGACAAGGTTGAGTTTGATATTGTTTTTTCCTGTTATACGTTAGATTTACCAGAGCGGATTTTGGTATTAAAGAAGTATGGATTTACAGAGGATGAAATCTGTGCAATAACAGAATCACTCCGGAATCTTACGAATCGGATCATTGATCATGAAACGGGACTCTGGCGTAAAGACTATCAGAAAATTGAAATTTTGGAAAATCGATATGAAGAGATTATTAACAGCAGTATGGGTATACTTGAAAAGATATACTGGCTGTTAGAAGATTGTAAAAGGTATGGAACACTGCCTTTTGCAGGTTTGGCAAGGGCAGCTTTTATTGCGGTGCAGATGTTAAAATCTATGGTAAAATGCGAAATTTTATCAGAACAGGATTATCAGTTGTTTATGAACGGTGTAAGTACAGTCAGTTCTAATTTGAATGAAGATTTTAGAGAATTATCAAAACAGGGATTTTTGAAAAAGTACGGACATTTAAGACCGGGTACCTATGATATTACATCCATGAGATATGATGAAGCACCGGAACTGTATTTTGATTGGGATCAAAACCAGAATAATGATAAATGTGATAATGAAGGAGAATTCCGTTTATCCCTTCATCAGATGCATAAGTTAGAAGAAATGTTAACGGAAAATAAACTCAATAATAATATACTGGGTCTGATGGACTTTATAAAAAAAGTAATCGAGGGCAGGGAGTATGGAAAGTTTATTTTCACTAGAAATCTGAGTAAAGTGCTGCAGTTAATTGGAGAGTTGGGAAATACATATCATTTTTCGAGAGAGGATTGTGCTTATATCAATATTCAGACAATTAGAGAATTATATATGTCTGCAAAAGATATTGAAAGAAGTATCAGGCATTCGATTGAACGCGGAAAAGAAGAGTACGCAGTGACTAAGACACTTACGTTACCGCCGGTTATTTTACAGTCAGATGATGTATGGAAATTCTATTATCCAGATACAGAGGCAAATTTCATTACACTTGGCTGTGTTAGAGGCGACAGTGTTGTTTTGGAAAATGGAGTCACGAATGTAGAAATTGCAGATAAAATACTGTTGATTCCGAGTGCGGATCCGGGATATGACTGGATTTTCTCTCATGGAATACGCGGACTCGTTACAAAATATGGAGGTGCGAATTCACATATGGCAATTCGTGCGGGCGAGTTGGGAATTCCGGCAGTGATCGGTGTTGGAGAACAGAAATTTGATGAATTAAAGAATGCGTTGAAACTTGAAATAGATGCAGGAAGTAAAAAAATTAATATATTGAGAAAGAAGAGGTAAAAAAATGAAATTTGGAGATTTTTCAGATTTGGCAAAATTTTATGTGGATCGGCCTGGATATTCATTAGATGTTCTGAATTGCATACAGGCGCATATTATGCAACAAAATGGAGTTAAAGAATTAACAATTGCTGATGTGGGGGCAGGAACAGGAAAACTTACAGAAAATTTAGTTAGCCTTAAATGCCCGGTTCATGGATATGCTGTGGAGCCTAATGATGCAATGCGTGAAGAAGGAATCAAACTGTTCGAAAATTCTAAGTTAATAACGTGGAGAGCTGGAAGTGCAGAAGATACAGGATTAGAAGATTCATCAGTAGATTGGGTGTTAATGGGGTCGTCATTTCATTGGACTGATGCACCTAAAGCAATGAAGGAATTTTATAGAATATTAAAACCAGGCGGATTTTTCACTGCAATTTGGAATCCTAGAAATATTGAAAGTAGTCCACTTCATATGGAGATAGAGCAAATTATATATGATGAGATAAAAACAAAAAAAAGAGTCTCATCTGGAAATAAATTAACATCGGAAGAAATGGCTGAGAAGATGATGGGAACAGGATTATTTGACCATATGCTTTTCATTGAGGGAAATCATAATGAGACAATGACGATAGAACGGTATATGAATATCTGGAAATCGGTAAATGATATTCAAGTTCAGGCAGGTGAAGAAGGATTTAAGAGAATTTTGGATAAGATTGCAGAGAGATTAAAGGAATATAAAGAAATTCAAGTACCATATCGTTCAAGATCATGGACAGTACGTTCTAACAAGGAGTGAAAAAGGAGCGTTTTATGAAAACTGTTTTGTATACACAAAGAGTCGAAGTGGTTAAAAGCTATGGTGAGCGAAGGGATTGTGCGGATCAGAATATAGCAAGATTTCTTAGCACATGTGGTTTTTTGCCACTTCCGGTTCCAAATATAAAGGAACTGGCAGAAAAAATGATGATGGAATTAAAACCGGCGGGAATTGTGTTTACCGGTGGAAACAGTCTTGTCAAATATGGCGGGGATGCACCAGAGAGAGATGAGACAGAATATGCCATGCTAAAACTTGCATTAGAATATGACATTCCGGTATATGGGTTTTGCCGGGGGATGCAGACGATTCTTGATTTTTATGGTTGTGAGCTGAGCACTGTTACAGGTCATGTTGCAGTACGTCATGATATAGATGGAATGCTGGGAAAACGCAATGTTAATAGTTACCATAATCAGGCATGTCTGCATGCAAAGGATCCGGTGGAGGTGTTGGCAGGAACAGAGGACGGAGTGATTGAAGCAATCAAAATAAAGAGTCAAAAGATTGCAGCAACAATGTGGCATCCGGAAAGAGAGCAGCACTTTAAGAAAGAAGATATAGAACTGGTACAGAAATTATTTGGAAAGGACTAAGGAAAAATGAAAGTTATTATTTTAGCAGCAGGACAGGGGACAAGATTACGTCCGTTAACAGATCATTGTCCAAAATGTATGGTAGAGGTAAATGGAAAGAGTATCATAGAAAGACAGCTTGATACGATGCATTCCTGTGGAATTGAGGATAAGGATATCACGATTGTTGCAGGATACAGAAATGATGTGTTAAAGGAAAAATTTAAAGATACCGAAGTTAAATTTATTGTAAATAAGGAATATGAGACAACAAATATGGTATGTTCATTAATGTGTGCCAGAAATCTGATGGAGACAGAAGATGATATTTTAATTTCATATGGTGATATCATTTATAATAAAGAGGTACTTGAAAAAATATTAAAGACAGAAGAAGATATGTCAGTTGTTGTTGATGATGGATGGTATGAATACTGGTCTGCAAGATGTGAAAATCCGTTAGATGATGCAGAAACGTTAATGTTTGATAGAAATGACTATTTGACAGAAATCGGACAGAAAACATCAGATCTGAATAAAGTACAGTCACAGTATATCGGTCTGATGCGTTTCAAAGGTGCAGGATTACAGGCAGTATTGGATTTGAGCGCAGAAGCGGAAAGACGCTCGGAAAGTGGACAGGCTCTTTGGAGAACAGAAAGAACATATGCTAAAATGTATATGACAGATCTGCTGCAGGGATTGATTGATGAAAACTATAAATTAAAAGCGGTTCATATTCAGCGTGGATGGTTTGAAATTGATGATTGCGATGATTTAAAAGTTGTGGAAAGCCAGTTGAAGTAAAGAGGTTAAAATGGGAAACGTATATTGGATCACAGGATTGTCTGGTGCAGGAAAGACAACCATAGGGAAAATTTTTTATGGCAAATTGAAAGAAATATATTCGAATACGGTATTTTTAGATGGTGATACGCTTCGGGAAGTATTTGGAAATGATTTAGGGTATTCAGATACAGATCGTCGTAAATGTGCCATGCGTTATTCAAGACTGTGTGATCTATTACAGAAGCAAGGGATTCATGTGGTCTGTTGTACGATTTCCATGTTTGACAGCGTTCGACAATGGAATCGGGAAAATATAGCAAATTATCATGAAATTTATGTGGAAGTATCAGATGAAACACTGCAAAAACGTGACCAGAAGGGGTTATATAGCAGGTATCAGAGTGGAGATGAAACAGAACTCGCAGGATTTCAAGTTGGGATAGAAACGCCAAAGAATCCGGATTTGGTACTATGGAATGATGGAGAAAAAACGCCGGAAGAACAAGCTGAAATAATGATGCAGACTTGGAAAATTAATAATTGATGCTGTAAAGGACACGGAGATTGAGGGAATATGAAAACAATTATTTTGGCGGGAGGACTCCCGAGCACATTGATAGAAGAGGATGAAAAACTTCCGAAGCCTATGGCAGAGATTGGTGGACGACCAATGTTATGGCATATTATGAAACAGTACTCTTATTACGGATGCAATGATTTTATAATCTGTACTGGATATAAAGGAGAGGTAATCAAAGATTATTTTATGAATTTTTATATTTATCAGTCAGATATTACGGTGGATTTGCAGTCAAATGAAGTACAAGTGCATAGAAAGCAGACGGAAGACTGGGAAGTTTCAATTATTGATACAGGACGTGATGCATCTGTGCTGGAACGATTGTTACAGGCAAGTGAATATACGGAGGGAGAGCAGGTATTTGTATCTTATGGAGACTGTTTATCAAATATTGATATTAATAAATTGTTGACATACCATAGAGAGGGGGGAGCATTGGCAACATTTGCGGTAGCACATCCGACAGGACGGAATGAAGTACTGTCAATTGATTTAGAAGGAAATTATCAGCAAATTAGACAATTTAAAACACAGGATGCCTGGGTAAATGCATGCAGCATGGTGTTAGAGCCAGAGGCTTTTGAGAAACTCAGGGCAGGTATGAAAAAATCAAAAGCAATTTCAGTGATAGATTGTCTGGCCGGTGAAATAACGGTTCAGACTTATCAGCATGACGGGTTCTGGTCTCCGGTAGAAACGATTCGTGACAAGACCTGGATGGAGACATTGTGGGCATCCGGAAATGCACCTTGGAAAGTATGGGAAGATTAAGAACCATGGAGGATACGAGATGGAATATTTTGATTTCTATCGGGGAAAGACAGTGCTTGTTACCGGACACACAGGATTTAAAGGAAGCTGGTTAAGTGTAATGTTACAGATGGCAGGTGCCAATGTAGTGGGATATGCTTTAAAACCAGAAGCAGATGCCAGTTTATTTAAGTTGTCTGGTGTAGAAGACCAGATGCATTCTATAGAAGGGGATATACGGGATCTGAAACATTTGAAAGCTGTTTTTGATGAGTTCCATCCGGAAATCGTATTTCATCTGGCTGCGCAGCCGATCGTACGTGAGAGCTATAATACACCGGTTTATACATATGAAACAAATGTGATGGGAACAGTGAATCTTCTGGAATGTGTAAGAACTACTTCAGGAGTAAAGTCTGTATTGAATGTTACGACAGACAAAGTGTATGAGAACAAAGAATGGAACTGGGGATACAGAGAGACAGATGTGCTGGATGGATATGATCCATATTCAAACAGTAAATCTTGTTCAGAATTGGTTACACACAGTTATAAGAAGTCTTTTTTTGATAAACAGCAGATTGCAGTATCAACAGCGAGAGCTGGAAATGTGATTGGTGGAGGGGATTTTGCCAGGGATCGTATCATTCCGGACTGTGTACGTGCTGCGATGGCAGGAGAAGAGATTATAATTCGAAACCCATATTCTATACGCCCGTTTCAGCATGTATTAGAACCATTAAATGCATATTTGATGATTGCGAAACTTCAGGCAGAGGATGCAGAAAGACAGGGATATTATAATGTAGGACCGGAAGAGAGTGATTGTATATCCGTTGGGGAGTTGACAGATATTTTCTGTGATATATGGCAGAATGAAATATCATGGAAAAACGTATGTGACAGAGGACCGCATGAAGCGTCATTCCTGAAGTTAGATTGTTCTTTAATAAAAAATAAATTAGGCTGGAAACCGCACTGGAATATCAGAAAAGCCGTTGAAAAAACGATTGAATGGACCAAGGTTTATGAGCAGAATGGGGATGTCAGAATGTGCATGGAGAAACAGATCAAAGAATTTATGACGAAAGAGTAGATTGCATATGAAAGTTGTCATTTTAGCAGGTGGTAAAGGAACCAGAATTAGTGAAGAGTCCAGGCTGCGTCCGAAACCGATGGTAGAAATCGGAGGAAAGCCGATTCTGTGGCATATCATGAGACAGTATGCTGCATATGGATTTTATGAATTTATTATATGTTGTGGTTATAAAGGGCATATGATAAAAGAGTATTTTGTCAATTATTACCAGAATAACAGTCAGCTTGAGATTTCTTTGAAAAATCAGTGTGTGCAGGTATTAAGGGGAAACAGTGAGCCATGGAAGGTTACAATGGTAGACACAGGACTCGAAACATTGACAGCAGGCCGGATATTAAAGATCCGTAATTATATTGGAGACGAACCATTCTTTCTGACATATGGAGATGGTGTTTCAGATGTAGATATTAATAAGCTGTTGGCATTTCATAAACAACAAGGAAAGACTGTCACGATTTCAACGACACAGCCGGAGGGACGTTTTGGTGCACTGAGGCTGGATGAAACGGGACAGGAAGTTTTAGGGTTTAAGGAGAAGGCAAGAACCGATCAGGCATGGGTAAATATTGGATTTATGGTAATGGAGTCTTCGGTGTTTTCTTATTTGGGAGATGGAAATACAATGCTTGAGGCAGCACCGTTTGAACAGCTGGCTGCAGATGGTCAGATGGCAGCATATAAGCATATGGGGTTTTGGTCTCCAATGGATAATATACATGACAGAGAGTATCTGGAAAAGCTGTGGAATAGCGGAAATGCGCCATGGAAAGTTTGAGAATACGGAGGAGATAGGATGTTTGAACATAAAACAGAAGAGGAAGCACGCAAAGAAATTTTATCTATGGTAGAAGGATATTATGAAGCGTTTCATAAGAATAAAAAAGAATTTAAGGCGGGGGACAGAATTTCTTATGCTTCACGCGTATACGATCAGAACGAGATGTGTAATCTGGTAGACAGTGCGTTAGAGTTCTGGCTTACCTCCGGTCATTATACGGATCAGTTTGAGAGAGAACTGGCAGAGTATATTGGAGTAAAGTTTTGTTCACTGGTCAATTCGGGGTCATCTGCGAATTTATTGGCATTTATGGCATTGACATCGCCCCTGCTTGGGGAGCGCAGGGTAAAAAGGGGAGATGAAATCATTACTGTGGCTGCAGGCTTTCCAACGACAGTAACACCGTATTTACAGTATGGGGCTGTTCCGGTATTCCTTGATCTGACAATTCCACAATATAATTTAGATGTCAGCCAGTTAGAACAGGCTTTCAGTGAGAAGACAAAAGCGGTAATGATTGCACATACGCTTGGGAATCCATTTGATCTGAAGGTGGTTCGCAGTTTCTGTGATAAACATAATTTATGGCTGGTGGAAGATAATTGTGATGCCTTGGGAAGTGAATATTGCTGGGAGGGCACATGGAAAAAGACAGGCAGTATCGGTGATATTGGAACGAGCAGTTTTTATCCGCCACATCATATGACAATGGGAGAGGGTGGTGCCGTATATACGGATAACCCGTTGTTACATAAGATAATCCGTTCTTTGCGTGACTGGGGACGTGATTGTATGTGTCCATCTGGAAAAGATAATATATGCGGTCATCGTTTTGATAAGCAATATGGAGAACTTCCACTTGGTTACGATCATAAGTATGTGTATTCGCATTTTGGATATAATCTGAAAGCGACAGATCTGCAGGCGGCAATAGGGTGTGCACAGTTAAAGAAACTGCCATCTTTTGTGGAGAAGAGAAGATATAACTTTGAGCGATTGAGAGATCAGCTTTTAGATTTGACGGATCAATATATTTTACCGGAACCGTGTGCTGATTCAAAGCCATCATGGTTTGGTTTCCTTCTGACCTGTCAGGAGAGGATTGAAAAAAATCATGTAGTGCAGTATTTAGAAGCGCATGGTGTGCAGACTAGAATGCTTTTTTCAGGTAATCTGGTCAAACAGCCATGTTTTGACGAATTGCGTAAAAAGCAGACTGGTTATCGGGTGCCTGCTTCACTAACAGTGACGGATTCTATTATGGAACGTACATTCTGGATTGGTGTATATCCTGGTATGACCAATGAAATGATTGATTATATGGCACAGAAGCTCAGAGAAGCGGTAAAATAGCAGATGAAAGACAATAAAGGAGAAAAAGATGGAAGAGAACAGATTAGAACAGAAGGAAGCATTACAAACATTAGTAGAGTTTAATGAACGACTTGTAAAGAACATGAATATTATTGTGAAAGAGTTATCAGGACAGCGTTTAGATGATACAGATAAGTTTTTAAAAGGAATCTTAGATGCGGTCAACTGGGAAGTTCAGGTTATGAATGGTACAATGGAGCTTTTAAATGAAGGAAAAGAGCGTATTAACAAAGAAGAATTTAATAATAAAATTTTAGAACTGTCCAAAGCACTTAAGGCGAAAGATGATGCAAAGCAGGCAGAAGCAATCAGGGATCTCATTCCGGCTTTTGAGTCACTGGAAGAAGCTGCAAAAGAGGTAATTGCGTAGATGACAGGAGAAAAGATATGTGTGTAATATGATACCGCATATCTTTTCCTTGTTTATGAGAAAATGTTTTATAGTGGAGACCAGCTATGAAAAGTCAACCATAAATTAGTAAAAAATTTCTTTTTCATA